>Ga0065711_1034328_pt1 | contig 23970 bp, 9 predicted proteins | sample Hoacrofraction12_FD_59098 | JGI IMG/M metagenome (GOLD analysis project Ga0065711, IMG submission 59098) | Hoatzin crop microbial communities from Cojedes, Venezuela - Epithelial fraction 12 v2 (version 2) | ecosystem: Host-associated > Birds > Digestive system > Esophagus > Crop | place... | reverse complement strand
ACTTAAAAAAAAAAAAAAAAAAATCTCGTGCTTTATGAGCTCACCAATCAACCAAACTGACTCCCAAGGTTCTGTAGAAAGGACATGAGGGGTGGCAAAGAATTTCAAGGTAGAATAGGGGAGACAGATGGCCTGCAGTACAAAAGTAATAGATTCAGTAGTCAAGGAAGAGCATATCAAAGGAATATAAAACAGAAGTTTGAAAGAAAAGCAGTGATGGTGAGGAAGAGTGAGTATTTTTGGTTTATTTTTGGTGTATGTTTAGTCCAAGAGGTATGGTTGTACTTTGGTCTTTATTTGGACTGGGGAAAAGATTTGCTCAGCCTTTTGGAGAACAAGGAGGCTAGCATTCTTTAACAGGCTCTGGATGTTCTGAAAGGTACTCGTATATATGCAGCTTTTTTTTCTCAGTTTCTCTGATAAGGAAATGTGCATTCTGGAACTTATGTCAATAGAACACTGACCTTTCAGGGCTTAAATGAAAATGAGGAAGAGAACTCAGATATTTACAGCAGTGTTATCGTGTCTTCATTGTAGTAGAATTTTATCTGTGAGGTACTGAGTAGATTTTAGTATAGAAAACATGGTTAAGTTACTATTTTCAGTTAGGGCTTATATATTCAGATTTTCTTTGGTTTTACATTAGTTTTTACAGAATAGTCTTTGATTCATTGCCTTAACATGCTCATGTCAGTTTTTCAGAAACATGTTTGAGTGTTGTAGACTGAGTGCTTAAAATATTTCATCTTTATTAATTGCAGCATGCACATATATAATGTCAGACAGTTACCAATTTATTTTTAAAGAATTAATCAAAATCCTGATTAAAACAGTATAGGATGAACCTCTTTGCTTGCAAAAAACAGGGAAGAGGCTTTAACCAAATGGTCCAAAAATCAGTGAAATCCCTCCCCAGTGTATTTCCTCCCCCCTTTACCTGATGATGTCCAGCATATGAGGAATTTTTACAATATATTGTGTGGTATTTGATATTCCTAAGAGTAGTTACATCTGAATGTGTTCCAGTGAATAGGACAGAGTTATGGGGAAAGAATTTAGCCTGGCCAGGGCATGATGTGACATAGCCGAACAGCTCAGTGGATTATAAGATATTTCTTCAGTGGCTTGCAGTTTGTATTCTTTATTTTCTAGCCTTAAACTTTGCATTCTGTACTTCGTTTGGGTCCAACTTTGACTGGAAGGTACCATCCCTGGATCTTTTCATCCGTAATAGCAATTAAGGAGGGTAGGGACCTGTTACCACGCTTCCTAGGGCAGTGCTTTTCTGTGTAAAGGATCCTGCGTAAAGATGTGCAGCTTCCATTAGATGCCTTCCTGGATTTGTCTGGCTGAGTATTTTGTGGGTAGCAGGAACTACTGTAGAGCCCCAAGCTACCATGGGTTTACCAGCTGCAGTGTGAGAAGCCAGCAGTAGGCTAAGAGAATATAGGCATGAGATGTGTTGCACTAGAAGCTGCTGGTCAGTTATGATCCCAGTAAGAAAGGTACTCAGACTCTGTAAGGTATCATTCACGATGCTGTTTATTGGAGCTAACACTGTAAGAAGTGTAGATAACTTTATGTCCCTTTAGATGCTGGGAACCCCAGGCAGTGCAGCATCAAATGCACCTCCCACCCTTGTGCAGGGTACTGGGCATACACTGTCTGTCAAAGATGTTCTCCCTTTTGGTCGTTCAAGCTATTAAAGGATTTTCTTGGAAAATAAGAAAACCACTCTTTATCATCTCTGCAGTCAGAAAGGAACAATGTTATTGGGAGGCCCTCCTGCTGCACTTTCTGGTAAAGGCAAGGCCACTCAAGTGGTGTAGTTGCTGGTATGGAGGTGGAGCTACCTACGGTCTCCTCTGTGACAGCGTGTTGGTCGCATTTGTCCTGTGGCCAGGGGATGTGTGCGGCACAGCAGAAGCCCAAGGGCCATGCTGGGCTCGCAGCACACCGCTGGCCTGGGCCTGTGCAGGCGAACTGTTGTGTGGATCACAAATTCCTCGGTGCGTCATGGGCTTCAGTCAGGATCACTACAGATGTAAAAGTACAGTAAATGAGATGGTTTTTAGGTACTACTTAAGAAAAATTGGCGTTTAGTTTATAAAGTTTTATAAATTACTTAATATTTTATCACCTGTCATATTTTAATTATTCCCAGCTCCTGGAAGGTGAAAACTTACTCAAACTGATTGCATACAAACCTTACCAATATGTTTCTAGCAAATACCAAATAACAGCAAGGGAATTTAGCAGCTCATATATAATTCTGGGTTCATTCTGTAAACAGTTTTTTTTGTTTCAAGTTTAATACACTTAGGGCCATATTTTCCTCGTTTACTTCAAACTGATAACTTAACACAGGCGTAGAAAACAAATAATTAGGTCCAGCAGGCAGACTTGGTTGCTTAGATGTTTAGGATTTATATATCATGTGGAATTGGTTGCATAGTGGGCAATGTCATCCAGTGAATATACTTTGAGATCTGGTAGTAGAAGATCTGAGTGTCTTTTCAGGTTTAGTATGAGACCTTTTACAAGCTGAAGTTGCTACACTTGAGTGTGTAAATGATATTAACACATATGTACTAAAAGTGCAAAGTAAGTGGTAAGTGCTATGTGCAAATGATAGTATAATAAGAGGAAATATTTCTTAAGACGTCGAGTCTCAATCTTTCTGTAATCATACTGAGTAAAAGAAGATTTTCTGTCATTTAAGGAAATTCTTTCTCCATCTACCTTTTTTCTCTTTTCAGTTTTTCAACTATGTATTCCTAATAAAAATTATTTTAATGTAAATTTTGCAAACTTCTCCATATTAATGTTTGAAATATAAAGTGCGTTTTTATTGCTTTGATAAATTTGTTGTTGATAATCCTCTGAGGTCTTTGTCCGGATATTTGATTTTGCAATTCCTCTTGAAGTGAAACCCAACCATCTTACTGATAATTAAAAAAAGGTGGGGAAAAAAAGCAGCAGGAACAAGTATTGTTTTGGCATCGAAATTTGGCTGTGTATTTTAGTATGTTTCAACAGTCATTTCTACCAGATTAACTTGCTAAATTTTGATCCTTCCACATTTCAGGTCAAAGGTACTGGAGTCAGAGGCTTATGGCTGTGTGTAACATTAGGAGAAATAACAGATCAGCAGATTAATCTGTGAAATTCATCCTCTAAATGTAAAAACTTGATTGACAGTATTACATGGTTTTGCTCTTGGGGTGCTCTCTTCCAGCGGTGTTGGCTGTTCCTTCAAATGTAGCTTAAGATCCATATGTGACTCTTGTTTCAGCATCTGTTTAAGCTGCTGGTTGATTTTAGTGGTGAAGCTGTAAACCCATAATTGTAAGACAGTGGAATTTTCTGTGTCTTCACAAATTTCACGTTACAAGCCTGTGAGATGTTTAAGTAGTGGGAGGAACACTGATGAAGAAAGATGTTGAATTAAACGCAAGCATCAGTTCTCCAATGTGGCAATCAATATTCTGCTCAGAGGTGCAAAAAAAGTCTTTGAGGGCTGTTAATAAATTATGAGGAAGCAGTAGAGCAGTGCTAGAAAAACTGAACTAAGGTGGCCCATGAAGAAATTTGGGAGCACTTGAGCTTTGCTGAGGGCTTGTTGTGGTTTATGTGGTGTGGTGTGTTGTTTTTTTTTTTTTTTTTTCTTCTTGAAGTGAAAGGCAAGTATAGTGAGACTATACTATAAAGCCTCATGGGTGAAACAGTAGGAGAAACTGTACTCTGCAAGCACTGTTTTTAAAGATATTGCTACTACATAGTGGATGTTTTGTTCCAGCTCAAGGTTTTTTGTTATATTGAAAGGATACTTTTCAGTGGTTTCATAGCACAGGTCATCTGAAAAGTGTAATTATTAAAATATTTTGAGCCTGAATTTGATGTAATTTTATTACTTTTATTGTATTTTCTTCTACAATTTTATTTTAAGTCAATGTCTTTTAACACCTACAAACCTAGATGTCCAGAAGCCACTTTTTGCTGGCATCCTGAATGTCTGCTGCAGATATGTCTCTTTCCTTTTTCTTGCTCTTTCTCTGCTTTCCTTTCTTCTGCCACATTTAACTAGTCTTTTATGGTTTTTGTTTTCCCTACACATACAGCATTATTCATTATTCTGGAGTTCATGATGTCTCTTCTCTGGATATATTTAGCTTTTTTTTGACAATGTATATTTTCTTCAGAAAATGCTGAGTCACTAAAGTTAGCCAGTTTCCAGGTTTTCAGAGTTATTTGTAGTTGTCAGAATGTTCTATTCAATTATTTTGTATATGGAGCATTTGTACAGATTTCTTGTTCATGGTGAAATTGATTTATATTTACTAAGACTAAAGGAGAAAATTGGAAACCTAACACTTTGAAATTCAGCTAAATGTTTCACTTGAATTATTATTTTCCACTCTTCATATTTTTGTTCTTTAAATGATTTTGTATTGTCTAAATTGAGAGTGTGACCATTTCAAAACTCAAACCCCACAAAATTAAATGGCTCAAATGGAATAGTTTTGAAAACTTTACTGGAAAGCTTTAATACTATTGTTTGCATTGAGATTTTAAATTGCTGAATATTCTGCAGAATGAAAATGTTAAAATCTGCACTTCTCTGTTAATTATATTTTCAAGCTGTTATGTAGGTATGATTTTCTATTTATTAGAGATACAGAAACCACGTAATAAATAATTTCTTGTATTAGAAAGAAGTCGGAATCCTTGTTCCCAAACCACTATTCTACAACACAGCATTCCCTTCCCAGCTAAATTCTAAAGGGAATCCAGATGTTTATTTAAATATTCATAACACAACTGCAATTGGAGCTGGGAGGATCATAGATACCTGTGTTCATTTCACACTACATTCATCTTGTAGTTAAAAATGTCGTATTCATTGCAGTGCTAGCAGATGAGCTCTTTGACAGGAAAATGCTTTTTTTTTTCCCTCCCTCTACAAGTAAGGCTTTATGGAAAGGAGGCCGTAGAGCTGTCTCAGAAAATGTTATGTATTGAGTATTGACCCCAGCTCCACAGAAGAAGCCTTGTGTACTGTATTTAAATATTGTATTCTTGAAGAATTCTGAATTTATTTGCACTTTCCTTAGCACTGGACGTGTCTAGAACGGGCATAAGACATTTTAAGGAACCAGTTGCAGCTTTGCAATTAAGGTGGAGCTGAATTACACACTGAAGATGGGAATTCTATTTCATTGTGGAAAAGACAGAGTTTACAATCTTGTCTGATTAGTGAAGTGAGGCAGAAAAAAATTGATATCTGAAAAATCTTTATTAATTTGTAAACCATTTGAAAAAGGCTATTTGACAATATTTAATGACAAACTTTTCTAAGACTTACGATCAAAATCTTAAGTTTTAAACATGTTACCTGGTAAAAGTGATGAAATCCCAATCTGCAAAATGTTTGTGTTGGGCTTGCTTTATCCCTTCAGATGCTTGTCCATGAGAGTGTAAATGGTTAAGGAGGTAGAAAGCTGTGTATTGGACATATATTAATTCTGGACTACAAGGGAATGTGTGCAGTGAAAAGAAATTTATGCAGTGGAGCGTGAAAGCCACCAGGCAGGGAATTTGGGGTATGCGTATAGAAAGTCATGGGAAGATGCAAGCAGCAATGGGAATCTGTAAGGTGAAAGGGAGAAGAGGAATGTGCTTTCTAGCTATGCTGAGGAAATAAAGCATCTGTAAACCTTTCCAGACTGGTACTGCATGCTTCTGCTTTTCTTGTTGCTGAGAATGAGTCAAAGTCCCAGTGAATCTGGCCTTAAAAGGTTCAAAGGAAAAGCAAGAGTAGGGAATTATAATTGATAATACTAAAATATAAAATAGCAAAGATGATGTAGATTATTCTATCAAACTGCAGAAGCCCTGACACTACTCTAGTCTTCACTTATTTAAAGGTGTACTCCTATACATTTCACTATAGATTTTAATAATTCACATATTTAACAATCTAAAATGGGAGTTTTTGGCAAACGAGCAGGAACATTAGATGAAATTAGAAAGTATAGCGGACGTAACTCTTACGGGAATGTTGGAACATCTTCCATGGAAGATTAGGTACAAATGGTGCTTTTTTAGATGTTTGCTTCCATCCTTACTCATGCATTCCTTTTCCAATGTGGCATCTATCTAGGCATCTGTTAGCAGTTGTGACTTTTCCACCCAGATTCAGATAATGAATGATGATAAAACATATTTGCACTCTCAGCTCATAGCAGTGGCTTTTTAAAAGCACTAATAATGCATTTTAGAAGTTGCTTTCCGTATGTCTAGCTTTATTTGGAAGACAATTAATTCCTATAGGCAAGCAGTAGGTACTATTATTATCTGAAAGGACTAGATATTTGAAAATAGTGTTTTTTCATTCATTTCAAACCACTAGGAAAATATTTGTGTGTACATGGTGTTTGCTAGTTTGAATTTACCAGAATGAATGATACATGTAGGAGGACTGAACTCTGAGGGAACAGAAATGAAGGCTTTAAATGCCACGTCGGGAATAGGATACACGGGCATGAAAGAAGTGCAGTCCTGCCAGGATACCCACTCTGAGAACTGGCCCTGGGGACAAAGCACAGCCAGAAGGCTGTGCAGCTCAGCAGCTGCAGTGCTACATTTTTGTATGATTCGAAGCTAACTTTCTTGTTTCCTGCAGTGAACAATGATAATGGGAAGTGCTGGTCAGTAGGGATAAATATTAAATCAGTCTATGGGCCTCCTGCCATGTTTTCAGATGCTTGGACCATCTTGTATATAAACCCAGGAGAGTTGAGTAATTATTAGAAGAAAGCATAATTAATTTATAGAGTTCTAGTTATTTTGCTGAGTACTGTCATTGGAAGTACAATGAATCCTTTAACTAATGTCCAGTCACTGTATAAAGCTGTCTTGTGGCTGCTAAACTTTCACATTATACTGAAGTTGGGTATAAACACTGCTTTTATAACTCGCATGTCACTGAAGTACGCAGATGTCTTGGCTCTGAAAGCACATTTATGAAACGAGTGCGGTACGGGAGTTGTGCCAGGATTGAGACTCGGTAGTTTGAGGAGGAGTCCTAATACCTCTGAGGATGGGAGGTCAGCTGAGTAAGTGGGCCTCCCTTGTTCTGGCAGCAGAACACTAGTCCTGGGAGAGCGTGCTCTATGCATATTAGTTGCATTATGCTACAGTTCACTTCTGAAAGTCTGTATTAGAACACTGCTTTGGTCCCTGTTGAAAAGAGAATTCTGTTCAGTGTAGGCGGTATGCCCTGTTAAATAGGAAAGTTAGAAAAAATCGGAGAAATGTATTAATTGTGGACTTAATTTCAGGACAATTTTGTGCAAGTGCATAGGAAGTGCTTAGATTCCTCATGATTATTTTATATAGCTGATAAGTGGATGTTTTTATAAAACTGATATGTGGATGAATATTTGTAGTGTGTAGTATGTTATATAGTGTGAGCAAATATATTTGTGTGTATCCGTATGTGTATAAAACACAGGTTCTAAAGATAACTGTAGAATACCTTTAGCAGCATAAATTTGGGTTGATTTCTAGAATGTTTCCAATGTTTTACATGTGAATGAAGTGTTCGTAATAAAACAAATGGGACAGCCATGTCTCCATGGCCAGATGGAGACATGGCTCTACATCATCCAAGTTGGATATTATACTTTCTTTTGTTCAGACCTAATATGTTATCGAATTTGGCAGAAATGTGGTGGAACAGAGTTCTTTTTTGGATAATTTACGTTATAGTTTTGATCTATTATTTGAGACTGAGGTGTGAGATTTTATTCCATTTATTTAGCACAGGAGGAAATGACGGCAGATTGTTGAGCCCAGAGCTGAAGCACTTGTTTTTGAACACTGAGCCAGTTTCTTCCTCTAGTAATAATGATATGTAAGCTAAAATTAAGATTACAATCATACATATTTTACATTTCTACATTACACTTATTGAGCAAGATCCTTGACTGTGTAACAATACTGTCTCAGTATCAGAAATGATCCTATGAGAGTTCTGTTTTTGGTAGGGTATGTCTACATATTTATTACAGACAAATATGTTTTAATTCTGGCCATGCTGCAGTTCTGAATTTGTGAAGTACTGTGCCCAAGCTGACTGGGTTAGCAGACCGCAAAAAACACCAATAACATTTCTGGGCTAGGGCTGACTTGCACTTGGCTGACCTGTTCATGTAGTGACTAGAGGATCTTGTGCTGTCTGTACTTACATTCTTAGGTTTGGGTTGTTTTTTTTTTTTGATTGTTCTGGGAGGATATAGAAATACAAGTTACTCATGAGATCCCTATATGGGGTTGTGCTCAAGTGCCCCTCAGACTAGATAAATTGAGACTAGCTGCAAATAACAACAAGTGGATCAGTTCAGTTCTGCTGAAAGACAGCATAATGCACCAATTGCACTAAGCTCAGCCACGATGGAGAACAGGACCCCATACTTCTGCATTATTCCAAGGTATTAGTGCTGTCTTTCAAATCCACAATGTGGTAAGCTACTTACAGAATTCTTGTGTTCAAACATACAAGTCTTTTATAATTACATACTCAAGCTTATAGATGATGTGTGAAATTACTTTTAAAGAAACACTGGATTTTGGCAGAAAAAGTTATTGCTGGCTTTTTTAATTTCCCATGTTTTATGAAAAAATTGGTTAAGGTATTTGTGCTAGTTACTATCAAAGAGTAAGATAAAATTTTTATTTCAAACTCTTTTTGTGCAGTGTCCATTTCAGGAATACTTACTGTAGTTCTTGGGTACAGATATCAAAACAGCTATATCACTTGGCTGTTGTAATACTCTGCAGTTAAGCTGTACAAGTAAATAATCTAGTCGTAGAACCATAGAATGGTTTGGGTTGGAAGGTGGTACCTTAAAGATCATCTAGTTCCAACCCCCCTGCCATGCGCTAGGCAGGGACACCTTCCACTAGACCAGGTTGCTCAAAGCCCTGTCCAGCCTGGCCCTGAACACTGCCAGGGAGGAGGCATCCACAACTTCGGACAATCTCTTCCAGTGCCTCACCACCCTCACAGTAAAGAATTTCTTTCTTTTCTAATCTAAATCTACCCTCTTTCAGTTCAAAGCCATTACCTCTTGGACTATTGCTATGTGCCCTTGTAAAAAGTCCCTCTCCAGCTCTCTCATAAGCCCCCTTCAGGTACTGGAAGGCTGCTCTAAGCCTCCCCGGAGCCTTCTCTTCTCTAGGCTGAACAGCCCCAACTCTCTCATCCTTTCCTTCTAGGAGAGGTGTTCCATCCATCTGATCATCTTTGTGGCCCTGCTCTGGACTTGCTCCAACAGGTCCATGTCTTTCCTGTGCTGGGGGCTCCAGAGCTGGACGCAGGACTCCAGCTGGGGTCTCACCAGAGCGGAGTAGAGAGGCAGAATCCCCTCCCCTGACCTGCTGGCTATGCTTTGGATACAGTTGGCTTTCTGGGTTGTGAGTGCACATTGCCAGATCATGTTGAATGTCGCGTTAACCAGCACCCGCAAGTCCTTCTCCTCAGGGCTGCTCTCAATCCATTCTCCACCCAGCCTATATTGATACCAGGGGCTGCCTCTACCCATGTGCATGAACTTGCACTTGGTCTTGTTGAACTTCATGAGGTTCACACAGGCCCACCTCTCAAGCCTGTTCAGATCCCTCTGGATGACATCCCTTCCCTCCAGTGTATCGACTGTACCGCTAAGTTTGGTGTCATTAGCAGTCTTTCTGAGGGTGCACTTGATCCCACTGTCCACATCACCAACAAAGATGTTAAATAGCGCTGCTCCCAACTCATTTGTGTCCCCCAACTCATTAACCTAAAATGCAAATACCTTTTTTCAAGTAAGTTTTGCCTAATGAACAGCACAACAAATTAGCCATAGGTATCAGAAAAAAATTCTAAAGGGAAGTGCTACATATGGAGTTGCATGGAAATGATTAATGTTAGTCAATATAGTCTTTCATTTTAGTATTTAGTCCTTTTATGGTGGTTTATTTCCAGCAAAATGGAACAATGTTTTCAGTTTTTATGGAAGTTTTATGTATATACATACGCACAGTCACTGTTTATACATTGCACTGTCCTGTTGGTGGATTTTTCTTAGCAACAGCAGAATACTGTTGAAATATTTTCAGATTTTTGATTTGCTGTGGTGCTGAAATCCTTCTCTGCAGATCTGGTACATAACCCTAGGCCTACCCTCCCCTATATTATACAGTTAATTATTTCTGCCTAAATGCAATACTTAATTTTCTTTGCTCCTGTTGCATAGCAAACTTTTTAAACCTTCAATTTTTCAGAATTATTTGAAAGCTTAATCTTGTTCTTTGGTATGCCTTTATGATGTGGTGTTGTGCGTTGGTGTCTGGGTATAATTTTTTACTCCATGCTGTAGGTGACTGATGAAAATGTGAAATGCAGTATTCGGGACAGATCTATTTACTTTCCTGCTGGATCCTCTCTTACATTTAGACAATTTACTGATAATCTCTGAAGACACTTTCAAACAGCATTTACTACTGGAATTTCATTCCCCAAGTGGTGCATTCTTCAAGGTTCACCAATTCCCATAGTTTCTGAAAGTGCAGTTATCATTTAATGATTAGAGCCACCAAAACAAAATTAAGTGCAAGTGACTTCCCCCTGCTTTTAATGTTGTTAAGTAGCTACCAGAAAACAAGGTGAAATGTTTTCCATAATATTCAAGTCAGAGCTGCAAGAGGGAAATAGTATTGTTCAGACGCTCAGCGGCGGATTTAAATTCATGGATTTCAACTGTTAAACAGCTCTTACAAAGAAGAGTCTACATCCTTGCAATAGTACTCAGTTTTAAAAGAAGGTAGTGGTAGACACTGTGTCTAGTAATATTAAAAGATGCAGTGTCTGGAGGCTGAGGTTAAGGACAAAGACGAATGAACTTTTTCAGATGAAGTAAGAACTCAGCTAAGAACCTTTAGTCTCTGATTTAATTTTTTGATTACTAACATGTTTTATGAAAGGAGAGATCCTCCTTTTTTTTAACTTTTGATTTATGGTGCAGAGGTAGTCTAAGAACTAATGCTTAGTGCATAGGTATATGCTACAGTGGTCCCTACACTGGCATTAAAAGTTGCCACTCAGGCTACCCTTTACGTGCATTACTTCTGGTTTCATACATGATCAATCCTAATCTACTGCAAGGAAAAAGTCTTTAATATGCACAAAATTTTAGACCAATTGTACTTTGCATTGAGATGTTTTAGAAGGTCTTGTATGATCAGATACAATGTTTCATTTGAGAGAATGTTAACTTTCTGCTGAGGAGCCCCGACTAAGTTAGGAGAATTTAGTCACTTTAGACAGACCTGCCATCTATACCCAGAATGAGGGAAGCTTTCCTGACATTTCCTTACACAGACATAATGGTACTGTCCCGAAAAACTCCCCTGGCCTTGAAATATTTTAGCTGTTTTAAAAGCTCAGGCTTAGACAGGTGGATCCGCCTTCAAATAAGAAATATCTAGATGTTAATTTGGTTCAGGTAGATGTATCTTTTGAAACTTAGCCATTTTAAGTCATAAGAGTTGAGATTAATTATCTGAGTAAATTGCAGCAGCAATTAAACTCCTGTGTTGAGGTTTCTAGGGTGTTGGAGTAATCCCAGCTGTCTGTGTGACTCTAGTGCACTGAATGTGTCAGTTTTTCTTACTGGCTTTGTTGCTTTGAAGTCTCTGATACTGGAGCAAGTGATGTGGGAGGTGAACCCTGTTTTGGCTTAGGTGGTGCGCTTACTGTGTGTTAGCGGAAAGCTAGCTTCTGCCTAGTAACCAGGATGTAGTCCACTACAACTAATACAGTGTGTGTTTGTGTCCCATCAATTTTTATACTGTTATTTCTAACCGCTGTTACCTACGGTTAATCAGTGCAATCAAAAGAAGAGGTGACTAATGACAATAAAAATTGGACTGTATGGTAATAAGTGTCAGACGGGTGAATAACTTTTAATATAAAAAGTACTAGTCTTTACACTTTGAAATTTACATAGTCTGCTGTATGTTCCAACACCTTATCTGGGTACCTAAAATAACAATGAACTTCAGCTGTTTAGAGTATCATATCCTCCAAAATTATTGGAAGAGATCTAGTGCATTTGAACATGAAACCATGGTACTTAAGTAGCCTACATATTACTCATTTAGGTTTCTGATTTTGCCCATGTCACTTCCAATGACATTCTTCAAAGGAATAGATGCATTCTTATAATTTTATTTTTTTATTTCTTACAGTTGGTTAAAAATTGTCAGCAAAACCTACAAAATACATATCTCTGCAAAAAATTTGCATACCTGAATTCGGCAAAGAGGCCATTGATGACAAAAGCGTCCTTTTAGCCATTTGAGTAGTTTTCAGAGTAGAGTATTTTCTCCACTGTGTGCTGACATGTTTGTTTATCTTTTGGTATTTAAGAAAGGTTCCTCTGTAAATTTGTATGACATCATCAATGAATAAATGAGAAGTGCTGTACACTTGAGTTAATAACTTGCCTCATTCGTGGGTTTTAAGGCTGTGTTTGCGTTAACTTAGCTAGTGGCACCATTTTTTTAGATGGGAGATCTGAAAGCCGTTTCTGTCTCTCCCTGTTTTCAGGCACAGTTGTAAACACCTTAGATAAGTAGTCAAACTGAAGGTTGCAATTAATTGTCCAGAACATGGGAATGGAATGCAGGTCTGGCATAACCCAAATGAGTTGCACTAAATTTGGCATGGAGCATAAAAGAAGGTGAAGTCACTTTTAATGATATGTCCCAATTCGTAAACAGGTGTTTGCCCAAGGGGAATACACCAGAGTTACTTTGCAAGCATTATGGCAGAGTGGTTCACTGGAATATGTGAACATTTCTAACCCTTCCCTCCCCAGAATATATTATGTCAATCCTTTTAACAATTCATGTTCAGTGAGGTATTGCTCGCAGCAGTGAAAGAGATTGGATTCCAGAAATTGTGGCACTCTTTTTCTCTATTAACCGATCTAATGAATAGTGTTTTAAAATTTGATTGGCAGCTTCTGTTCCTATCTTAATTAAATTGCTCCTTTACTCTCTGTCTTTGAAGGACAGAGCCTTTGTTAAATATGTCAAGTTAGTCTTTTATTGTTTGTTTCCATGGAGAGCAGAGCTTGTTGACAAGTTAAGATAAAGGTGCAGAATCAAGAATATACTTGTTAAAATACTCATTAAACCAGTCTTAATAGTACTAACTAGGACAAAGATGAAAATGTGCTCAGTAGCATTAAGTTCTCCATCTGAAATGCAGAGAGCTTGTAACATTTCTACTAAAGCAAATACTTTAGCTAAGATAAAAGTTAAAAAATAAAGTAGTAAAGTTTGTTTTAAAAGTGTGAAGGCAGCTAAATGCATAGAGAAACGAATTCTGTCAAAAAGTATTCCGTTTCTTTGGTAGTACAGGGGCAACCCCTGCTTAATTTCCATTGAAGGGAAAATATCATCAAATCAATGCTATAGAAAAATAGTAGGTCTTAAACAGAAAAAAGTTGATGGGGAAACAGTTGATAACGAGTCTGTTTATTAAAATATTTGGTTTTAAATTAAGTGAGGATTAGAAGCAAATTATTTTAAGGTCACCAATTGTGAGTTATTAGGCTAATCTCCTGCAATTTGCATTTTAATATACACTGGTAGAAAATGCTTTGTTGAACCATTTCAAGGCTTTATTTGCATGTACATTTGACTTCAGAGGCCAAAGTGCACAATGTACTATTGAAGTTCATTGACATCTCTCAAGTGGATGTATTCCTGTTTGTCAGAACCACGTGGCTGTAAAAAGTGTGTCGTTTAATGAGACAATTTTCACTGGCTTGAAGAAGACATAGAAACCCAATTAGAAGCAATAAAGGTCATCTTATGCTTTTAGGAACGTATTTGCCATTCACATTAACCTCATGGGCCTGGAGGACTGTTGCTTGTAAAATTGTACTGTATGATCGCAACTTTTTCTAAGGAGGTGTACAGGTTCTGACCTATTGGCAAAAAAATTCTTTGCTGCACACTTTAATCTGATGAAGAGATGTACTTTAGTATAGTCTATAGTGATGTACATTTTCTGCTTTATAGTTTGGATGCATTTTATATACGCATTTTAAATAAACTCATTCTTTGTTTGCCATCATGCTTTAACTAAACTTGTATGCAAAATTTTTGATAAGAAGCTGATACCACTTACAGAAATGAAGTCATAAAACTGCCCTTAAGTCTTGGTGCTATAGTATATAATAATTAAGTGAGCTTAAGCAAAATCAAAGCATACCTTTTATTAACATAAGACCCTTATCTAAGACTTACAATAATACCACAAATCAAAGTAAAAATTAGCTAGACAGGTGATTCAAATTAAAGACCATTCAACTAATGCATTCTAAAGCAATTACAAATTGTGTTAGAATGCGAAAAAGTTCAGGCTACAATGTTCCTAGCAGTGATATGAAAGAAGTGGTGGGAGTTTATTTCTCTGGATTTTAATTCTTGAACTAAAACAATATATTACAGACAAAGATTAAAGAGCCCAATTTCTTTTTAAAACAGGGCATTTCTACATTCAAATAGTTCCATGGGCTGCCAAGGTGTCAGGATAACATTGGAAAGAAAGTGGTGAAGATGTTACAAAAATATAGGTTTTTGTTGCTGCGTATGTAGTACATGACACCATAGGTTAATGTATTAGCCTTCAGTTATGGAGGTCTTATTCAGGTGATATGTGGAGTGTATTTGTTTTCACAGCTGTATTGATGCCTATTGTCAGGTCACCAATTACTTGAACATCAAGAAAAGTAGTTGTAATAGGATATAAGGCAAAGCTCTTTGCTTGTTTGACTCCTAAAAATGTCTAGGAATAGGACCAGACAGAGAAGTCGCATGTTTTGCCTGACAGTTGCTCAATTTAAATGTTAATTGCTTTCTTGGGTGAATACTTTTCAGCAGTGGAGATGTGTCCCTAAAATATCCTATATTATATATAGCATATACATATTCTCCACATATAGAGAGAATATGTATATTCTCTCTCTCTCCCCCTCTTGAAATATCCTAGCCTATAAATAGCCCACCCAATGTTCTTCCTGGCTGTGGAGAATAGAACCCAGGAATCTTTAATGGTTGAATCCTGTAAATCTTAACTCCTGTGACAAATCCTGATTAAAACTAGTGTCCTACCCAATTTAGGGGGCCTTAGATTATATGCAAAATTTGAGCCTTACTGAGGAGCGAGCAAGTGTGGAGCAATGCTGTATCACCATGGAACAGAACTGCCTGCATGCTTCTAGTTTACGTGAAGCTTTCATACTACAATCGGAAGTTTGAATAATGTAAAATGTAGTGGAAAGTGTGATTACAGCCACACAAGACGTTATTTGAGAGTGTAATCATCTTGTGGCAAATTGACAAGCACATCAGAATTATAGGCATAAATGCCACTGATGCTTTCAAACATACTTCGCAGTGTGTTTACGTACTGAAATATCTGTATACAACCTGAGATGGTTTCCTCATAGTGTGAAATTTAAGAACAGGCTGCTAATAAAATCTGCATTTTCTGTGTATGTGAACTGAACTCTTTAGAAAACGAGTTGCAAATTACTTTATTGGGTTAAATTAAAGCAAATGGGATGATATTTTGCTTATTGAACTTGCAACATCAGATGTTCTTGAAGCAGAGAGGAATGGAAGGAAATAGAAATTATAACATTAAGAACTGTTTCAGTTGTCATAATGACATTTGTGACCTAGATTAAAGGAAAAGCTCTAAGAATAAGTTTAGTGCAGGTGTGGGTTTTCTTTCCTGCAGAGTTATTTGTGTGTCTCAAAGCAGTATCAGTCAGATTGAGAACAGAAGATAGGGACAAAAGATCACAGCACAATAGGGAAGAAACTTACTTGATCCCCTGCCTATTTAAGTTAATTAGTTAATAGCATATTTTTCTTCCAGCTTTCTGCTGATGGATTTGAAATGTATGTGTAAGGGTCAGTATGAGAGGGCTGTTCCACAGACAGATGTCAGAATATTATTTTGCATTTAAATCTTCCAGAAGCTGAAAAGTTCCAGTTACCTGAGACTGGTGCATTCATATTAGACACTTTTTTCCTTTAGAGGTGTTACTTTATTGATTTCCCCCCCCAGCTGTGATGTGATGCAGTAACTTCAAGAAGCAGATAAGTTGAATACATATTCTTCATTGATCTAAAGGGAAAAGTTGTGTTCCTATCAAATGATGTAATAGATTCCAGTAGTCACTAAAAAGGATATTAAACAATACTGTAAACCTTTTAAAATCTTCAGTTTGTCTCGTATATGAGAATTTTAACAGTTTGGGCAAACAGTTCCCTGTAGAAGAAAGGTTAACAAGAAGTGACAAAGCAGGGCAGTTCCAGAGAACTGGGTAAAGCTGATGTTCAAGTGAATTCAAGGAAGACTGAGGTAAGTGTAAGATTGTTGACCTGATGTTAATGCTAGTCAAAATAATGGAATGGCTGAAATGGAATAGTGGTAGAAAGTTACGTGGGCGTATAATATAATTAATGATTGATACAAATTTATGGAAAGATACGAGATTTTTATTTATCTTCCTGTAATTATATGTTTAGTTTAAATTATTTTAAAAAATTATGTTCAGTTTCCAAATAACTCCTTGTTGATTATATGCTATTGAATTTTATTATGCAGTGGTTCAGGAAAAAGCTGTATGTTCAGGATTCTGTTTTGTAAGTACCATTGTTAAGTCTGTGTATTTTGCCTCCCATTTCTATTGTTTGTTTTGGATATTGTTTTGCAATATCGCCACAAAAGGACAGGGGAGGTTGGGGGTACCTGGAGATAAAGGAGAGGGAGCTAAAATTACACTGCGTTTCAAAGAGCTATTAGGTGAATTACAGATTCTGGGTAATACCCTTTTGTAAAATCTGTTGGTATGTCATCTGTGAAACATCATCGTAAAAGCTGAAAGAAAAGAGTATCTTGACACCCTAGCATACATAAGGTATACTCCTAACTCATCTGCTATTTGAATATATATCAAATGACCAAAAAAAATCTTTGCAATATTTTCATAGCTTGATAATAAAGAAATAAACTGAGTAATACCTAGTTGAAACATGTTGAAGATTGGAAGATATTTGAAAAGAAAACAACTCAGTATGGAGGAGTAAGACTGTTAAATGAAGCAGCAGATGAATTGAGAGGTACTGGCTGGTATCACATGGAGAAAAAACGATAAGAGGAGCACTCACTAGAACAGACTACATAAAAGAGGACAGTTTCCAATTATCAGGGATAATTACTGACAGAAGTACCCCCTTCCCATTTTGAAAGAGATTTTGTCCGTCAGTGCTCTGATAATAATTCTTCATGGTGGTAGTGATCTTTCAATGGTGAAAATGCTAAATATTAACTTTTGGGGAAAGAATTTTTTCATTTAATATGGAGCTACTTTTTATCAAGTGAAATGTTATATTGGGGTAACTCTTTGATAAAGGTCAGGGCAGTTATAGTTTTTCTGTTGTGTGAATATTATGTTGGATAGCAGCTGAATATGTTTTATCCACAGAAAACTGATATGTAAGAATAGAATTATTAAGAATGCTATATTTTTATTATATTTATGTATTATATAATATGATTAAGAATTAGAATTATATATTGGAGAAAATATATTTTACTAGCTTGTTTGCTTTTTGCATTTGATTTTTCCTCGTAAAATCTGTTATGCTGAAATCTGTGACAAAGCTTTCATTGACTTAAAGAAAATTTCTGGCTTTATTCGTGTAAGGTCAGTTTTGTGTTTTATAATTGGTTAATTTACTATAGAACATCTGTGGAGCAAAAATTCATGTTTTTAGATTTGTGGGGGGAAAAAAAAGACTATGAAGTTTGACCTACATATACTGTATTTAAGAAATTTACTTAACATCTATTAATTTTAGAGTGCTGAGGACATACTAGAAAAAATGACTGCAAGATTCAATGACTTTTTTCACCCCGAACTTGTGGTTCATTTTACCCAAATGTTAACCCCATCAGTGAGACTTTCTGAAACAATAACTAAGGAACATAAGCTTTTTGTATAACTTGACACATAAGCAGTACTGTGACCCTCAGTTACCAGAGGCATGAGGTATATTCTAAACTGTAGTTTTTAAGTCTGAATTGTTAATATTTTTGTTTATTATAGCATAGATGCGTATTGTAGTTGAGACTACAATGTACAGTATTCTGTTTCAAAACTTGCTTTCTTTGTGAATTCAGTATATGGTTGCCTGGCCTGTGATAAATCTTCAGGTTCAGAGAATGACCAATATTGCAGTGTTCTAGAATCATTTGCCTCCATCGTAAAATGCTGTTTACCTGTGGCTTTTTTAGTGCTGGGAATGTTTTATCTGTGGCACAGAAAATGGAAAACAACTTAATATGGTATGGTGTTGACATGCTGTCCTTGTTCATATGTCAGTTGGCATAGTGGAATTTTTTTTTCTGTGAATGGGCCCTCAAGGATCCAAACAGCAACTCTCACATCGATCTTTTCTTAAACATGATGCTTTAACCACCTGAGCACCAAATGAAGGATACTTGTTTGGTCTGGGTTTATGTTGATTGTTTTTAAATGGTATTTTGTTTTCAACAGAGGTATGTGGTATGTAGACTTAGGTTGGAATGGCTTGTTTCAATGGGAAAAGTAATACTCTTAACAGTTACTAGGTAAAGCTTTAGTTTACTTATAGCCAGAATTATTTAGATATAGATTGTGACTCCAAACCCAAATGTACTAAAATTTTGTTCTGAAGGGAAGCAAAGTGTCTGTGGCTGATTTTGATTGGACCACCTTCTTGGCTCCTTTTGCAGATTTAATACACGTTACTACTCACAGTAAGGGAAAGTGTTGGGAATGATGTGTCTTTAGTATTGTGCTACTATGCAGAAGAAAATTTGTGGTGAATAACAGCATGTAATAAACTTTGAACTGTTCACTTACTCCTATTCTCCTTTTTCAATTTACTCTGGGTGTTACGCTTTTGCTGTCAGATGAAGACCTGACTCTAAGAATTCATGCGTTGGTGTGTATGCACCTCAGAAGACCCCTGCTGCCCTTCAGGGATGTATTGAAGAGAACTGGATAAAGGGCGGAAGGGTAGACTTCTGTAGTCATTTATGTGAGACGGATTGTCCCAGTCAAACAGGAGTTGTGGAAAATGGAACTTCACTATATTGTGGATAGCTTTGTATTTAATCCTAAGGGATTATTTGAGACCTCTCTCTGATGTCCAGAACAGGAGCGCTGGTAAGTGGTATGATGTAGTCATTGCTCTATTCTCTTGCATTGAATGGCTGTTACAGGCTTAGAGTAGTGCCAAGTGACCTGATAGTCTTGGGCATAGCTTCATTTTTTACCACAAAATAAAGCAGTGATAGCTGCTTCCTGGATGCATACTTTCGAAGAAGAGTGAGATTTTCAGAAACAAATAACTTAGGGATGCAGGTTATTAATGTATTTTTAAAACTACTTCACCTACCGTGGCTCTTTATGTTGGCAGTTCAGTCATTCTAGTGAGATGAGGAATGCTAATCAAGCGACATGCAGATTGTAAGGTACAGTTGCTGTAAAGTCGTGGTTAAAGTTTTGTCAAATGAGTATGTACAGAGGGAGTCAAACCGCTGGTTGAGGAAACCTCGGTGTGCGCGTAGTTATGCTTGTCTGTGTTGTGAGAAAGAACCTGTGCCTTTAACTGAAAGATTTCCATGTAGGAAGTAATGGAAATAGCTCCAAATGGTAGTGAAAGGCTGGAAATGCCCCTCGTAGAATTAAAAAAGTGTGTCTGTGTAGGAAATTACCAATATATAAATTACAAAATTGGTTATTATGCTTTCTTCCTCCAGTTTCTTTAACGGTAAGCTTTGCAATGGAGTCATTTCTTTTGGGAGATGGTTTTTCTTTTCTGTTTTCCCGTAGGATTTTTCCATTTAGAGAAGAACATAATGTTTGGTTCATATTCTGATTGCGCAGTGGGTTTTGTTTAGTACTTCCCACAGGAATGGTGCTTAGTAATTCTCTCCAGTCCTATCATTTAACAACACGCCAGCTGTCTGCTTTCTTACTTGATTGATGGAGCTCAGTAAGTTAGCTCTACACCTGATATGAGGTTTTATCTATTTTTATATATTTTCATCACTAATTTTTGACAAGTAGCTCGGCATCACTCTGACGGCATTGCTTATGTGGAACCTGTCTGTGCAGTCGGAGTTCAGCTGTGTGCACCTGCAATGTGGATCTCGCATGCCTTCCTTCTCTATGGGCTCCTAAGCAGTCTCTCAGGCACTTTTGGTAACAGCAGAGGCGAGCACTGGCGATGATCCTGACAACGATATGAAGGTGAAGTATTCATGAATATGAGTGAAAGTAGGGAAATCTTTTTTCTTAGGTTTCTACCATTTTTTATGTGAAATTCTACCATCATTCATAATGATTTTTTTTTTTAGCAGATGCTAAAGGAAGAGATGGTTGCTACTCTTTCAGAGGATGTAACTGTATAATTTAAGTCATGTTTCTGAGCTCCACCAACTTGAAACATCAAAGTGAATTTGTTCTGATACTTCGCCAACATATTTAGTCATCCCTCTAGACAAAACGTTTATCTGGGTTTTTGGTCTGCAGTGTGGCTAGAATGTGTGCTACCCAGATCTGTTTTCCTAACTTTGATGCAATAGAATAAAGCGAACATAAATACCCTTTTGAATACATCTTGTGATGACCAGTAATGATTGAAACGAAGTTGAAACTATTAAATTTGACTGGACCAGGGTGTGAACTTCATCTGTATTACATCAGGGGAACAAGGCAAGTGTTTAAATTGAGCTTTTTTGAAAGGAAAATCTTTTCTTATCAGAAACCCTATCTCAGCCAAAATCAGTAAGAGCATTTGTTACTAATTTAGTGGGGTGTGTTTGCATGTGGTTATATTATTAGCATTGAAAAATGAGCTCTTTCATGCTCTGTATAATTGAGGGTGCTATCAGTTAATCCAAATAGTATGCAGTAGAACTATCCATAAACTGTTCAGACAGCAAGGAAATTTTTCTAGATATAAAACAGAAAGATACAAGGTTAATTATTATATTTCAGACACTGAAGTGTACCTGACACTTGCTATCTCTTTCCTCTGCTCCTCTACTTCTGGCAGCCCCAGTGGGAATCTTAGTCTAGGACAGCAGGACTTACAAAGGACCTTGCACATCTTGTGCCATCTCCTCTGTAGATTCAGCTGCCTGTTAGAATAAAGAAGTTGAAGAATGAGATGTTTGCATGGAAGGCTGCAATATAAATGCATTAATTCTTGTGCATTTGATGGTAGGCTGTTTAGCGCTTTTCCTTCCTGGAGGAAGTGGTGTTCTTCTAGGAAGTAGAGTTGAATTGAACTTTGAATCTTTTTGAGTGCCTCCAAAGCCTTTTTAAAGGTGAGAGATTGTTCCCCCTTTAACTCTAGGTTGGCCTGAATGGTATTGCTTTTCTGTCAGCATACACAGGTGGTGAGGCTAGGTCAAATAAGTGTGTGTCTCAAAAATTGGCAAGTTAGCCACACAGCTGCTCTTTCAATAGAGAATTGGTGCTAAACATATTGTAAGAAGTTTCTTTAATCTGTTTGTTAGCTCTTCTATCTTTTCATTTATTTTAAGGAAAAGAACAACAATGTTGAATGCGAGTGGAGTTAGCAGTTGCTCTACTGAAGGCAGGGAAAAAGTCGTGTTTCCAAAGACAGGGGTGGAGGCCTTTTGCCCATACTGCCAATTTTGAACTGCTTTTTCATGACATTTCTCATTTCTCAAATCTTTTTAAGATTGTAAGTGTATCATTAAAGAATGTATTTTGAAGTGAATGTGAGAAAGCCGTATAGCTTCAGATACATTTAGAAGTGCCGCAGGGGAACAACATGGAATTTTGATTGATCATAAAGCCCTAATCCTGTAAATATGTACGTTTGTATATAATATTGACATTTACTTTACTGAACAGTAATCCATAACCTATGGTGAGACATACTTATTTTGTCAGAATAATCCTATGATAAAATGATTTTTACACACTAAAATAATTACTAGTTTTGCAGCTTATCTTATTTTGATTATAAGATGAACCAGTTTGGGGGACGAACACTTGATTATTTTGGGTTTATTTTTTGATTTCTGCTTAAGTTCTGACTCCTAAGTTTAACTGGCAGAATGCACTGCCTGAGTTTGTGTGGCTAGGGCAGGTGTGCATGTAAAGAAAACTGCACCTGATTCTGTTCCTGGGCTTTGTGCTTGTGAATTAACAGGGTATTTCAAGTGGGAATTCTTAATTTGTCAGTGTGAGAGAAGATAGTTAGAAGGTGCCGTTCCAGGTGTGCAGAGGAATGAACATCATTGGCGGTTATCTGCAGCACAAGAAATTTGGTGACCTAAAAATATGTGTACTTTTGATCACCACCTGAAGAGTTGCCATTGAATACACTGTAATGTTACTTTAGGTGGTTACTTTTTCTTTCTTTTTCTATAGATGGAGGATCGCAAGCAGAGATATGATAAGCTCTTTTCTTTGTTATTAGGTTAAGTCCATGTGCTGTGTGACTTGGCAGTAGGATGTTTTCGGTCTGTCAGTGCTTGTTTTGCTCCCATAAAATGAAATCTGCATCACTGAAAATAATCGCACCTGTGCAGCAATAATTGTTGCCATAGAAGTTGAATATTGTACGATGCAGGTCAAGTTTGGAAAGGTTATTTGCTGGTATTGTGGAGCAAGCGTTGCTGTGGGTCTGTGCTATACTTCATCTGTGGAGGAATGCAGGAGTCTACTTTGTCTGAAATTTACTCTTGTGGCACCTTGCATGAAAAATTAATTTTTACTTTCACCAAGTGACTCTTTTGAAACCATCTTTCTTTTTTTGCTAGAAAATCCAGTAAAACCTGGTGAACTCCAGTCTTTCCAGAATTCTCAAGTGTTACACGGGCTGTGTTTTTGACTGAGTTTTATAAAACATGCATTTCATCAGGATGTTGCTTCGTTTTGAAGCAGTTATGTCTCTTTCAGAACAAAAACCAAAATAAATTACGGAAAACTTGTAATAAGACAAGGTATTCAAGCAAACAGTTCGTGTCTTGCAACCTTTGGACTTTGACTTGAGAAGCCTGTTTTACTTCCAGATGTACTGGCACATGTTCTCAAGATTTTACTAAGAATAGAGAAATTCTATAAAGCGTCTCAAAATAGAAAAGTAATTTTAATGAGGGATATCCTGAAACTAGTGTTGCAGTTAAGTCTGAGCTTCTAATTAGCCCACTATCCATTTTCTTTTATTGCTATGTTTAGAATTTGTTTCCAGAGTGTACTCTTTTAGTTTAATCATTCCGAGTCTTACTGTCAGACACTGTTTTAGCAACCACAACATTTTCTAGTCACCTAAAATTATATGCTAGCCAGCCTGAATGGGGAGTTCTGGAAATTTCCTCAGGTGCTTTGGTACAAAGCAGAAGTGCCAAAATCGCAACTGGGTCAAGTTTAACGGATTAGAATTTAGGTTAGTATTTCACTGTCTTGACTGCTTTGCTGATTTGTTTGATACTGATACTTATATTTTTAAAGGCGTTGAATAGAATTTGCTGAAATGGCTTTGTGTTCATCTGTACAGATGGAAAAATATCTATATTATGTGTTAATTGAGTTTGTTTTCATTGAACTTTTAAAGATACATTTGTCACAATGTTTATTGTTTTTCATTATTGTGACAAAATATAGATATTTGGGGGGTCCATGAGTGCTGGTCGCTTTTTAAACAACACTTCTTCCATGCACAGGAGCAATGCATCCCCCTGAGAAAGAAATTTAGCAAAGGAGGCAGGAGACCTGCATGGTTAAACAAGGAGCTTCTAGC
>Ga0065711_1034327_pt1 | contig 23972 bp, 9 predicted proteins | sample Hoacrofraction12_FD_59098 | JGI IMG/M metagenome (GOLD analysis project Ga0065711, IMG submission 59098) | Hoatzin crop microbial communities from Cojedes, Venezuela - Epithelial fraction 12 v2 (version 2) | ecosystem: Host-associated > Birds > Digestive system > Esophagus > Crop | place... | reverse complement strand
GTGCAGCCTGCTGTAGGTGACCCTGCTTCGGCGGGGGGGTTGGACTAGATGACCCACAGAGGTCCCTTCCAACCCCTACTATTCTGTGATTCTGTGATTCTGTAATTTCATCAACATGGCAGCAGAGGTATCATTTGTCTTTTAGCTGTGCTCTTGTACAACTAATGCCTGAGGCTTAAAGCACAGACTTACAGAGCAGAAGTCAATGGCATTTTACAGCAGAAGAAGTGTGAATAAGAGCTTTCCTGTACTGAGGTTCCTGTTATTTAGATTGATTTTCTTTAAAGCTCTTTTGCTTTTTTAAACAACATTGACATATATGTTGTTTATTCTTTGATTTCACACCCCACTCCCTCCCCCAACTCAAATACTGGCAAGTAACAAATGAATAGAAGACTTCTCTCTCTTCCAAGCTGCACTGAAAGACACCTCAGAAACAAAATATTTTATTTAAACATCGTGTATTCTGTAAGGCATCCTACACCTTTAGGCTAAAACAAAGCTGGGACGCATTTATTTCTGTCATCCGTAATGTTTACTTGTTAACCTGTGTCAGCTAGCAATTGCCAGACAATGATTGAGCCTGGTCCAGGGGAAAGCATGAACTCTTTCCCAACAGAAAGCACGGGAGAGGCCACCACGTGGGCCTGAGCTGTGCCGTGCCACCTGGGCCAGGGACTGGGCTCGGTCCCCGCTTGGGTTCCTCCTGAAGATGTTATTCCGGACTGTATAAGGATGAGCCTGGCTGGTGAGTGTCTTGAGAGAAGCTAGCTTTAATTCTTGCAGAGAAGAGAGGTCACTAAACTTTCTCCTTCCCTTTTTGAGCATTTAACCATGTAGCTGGTATCTACACTGGGGAGAGGACTGAAGAAAGAACGCAGAAAAGTCACCCCGGTGGCACGGGTAGTGAGGTGCTGATGCAACAGATGCAGAGTCATTCGGGGAGCTGCCCTGTCCTGCTGCGGCACAGCAAGGGCCTCGTGAGAACATGCGGACTAGCGGGGCTTGGGACCTCTGTCCACGCTTCAGGATCCGTCCGATCCAGCTAACCTGTCAGCAGGTCCTTTTGTGAAGAAGCAAATCCATTCATGTTGGGCAATTGAAGTAAAGTATTAACAAGGTGCATTAGGACTGGACAAGAATCATCTGGGGACTTCAAGATCACAATTATGCACACGCACGCCTAAATTTTGTACTAAACCTTCTTTGGGAGAGGACCCTATTCTGCTCAGACCTCTGGTTCCCAATATAGTCTCTTATCCCTCAGCTGTGACGGCTATTCCTCCCTGACTCAGTACGGTTCAATGATCCAATACTGGTCATACTGAAAAACAATTTATTTGCTTTCATGAAGTTACTAAAGTAACCAAATGACTTTTCATTGGTGATAGTCCCTGTCCATTACTTACTATTATGAAAACTTCTGCGTCATTCATAAATTGTTGCAGTGATTTTTTTTTCTTCCTTTCTTCTCTGACAAAAATGTTAAATAGCAGAGATTTCAAATCAAATCCCTGTAGGAAACCTCTAGACACATTACCACACAAACATTTCCTCTTTGCAACCTCATTTTAAAAGCCATTAGTTAGCAAGTTTTGAATCCATTTAATGTTTTCAGGATAAGTTTATAATTGTGATTCTAGTTTCCTAATAAAAATGTGAGATGCTATTAGGGCAAATGCCTGACAGAATTTAAAAGAATGAACACATTACTGATATAATTTATCTACCAAATCTATAACCTAAGAAAAATATCAAGTTAGTTTGAAAAGATTTATTTTTCATAAAATAAAGTTGGTATTAAGAAGAGAGGAATAAAATTATTTATCAATGATGATGTCAAATATTCTATTATTTGCCTAGAATTCAGATTTGATGGTTAGATTGCCCTTTTAAAATACTGGCTTAAGATATGCTTTTTTTCAGTTCTCTGTAATTTCCCATGTGTTCTAACCTTTATTAAAAATCAACATGCATAGCTGAGAAAGCTTATTAGATGATTCCTTATTGGTGGTTTTAAATGCCTATGTTTTAAGCCTCACAATAAAAGAAAACAAAGAAAAAAAAAGACAAAAGAAAAAAAAAGCCTCAGTTTTCAGATTTTTTCAGGAGGTTGCTGGAATGGAACTTCTCACTGCCACTCTTTAATCAGCACAGACTTCCCTCTCGCTTGCGGAGTGATGTTGGCGTATGCTCATTAAAATCGACTCTTGTTCTTCTCTGTTATTGCAAACCCTTTCCCCACCATCTATTCAGACATCCGACCAGCTAACGGGGTTCATAATTATTCTTAGCTTTCTGAAACAAAAATACCATGTACAGATACGAATGTGCGTGCTTCTGTGTATGGATATATGTGTAGTAAGATATGAATTATGTTATTAGTTTGCACACAGCAGATATTATGAAGGCACGATCACTTGCTCATACACTGCTAAAATTTTGTTCCATGATCAATCTCTCTTCATCTTGTCGTTCTTCACTAAAATCCACTGGCTGGAGGAAGCACCAGTGCCGCAGGCAGGGTGCCGAGACCTCGGTAAGAAGACCAGAGGAAGAGAAAGCAGCGCACCCTCATTGATTTACCCAACAGCTGTTCTGAGCCACCTTCTACAGCTCCTAGCTCAGAGACACGGGTGTGACCACCTAGAGCTACATATATACACTTATAAATACAACTTGGATGACATAATATAAAAAATATATGCCTAATAAGGCCTAATATTACAATGCAAGAGTATTCCAAATTAATATTAATTCCCCAAAAGAGATTATTTTGTGCTATTATTATTTTATATAAGCAAAAATATGCAGCTTTAGGTTATAATGGCTGATGGGTGGTATATTTAAGCTACTAGCTCCTTGTTTCTACAGAAAGCAAGCCTGACCTCTACCTCAGGAGTCTAGGCATTTAAAAAAAAGATAGAAAACGGTTGGCTGGAGAGAAGAGAGGAGGGTGTAACACTACAAACTGAAACGCAGTTACAAATGGACAGAGGAATGTTTCCATTTTATGTCTGGGTTTAGAAGAATTACACGGAACCAGCGTTGAATGCTTCACTCTCCTCTGAGCATTTGACAGCCTCCCTTATAGGATACAAATAGGCACAATAAAAAAAGGCTTTGCCTGAGTAATAGTTACAGATTTTGTCTTTGTCTGAATCTCATCCAAAATCTTGTCTCCCTTACGCTTCTGGTAAATATAAATGACCACTGCTTCATTTAACATCAAGCTGGGGTTTTTTTCCAAAGAAAAGAGATTAACTGTGGCCAACTACACTTTTTATATAAAGGAATAAAAAATCTGTCTCCAGCCAAATAATACACAGAGTGAATAGCATACCAAAACTAACTGTGTGGTAATTTGTGCAGAAATCAATTACACCACCTTTGTATCACTTCATACATCAGAGATCTCATTGTCTCTCTTTGAACCAACAAAAATACCAGTAAGGAATGTATTTCTGTATTCTAGAAAAGAAATAAGGCTCAAACAGGAGCAGATCTTTAAATTATTTTTTAAGGGGTAGTACAGCACTCTTAGTGTAGTCATGAAAGGGGATATGTTCTCTGTATTAGCTAGAAAAATACACAGGTGATCCTTCTCAGATAAATTTCACAACTAAATTTTATTTCCTTTATTAGACAGTGTGAGACCAAACCCTGAGACTTCTCCGTATCATTCTACGTTATCTGAGTAAACTCCCACTAAAATGGTACATCCAAATTACACCACAGAAATGTGACAGCTTATTGAAATGCAGTGCTATTAACTCTTCCTGCACATGCATTGGTCACACGAATCGGCATGACCTGTGTCTACTATTAGATGTTTTAATTTGGAAGTATCGTGCTGAGCTCCATCTTTCTACCCGGGTTTCTGATCAAACAATCTCATCAGCTGAAACAAGATTATGTGGTAACTGTAGATGCATAGCATGAACATTTGATCCCTACAGGATTTCTCTATTAAACTCATTTGGTTTCTCTCATTAATCTTATTGAAGATTGTTCTGTAATAAAGAAAGCATGTCATCTGCCACTGACAAATTGCTTCAGACTCTTCAGTCTCCATATCGTTGTTTTCAAAAGGCTTTTCCCTCCATGTTTCTTCTGGTTACTTAAATAAAAAAACAAGCTGAGGGAAAACAGTTTTTGCAGGTCTTTTCATAAGCCATTATAAAAACGCAGTGAAGATAAAGTATTTTTCACATATCCTCAATCACATTTTTTGAGCTTTTAATTTCCAAGCTTTAGGCTCCTCCCATTCTGTGTTTTGGTCCTGTTGGTAACTTCTTGGACATCGTAAAGACCTGTTCCTTGGCATTATCTGTGCTTGCTGATAATGAGACAACCCTCAAATTGCAAACTTTTGCCTGGCTATTGAATAAAATCTGAAGCCCTAAGCTGGGAAGAAGACAGAGCAAAGTAGAATCTATTGACTCAAAAATGCTAAGAGGCAAATTGTTTAAATGGTCAAAGATGAGAAATACCTTATGTCTCAAGAGAGTGCTCCTCCATGCACCCATCGCTCCTTCCGAGTAGATGGGAGCCTCTTCCCCACCCCTGGGAGCAGAGCCCTGAGCAGCAGAGGTGCAGTGTGGTGTTCCATCGTAGGACTTCTCTGCAGGACTATCATTTCGCTTGCAAGCAATAATTAAGTACCCATCTGGTGTCTGTTGAAGAGAGCAAGTAAAAGGGAGCTTTGCTCCCCAGTCTGTTCATATGGAAATTTGTGCAGAAACGGGAGAAACTTGTGCTGCACACTTTGCTCCAATGCTTATTCAATCTGCAACACTTGTGGATTCATTAGCGGCAAGTATCCCCCTTCCCAGACGAATACCAGCATTACAGCAGTGAGTGGCGTTCCTGTTTTCACTGAATGATCCATTGAGCTGTTGATTATTTCATGCAAAATGAAACAGCTTCTGCAAAAGAGACAAACCTAGCACTTCACCTTAGACTACCCAGGAGTCTCATTGCTGGAGATCCTACAGGGAAGTGGAAACAGGGATTCAAGGGCTGTCAGGCAGAGGAGGCAATTAGACCTTAAATTTTTGGGTGAGTGCTCAAGTTATTTGAAGACAGAAGATGTGACAACGTCTCCATCTCTTCTAGCTATATTCTTGTATAAACAAAATCTGTTCGGGTTTTAAATCATCCCTCCAACCAAATAAAAGAAACATGCCATGTCTGTGAATCCTGGCAGGATTTGTGTAAGATAACATCATTGCAGTGGCTGAAAAAATACTTGTAGTCGTTGCCAGAACAGATCTGCAGGTATAAGGAACTCTGCTATCAAAACCTTAGGTAACTAGGGAGTTTGGACATTACCAGGATGTGTCAGTAGCAGAGTAAAAATTATTAAGAACCAGATTTTCTACTTATTGAATGCTTTTATCAGAAGCTTTCCTTCATTTTGCTGTATTCCATATTCTAAACTTAGAAGTAAAGTAGGGAAATGCTGTTTATTCCTACAAGGTTATTGTGAAGTACTGAAATACTTCACAGCAATGAAATTCCATACTGCATACCATAAATGCAAATTTCTAAAGTAACTTCCTGTAGATAGTAGGTCCTACTTCAGTGCAGTAAATGCTGTGGTGCTTGTTTCCTTTCTGATAGTTCAGAACCACTCCTTATTGAGAGCCCTAAATTTATTTTTAAAGTTTTCCCAAGAAATTTGTACTGACACCTTCTAAATCTTTGGCTTTGTTTTTCTCAGTTCAGCTAGTTTCAAATGCTGTAGAGTGCATTATATCTGTAAATAAGTTTATTGTAAATAAAATTCAACCACACGTAACACTAAACGTCTGAAACAATACCATAGGTTTGTGACTATCAACAGCAGTAATAAACAATTAAATCTCTGTTAACCAGTGTCCAGCATGAAAGGCTGTTGAGAATGACGTTCAGAACAATATTTTCAGAGGTTTACAAAATCATATACTGTGCTAGAATGTTCTCTACAGTTTAAGACAGGTAAATCGTCCTCTTACAATCTGTTGATGGATTAGGGAACAAGATAATGGGCCATGAATGTTTTGTGCTTCAGCTACCAGACCACTTCCCAGTCACCAGTCGTTCTGCTTCTGTGCTGCAAAGATGCCACAGGGCTGAGTGGGGCACAGGAAGGGTGAAACCAGTTTACCTGGCCATATTCTTTCTTCCCACTGTTGAAGGTATGCTGCAGCTCACAGTTCTAAAATGTTTTCTCAGCTTAACTGTACAAAGTAACTCAGCCTCGCCCAGCTTCAGTTCAGCTTCTTTAAAAGGAAGCTTTTTAAAAAACTTCCAAACCAGATAAGTGCAAACGTACATCAAAGGTAGCTGTCAAAATGAATGTAAAGTAAAAGTAAGGTGACCTTATCCTTTCTGTGACTTATCCTCTTATATAGTATTCATCTTCACTCCATCAAATGTTTGTCTGATTCACGTTCCTGTACCAGAATGGCATTTGCTAACTACGCTGTATTCAAACTAGCTTAGTGAACAGATTCACTATTTCGTCGATCAGCCCCTGGAAAATGTTGTCTTGAAGCACATACTTATTTAAAATACACCAGGCTTTTGTCAATAATCTGATAAACTGTCATTTATTATATTCAGTGGAAGATGTTATATACATAATGTGGTGTCTCAGTGCCTTTGAAAGCCATCATCTTTCTCTCCTGAAACAGTGAAGAGTATGGTGTAGAAATGGAAGAAAGACTGTTTTACTCTCTGGTTCCCTGAAAATCTTCAGTGGGGATTTTTATCTTCAGATGAGTGATAGAGTTACGGATTATCTTCAGATTTGTTCTCTATTTTACCAGTTCTCCATGGGCAAGATATCTACATTGTCACAGCAATTCGATATTGCACACAGGGGTGTTAAAATTATATTTCAGCTGCAGGGGTAACTGTTCAGATGTCCTTGTGTTTCCTCCCAGTTTGTTTTGTAAGTGATATTGATGCAGTTGCAACCTTGCTTTGGCTGTTTCTCTCTGTCTGTGCCTTTTGATAACTCCCAAGGCAGGAAAATTGCCCTAGCTTAAGAAAGGTGAGTTTTGTGACATAGCCATGCAGAAAGATCGAAGAGAAAAAATATGGCTGTAGTTTCACCTCATGGTTTATCAAATGTCAGAAAATCCAGAAGGGAGAGCATAGTGATAAATTCTGCAGAAGACAGCACATGCTTCATTTGGAAACTCATTCTTTAGTTCACAGTAGACAGAAATCCAGAGGAAATCAGGCTTTGGATTCTGTTTCTGGACTATTTGCTTGATTATTTTGAAATTTTAAGGAAGCATATCACACAAAGCCCACGAACTTAAGATACTTAGAGAAGTTGGAAAATAAATGACAGGAAAAGTAGCAATCTCCATTTGGTTTTGTCTAAATGTTATATGTAAGTGTCAATATTAAATCCATATTCATTGTGGTCTTCATTGTTATTGACACACAGTGTTCAGGGCCTGCTTGCATCTAAAGATGTGGGGTTAGATTATCTCTTCCACAGTGGGCTGTTTTATAGAAGTTGGACATCTATTTATGTAGTGTTTATTAAGTGAATTTGAACAATACTGGAGAAAACACTGGTGCAATGGGCTCTGGAGTCACCAAAATACATTAACTTTGTTACGAGAATATGATGACTACTGAATCTCTGCTACAGCAATATTAAACAATAAAATAAAAAATACCACAGGAAGTCATTGCTGAATGGAGACACAGTGTGTGCTAGCAAAGGATTCCCCCCCTGCCACCCCGAGTTTATCACTATCCAAGTAACATTAATTTGACATGGTTGAAACTACACTGGCATTTGCCTGCATTACTATGTTCACGAGCTGCATGATTATGTTTTTTACTCTACAAATTTCTAATAGAACTGTGTTTTAAAACTGTGTAACCTAGACCAGGGTTCTGAAGTCTGAACACAGCCATCTCCCTAGATAACATAAGCACTCAACCACAAGCACTACACCAGAGTGACTGTGCCCTGACAGCATGTCAATATTGGCAGCTATCTGCCCTAGGACCCTAATGACAGTATCCAACATTTCAGCACACATAATCTCTTTTAAGGGAGAACATCACACTGGGGAAAGCAATATTATGTGCTTATACTCCTGGGATATCTATCTTAATGGTAAATGATATTTCTTGTAGTCAAACCTTTGGTGTAACCTATGGTAGATAACCAGGCGACCTTTATCTGCAAGAACCATCTTAGTTTTCAATGAAGTATCCTGTTGTCCTGAAAAATTAAATGCAGAATGCCATTCACCTTTCAGTCTTGCATTAAGATATATATCTTGAAAGAATCTTTATTTCTGTCAGACCAGATAGTCACAGCTTCGAATAATTTGCTTCATATGATTAGGCTAAAAACAACTATTTAGAAGCCTATTATACAATATTGTGTCTACAAACAGGAAAAAAAGAGTCATTTTCCTATGGAGAATTTTCTTGGGGAGAAACACACTCAATTATTCATAACAGACTGTATTAAGGCATTTATTTTTTGCATTTGGAAATCTCATCACCTTTCCATCCAAACTGCTTTTGTTTGGATAGGGTTTTTTTGTTTACATGTTTTACATATGTGAAATCTTATCATCTAAGGAGTCAGTCCTCTTATTTAAAGCATATGAAAGCATAGCACTACTAAACTTGGACCTTACAAAGGTTCAATTGAAAATTCCTCTCTGACTAGTTTGCCCAGCTTCCCATTAGTCGGTGCCTGAGTTGGCAGCAGGCCTCCAGTTCAGAGCTTTGGGCTTTTGGGCCAGTGAGCTGTCAATGCTCTCATGCCTTCACAGTTTGCATGCCCCAAACTTCTGCACATAAAATGGTAGGCTGGTCTGAGGCTTATTGAAAATTGGTCCTTTCATGGCAGTGCTTCAGTGAGATAGGCATTTTAGGTTTTTTTTTATTTTGCATTTTACCATCAGGGGAAAAACAATGGCTATTCCAGAGAACATTTATCTGTTGGTTTAAATAGGTCAAATATTAAAAATGCTGAGCTTTCAGCCCTACAGCATATCTAACAGAATGGTAGGCTATGATTAAAATTTGCAGAAATGTTCTTAGGAGATAACATTTTCCCAATATTTAATCTACTGCAAAAAAAGAGTAAATTTGACAAGTAAGTATTCATACAGCTGTGCATCTGTGCTCATATTGCCACAGTCTATGTATGTCTTGATAGCTCTTACAGGGACCCCACTACATGCTTTGAGCATATCTAACTACATTCACTCATCCTACCCACACAGCCGGGAAATTCTAGGGTTTCAAAGGAATGGCACAGACACCCAACTCAAGGAAAAGAAGTGAGGCCCCATTAGCACCCATCTAAAACCTGCATCAGCAAAATGTAGGTACCTGACCTTTTAGACACTCATATTTTGGTGTATCCAAAGCGAAGTGAATCTTGGTTCAGGCCTCCTCTTCAGTGGGACTCTGAAAGCTGTCACTCATCAATGTAGCCCAGCCCAGCAGGAGCTTCCAGAAAGACCCAGAGGGCTGGGCGATGTAGAACTGACATCAGCATTGCTCTGGAACTCCATTACACCCCATTGCTTATGGTTAGTTCACTCCCCATGGAGTTAAATCCAGCTGGCGGCCAGTCATGAGTGGTGTTCCCCAAGGCTCAGTTTTGGGTCCGGTCTTGTTGAACAGCTATATCAATGACCTGGATCAGGGGACTGAGTGCTCCCTCAGTAAGTTTGCAGATGACACCAGGTTGGGTGGGAGTGTCGATCTGATTGAGGGTAGAAAGGCTCTGCAGAGGGATCTGGACAGGCTGGATCGATGGGCCAAGGCCAACTGTATGAGGTTCAACAAGGCCAAGTGCCGGGTCCTGCACTTGGGTCAAAACAACCCCGTGCAACACTACAGGCTTGGGGAGGAGTGGCTGGAAAGCTGCCCGGCGGAAAAGGACCTTGGGGTGTTGCTTGACAGTTCGCTGAGCCAGCAGTGTGCCCAGGTGGCCAAGAAGGCCAAGGGCATCCTGGCTTGTATCAGGAATAGTGTGGCCAGCAGGAGTAGGGAGGTGATTGTGCCCCTGTACTCGGCACTGGTGAGGCCGCACCTGGAGTAGTGTGTTCAGTTTTGGGCCCCTCACTACAAGAAGGACATTGAGTTGCTGGAGCATGTCCATGTTAAAAATGCAGACATAAAAAACAAAACAATACAACAACAAAAACCCCACTTGGATTTCTATTAAAAATTGCTAGGTTTTGTTATTCATCTGTCCTCAGAAAATTTTTCTTCTGCTAACAAATGTCAGTATTGACGCTCACAAATTAAGTTAGGAATGCACTGTGCCATCCTGTGCCCAAATGAAATCTGCTTATGGCATTTGCCTTTCTACATACTTCCCTAGGAGGATCTGAAATGAGCATTCTCTATTACAATTATGGCTGATGCTATTTAGTAGGGTGTGTACAGCTATGTTATGCTTTTTTCTGTTCATGTGTTCTCATACAGCTAAAGAATAGTTTTAGCTTGCTGTAAAATTGTAATTTGAGAAGACAAAGGAAATACACAGGAACACATAAGAGCTGCCCAGTGCAGCATCGAGATCCAGCAATGAATATTTGAATTCCACCTATCCAACCTTTCCAGCCTTCCCTTTCCCCAGATCTCTTTTTGAGAAAGCAACGTATCATTGTACTGTATTTGTGTATATCAGAAGACCAAAGAAGAGCATCGGAATAAAGGCTCTAACACCATCCAAATGTTGAAATGTTAAAAATGAAACTAATTTGATAATTATGTTAGAATAACATGGGAGCACCTGAAAGTTTTGCAAAAAGATTCATGTTTTATTTTTGTCAACTTTTACTGTAAAGTACCATTATTGTTTCTAAAAAGTTAACTGCTTTAATGTATTACTTGTTGTGGTGGAGGGTGAAATCCTAAGGCAAACAGTGACTGAACTGTTAGAAATGCAGCTCTGGAAAAAATGTCTTTATCATAAACACAGTTCCCTCAACGTCTTCTTGGTTTGAAGTTCCAGACCATTCCAGATGCGCTATTTGGGAGAAGAAAGCTGACTAACATTTTTTTACTTTTCAAAGGCATTTACAATTTTGCAAAAACATTAATAACTAGACCTTACATTTATCCTTATATAATAAAGCATTTTAATCGTTACTCTAGATTTGGCTATGTCTACATTAACAAGTAATTTGACACAGTAAGAGAGGATCAAAATGACGGTGATGTGGTTTCTTGCAACTTCATTGTATTCATATATACATTCAGACTGGGTAGTTGGGACATACATGGTGCACAGAGCTTTTGGAGGGACAGCTATCCCACAAACTTTCTCAAATGGGATCCCTCTAGGAAAACCCTTCTGCCCTTTTTGTCTCTCATGCATATGATAGTAACAGATCTGCGTCCACATCAAGGCTGCTGCCACCACCTGCTTGTTTCTCTTCACACTATTTTTTAGCATTTTTATGATGCCCAATGCAAAGTCCTTCTCCTTTTGAGCCTCCAGTATGCTTTAAGGGAGGAATGAAAGATGCAGTGGCTATATGGGGGATCTGATGTGCGTGAACTGGTACCTATCCTCCTGGACTTCTGTTTCCCTGAGAGGAAAAAAAAAGAGAAGAAGAAAAAGTGTCAGAGTGGTGACCAAATTGTCCAATACCATCCAAAACTCTTATTTCTTGCACATGTGCTACATCAGTTAAATCATCCAGACCTTTGGTTTCTTTGGGTTCTCAAACTATGGAGAAGCTGTTGATGAGATCCACATACATTCAGCAGTTACAACTACTTGAACTGCAAGGACAGCAAGTCCCTTATCATGTAAGACTTTGTGGATCAGTGAAACAGATTTATGGACACTCTAGCAGGCTATGTCTGGAGCACCCATGATATCTCTGTCTTCTGCCATTGTGGCTTTGGACCCAGCAAGGAAACTGGCACCTCCTCCTCAAAGCAGAAAGAGGATCATTCACAATATCTGGGTGTTCGTACGCGTGGTGCGAGCTGCAGCAGAGCTCCTGCCTCACTGGGTCAGGAGGCTTTGACCTGACAGTGCTTACATCCAGTTTTGCGATGTCCTTAATGACATTCATACCCTTGCAAGAGAGACCCTCAGTTTTCAAGACAGACAAGAACTTCTGCCTTGTTTCTCTTCTCCTTCTCCAGCTTTCATGAGAAATCATCAGTCTGTCAAGTAATTAAACTTTTGGATGAATCATTGTGTTTACATAGGAATTGTGTCTTTGATGTCACACGTCTCTCATTCTGTCTAGCTTTAGTGAGGTTAAAACCCCTTCCAATATACTTGGTCACTCAGTGGGATAGTCAGGGTCCAGCTTTCACGTGCATTAACTGAACTGAACTGAACTAGGAATATCCCAAGACAGAGTCTACAGCTGAGGTACTTTCTGATATGGACTGATGAGGATTTCACTTCAGAAAAGAGAACTGAACAGTTTTCCCATGCACTAACACTAGATAACACGGGAAACATTATTTCCAGCAGAAACTGTAATAGAATTTAAGGTTCAATTTGGGAATAGTCTTAGGATGGTAAATAAACTACTTGCAAAAAAGAAAGGAAAATCACCAGTTTCTATGTACGTGCCCTTTTCAACCACTTTGCAAAGCTCATAGGTTCTTCAGTGGGTATATATCCTTGCATCTTCTTAGCAAAGAAGCAAAAAAGCAAACTAACAGATTATACCTGGAGGCAGCAAATATAACTCTAATGAGAGCTAGAACTTATACATAAAAGTTTAATCACAAACACATTTTCTTTCCATTCCCTTCCCAGTGTTGATAAATCTCTTGAAAACTTCAATAATGCAATTTTGACCAGGGCTGCCTAAGAGGTCAGAAACGTGGGACAGGAAAGACTTCTTCATCCAGTAGGTTCAGTATCTGACATTAGAAGCAGATAGGTCACATAATCTCTTCCATGAAAGTTCCTGAATTTTATTGTTTTTTCATACATGGATCCTCTTCTCATTTTTATTGCACATGTATTAATAGCTTATTTATAGTAATTTGCTCCCCTACTAACACTTGGCTTTAGAGAAAGATGTTGTTCTTCCTGTTAGCAATAACCATCCCTTTTATGTATCTCCTTTCAGCCTCTCTCTTACAAAATCATAGAATCTTAGAGTCATAGAATCATAGGATCATAGGTTGGAAAAGACCTCTAAGATCATCAGGTCCAACTGTCACCCCAACACCACCATGCCTACTAAACTACATCCCAAAGTGCCACATCTACATGCTCTTTGAACACCTCCAGGGATGGGGACTCCACCACTTCTCTGGACAGCCTGTTCCAATGTCTGACCACTCTTTCAGGAAAGAAATTTTTCCTAATATCTAATCTAAACCTCCCCTGATGCAACTTGAGGCCATTGCCTCTCATCCTACCACTAGATACCTGGGAGAAGAGACCAAAACCTGCCTCACTACAACCTCCTTTCAGGTAGCTGTAGAGAGCAATAAGGTCTCCCCTCGGCCTTCTCTTCTCCACACCAAGCAATCCCAGTTCCCTCAGCCGCTCCTTGTAAGACTTGTTCTCTAGACCCTTCTCCAGCCTCTTTGCCCTCCTCTGGACATGCTCCAGCACCTCGATGTCCTTCTTGCAGTGAGAGGCCCAAAACTGAACACAGTATTCAAGGTGCAGTCTCACCAGTGCCAAGTACGGGGGCATGATCACCTCCCAACTCCTGCTGGCCACACTATTCCACAAAGCTAAACATCTCCTCTCAGCGTCTCTTTTACAAAGCTAAACAACCTGAACTGTTCTTCCTCTTCTCACACAGTGAGCAAACCATGTCCCTGGTAAACTCTGCAATACCTGTTCCACTTTACATCGCTCATTCTTATCAGTGGGTGAGTTGGTTCTATTGAATTTAGGTGAGAAAGTACAGAAATCAGAAACAGCGAAGATCTGTTAGGTCCTTATTTCCAACACCTTTCATTTCAGACTTGCTTCCTGATATGTTTCATATAAATATTTTCATTCGAAAATATCTCCAAACATGATAATTCTTAAAATAAAACTTTAATCAGAAGAAATAAATTAGAAATAAATATGTAACCAGGAGATAATACCCCATGGTCATCAATTTACAGATAAAGCTAACAATCTGTATTTGGAACTCACAACTGAGCAATGACTGAGAACAAATCTGAAATGAACTGATGTTTTGCTAAGAATTAAAAAAATCTTCTAGAATTTAGTCTTCACGTTGACCATAATAGCAAAAGTTATACTTCAGCCTTTTGTACAAAAACCTTACCTGAGTCAACAATAAATAGCACATGATGTTTTAAGGCATACAAGAGCAATAGTGACACAGGTATTTATTTTATGAAACTTCACGAATTTTCTACCAGCCCCCGTTGTGGCATTTACAATAATGCAATTTGTAATTGTATATTATACATCCAAAAACATAATGAAAGAGTCCTCTGTCCTAAGAAGTGCAAATAACATACCTTTGAAAAAGCAGGCTTAATGGTACAAGAATCAGACAGCTAGAGATGTATGTATTGAAAGAAATTTGAGGGATTAACTTATTTGACAAAGGATCTAAATTCAAATGAGCACAAAGATCAAACCACTATTAAAATAATTTCATCTAGGCAATGTAGCAGAAAAAGTGTTTAAAAGCACAGCTAAAAATATCTACTGTGACTCAGAATCTTTGAAAATCCACAATAAAAACAGCCAGTAATGTGCACCTGTGACCCTTTTACTTGTTCCTGTAAATGCTTTGTCTTCTTTTTTAAGAGAAATTATGTGCAATGCAGGACCTGAAATTAGAAGATGCCAGAAGTTTCTAGCCTGCTGAGAAACAGCAGGTTTCTGCTGCAAACAGAAAGAAGCAAACAGAAAAACAATCAGAGATCCTGTTTGTACTGGCTTAAATATTGTTTAAAATGACGATATGGGCTGTTTGCTGCATTAGTAGGAGCAGTCATTTATCTCTGCACCATTCAGCAGAGATAATGAAGAAAATATGATGGGAACCAAGAATTTGCAGTAGCAGCAAAAAGTGGTTTGGACATTCAGATGTTAAGCATCACATGGGAATTTTACTGTGAGGATTGTATTAAAAACACAGGTACAGAATAAAAAGATTTTAAAAATTGGGTTTAATAAAGGAAATAGCTCATATTTTTTCACCTTTCTTTCCAAGATGGCATTGAAAAATTCTGAAATATTTCACTTTTGTAATTTTGAATCAATTTCTTTTTTTTTGAAAATTTTTTTTTAATTTCCTACACATATTTTAAAGAAAAGGTAAACAGGTTCTGAAATTTCCAGACCAAAATGTGGAGGAGGGTTTTTTCCTTTTTTCAGATAAAACAAAAAATTAGGACTTTTTTTCTAAAAAATTCCCCATACTTTTTTCTGTTTTTTTTTTTTTTTTAATTTAATTTGGGGTTTTCTTACATAATTTCCTCCAAAAGACAGAAGATTTTAATTTTTCTTTAAGCTAGTTCAGTATTTTTGTAGTAGTTGGAGAATTTGTTTGTCTATTTACGTATTTGTTAGTCTAGCTTCAAACAAAGCTGGAGTTGAACAAGAAATTTTCAGCAGCTGAGAGGTATTTATGTTGTTTGGTAGCAGCCATGTCAGTTGTGCAGTCAAGTCTTTCCTTTTTTTTACCTCTAGACGGAAATGCACCAGCCTTATTATGCTGCCTACACCAGAAGAACAGGACTATGGTCTTCCTGACCCTAAAATACCTGTGTGGTTGTTTGTAACATCAACAGGAAAACTTCCATTGCCTTGGTGCTTTGCCAATAAGCTCCCAAGGACACCTATGCCAACTAGCAGTTGTAGTTAACCCTTCATTCTGGGTAGTTTTTCTTAAAGCTCACACAAAACACGCAAAAGGAATTCTGCCTGTTATACTCGAGGTGAAATGACCAAATCTCAAGGCAATTTTATCACAGTGATTCCAGGAGTGAAGTACTTCAGGGGAACATCCGAACAGGTAGCAAATTCCTTCATTTTCATGAATAAATCAGCAAAGTGTGCAATACATGAATGTTTCATGGTCCTTTTAGTGCCTTCCTTGCCTTTTATCATCGTTCATGCTCGTTAACGTTGCTTTAGCTAGGTGCTAACCCTGCATCATGCCTGAATACAAATACTGCAATGCAACTTCAACCTTCTACTTTGACTAGCTATTTCGGGGCAACCTATATGTCATTATATAACAGCACATACACCTTAGATACATATCTTGGCTTAGCAAAAAAAATTTTCTACAGTGGCTTGAATTTAAATTTTGCCTTATTCTTAACCCAGCTTGGAAGTAGTTTACTTTTTGGCTTACTGTATCGTTGTATTTTTCCGACAGAGTTAGAACAGCAGATCGAATGTAATATTTAAAAAGCAACATTCCCCTTTTATTTTTCAGTTGGTTTTAGTTTGCATTGTTTTGTTGGATTTTTTTTTAAATGGTGGGACTAGTTTTCTAGGTGGTTAAAAACCACGCTTCCCAGAGCTGACTGAAAATTTGTAAGGCTCTACTAAACACTGAAACGTCTTCCTTTTAAGAGCATATGACTAATCCTCCTCAGAACAGCATCTGTGAGGTATTGTTAGTTTCAGCAAATTCTTTTTCACAAAGGTTACACAAGACCTTTATTTTATTTTATTTTATTTTATTTTATTTTATTTTATTTTATTTTATTTTATTTTATTTTATTTCATTTCATTTCATTTCATTTCATTTCTTTTTTTTTATGAATGGGTTTTGCTTTACAAATCCACATGGATATTGCATGGAAGGACAGTTTTTATTTAGTTTGAAAGAAAACTTGCAGCTGAATTTTTTTCCCCATGGTATATTGCCTGCTGGTTATCGGAGGGCCCTGTTTTAAGACTATCATGCCTTGATTGCTGTTAGTTTTTATAGTAGTGGGATGCATCATTTCTGCAAAATCATAGATGATCTCAGCATACTTCTGGTTTGCATATGGATTTACAGGAGGCAACCAACGGCTGAGTCACATCAGTGCACGCCCCTGGCCAGGCTCTGCTGACTACCAGACACCTCGCCTAATCTTCCTTTGTAAACAACCATATGACTGGTTTGAGGTTACTGAGAGAAATCAAGGGGCCATATTCGATTAAATTTTGATCCCAAAGTAGATGCTGCACTTCTCTCTTTTGTTTTTAATAGCAGCACTAATAGCACTCTGCTCTTCCTGCTACTCTCCAAGAGGCAGATGCTCCCGGCAGCTTCCTGGGGCAGAGTGCTCCATACACACAATTCTTCCCCCATTAAAGATCTCACATTCTTTATTTATTGGGGGGTTTATAATGTCTACTGCAACTTGCATGCCCTACAATAATTAAATAACAGAAAAGTTATGATATTCTGTTTTACAGGGGCACAACTTCAGTGATGTTGAAAGAAGGCTGGAACTGATCTATAATTTATTTTATTATTGAAGAGTACTAAGAAAATCTTCTGATGCATTTAATACATTTACATAGTAATATAAGCCTCTGACTGTGTTCATAACACATTGCTCAATTATTGGTGTCTTTGAAAACAAAGCAAATGAATCTCAAGTATACAAATCTGCATAAGGTGTGAAAGTAATGCATGATCTGAATAAGTTTTCCATACACTACTGAGAACAGCACACGCACAACCTTTAAGTAAAGTATTTGCCTCCAGGTCCCCAAATGCCTGGCAGAACTCTCGGTTAAAGAAGTCAGGGATGGATATTTAAATTCAACTGCCTAAGGGAAAAAAAAACTTCAAAGCCCAGAGAGGGCAGTAAAAAGTAGATTACTGCAGACTGGGGAAAAAATATTGATTACAGTGAAGAAAATGTCTGAGGGGAATATGGCCAGCAAATTTTAAATGCTGGAAATGCTGGACTTACTCTGAGTAAAAACACATTCTATATCCTTCCTAGGCTAGTTTATGCAGTTATTTTCCTTTCACATTAATAAGGAACTAATATGAAACTAATTGTTTGAAATTCAACTACATTTTCAGTTGTTTCTCCTAACAATTCTACTTCTTCCATACAAACCCTTTTTTAAAGAAAGAATGCAGACTCATGCACTGGGCAACACTTGCATTGCTGTCAGTGCATTTTCTGTGTAGCAACAGCAGGATGAATCCCTCCGCTGTGCTCCGATCAAACTCCTCTAACAACAGGCTGTAGGAAATAGGTGGTTTGTCATTCGTTCCCTCTCACGGAACAAAAACTGCTTCTCAGTCTGCCGCTGACGCAGACTGACCTGTTAGCAGCAAAAAAGGCTGTTTGACACGGCCAGGGAAGAAGAAAGCATACTGGAAAGAGAATGAATTTCAGCAAGATGGATGTCCAAGGGATTCAAACCACTCACGCCCACTGGCCATTTCTTCTGGCGTGTATGACAGCAGAACCCCTCGGGCGGCAAACAGAGTGGATACTCAGTGGTAACAATTGCCAGCTATCAAGGATTGTGGGATATGTTAGCACTTTTCTTTAGAAATCTTCTAAATGTATATCTATCTACAAGTATATATTCTAAATGTATATCTATCTACAGATGCCTGTGTATTCAAGAGTTACATGGACGATGGGATTTTGGCCATTGTGCATTCCAGTGCAGGGAAAGCGATTTCTATCAAACCTCCAAAGGCCTTTACCAGTCATGCTTAATGAATATTAATAGTGAAACTGGGATTTTTTTATATAACATCCTGGTTGATCAAATGTAAAGCGGCTTTTTGCTGCATTACCCTTAAATTCTAAATAACACAGCAGCACACCATTAGCTACCTCTAGAGTTAAGAGAAATTGCACTGTGGTTAAAAGCATGGATATGATCCATCCTGGGGATCACACGTAGCATAATCTTTAACAACCTAATTTATCGTGGGTATTGTCTCGCCCAGTATCCCGTCTCCAGCAGTGACAGAAGGAGATACTGTTTGGAAATAGCATATAAGCTTAAACTTCTTGTGGTCTGTTCACCTAGTACTGCCCTAGAATCCACAGCTCTTGCATTCCAGACGCTGAAGGTGCTCCACAGCCTCTCCTCTTACGGTTTATGCATCTGCTGCCTGTGGGTTTTGCCAATTCTTTCCTGAACCTGCTGATGAGGTCTTGGGGTAATATTTTCCAGAAGACTGCTACCCACTGTGTTTAGGTGAGTGCTTTCTTTCATCTGCTTTACACTTGTAATTGTTTCACTGAGTTTAATCAATACTGTGGAATCTGGTGAATAATCATTCCTATCCACTTTTTGTCTTACCTACTGCTTTCATGACTTTGTACACCACAGCCGTGTGCCACCTCATGCTTCTGTTCTCCACGTTGAAGACCCCAGCCTTCTCATCCTCCCCTCACAAGGCAGCTGCTTGCTCGCAGCCGCTGCCTCTCTCTGCACCTTTCCCAGCTCTGTCCTTCAGGGCTGCAGATGAAGCCCAGCCTCTGCCCCAATGAGGCCTAACGCTTCATGGGCTTCATTGGCTACTGCGGCACATCGAACCGAGAACTTCAGAGAACGGTCATTGATGACTCCAGGAGCTCTTTACGGGGTTGTAGCTGCTGAGTCTGAGTTCAGCTTCATGTGAGCACAAGTTAGAACATTTTCTCTAAATGCATCATCATATGCCTTGTGCCTCCTGCTCTTTCCCCTTCACTTCAGGGACTCTGTGTAATTGTCCCAGTTATTCCTGATGGGAATCCCACATTTGTCAATCCCCTATGTATTATTTTCCCATTCTAACAAAAGCTTCCTTGGCCTTCTGTTCTCACTCCCTCCAAAGGCAGACTCCACAGCAGGGATATTCATGTGCCCCGCATTCCTGCTCCCACACACCCACGTTCCCCACTTTACTCCCCCTGCCACCATCCCGTTGTGATCGTCACCCTGGGGTTTCCCTTACTCCAGCCTGTCGGGTTCTGCAGCAGCTGGTCCCCTTCCGATCCCTGCTCTACACCTACCTCCAGAGCACGATGCTCCTTTTCCTCCACTCCAACCACCCTCCCTGTACTTTTTTTCTATTTCAGTTCCCTGATTTTTCTTAAAATTCAATGGAGTCATGCCATGGAACTAATCGGATGTGTGTTTTGAACATTATGACATGGATACATCATAATAATCTAACATACTGATTAAAAATGTATTTCAGACACTCAGTATTTTTCTCATAATCTTTCAAGTTGGGCTCGTTTTCCTCATCTTTCTCTCACAATTGTTTCTGAAGGAGTTTAATTTAACACTTGATGTAATTCAGTGGCAAGGGGGAGGGAAAAAAAAAAGATATTTTTGCTTTGAGGCCTGAGATAGTATTGAGTAAAAATTAGGATGCCTCTTTGTGCATTATGAAGCCCCAGTCATCCAGTTTTATTCAGTGCTTCTGAACCGTAACCCAAAAGCAGTGAGTCGGACAGTATCTTCTAGTAAAATTGCTCCCCTTGCCTTGAGCACAGCTGGGCACACACTGATCATGCCAGCTGCTCTACTACTGCAGAACCTCTCCCTTTTGGGCCCCAGTCCGATAGCTGGATTCTCTCTGTACATCTCTCTCTGTTCTCCTGTACCTAAAAAAATGAACTTTGGTTTGGTGCCCTCTCCCTGTAGTCCTTCGCTTGAAAGCATATACAAGAAACGGTCACATCAAGGATCACAAACCATGAGGAAATTACCTTTTATTTACATCTCTACTAAAATGTCCAAGTTGTATCCCAGGAACATGAGTCTTGCCCTGTAAGAAATAAACCCCCAGAATTTAAAAAAATCAATGCGTATTCCACCTACCACACAAGAAGATTACATACTTGACTACACTGCAACATTACCTAGGGCAGTGAACATGAGAGGCAAGGGTGCTGGAATGCAGCTTTAAGTTACACAAGGAGACAGTAGAGAAGAGAGAATCAGAATGCTGCTATCAGGGAGAAGGGTGAAAGTAACAATGAGAGGAGAAAACTGAGAGGTCTGAGGTGAAAGTCGGAGAGCCAGAGCGAGTCACTGGTATCTTACAGCCTCAGACCATCAGCAATGTGGAATTACAGGAGATACATTTGAAAAGGCATGATTTTACCAGAGCCTTCCCAAGTAATATGAAAAGAGATCGGTAAAGTGCTGTGCTATTCACGGAGACCAAAGCTCCACATCTTCTGTGTGCTGAGAAATTACTCCTCTTCTGTCGTCTGATACAGGCACCGTGGCATAGCAGATATTTAAATCTGCGTTGCCGTGTAGGAACGAAGTGCAACTCTACAGGTACTTCTGTTGAGCCACACTGGAAGGAGAAAGGAACAGCATCCAGCTTCAGACGGGCGTCTGCCTCTAATTTATAGCTTGCTGGTTGGCACAGCAGGTGCTGCCGCCACTTACTTGCTGATCTCCAATTTGGTAACTTGCATCCGGGTGATGATGGTGTCTTTTGAATGCTGGAATTATAAGAACTTGTTATCTTTGGCAAAACTTTTTATAATTTCATGCAATTTACAACCACATGGCTTGGGTAAGAAAGATCTGTATACGTTTATCTCTCCTCATAAAAGCAGCTACATTTGACAATTCTGAAGAGATTCCTCATAGACAAAGAAAGATGTGAGAAGGACAGTGTAGCTATCCCTGAAAAGAATGATCATAGAATCATAGAATCATTACGGTTGGAAAAGACCTCCAAGATCATCAAGTCCAACTGACACCCCAACACCACCATGCCTGCTAAACCATGTCCCAAAGTGCCACATCTACACATTTTTTAAACACCTCCAGGGATGGTGACTCCACCACTTCCCTGTGCAGCCTGTTCCAATGCTTCACATCTCTTCCAGTAAAGAAATTTTTCCTAATCTCCAAACTGAACCTCCCCTGACGCAACTTGATGCCATTGCCTCTCGTCCTGTCGCTAGTTAGTTGGGAGAAGAGACCAAGACCCATCTCACTACAGCCTCCTTTCAGGTAGTTGTAGAGAACAATAAGGTCTCCCTTCAGCCTCCTCTTCTCCAGACTAAACAGCCCCAGATCCCTCAGCCGCTTCTCGTAAGACTTGTGATAACGCAAACTCCAAAACAATACATGTTTTCTTCACCACTATTGTCACAGAGACATTTGTTCCCATGATGGACAGAATTCTGTGCTCCCTAGACAGTCAGAGTCCCCAGTCAGAAGCCACTCTCCTAGGCACTGGACATCTTTCGGTCTCCTGCTTTATCCAGAGCACTACGCTGGCGAAGGTGCAGACTGTTCTAGGAAATTCTCCAGAGGCTGCCTACTGTTCCTGCAGAGCTCCAGCTGCAGCCAGAAATACCCCCCTCTGTTAACAGCCCTCTGTTAGCCCAAATCTGTGGCTGAGCTCAGAAAACTGCCTTTTCTATTTCCCCTGCTGTCTAGCTCAAGACCTCCAGGTCAAAGAATTACATAATCTATCTTTTTTTCCATCACCTTGTACAGTTATGCATGCTGCATAGCTTACAACTTTTTATAACACATAGTGTGAAGGCTGCTGTCAGAATGAGGAGACAATTAGTGGACATGATTCATTCCTTTTTTAATACTATAATCTTTGTGACATCAGCTTTTGTTTCTTAAAGTACTGCAGCAGTTACCTACATAATCTTGTCTAATGATCTATCCCATTGTATGTCAGTCTGCGAGGAAAATTGTTTCCTCGCTCTTGCTTTATTTGACATTACTGACAAGTAACGTTTCCTTTCCTGATTATACTCACCTACTTGTAACTGAGCTTTTTTTCTGCAGTAGTTTTTGCTGAAAGGCTGAGTTAGAGTTCAGATTAAGATAAACTTCCAGTGCTCTCCTCTAATGTCTACTGAAATAAACTTTTTTTAACACGGTAATCTTGCCTGTACATACTGATGTCATCAGAATAGCAAGTGATCATTTATGCAGGTGTTGTCCGATACTCTTTTCTGCGTGAGAACTTATTTAGTATTCATATTGCAAAGATGTTTTTTTGTGCAGCAGCAATTTTCTGTATCTGTAAAAACAGAATTCAGCAAAAACTCTGAACTCCTGCTAGGCTATTATAATTTTAGGCTCTGGAGTATGTTTATAAAACTAAAACAATGTGGTGTTGTCATGTTTATTCTTACTGGTCTTTTAGGAAGGCTGGGAATAAGCCAGAGCTTACAAACCACATCAGAAACTCCCATTCAAAAATACTTAGGGGCTTAAAATTTCTAGCAGTTACCTACAGCTCTTAGGTTTGAAACAAAGCAGTGTCTCTGAGAGTATGATCGTGTCGTTCCTCCTGCCATGTAGATCTTCCAGACTAGAAAATCACATTTAGTGGGCTATTCTGCAAGCTTTTTGCCTTGGATCTGTCACATGCTCATCTGCCTGCTCTAGGCTTCACTGGAGAGCTAGCGCCAGGCTGCCTCTCCCCAAGCCTGGTCCACAAAACCTAACACACCAGAGCACGATGGAGACGTCTACCGAGAAATACTGCATGAAAACACCGCTTGGCATCCTCTCCCACACTTTCTAGACCCGATTTCTGAAGCTGCCGCTTCACGGGGTGATCCGGCCCTGAGGTAAAAGGCCCGGCCCTGAGGCGTCTGCCCGGCTGGGCGCTGAGGTGAGGAGCCCGGCGCTGAAGTGAGGGGCCCGGCCGGGCGCTGAGGTCAGGGGCAGGCAGAGCGCGGCCGGCGCCCCACCAGACGCTCCCCAGAGCTTCCCCGGAGCCGCCCCGGATCGCACCGCAGCAAAGGCGCGGACACAAACACCCATCGCCCCGGCTTCTGCGCTTCTCTTCTGCGACAGCGGGGAAGACCCGCCCGGCGGGAGGTTACCCCCCTCCCCCGCCCGCCCCGGTGAGGCGTCCCCTGCCCGGCGCTTCGGGCAGCGGGGCCGCCCCTGCCCCTTTAAGCCCCAGCTGTTCTTTCCTGCGGCGCCTATTTTTAGCTCATCCTCTTGGTAGCATCCAGCTCTGCCCGCTGTTTCTCCGCGCTCCCCCCTCTCCCCCCCCCCGCGGTGGTAG
>Ga0065711_1005337_pt1 | contig 23972 bp, 12 predicted proteins | sample Hoacrofraction12_FD_59098 | JGI IMG/M metagenome (GOLD analysis project Ga0065711, IMG submission 59098) | Hoatzin crop microbial communities from Cojedes, Venezuela - Epithelial fraction 12 v2 (version 2) | ecosystem: Host-associated > Birds > Digestive system > Esophagus > Crop | place... | reverse complement strand
AAGAGGAAATGGCCTCAAGTTGCATCAGGGGTGGTTTAGATTGGATATTAGGGAAAATTTCTTTACTGCAAGAGTGGTCAAGCATTGGAACAGGCTGCCCATGGAAGTGGTGGAGTCACCTTCCATGGAGGTGTTCAGAAAACATGTAGATATTTCACTTCGGGACATGGTTTAAAAGACACGGCGTTGTGTTGGCAGTTAGACTTGATGATCTTAGAGGTCTTTTCCAACCTTAATGAATCTATGATTTTACGAAGAGCTGTCTCTGAAGAAGAGTGACAAGCACATAGAAAGCTTTGGTGTAGGTATCAGAGCCAAGGCAATAAAGGGAACCTTGTGGCTGGTGCCTACTACAGGTAGTCCAATCAAGAGGTGCCTATTGACAAAAGCTCCTTATTTCAGCTACAAGAGGCATTGCTCTCGCACACTCTCATCCTGCTGTTGGACTTCAACCCCCTCAACTTTTGCTGGTAAGGTAGCACAGTGAGCTGCAGGCAGTCCAGGTGACTCCTCAAGTGCTTTGAGGATAATTTCTAAAGCCAGGTAACAGGCTGCCCAGGGAGGTTGTGGAGTCTTCTTCTCTGGAGATATTCAAGACCCACCTGGAAAAGGTCCTGTGCAGCCTGCTGTAGGTGACCCTGCTTCGGCAGGGGGGTCGACTAGATGGCTCACAGAGGTCCCTTCCAACCCTGAACATCCTGTGATTCTGTGTAATAGACAGCCCTACCCGAGGGGCTGCAATACTGGACCTGATGGTCACCAGTGCAAGTGAGCTCATCAGAAACATCATGATTGAAGGCCACCCCAGATGCAGTGAGCATTTGCTGGTGGAGTTCGCTGTGCTGAGGAATAAGGGTCAGGCAAAGTGTAACGTCAGGACCCTGAATTTAAAGAAAGCAAGGTTTCTGTTGACCAAACCAGCCTACTGGCTGCTGGAAGTGAGTCAAATCATGTCTTTGCAGAACAACTTCTGTAAGGAAATTTTTAAAAATAAGTTACGGCCAACTGTAATCAGGTTTTGATGGTAAAATGGAGAAACTATTAGTGTCTTCCTGTTCTGCACACTGTGTAAGACAACCAAAAGGAAAAGGAAACCAAAGCCAAGAGGTTTGCATGGCATAGGTTCACCTAAATATGCCATAAGTCTGGAAGCATAGCCCAAATACCATCCTTCTGCAAAACCTATCTCTTCATTTATGGCATGAACCTGGCAAAATGAGAAAAATAGGAGATTGAGGCATTTATAAAAACATTTAAACTGAAAGAGCTGGAGCTAGGATTTTGACTTTGTTTCGTTTTGCTACTCTAGGCAGATAGCTGTTTTAATCTGTCTCTAGGGAAAAATATAACGAAGAGAATTTTGCTAGAGGAAATACAGTGTCACTTCCCTGCACCCCTTGGTTAGAAGATTTTGGAAAAAAATAGTGATATCTTCCAAATATCTTAATACAAACTAATTGGTGAGAATTCATTGTGCTTCAACAAGACGTCAAAAGAGCAAAGGCAATATGTCAGAGGGTTGACTAGTAAATAGACAAATATAAAATAACTTGGAAATGGGAGAAAATAGTTTCCAAATAACATCCACAGTAAAGATAGAATACCTGTGTACAAATGTGAAAGTTCATTGAATTTTTGGGAATGGTGAAAGTTAACTGGCAGCAGAATCAGAGGATCATTTAGGTTGAGAAAGACTTTTAATATTATCAAGTCCAACTGTAAACCTAACACTGCCAAGTCCACCGCTAAATCACGTCCCTAAGCACCACATGTACACACCTTTTAAATATCTCCAGGCATGATGACTCAACCACTTCCTTGGGCAGCCTGTTCCAATGCTTGATAACCCTTTCGGTGAAAAAGTTTTTGTGATTTCCAATCTAAATGTCCCTTGGAACAACTTGAGGCTGTTTCCTCTCATCCTATCACTTCTTAGTTGGGAGAAGAGACTGACATCCACCTTGCTACAACCTCCTTTCAGCTAGTTGTACAGAGCAATGAGGTTTCCCCTCAGCCTCCTTTTCTTTAGACTAAACAATCCCAGCTCCCTCAGCCACTTCTCAGAGGACTTGTGCTTTAGGCTGTTTACCAGCTTTGTTGCCCTTCACTGGACATGCTTCAGCACCTCAATGTCTTTCTTGTAGTGAGCAGCCCAAAACTGAACACAGTATTTGATGTGTGGCCTCACCAGTGCTGAGTACTTGGGCACAATCCCTTCCCTAGTCCTGCTGGCCATACCATTCCTAATACAAGCCAGGATGCCGTTGGTCTTCTTGGCTACCTGGGCACACTGCTGACTCGTGTTCAGCCGGCTGTCAACCAACACCCCCAAGGTCCTTTTCCGCCGGGCAGCTTTTCAGCCACTCTTCCCCAAGCCTGTAGTAGTGCACGGGGTTTTTTGTGACCCATGCACAGGATAAGATCAGATTAGTCAAGCAGGACCTGCCCTTCATATACCTTTGCTAATCAGACCTGCTCACCTGGTTGTCCTCACTGCACCTCAATAAGAAAACTTTTACATTTTCTCAAATGCTTTTTTTTCCCAATTCCAAAATCCTTTTTTATTTAATCAAAATATACTTATTCATGGATTTTTTGGTTAATCAAAAACATCAATTCCTTTGCTGGTATGTGCTATATAACATAATTTACACATATTCAAACTAATAATAATGCCGAAGTGTTATTACTGTATGTGCACAGAAGAAGTATCTAAGGATATACCTTAGGTTCACATTGGTTTTACTGTCAGAAAACACTGATTAAATAATTTTGTGCTTAAGAAGGGTTCTGTTCCTGCTGTAGGCTTATTGCTTGACCTTGAGTGGGTCACTTAGCCTCTACTCATCTCCAGTCTGTAAAGTTACCAGTATTTCTTTTTCCATTCTAAACTTTTGAGTGGATGGACATTCTTTCATTCTATTTTGCTACATCTAAGAGTATGGAGATTCCTGGTCTTAGCTAAGTATTCTGAATGCTGACATATGGCAGAAATGATACATGATACCTTTCATTCTAATTTGAAACAGATCTGAGGATGACCTCGTCAAATTAGACTTTTATTTAATTACCCCATAAAATCACTAAATTACTACTAAGTGTTATTATATACATCATCATAGGAGTAGAAGTTACATTTGAGTTCAGTGCGTGTTTGTTGCATTGAATAAATCTTAGATTTATAGGAAAATGCTAGTGAAGCACTGGAAAGAGTTGGAGAGCTTTTTTCTTGAAATCTGCAAAGTATAAAATTAGTTGCATTTATTCTTCTAATAAGAATCCTCTTCAATAAATGCAGGATTACTAGAATGTAATTTGTGACTGTATTAACATGATCACACCACTCAGAATCCCAGTGGAGCCTCTAGAAATGTTATTAAGGATGTCTGTAGAAAGGAGTGCATGGATTAAAAGGTTCTAAACTAATCATACACTTATTAGTTATGGCCAGATTCCTGCTAACTCCCAGATGAGGAAGAAAACAAACCAAAACTAATTACTACAGTTGTGCACACAGGGGAAGGTGTCTGTACTGGAAAAATGTAGTATAAAATAGCTCTCATGCCTATAATTACTTTTTCAATTATGTCATTTTGAATTATTACAGAAAAAAAATAATAGTAGCATAACAATATGAGGTGCTGATGGGCTACAATGATATAAAAATGAGTTTCAAGACAGCAGCTGTAGAATATATTACCTTGTGAAATAATCCTTACACTTAGTAGAAATAGATTTATTGAATCCTTTTAACAGTGCAAATAGGTGTAGCTCTGACTTGAAAATAAGCAAATTCTGCAGCACTGAAAGTCTGATGAGTGGAGAGTTCTGCCTTTATATTTAGAAAAATGTCATAGTAGCAAAGATTTTTCAGAATATGAAAAATGTTTACTTTATCATAGAAATAAATGATAAAGCTAAAAGACTCTTTTCAGAGATGAAGCTGATAATTTTCTATATAGTAATGCAGCTTTTATGTCTAAACAGATTTTTTAAACCAGAGTCTAATGTTAGTTTTCGTCAAAATGACAATACTGTCATAGGGATTACCTAATAAAATCTGGTAATTTAAATTTTTCAGGAAGACTAGTCTTAAAACTTAGACCCATTTAAAGGAAATTGCTCTTTCTTCTATTCTGTGCTGTATATGTTTTATATTCAATAATCACTCAAGTCTAAATCTCTGGAAAGTTCTGAAATAAGGCTTCCCAGTATTTTTTCCCTTCACTTCCATTATGAAATTATTGCAAAAAAGAGCAACTTCATCACAGGCTATTCAGAGTTTGTCTAGAACATCCTATGAATTGGTGGTCAACATCTTGCTCCAAGAAATCTGGGTGTGAAACTACCCCAGAAGATTCACTCCAGAGACAGAGATTAATTTCTTTATTTCAGGCACTGTCTGTGATCTCAGGTCCGAATTATTTCACCAGAGGGTCGATGATTCTTTTAGTTGTCTCAGAAAAGAATGATAGCTGCAAAGTTCGATCAATTAGCAATACAGTGGAATTGCTCTTACTCTTCTTGTTTGGCCCTAGCATCTCATTTTCTGCTGATAAGATTCCTTCTACTTGCAGACTGCCCACAAGCTCTGAGGTTGGAAATAGAGCCTTTAAAGCTTTACTAGCATGTAAACGTCAGCTGTTCTTCTGCCATTCTCACCTCTAGCAATCAATCTCTTATGTAACCTTATACCCCTGATGAACAGGAAAAGTATCTTTCAGAGAAGGTGGTAGTGGTGACCTCCATTTATCCAGTACTTGGTGATTACAGTGTTTATTCTGAGTATCACCAGTTTGGATTCAATTCCATCCTTTGGATTTAATTGAACTTGGAGCTCAGTCCTCATCTGCTGACTTCACTTGAAAACTAGTATGAATCCACTGAACAGAACTGACTATGGCACTAGGTCTAATACCACCAATGACACTCAAAGAAGGTGATCTTAGCATTTACAGAGTACACACACTTTCCGAATCAAACACTGCTGGAACTGCAGCCACAAATGCTTATAACAAGCACACAAAATTAACTAGAAAACATAGACCTCCCTTCTGTAAAGCTTACTGATTTGAACATTTTCACAGAACTTCAAATACAAGCGCCAGCCAACCTGATGATAACTACATCTCTCTCTTTCAAATTCTAAGAATATCTTTTACCCATCAGTCTATAAATTTGCATATGAGACAAAAGAAAGGGGGCATGCAATAATGTAGAATTTGCATATGCAGGAGCAGAAGTTTGGAAGTGCATAGGCCGGTATAGTGTTATAATAATGCAGTTCGTAGGTTGCTCATGACTCAAAAATTCAATACAGCTCAAATTACGCAGTTCATTTATAGATGTTTTCTGAAAATGGTTGTTACAAGGATGGATCACTGGAAGAACTGCACCACAGCATCTCTAATACATCAGATTTTAAAGCTCTGTATATAACTGTGAGGAAATGAATTAAATGTTTTAAAAATGGATGTTGTACTGTCTTCTCAGAAAATCATTATAACATGTTCCAACTTTAAAACCTGAAATTAACTTGGAGTAAAATCTCTGCTTGGTTGAATGATGCTCAGTAGGGTATGTGTTTGAACTGCTTTTTTGGTAATATAACCAAGACAAGACCTGATGTTATTTTAGCTAATTAGATTATTTCAGCTAATTAGTTTTGTCTATGACTTGTTCTGGGTTTGGTGCTGCCACATTCTTTTGAAGATACTCATTAAAATAAGAACCCAGTCACATGAACCTCTCTGTCTCAGCCTAACATAAAATCTTTGATCTCCATTAAAATTGAACACTGAAATACAGACAAATAACTAAAGAAAAAATAAGTGTAAATAATAATGAAGATACATCCCTCCTCTCTTGCATGCCATTAGCTGGACTAATTTTAAGCAAATATTTATAAATTTCATTGAAGAAAAGTCAAGTGTGGAATGTGTAACTTGGAAACAGCAAGAATAGCTTTAAAAGAAATAAAAAATTAAAAATTAAATCTACACATAAATATAAAAAATAGATTTTATCTGAAAGAGCCCTTTAATTTTTTTTCTTTATTTTCTTTCTGATAATCAAATATGTAATATAAATATTAACGCAGAAAGTAATATCTCTTTTTTTGTTGGATATTTAAAATTGATCTTTTTTTTCAATTAGCATGCAGAAAATTAGCTACTTCTTTTGGCATACAGAAACACTGGAATAAAGACTGATATATTAATGCATATCATACCGAAAGAAGGACAACAGTGTAACTATTTCCAGAGCACACTGATGTCTTCTGGTAATTTTAATTTCTGCCTTTGTATTTTCCTTCATCCTTGTACACTTCCTTCCCTACCCTTTCCAAATCCTTGCTTTAAAAAAAAAGTATACAGAAATATTAAAAATAAAACATAAAAATGTTTAAAAAAATAAATCCCTGTTTACATTTCCAGAAAACTTACTATTTCCATGACAGAAATACTATGGGACAACTTAGTCGAATGTTTATGTTACATATACCATCCCTGCAAATGTGGAAGACCTGTTCTGAGTTAACAAAAACTATAAAAAAAAACTTGAGGCAAACCTCTGCAGTATTCTTCAACATTAGCTTTTCTTTTTTAATGACCTGCTTTAAAGTACATAGACATCAACTTAAAAAATGAACTGTTTACCACTAGAGTTATTTCAAGCTTTTCTTTTTGCTTTGTCACACATTTAAAATATAAATTAAGAGAACTCTTAAGATGTGTTAAATAGCTCTATCCAATGTATTTAGTAGGCTTATAAATATACGCTGCGTTAGGTTACTGTAAGAAGTGTGGCAGAATAGCTGCAATAAGAAATTTGTGAGAACAGGCCACAAAATAAACCTAAAGCAGCAGCTGAAGCAATATCTGAAAGTGGTATTAATGGAAACGTTCTGACCCATCATGTACTATCACATACTGATCGCCTAAAGCTTTTCCAGTTGAGAACCATATGTTGAACATATATCTGACAGAGGCCCACATTGGTACAATATCACTTCACAGTTAGGTGACCACAAGCTGTCAAATAATTTGTGGAGATTGCCAGGGAGCAGGAAACAGACATGATCTTGCCCTGAGGCTTATCAGAAAGGCAGAAGAGTGATACAGAAAAAAACAATGCACATTAGTATCAAACATTTTCAATATTTTAATTGCTCAGCACACAGAAACTCTCCCATTGCCCAGTGACTTGAAACCAAATATGCTGCAACAGTGAAAAGGAGCAGGAAAGCAAGTGCTACTTAGATATTCTTTGAAGTACAGTGTACTTGATTATGTTTCTGATCTTTTGGATCAACAAAACATATAACTTGCTTATTTTTTAAGATCAGTCAACAGACCGATACCTGCCCGAAATGATCATACACCAATGCATATAGGTTACAAGCAGCTAGAGGATATCTCTTTGTTCATAGGGCAGAGAAGATTGGGTACATTGGTCAGAAAAACAAGAAAAGCAATCAAGAATTATAAGCCAAGGTACAGAGATGAGATGTGATTAGTGAACTCAATATGTAAAAAAGTACATTACATAGTAGAACTACCTGTTATACTAAAGAAAAAAAAAAGAATAACTGAAACTGTATATGATGAACTATATCAGGGTTACAAAGATGATTAAAGGACTAGAGAATCTCTCCTACGAGGAAAGGCTGAGGGAGCTGGGCTTGTTTATCTTGGAGAAGGCTGACAGGGGCTCTTATAAATGCCTATAAATGTCTTAAGGGTGGGTGTCAGGAGCATGGGGCCAGACTCTTTACAGTGGCGCCCAGAGACAGGACAAGAGGCAATGGGCACAAACTGAAGCATAGGAAGTTCCGTCTGAACATGAGAAAGAACTTCTTCCCTCTGAGGGTGACAGAGCCCTGGAACAGGCTGCCCAGGGAGGTTATCTGGAGATATTCAAGACCCACCTGGACAAGGTTCTGTGCAGCCTGCTCTAGGTGACTCTGTTTTGGCAGGGGGGGTTAGACTAGATGGTCTCCAGAGGTCCCTTCTAACCCCTGCCATTCTGTGATTCTGTGAAATACATGTAGCTGTTTATGGATGTTATGAATATATCAGTGCCAAACTTTTAAATACAATATATTTTTATTCTTTCAAAGTGTTCCAAACATTAAAACTGTCTCTAAAATATTTGTTTTCATCAATTGTTTGTAAATTGATTTCTGGAATATATGAAGAAACTTTCTTTAATATTTTGTACTATTTTCACACAAGTTGCTAAACCCACCACCAATATCCTATAAAGAAGGAAAAAGGAAGGAAATACCTAAGAGCTCCTTTCTTATGTGCTATTTTGTATGTTGTTTTTTACAGAGTTATATGACAAAATACACAACTGAAGTTCAAATTAACTGTAATGTCAAAACAGGTTAAAGTCTAAGTTTTGTTTACAGCAGAGAATTCATATGCCATCATTCTCTTCTGAAGTGGAAGTAAACCGCTAGACTCAATATTAAGGTCTAAAATAACGTTACCCTGATCTCTTCTCTGCCCTGCTGCCCTGTGAATCTTGCAGCAACAAAGAAACAGTGTAGAGATTTTAGTTATAATAATATTCTAAATAAAATAAGTATTCCAAAGCATTCCATGATTCTGTCCTATTGGAGCTTGTAAGTTATATGCAGAAAAATAAGTAGTATGTCCCAAAAAACAGCCCAAAACATCCATCAAAAAAATAACCCTAACCCCAGGGATATACTATAATTAGTTAAAGAGGAAAAATGCAATACTTTTGGGGAAAAAAAAAATAACAACGTATATACATGCAAAAGTTTAACTAAATCATAAAAATGAAGTCCAAGCTGCAAAAGAGGAGACATCTTTTGTTCCCCTTTCTGTTTTGTTTGCTTTCTTCTAAAGTGCTTAGAATATTTAATGTTTCCAGTCTGTCTACCTTGAGTTCTGGATGTGTAGGTAAAAGCATAAAGGCATATTGAAACACTCCTGCATATCTGAATCCTTGCCTAACCCAGGTAATTTATTTTCAGTATTACTGTTCCTCTGGTTTTTATGGTTGAGTATCTCTGCGTGATGTGATAGGACTCTGTGTGTCAATGCTCTGAAGAATGATTAACTATACCATTTTCTTGAGGTAAATACATTTTTTAAAAATCAACATTATTTTACATCTTTTAGCAGAGATTTTTAATTAAACCATAAACTGGAAACAAGGTGAGTTTTAAACAGAGCTACTGAAAGAGAAATGTTCCTATTAGTCAGATAAATCATTCAGATGAAACAATTAAAAAAGAAACCACAACAAATTTTACACCTTCCTTTTACTGCTGGGTCCTTCCTTCAAGGTTTTTACTCAAACCAGAAATTTTCAGTGACTTTCTAGGTAGCAATATATTGTACAGATGTAGTGGTTTTGGCTGGGATAGAGTTAAATTTCTTCATAATAGCTTGTATGGTGCTCTGTTTTGGATTTGTGATGAAAACAATATCGATAACACCTCAATGTTTTAATTCTTGCTGAACAGCGCTTACCGAGTGTCAAGGCCTTTCTTGCTTCTCACACTGGGACAGCTGATTCTGACTTACCAAAGGGATATTCCACACCTTATGCTGTCCTACTCAGCAGCAAAAGCTGTGGGGAAGCAGGAGGAAAGGGAGGGATGTTTGGAGTTACGGCGTTTGTCTTCCCAAGGAACTGTTACACATCAGGGAGCCCTGCTTTCCTGGAGATGGCTGAACATCTGCCTGCTGATGGGAAGCAGTGAATGAATTCCTTGGTTTGATTTGTTTGCACATGTACTTTTTGCTTTACCTGTTAAACCGCCTTTATCTCAATCCATGAGTTTTGCGCTTTTACACTTCTGATTGTCTCAAGAATCCCACTGCAGGTGAGTGAGCAAATGGCTGTGTGGGGCTGAGCTGCATACTGGGGTTAAAACACAACTATAGAACAGCTTCTAAATCCCTAGGAAAATTCCTTCTTTTAGATTCCTAGTTCCATAGCGGTGATCCCCAACCCTGACATGACCCATGCCCCTAATCTTACTATAGCACCAGGAGGTGCTGGCTCCACACCAAGTACAGAGGGTTTTCCCAGCGAAGCATACACACATCTCTCAGGACAGAGGTAATGTCATACTTGCCCACAAGACTTCAATAGCATTCTTTTCTACTGCCCATTTTACTATTTCATTGGAAAAAGTTTAATACAAAACTGCATACAGAAATTAGAGAGCAAATATGTTCTGTCAGTCACACATGCCTAGAACTGTCGCTGGCCTGGCAGGCAGGAGAAACCAAGAGTAACTTGTGCTAATCCTGACTGACATACAAGTTAAGACCTTTTCCCCTAGTCCTCCTAATGCACTCAAATCCATAGCACACCCCCTGCACCTGACACAAGATTCTCACACATTGTACTGCCAGTCTTTAATTTCTTTCCTGGTCAGATTCAGTTGTTTAATGAAGCAGGAGAGAGGATATCCAACTGAAGGGCACACAGACTTTTATATCTCCCACATGCCAGTGGTGTCCCAAAATCCTGCCTTCAGTGTTTCCTGTTCCTTGCTCTTTGTAACTTTTTTCTTAGAGAATGAGAGAATCACAGAATGACTGAGTTTGGAAGGGACGTCTGGAAGTTATGCAGTTCAATCGCCTAATCAAGCAGGGTCATCTAGACTAGGGTGTCCAGGACCTTGTCCAGATAGCTTTTGAGTATCTCTGAGGATGGAGATGTCGCATACTCTCTGGACAATCATTCCAAACGTATTGGTCTTCTACCCTGTTCTGTATTTCTGAAACATGATATACAAGTAATACAAAATTGAGATTCTGTGCTGAGCGTCACAATTTAAAAATTATGAGTGGCACTGTGTACCATTTAGCAGTCTTCCAAAAGTTTTGTTTCCTAAGGGCTTTGTTTAGAACTCTGAAAATCAAATTGAGTGATCCTAAATCAAGATCCTTAAAATACAGAGGCACTTCAATATTATTTTGGGGCTATATTAATTAGGTGCCATGATTCCCTATTTAGAGGCTTAATGCTGCAGAAATGACTCATATGAGGAAAAAGGTCAAAGTCTTCTTTGAAAACTGGACTTGTGACCCCTTTTTTAAGTGCCTCTGAAAATACGGCTCAGACAGTATGTAGCCTACTCGTATCAGAGATGGCTCCTGAAATGTAAGCAGACAGCCTCAATTATGTAATTTTATCCATGACCCTGTTCTTTAAAGAGTGTATTTTGTCAGCATTTTCTTGTTAACAACTCGTGGAAGTTGTTTTAATTTTCTCTGCACTCCAGAGTCTCATACCTTGCCCTTCTCTTGCAACCTGGGACAAAAGTCATTCCTGCTTCATGTGACATTAACAGCTACCAAACAATTTCGTGTGCAGAATAATCATTGCATTAGAGCCATATTCATCCCTAGAGTACCAAGTAATTTAATGCCTAATCCATAACTGCTGCATCCTTCAAACTACCATCATTTAAAATATTGATTTGTCTTATCTGCTACTAGTGATGGTGTCTATCCCTTATTACCAACTGTAGAATTCTATCTGTATTACATTTTATAATTAAATGAAATGAACAGAAAGAATATTTGTAATTACTCCTGATCTGTTTGTTCTAGACCATCCTTTTTGGTCTTAATATTTTTTTTTAATATGAGCCTCCTTTTCAGGCTTCAATTGCTAAAAGTCATTCGTTTTCTACCCTTTCCTTTCTTCTTCCGTCTGAACATGAGGAAGAATTTCTTCCCTCTGAGGGTGACAGAGCACTGGAACAGGCTGCCCAGGGAGGTGGTGGATTCTCCTTCTCTGGAGATATTCAAGACTCGCCTGGACAAGGTCCTGTGCAGCCTGCTGTAAGTGACCCTGCTTCGGCAGTGGGGTTGGACTAGATGACCCACAGAGGTCCCTTCCAACCCCGAACATTCTGTGATTCTGTGATTCTGTGATTCTGTGATTTTGTGATTCTTCCAATCAATAAAAATGAATGAATAATAAAAATGTATGTCTTTATTTCCAATATTCTTTCAAATACAACATGAAACTAAATGTAAAAATATAATATATTTAAAAACACAATAATTCCTCTGAGGTTATGAAAATTTATCTCGAAGTCTCCAAACCCTTTCCAAGGTGAATGCAAGTTCAGTTAATATCAAAAACATCCAAAAGGTGAACTTAAGTAACACTTACACTTGCCACAGGGATACAAGATGAACAAATAGCAAGCATATTCCTAAAAAGTCTAAATTTATTAGCAGTACCTAATGTTGTGTCTAAATATTGCAAACAACCTTACAATAAGTTTACTTTTGATATCTTTGGTTAATATAAACATTCATCCGTAAGAATGCAAAGGAAAATATTTCATGAATAAAGATAAATAATGTCTGGTTTCGAAGACTGCTTAGAGAACCAATTTCCACTGAAATCTGTGGATACACCAGAAATCTTATAAGAGTCATATAGTCTCTGGCATCAAAGGACTTATCACTAAAATCTAAATAGATGTCAGGACATATTTCTGAGTTTGCTCCTCTGGGAGTTACACGATTACTCTTAAATTAGTTAAACATGGATTTGTTCCTCCTGAAAACCTTTTAAAAACATTTTTTCCCTGGAACGGATTAAATGAACACTTACAAAGGAAAGTGAAGATTAGGAATATAATTAACTCAGAAAGCATAGTGTAAGACACAAGACCATCTCTCTGTGAAGTCTCAGCTCTTGAGATTTCATTTAATAATTCAGATATTTAGTAATTTTTTTTTACATAATGCCTCCTTTTGTAACCACCTTTCAGTATCTGGGTTTCCTGTAGAATTGAGACTGCAAACCATTGAATACTGGGAGTTTAGAAAAAACAGCTTCCTGAAGCAGTTTGAGGGAGAGTTTTAAAATTACCTTGAATAACACTTCTGTTAAAAACAAGTTGTTAAGCAACAATGATTTAATTGTTCCATTTGAGCAGAAAACTGCAAGAGAGACATCATGTCAGACTTACAGTTTAATTCCCAAATTCAGCCACTTGTTTCTTCAGTTTCTTTTAATCAGACCAGTAGGGAATCTGAAAGTGCAAAACACTGAAACATTGGAAAATGATTTGTTTTCTTCCTGACCTGGTTTGCCTTCAAGTGATGTGAAGAATAAAATGACTTTATTTCTGACCAATCTCTCAATTAAGACAGAGGAGAGAAAATCTATTACTTTACCCACACTGACAACTGGTATTTTGGAGTAATCATATTACTATGTGCTGAGGTTAGAAAGCAATAAAGAGAGGAAAATAAAGACTATGCAGACAGTAATTCAAGGAACATTGGCTAAGGTTCTTTTCTGAGTCCCCATCTAAGCAGCTTTCCCATCTCCACTGACTCTTGCAATCCAAAAAGACTGTCCTTTTTTTTTAAGAGACGTTAGACGTCTAACTTTATTTATCCTATCCCTTTAGTACTGTAGTCCAAGGAATAAACAGATACAGGTCACTTTTCATTTCATTTTCAGTGAGAGTAATCTATTAAAGCAAAGGCAAATAAAGTGCAGAATTCATTGTGACAACACACTCAGAGATAGATGCAGTAATGTTTGCACTGACCCTATACAAAGAGTAAGCTGGACCAAAGAGTCCTTAGAGAGCTGGGGTTCCCAAACCCATCAGGCAGATCTCATACCTGTGCCTGACCTTGGACTTTTACACATGCCAGACTGACAGGCCAGGGGCCTGCTGGAAGCTGGGGGCTGCCAGGTGGAGAGCTATTGGGGGTGGTTGCACTCACACATCCCTGTGAGGCACCACCAGTCCCACCTGCACTGGACAGTGTCCTCCAAATAGTATAGACAAAATCATCTGGCCCTGCTCCCTGCTGACTCCTCCAGTGGTGGCCAGGTCTCTTGGTCCTTCTTCGTCACACTTCATCAACCTACCCAGCATCTCCCGCACTCCTTAATCATATGAAATTAATCTTCAAGGGCGGAAACACCAATGAAAAGTAGGCACTGAAAGAAAGTCTTCTCCATGAGCTTGATCCAGCTGCTGCTAAAGTGAAAGAGAATTTCCCTGTTGATTAAGAAGTCAGCATTTTACTTTTCTGCTTGGTTGTTAGAGTTTAAATATTACATTTAATGCCAGTAATAGAGAAGAAATCTACTGTATACTTAATGTCTAAACACAATAAAAACACATAATTAAAAAGGATGGGGCATTTTAAATCAGCCTGTCTAATTAGGTGGAGAATGTTAAAGGAAACCTTTTACTTATTCCTGCATACAAGCCGGGGGAAGTACATTTCCAACAAATGCTGTGATTCTAGGGCATTCTTCTACCAGATAAAAACATTGTTCACTGTTTCTTCTGAACTTAGTGATAACCTATGCCAGCTCCCAAGAGAGATTTTGGTCCACCTTTGCTTTAATATCTTTTCTAGAACTATTTTTTGCCTCCTGAATCATTCTTCATCTCTGTAATGAAAAAAAACCCCTGGTAGATAATGTAGCGATGTTACGCTTCATTTATTAATGTTCCCTTTGTATTGACTTAGAGTTAGGCTGGTAACGTTTCCATGTTCAAAAGCTAGGCAATACTCCCAACAGGTTAATATCACTTCAAAATTTTTGTATCAGAAATTTCATTTCTGCTGGACACAAATGGGTAATAACAACATTAATCTTTGGTCTTGAATTGTATTATATGATTGAGTGCTGAAAGGGTATAATATCACGGCTTCCACTGGGAAAGTCTGAGACTCATGGATGCCATACTGTATTCCAAATTGGTATACTCACTTTTCAGTATATATCAGTATACTAATTCACTTTTTTCTTATCTGCCACTTAAACTTGCTATTCAAAGTTTAATGTTAAAACAAAGGAGATTTAAACCCAGAAACGGATCAGATTTAACGTAGCTCATGAAAACTCTTAATCAAAAGTACATTCTTAATGCACATAAATACCCATGCTACAATGACAGGCAAATGATATTTTTAAATTCATGATTGTTAGAAAGATATTAATCTTTCTGGTTTTATTCTTGTGTGGTGATCCAGTGCAGTATGTCTCACATCTGTCTCTGTGTGGTTTTAAGAGTACAGAAATAAACTGTCATATGGATAAGAAACTATTGTGATGCTTAGTTCCAAATAATGTTCATGAAGTTGCTACTGCATATTATTTTGAGTAATCTTCAGTATTTTATCTGTTTTAAATACTACTCTTCACTTTTAAAATTAGTGAAGTTCTGTATTATTTTACACTTTGGATTATTTTTTCTAGTTCCATAATTCCACAGTTGAAAAGAAATGTAAAATAAAGCACAGGTCAAGCAGGAGATTTTTGCCCAAAATCCTCATGTTTAAACAGAATAAATACACAAACCCATTTGCTTTTTGCAGATGTAACTGTGAACTCTGTTCACATATGCTTTATCTGCAATTGTCTATGTAGACAGGATAAATTGCTCTTGCATATAAATAGGCATTTAAGCCTACATTTACCTGATTGGTGTGTGCAATCAGGATAACTGATCTTGTAAAGTACGGACGCAACTGCTTATCTGTTATGGGTTTATGTGGCAAGGTTTTGGTAGTGGGGGGGGGGTTCTGTAAGAAGCTGCAAGAAGCTTCCCGCATGTATGATAAAGGCAGAGTCAGCAGGCTCTAAGATTGACCCACCACTGCCCAAGGCCAAGCCAGTCAGCGACAGTGGTAGTGCCTCTGTGATAACACATTTAAGAAGGGGAAGAAAAACACTGCAGTGAGGCAGAAGTTGAGAGAGAGGAGTGAGACTATGTGAAAGAAACTACTCTTCAGACACCAAGGTCGGTGAAGAAGCAGAGGGGAGGAGGAGCTCGAGACGCTGGAGCAGGGAGTCTGCCCTTGCTGCTTGTGCTGAAAGACCATGGTGAGGCAGATTGTTCCCCTGCAGTCTATGGAGGTCCACAGTGGAGCAGATATCCACCTGCAGCCCATGGAAGGGAAACCACACTGGAGCAGGTGAATGCCTGAAAGAAGCTGTGATCCCGTGGGGAGCCCCATGCTGACACAGCCTCCTGCCAGGACCTGTGGACCCATGGAGAGAGGAGCCCATGCGGGAGCAGGCTTGTTGTCACTGCTTGTGACCCCTTGGTGGACACACGCTAGAGCAGCCTGTTCCTGAATGACTGCACCCCGTGGGAAGGATCCATGTTGGAGCAGTTCATGAAGAGCTGCAGCCCATGGGAAGGACTCACATTGGAGAAGTTTGTGGAGAAGTGTCTCCCATGAGAGGAACCTTCATGCTGGAGCAGGGGGAGAGTGTGAGGAGTCCTCCCCCTGAGGAGGAAGGAGCAGCAGAGACAGTGTGTGATGAACTGACCGTAACCCCCATTCCCCATCCCTCTGCGCCGCTTGGGGTGGGAGGATGTAGAGAAATGCGAGTGAAATTGAGTCCGGGATGAAGGGAGGGGTGGGGGGAAGGTGTGTTAAGATCTAGCTTTAGTTCTCGTTATCCTACTCTGATTTGATTGGTGATGAATTAAACTTCCTTTTCTCCCCAGGTTCAATTTTTTTTGTTCATGAGAGTAATTGGTAAGTGTTTTCTCCCTGTTCTTGTCTTGAGCCTCTAGCCTTTCTTCATATTTCCTTTCCCCTGTCCAGCTGAGGGGGGGGAGTGATACAGCAATTTTGGTGGGCACCTGGCATTTATCCAGGCCAAATAAAAACAATGCCTAATACGTCTAAAATGCAGGTCTATCAACCCCAGTTAATTTTCCATAATCTATTGATGTTAGAACCAATCTGCCTCTTTGCTCAATTAGCCAGCTTCCAAAAATAGACAGAACAACTGAGCTATATTTTCTCCACAGCCTTGTAAACATAGGCTAAAAATTCTGCCCTGCAGCTCCGCATATGAAAGGATGAAATTAGGGATGTCCTAAGATCAATAGTAAAACACCAGTCAAATCAGGAAATTACTTCCAACCAAACCATTCACCTGAAAATAATTGGCTTAGACACTGCTTCAACCTTTTCTGTGAAATTTATGGTGGCAAAATCCACACAAAAAGGTAGCACATTTATATTTTCCCCTTCACATTGTACTTCAGAGTAAGAGAAGTTTTAAGTAAATGTCTTATGAACCTGCAAACTATTCTTATTACAGCTTGCATTATTTAAATAAAAAAAGTGTGAACACTACAATTTCAGTATATTACCAATAACTAAGATTTTCTTGATTCTTCACTGATAAAGACACACCATCATTTCACACTCTCATATCTTTCATGGCACAGTTCACGCAAAATAACATTTGCTGTTTTCAATAATGAGTTACAGAAGAGTAGAAGAAGTAAGAGAAGAGTTACAGAAGAGTTTGTCCAAGACATCTCAGACGAACAAGCTATTGATTTAAAAGAAAACCTATACATTTAAAATATTTCTGTGTCCTTGAGAAAGGAAGAGTAACTGCAGTCTGATGGTGCTTCTCCACCAAAGCACCTTTCCTACAGATGCTGTGCTCTTTGAACAGTATGTGCTAGTGACTTGTCAGATGACTGGGGGCGAGTCAGAAGGAATGTGAAAATTGATTTTTAGCTCACTTTTGGATCGTCTTCTCCTCTGAACAGGCAACTTCTCTGCTGTCTTTAAATAACGTAAGGGCTCTTCCTTCTAATGCTAGGCTGCAGAGGCCACTAAAGAGCATAAACATTGTTCAGGAACAGCACAGGATAAATGCAAGCATAATATGCTTATTTTTCTCCATCCGGAATGCTGAGAGAGTGAGTTAGATGAGAGCCATGTGTCTATGCTATTACATGAAAAGAAAAATGATAAATTGTGGACATTTAAGCATACATGAATTTGAAGAAAGTATGGAATACTCAGTATATTTTTAACATTATGTGTATACATCTAGATCTTCCCACACATCCTTTCCCTCCATAAAAAATAAATCTGTACATATCAACTTGGTGAAATTTTGTATATTTTCTAAGATCTGTGTTGGACCTTTGATTGATCTTTCCTACACCGGGGAAACACGAGTGTCCATAGAGCATATGCACTCTGATCATGTCTAGATCTTCTTTACATGAGCGGAGCTATTGTGCATTTTGCTGTATTACAGAAGTGATAAAGGAAGGCTAATGCATCTGGGAAGCAAGTTTGTACATGTGGGAAGAACAGCACAGTGCACATATTTCTGTTAAAGGAATTCTAGACTGAAATATGCTACCTCTAGTGAGTGAGTTAATATAAAAAATTACCAAAGTTGTGATGTCGCTGAAACACTTAGTGTTTTCTTATACAGTTCAAGCTTTGGTGAGAGTCACAGCATCATGGTTCACTGGGCCAGAGAGTCTGAATGTTTGTTGGCTGAATCATATGATGTATTCTGTAACATTTAATTTTTTTGTTCTACACAGAGTATTAACTTTACAAAGCGTCATTCAGAAAGCCCACTTTCAAAACACTTTATAACTCAATAAGTGATTAAAATACAGATCGAAGATGTGAAAAGGAAGAATATAAAAACAGTTCTCCATATCTAAGTTCAGCTCAGTACTGTACTGTTGGATATAACAAGAAATCCTTGCTGTTGTCCCCCACCACCACGCCAAGCAAAGTCTAATTCAACTTGATGTCTTCTGGGCAAAATTTAAGTCAAGCAGAGAAAAATTTTCCCTGCCCCTTTTTTGTCCTTTCCAACTGGTGGATATGAATTTCTCCAATCATAGCCATCTTCTTCCTCAAGGTGTTATTTTCTAGAGATCTTCTCTTATGCTATACCACGTTTCTCGATGTCTAAAGGATCCAAAGTACCCAATTAGGGTGTAAATTCATCTAGATAGTAAAATATCGAGAAAACAGATACTTCATTATTAAAATTGCCTTTCATGAATCATTATTACAACGGTGAGAGAATACCTGACCCTATTTTTCACTCCTGCAGCGACAAGTCTTGCATTTGTCTAGAATCAACATATCTGTAACCAGCTGACACATCTTACATTAATAATCAATTAAAAAAGCAGATATATCAGACTAAGTACTGAGAAGAAAGAAACAAAAATAATGTTATTGGTGAAAGATTAATACTACTAATTACAAGGCAAGCATCCTGTCAATGCGAAGAGGGGAGGGGTGATAATATTGCCTCTGATTTTGGAGTCAGTCATGGATCATCATTATATGCTGATATTTCACTTGTCTCTTACATGTTAAATAAAGACCTGAAAAGGAAATGTATTTGTACATGAATAACAAGTCATCTATTTTATAGAGCATTTCACTTTGTTGTCAGCTAATTAAATTCTGTCACTGAACCAAATATGATTGATTGTTACCTACAGCTGTTCCCCTTAAGTCTGTCTACAAAAAGGTGCTCCAGGATAGTAAGCATTCTGACACTCTCTAAAACATAGTCACCAATAGATACAGACAACTGTTGAAAATTTAATCTTAACAAGACCTCCACTGCACTCATGAGGATACCATTTTTAATTAGAAAGAGAATGCCAGACACTGAGTAGCTTGCTTAGCAAAGTTCACTAAGTAACATCTGATTAAAAGACATAAGGTGGACAGTTTTATTTTCCCTCCAGTCAAGCCAATATCTTTAGAAATAATTACTTCCTTAATAAGATACATCTAGTTGTCAAAATGACAGGCTTGTCAGACTGTGTAGGCGTGTGGAAGATAATGTATTTTTTAGGTTTTTTAAGTTTGTTTCCTGTGGGAGTGGGGGACGGATCAGCAGTAACAATGTCGACTCAATATGAGCATAAATCGTCCTCCTTTATTAATCAGCAAAACAAGGTTCATATACCAAAGCAACTACAGCCTCTGATTGGCTGGTTACCCTTAACCATATATGGGCACAACTGCTGCAATTGGAGCAGAGCGCCATCTCAACGCGGAAGCGACGATAAGGCAGGAAGTGGCACGGAGGCAAGGAGCGGCAGTACGACAGTCCCCCTGCGCCAGCGCTCCATGCTCTCCGCTCTGCCCTCTCAGCAGTGCTCCGCTTCCACTGCCCTCCGGGCCCATCTCCGGCACAAAGCCTGGATTGCTCAACGGCACAAAACTATGTCCTCTCTCGTCCAGCCAGGGCTCCACAACTCCCCCTTCCTGTTTTTCAGCAAGCCAGGCGTAGTCGATCATCCTGGAAACAGTTTTTTAAGACAGTGAAAGCAAAGACACATTATAATTCCAACAACAATCAACACAATACATATATGCAAACCTTCCACAATTAACTCCTTAAGGCAAGCGGGCAACTACCAAAGGGTGGGGTGAGCAATCCGCCCAATAACCCTTATTTAGTTGTATCTGACTGGTGTGCGGTTTAAGACTCATCGACCCTGACGAGTTCTACTCGATTGTTCTGTTTGTGAGAGTCTGCTCGTTGCTCCTCGGCCAACTCTCCTTGCTGATTCAAAGCAGGCTTCACGGCTCGGCTAGGCACCCAGACTGGACCGCGATCTGTGGAAACACACATATATCCTCGACCGGTAAAGATTACTGCTACTGGTCCAGCCCACTCTCCAGTAGTCGGGTCCCTATAGATTACTTTAAACTGCGGAAGAGTCATTGAGCTATTGAACCTTAGGTTCTGCTGGTGTATAACCACCAGCGGTGCTTCCCGATCACCCATAAGGCACAAATAGTTCAATGTAAAAAGAGCTCGATGCAACCTTGGTTGCGCTTCTACTTCAACCCCTCGCTGCTTGTGTAAATAGTCTTTCAGCATGCAATGAGTACGCTCTATGAGCCCCTGCCCAGTTGCAGAATGGGCAATCCCTGTGGTGTTCTTAACTCCCCACATCAATACAAATGATCTTAGCTTTTGACTGACATAGGCAGGTCCATTATCAGTCTTAATTATTTCAGGCACACCCAGCACCGCAAAACATGCAAGCAGGTGCTTACAAACATGTTGTGCTTTCTCCCCAGGTAAAGCAGTAGCCCATATCATTTTTGAAAAGGTGTCTATTGTAACATGCATGTACTTCAGTCGCCCAGATTCTGGGATGTGTGTAGCATCCATCCGCCATAGCGCAAGTGCCTGCAGTCCTTTTGGATTTACCCCCCTGGCCTATTCCTGGACCCTGATTTCCACACTTGGGACAGGCCTGTACAATATAACGAGCCTCATTCTCTGTCAGCCCAAATTGCCTCCGCAGGCCCTTCGCATTCTGCTGGAAATTTTCATGACTCTGTCTGGCCTGCTGAAACTTGTCTACTCGAGGCATAGGGCATGCGGGACTAACTAAATTGTCAGCAATCTGGTTACCGTGCCCTAGTCCCAGATCCCATTGATGACTACGTAAGTGGATGACACAACAAGGTGCGGCCCATTGAGACAGTACGGTTCGCAACAGGATGAACATTTTACCTAATACACGGTTAACCGCTTCCCTAAGTAAGGCATCTGCGACCCGTGGCACCACTCCAGCCACATAAAGGGAGTCGGTTACGACATTTAAAGGCTCATTCAGCCAATTAGTTAAGGCCCAGACCACGGCGGTCAATTCTAAGGTCTGCAGCGAATCTCCATCCTGTCCCTGTATTATGCGATGACACTACTGGCCTCCCTCCTGCCAAGCACAGACTGCCTTGCGCAGCCTCTTGCCTGCATCTGTATATACTGTAACCCCTCCGGCCAGCGGCTTCTCCTGAACTCTGGGCTTCTCAAGCCATTGATTGCGTTTCAAGACATGCCACAATTTCCCTTTTGGTTGTTGGGAATGTATCCTCCCACCATAGACTATCAGGGCTTCCTGTATGGATAGGACATGTCTCAACCACCATTCTAAGTCTGCTGCCTTGACAGGTATACTGATGTCCTCTGACTCCTGTCCTGCCATTTCCACTACCCGCGTCTTGACTTTTCTGATTAGCTCTCCTATGGCCTCTGACCATGTCTGTATACTAGTTTTCGGCTGCACGCTTAAAAATACCCATTCTAATATGTGAAATGGATCATCGCCCTTAGCAGGCTTGTCAGGGGCAGAGTCGGGGCTATTCGAAGACATTACACAGTCCTGTGTCTCCCCCTTCTTGTTTTGCCACTGACAAACAAGGGCATAAGGCGACCCTTCATGGTTGCAAATAAGCAAGGAGACAGGTAGGGTTAGAAGTCGTCTAGCGGTCCAGGCTGTCTGAAGTTTCCGTACGATGTGTTGCAAGGCTGTCTGTTGTGTCTCTGATAGAGTGACCACATTGCTGGGGTGTGAGCCGCATAATAGCGACGTCAGCGGTGCAATGTCAGCATTGGAAATATCTGCACAGTTCGCACGCACTGGATATCTCCGAGTAGAGTCTGTACATCAGTTAGTGTGCGCACGTTCATTGTCCACTCCACCTTTTGTGGTTGGATCTTGGCGTTAGAAATGCGCCATCCAAGGTACTTCCATGGTGTGGATCGCTGAACTTTTTCTGGAGCGACAACAAGACCTTTGCTGGCTAAAACAGTAGTCAGTTGCGTCAAGGAATCGTTCCCGAAGGCTTCTCGTTGACAGCAAAGGATGTCATCCATATAATGGTAAATAATCGTGTTCGGCCATTGTTTCCTGAGTGGGGCTAAGGCCCAAGCCACATAGTTGACATAGCGTGGGCAAGTTTCTCATGCCCTGCGGCAGGACCACCCACTCATATCACTCTGAAGGCGCTGCTTTGTTGGTAACCGGTACTAAAAAGGCAAATTGCTGAGTGTCTCATGGATGCAAAGGAATGGTGAAAAAACGGTCCTTTAAGTCGACAATGATCACGTGCCAACCCGATGGAAGCATAACAGGTGATGGCATTCCAGGTTGTAAGGCTCCCATGGGTTGCATTTGCTCATTGATTTTACGCAGGTCATGCAGGAGACGCCATTTACCACTCTTTTTTGGAATCATGAAAATGGGGGTATTCTATGGGCTGACTGAGGTTTGATGTGGCCTGCAGCGAGTTGTTCTGCCACCAATTGCCTTGTTATTTGCAGTCGCTCTTTCGTCATGGGCCACTGGTCAACCCACACGGATTCCTTGGAAAGCCAGGTTAATGGTGGGTTGGGCAACTGCTCGCCAGTTCCCATGACTAAAAAGGAGTAGTAGTCAGAACAGTTCCAATCTGACTCAAAACCTTGCGCCCAATCAGGGTTGCCGGAGTTCCAGGCAGCTGCATGACATAGACCTTCAAACTGACCTCTTGCCCCTCGGGAAAGGTTATTCGCACAGGGTATTTGCTCATCATGGGAGAAGAGTGTCCCCCTACACCTGCGATAGCTTTTGCGGGAGCACCCACTGGCCACTCCTCTGGCCAAACAACAGTGCTTATGATCGTGACATCAGCTCCAGTATCTAGCATTGCGTCGATTTGTACTGACGCGTTCTTGTGGCTTAATACGAGGCGCAGGGTGGGCCGCTGGTCCATCCTTGCAGTGAAACATACTGCAGGACCTGCAGAGTCGAAGCTCTGATTCCCACGGAAAGTTGTGGCTGAAGAATGGTTGAGCGGATTACTTATCACTACAACCTGTGCTATCCGGCTGCCTTTTGGGACAAACAGAGGAGGACAAAGGGTATGAGCCGTAATGTGGACCCGCCCCGCATAGTCGGCATTGATAACTCTAGGAATGATAAGGAGTTCTTTGACGCCTGCAGAGGAGCGTCCCATCAAAAGTCCTTCTATTTTACTGTTCGGATTGATCAATGGCCCAGCCGCGCTGCTAGGAATCTCATGCACGGTCGTGTCGTTGAGGATGATGTCTATTGTGGTCTCCAAGTCGATTCCCAAGCTGCCTCTGGTTCCGGCTGGACGCTGTTCCAAAAAACTCTTGTCTTGCCTGAAGGATTCATTTCTTTCTGCGCGCGGCCTCTCTCCGCACTCCTCCTCCCGTTTCCCGAACACACTCTTGTGGTGTGGGTAGTTTTTTGGCAGTTCTCACACCAGACGGCACCACGGCAGTCACGCTGGATGTGCCCCACTTCTCCACACCGATAGCAACTACCGCGGTATGCCTGC
>Ga0065711_1004980_pt1 | contig 23972 bp, 14 predicted proteins | sample Hoacrofraction12_FD_59098 | JGI IMG/M metagenome (GOLD analysis project Ga0065711, IMG submission 59098) | Hoatzin crop microbial communities from Cojedes, Venezuela - Epithelial fraction 12 v2 (version 2) | ecosystem: Host-associated > Birds > Digestive system > Esophagus > Crop | place... | reverse complement strand
GGGTTGTGGGACTTTTTGCTTTTTTTTTGTTTTGTTTTGTGTTGTGTTTTTTTTAAACAAACAGCTAAACTACAAAGAGAACAGTAAGTCAAAAACCTCAACTGAGTTGTGGGAATATTAGTTGTCTCAGTCTGGCTAGTTTCCTATTTAAACCAAGTGTTTCAGAGACATTCAGAAGGGCTAAAAATGCTTTTGAAGCTATCCATATTATTGTAAAACACATTTTTGCATGAGGGTTAAGATAAAGGTTGCAGTAATCCTAATGGAAACCCCAAAATCCAGCCCTAAAGCAAGTACCTGAAAATGTCTAGTCTGATTAATGGAAAACTCAGGTTGAGAGCAGGTTGTGTCACTTCACTTCTATCTGACTAAACTTTCTGAACAGGAAGATCTGGACAGCCCAGCATTCACCACAGGAAACAGTCCCTTATTAAGAGCATTAAAACAGCGCTCTTCTAGAGACAAAAATATGAATTACAGTACCAACGAATTCTCCAGTGGTTCCCCATCATCAGAGTACTAGCACCGCAAAAAGAAATGAACTTACTCAGCAGTTCAACACAGAGTAAAAGGTTTTGTCTCCTTCAAGTGCAGCAACATAGCACATCTTCTCTACACATTCAAAACTTGAATAATTGGGTCACTCGGCCTGTATGGGTAACCTATTTTGCTGTCATATTTATATAAACAATTATTTTTAATAATCATTCATGCTGCTTGACTTACTAATCTTATCAGATAACAGTAGTGCACTCCAGCAATATAAAAGAGTCATGACAAACATTTATCACCTAGTCTTCAGCTGTGTGCAAAAGCATTGGAGACAATGAAGATAAGAGAGAGAGATTTCCAAATTCACACACACCTTCCTGATACTGAAGGCCAGGCAGGAAAGGACCGAAGTGATTCCCATTTCCCCACCCACAGACAACAGTGGTGGCAGCCTCAGTCACTAGATGATGATCAGGCATCGCTGCAGATCAGTATTCAGGGGGTGGCAATAAGGAGCCACTAAGGGAAGGAAGATGATACTCTTGTGGTAGGAACTGTTATCTTCCATAACTCATTACTGAACATTCATTTTTAGCCAAATTTATGGTAATTTTGAGTAACAGCACTGCTGATTCCTCAGCCTGCATTAGTCTGTCTATGCCAAATGCATAGCTGTAACACAAATGCCATGTTTAATCCTGGCATTCTGGTTTGCCCGAACATGCCGACAACCCAGAAAACATGACAAGGATGCAAGACCTAGCAAATGGAGCCCGAAAGAAAGCCATTACTCTGCAGCAGTGTTAGAAAATTCTGTCTTCCCGTGATTTTATGTCTCATGACTTACTCAATCCCCAGCTAAAGTTTCCATTGCATGGGGCATTCTCTCTGCTGTGAGGACTGGCACACACAACCAACACACACACACCAGAGCCTTTCTTTCCATCAGGGCACTTATCAGGTTGTGGTTTTTTTTTTCTTTCTCTTCCCCAGACACCTATCTCCACAAAACTTTCAGGAACAGAGGCCATAACCTGAAGTACTATAATAAGGTGTAAATCACACCTCAAAGACAGATCAAAGTAGGGGAAGGCAGTAGGCTGTTCATCTCTCAAGGATTTAAGACACTACCCACAAATGAAAAAAAATAAGCATTTTAAAATTTCGTTTTCCTTTCACCTAAGGCCCTAGCAAACAGTATAAATTTTGAGCAGCCATATCTATTTTTCAGTGGCTAAACTGGCAAATGTTTCCGGGCATTACCATATTTCACAAACCGTGAGGAGTTTTGTGTTGTAGTTTTGGGCCCAGTGAGATTCAGAAAGTACAAAAGGGCACATAAGATGCTGTACATTTTATACCCAGTAAACTCTGATCTGCGATTGATTTATACAGTGTGCTAAGTCTTTATTTCTTTTCCTTTAGCTTGGCAACATAATTTCACTTTGATGGTCAGCCTTTCAATTAATCAAAGTGGACACAGCATTTGCAGCTTCTTTTGAAGTCAGAAAGAATTGTGTGCCCAGGACCTCTTAAAATGAGACCACTTATTTAGGTACTTAAAGATGGCTGTCAACACCTAACTCCAGTCTCCTAAGTTTGAAATTGCTGACTTTAGTAATTTGCCCAAGGAAAGTGAACCTGGGGCACAGAAAGACTACACAAAATCTTACCTCTCCTGACCAAAAAGTCCTTGGCTCTTAGTTATATGTGCAGACAAACCTCCCTCTCAACTGGTTTGCCAGCACTGAAACACAGTCAAGTATGTAGCAGCAGACCATTTCTAACACGCCGGTTTGGTCAGAACTGTTTTCTAGAGGGATCTTATGTCCAACTGCAATTACGTGATAATGGAATCCAGACACGGATTTACAGAAATCAGAAGAACACAGCAAACTTATACAGCATTTCTCTGTCTGACTGCTCAGACGAATTGCATCCAGGTCTGCTGAGCACTGGCTGTACTGTGCTTAATTTCCACGCATAGAGGCAGACAGCCCGATACAGGGAGCTGTGGCTGACGTTGCAGCCCAGCACACAAGCAAGCAGCACTCCTCCTGCGTGGCAGAAAGCATTAGGCATTCACAAGAACTCCTTCTGTAAACTAAGAAGTGCCAGAGCATTAATAAAGACTAGGAAAAAAGCATTAGTGGCTGGGTGGAGCCGGCACATTTTCCAGTACAATGTCTTTTTTCCTTCAGTTGTGTGTCAAACAACTTGTCTGGACTGACACGAGAGTGTTGCTAGCACAGGTGACAGGAGATGATGTGCTACAAGAAGGAAGCCACCAAGGTTCACGTCAGGGCCTGCAATGGGCTGGTACCCCGGTCGTTGGGCCATAGCGAAGCCCGGCGTACCAGCTCACAGCCATGGCCGCTATCTGCCCTTGTTAAATCAGAGCTAGCAGAGGCGCGCCTGAACAAATGCTTTGCTTTGCTCTACAGACCCCTTACGAGACGTACATCAACTACAAAGGTCCAGGGAGGAGTTCTACTGCTAGGAAAAGTAAAATGGATTTAACTCGGTAACTTGTCAGAGATCACAAAAAACTGTAAGCACTCTTCCCTTCTGTTTAGAAAACGCATCTTGCTACTTCACTTGTAACACATAATACATTAACATCAGAGCATACTGGGTAAAATATTTGCTTTATAAAATTTTTATTGTATACTGGTTTCAAATACTCTTTTCTCCATTACAGACAAACGGAGCTCAATATAAGCTCCGTATTTAGTTACCCGCAAGCATACATTGCCACCTGGCTAATGCTAGTCTACCTTTCCTTCGGTAAAGTACTTTGCACCTAATACATATTTTCACACATCCCACCACCACAATATTTTTTGACTACTGCTACCAAATTTATTGGTAGGTCAGGCTCTTGGGACTATTGTCCTTAACACAAACAACACAGAATACAAATCCCTCAGCAATTTTCAAAATGGAGAGGGAGCGAAGCACCTCAGAAAATACAGAAGTGGCAGCACGTACCCATCCCAGAATAAAATCTGGATGATGCTGTGCTTCACTATCACAAGCAGAGATATTATCAAAAGCTTTCATACCTCACGTCTCCCTCCACCTGTGAAATGTAATATTGGTACATTCAGATATTTTCAAAACCACTGATATCTAGTTCTTCCTCTAGACTTCACATTTTGAGGTTTGTGTTTGGTTTTTTTTTCAAGTTTGGATCACACGAGTAAGAACACAGGATGTGCTAAAACATTAAATTTCATACATGTTGAAGTCTGCTTAAAATACTCAGTTCATCTCCCTCTCAGGTCTCAACTTTTGCAACAGCATCCACTCAGTAAGTCTTCACAATAAACTAGGATTTACAAGTGACTACTGGTCGACAGCTGAGGTTCAAAAAAATTTATAATTACATTACTTATTGCACTATCAAACACACAAAATGTAAAATAAGAACCTCTAAGAGAGGTGATCCATCAAATACAACATTTAAAAGAAAGAGGTTTCAATCAGTCCATGTCAAAAAAACTATTAAAATTAAGAAACTGCAATTTTTTAAAACAGAAATTCTTTAAATGCAGGTAGTAGTACATTGAAGAGTCTGTTCAATGTAACATAACAGCCTATGACAGCAGTTAGCCTACCACCCAGAAGTTTATCAGGCAAAGAGACGACAACATTTCATATATTGCTCTGGAAGGGAGAGAAACAAAATACTTTTTCCCAAATTTGCTTGGAAAACCTGGATGCTACCTCAGAAAAACACCCATACACATAAATAATCCATAAATCCTCATCACAAAATCTTACCAGTAAAAAAATACATATGACTTCAAATAAGAAAAATGCTTTGAAGATAACGGAACTGAAATTGTAGGAATACTGCAAAGCAGTGTATCTCTTAACTGTATTCCATGTACTTTCCTGTGAAAAGACAATCTTTAATGATTCAATGTCCATAACTGTGTTGCATGCAGCCTAAGTAATGGTGTCTAGACTGAGTAGCAGAGCTGTTTATAGCTCACTTGCACAGATTAAGCAGACGGTCCCAGTCTCTGCGTGTGACCTTCTTTCCTACAGAAAGGAGGTACGAAGGGGAATCAGGAATCTCTGAACCTTAATACAGAATCAAAAGCAAAGGTTGGCCAGGATCACAAAGTGTTTCCCAGCTCACCAAATTAAACGTAGCCTGTGTTAGACTATTGCACTTCCTTCCTACAATCTGCTGCACTTCTTTGTTGTGTTTTACTAGGTGCTCTGGAAGCAACTGGAAGAGCAGAAATAGTATTATGCAAAAACATGAGGTAGCAAATAATTTCACATGAAAGCAAAAGACCTGCTCTGATCAAACACAGCTCACCTTCCTTCTCACCGCAGCCAGGGAAAACGTCCTGCTCAGCACCTCTCACTACTGGGCCAACAGAAAGAAAAGGTCAAACAGCTGGGGCAAATGCAAGGCAACCAAAACTAAGGGTATCCTTAAACACGTTAATGTGGAACAGGTGAGCAGGTGAGCGCTGCCATGGTCATTGATACAGTTACCTGGATGCAAACAACCTGTGGAAATATTTGCATAGCCTACTCAGTTCTGTGAACTGGTCATGATTTGTATCACATGTGAGCAAGTAACTCACAAATAGAGATTTATAAACAAACTGCTGGCTAGAAATCACCCACTCAAGTCTGAGAGGCACGTTTAACCAGGAACAGACCAGCGGTTCCTTTCACCAAGCATCTGTGCCTCCAGCTTCGAGGTTTGTGCAGTCCAACAGAATTCCTGAACGCACGTAACTTGTGGTGAATCAATCTGGCTACAACACAGGCAAATAAACTATTTACAGGAACAGTTTTATGTGCACCGCAACTAACCACTCAGTTTGCCGTTACTTGGATGTCTTAAGTATAGTAAATGCACTACTATATTTGTTTACTCTTTGCTTTTAAACAACAACAAAACCCTCTAAGAGGCGTAATATTAAAAACCATGTTAAAAACAGGAATATGAGGAAATCCAAAGGTACTTTTTCACACTGTGAACCAGCCAAGGCACACTATTTATATACATGTGCAGGTTACATGAAGACATATTTTAAATCCCATGAAAAATTAACTTGCATTTTAAAGTGTAAAAGATTAAAAGAACTGTCTAGAGCCCACTTGGTTGATATGAGGGATGCTTTCTATTGTTTTCAAATTTGCTGCCAACGACTTAGTCTTTTTAACAATATCTGCTATTTCTTACCCATCTAGCTGTTTGCTATGCCTTTTCCCCTACCTCCCTACTCCAAATGCAGACACCTCCTTGGCAGCATACCGCTTGCCTTTAGGGAGCTGACTGAGTGCTTTGGAAGGCTGAAATCATCCAGCATACGACAGGTGTCCTGCAGGAACTCTCTGTGCCCCTTGATTTTTACCTGTCTCATGTTCTCTTCTGCTGTCTCTCCTGCTAATACCATCCCCTGGCTCCAAAAGTAGCAATCATCTTTTCCTCTCAGTTTTTCTAATAAGCCTAATCAATTAAACTCAAGGGCAACTGATCTCTACCTCTGTCAAGCTTGAAGGCTGCAGATTCTATTCCAGACCTGAGGAAGAGCTAGAAGGGCCCAAAGCTTATGTGTCTTTTCCAACTGTATCAGCTGGTCAACTATAAGGTATTATCTCTCCTTACAAACCTAGCCTTTGAATTTTCCACACCATATTGCTCGCCTACAAACTGTACTCTGGCTTCTTCTCTGCTCCGCAGCAGCCACATATCAAGGCGTGCTGAGAGAAGCTCCGTTGCAAAGAAGTACCTAATTATTTGGGTTGAACATTCCCAGGCATGTAACAAAGTGGTGGAAAAGAACAAGAAACTAAATGGAATTAAAATTTATCTCACAAACCCCAGCCCTCTGTATAAAGAAAATTGCATGCCAGGAGTCAAAAGAGTTAGGATCCAAGTTCCCCTTGTATCAATACTCGCAGGCAATCACTCACCTTTTTATAGAGAACAATGACCTTTTTTGATACAATGGTGACCCCGCTTAGAAGAGTAAATGGAAAAAAGTATGAAAAAAAAGGACTTTTTATTATTCCTTGCAATCAAAATGTAAAAATCTAAATGATCTAAAAAAGCACCTCTTTATTAAAGAGTTGATGAAAGTATGGGTCAGTCCCATTATCCTTTTAAATTAATAAAAAATTCCTGATCTTTTAAAATTCAGAAGAATAATGTATGTTTAAAATATTCTGTAATTACTGCAAAAGTATTAATTAACAGTTCATGGATGCATAAGTAGTGAGATGAAGGAATAAGCCATCTACTCACTATAAATATAAGCTTAAAAAATCATTTTATAGCATTTTTGTAGCTGTATGATGTTAGGCAGGTCATAACACTAGTACTTTCCTCTGAAAACCTAATAATTATTAACCTTTTTAATTTTTAAGCTGAATATTGACTTTGCAATAAATTGGAGTAAGTTCAATCTTACAGTCAATTCCAAACATGAAAGAGTTTCTCTTCCAGCCACACTGACCATTAGCACTAATTTACAGATATTTTCTTAAGCTTGACTCAAAGAAGACTGAATTATCTTACTGCAAACGATTTTAAGAAACAGCACAATAATTCATACATAAAGCACAGAATTACAGATACATAAAATCACTATTTTCTCTACCAAACTATAAAAGGATATTAAAAGTTATTCCAAATGGCATGGGAAAACATTAAAGTATACAGCACAATCTTCCTCGCACAGTAAGACTCACAGGTAGAGAGGAAAAGTATGGGATGCAACTGTGTTAAATTCAGCCCTTCAGAAAATGTGATGGATTTGCTTCTGTACTTTAAGACTGCTTTTGTTAAATGTTTTTTGTTGCATTTAAAAAAAAAAAAAAGCTTTCTAGTTAGATTTAACCACTATTACTTTTGTGTGCCATCCTTCAAAGCCCAGAAGTGTCCCTGCTCTCGCGACAGGAGTCCGAATCACAGTGCAGCTCAGAAACTCCGCGCTCCCTGAGCACGGGGGAGGCTGGCTGATCCAGTAGGGGTTGCCTGCTCCTCCAGCCCATTCCCTCCTCTCCCCTTCGCAACACTGAGCCGAGACAAACACTTAGGCCACCACCACCACGGGAAGGATCATCCTGGGAACCCAAAGGGAGGAAAAGTGAAAAAGGTGGGGGGAGAGGTGTGTTTCCCACATAGCATATGATGGAGAAATCTGTCAATCTGTGTCAAATCTGTGGGAGGTCCAGTGGTCCATGAGAAAAGCACTCATGGCACATGGGCTGTGGGGACCTGAGTGGGGAGGGAAGAATTTGCATTGGCAATGCAGAAACCAGCTAGACAGCTAGTGGGGCAAGAAACACTCTCCCACGAGCTGGAGCACGAGTCGAGAACGGGGCTGAAAAGGCCAGAAACAACATGGTTGGAATTTCCAGTGTCGGGATTTCATGGGGAAAACGGGGTCTGGACTGATACATTCATCCACAGGTTGACGAAGGACCTTGAAAAAAGCTGTCAATAAAAGGGATATGTATGCACATGTAGATATTGGAAGCAAAATATGCCAGAAATCACGATAATAATTATGCAGGACTCTATCTACAAATTACAACTTGTAACTTCTCTATTTCATACCAATTCATATTCCCAGTGCTGTATCAGACTCCTTTTAACTGTGTTGGGAAACTCATGCCACTACAGTTCCATACACAGGAAATTAGGAATATCAGATATTTGTGAGATTGGTATTAACTTCCAACTTCAGAAACAATATTAGATTATTTCCTATGGGTTTTGTATGTACGTATAAAGACAGAAACCTCCTCCAAACAAACTCTGAAGCACTGTCAAGTAAATTATTTTAGGATATCATTCATATGTGGACATCAAACATCATGTGGTCCATGATCATTTGTGTCACAGTGTCACGTATCTGTTTAACTAACTGATTGGATAGTTGTCTGATGTTCTCTGGTATTATCAAAGGAAAAAATAAAGAAAAAATGGGAAAATAAAAAAACAGAAAAACAAACAACCCCAAAGAAACCTAAATAACTTTCCATGTACTTCCTTCCTCAGAATTTTTCTAATTATAAGGATAAAATCCTGTCATGGATATTCATCACAAGCACAAAAATAAACTGTTACCTAGATTTAATAAATTTGCTGGCTGACACTTTAATTTTTAATAAACTGTCAGGACTTAGGCATCTAGGGGGCTGCCTTCATCAGGAAATAACTCAAACAGAAAAGAGCAAATTCATTAAATTAAGGTCTGCAACAGAGGCATTGCTGAAGAAGCCACCACCTGCTGGAGCCCCTCCACCCACCAAGCTCCCAAACGTTACCTGAAAACCTTGCTAGGCTCTAAATGACCAACTTCACATTCTGATTACATGCCATCCAATTTCTACTACTCTAGACCTCAATATACTGCAATTCTTGTGGCATTATAACCCTCCAACACACCAACGTCTCCCAGTGCTATGCCATTGGCAGGTTTTCACAACTACAGTTTTGGTTTGTGTGTATGTGCAGCAAGGTCAACAATGAAAATATTTAATAAGATCTATCCTAGGTATAACCTTCAGAGTAATCATATGCCAGATGTCTCATTACTTTTTTAATACCCTTTGCCAAATCTGAGAGCCTGATTTTTATTTTCACTAGAACCTTACACTTCTTGTTCACGAAAAAGAGACAACTTTTCTAGTGATCAATTTTTTCTCCCCATTTTTTAAGCTGTCTGTTCACACTGAACCTTCTTTTTAAGGTGGTTACTCATCCTCTGAGGTCTACAGCTCTTTCCTTCTAAGGTTTTTAATCTCATGAGCCCGATGCTTAGGCTGTGCTCTGCAGGCCCTTCTTAACCTTCAAAAAGAACGCACCCTTCTTCACATGAAGATTTACTTTCCACAGCAACCACTGGCAAATATCCAAACAAAAAAGATCTCGAAAAATTCTTATAGCCATAACAGATCTAGAATAATTTTAAGAATATTGATAATCTTGGGAAAATGTGGTATGCTGTTCTTTCAAAAAGAAAAAAAAAACCACTACTCTATGTATAATAAAACCATCTCACAAGAAAATGAATGTATCCTACCATCAAGAGATGCAATTCTTCAATGGGCTATTCAAATTTTAAAATAACAATAATGCAGATGTGTACCTGGCTTCTGGTTCAATTTAAATCTGAAACTATACTGTTTTGGGAGAACTGTTTGATACACAAAAGGTCCGATCACACCAACCAAACTATCAATGAATGAACTGGCTGCATAGTGCCAGACAGTCAATGAATGATGCAGGTGGCTGCATAATGCTAATATACGATGTCCAGCTTTCCCTTAGCTCAACCAGATTCCATCTGTTTCCCCTATAAGAATCTGTGGTTATTTTTCAGTGGTATTTTTAACCAGTTGAGGAGTTGGATTATAAAAAAAAGTTCATGACACAGAACTCGGATGGATTCCAGCAGAGAGAACATCAGAGGCTGTTAGAAGATTAGGTCTCAGAAACTACTACAAAGTACACCTCTGGCATCCCACTAGTGCTGAAAGAGAATACTGGCTTGCCTCGAGTCTTATAATCCTGACTACTGGGTGGGAACACAGAAAGCTTCTTTCTATTCTTGGCTCCACCAGTGGCTTGCTAGATGTCCCCAGCCAAATCTCTTCACTTTTCCCCAACTCAGTTCTTCACTGGGATACAGAAATACTTTCTTAGACTTACAACTGATAAAAATTATTATGTAAGTGTTGTATTGTTATTCTATCCACTGCAAGATGCTCCCTTCTGTGTTTATACCCCTTCTCTTCTACAGGTCTCATGCCTTCACATTAGACATGAGTGCTAGAAGCAGGTAGCTGTATAGATCACTGACCTTTCCCACATGTCCTGTACAGACTGGCCCTTACCACAGCTGATAAATATTAAAAAAGACCCACAATTACTTACAAAAGTAAGCTTACAAAAGCTTAACTCAAGCAGTTATGTGCCTTGACCTAAGCAATTGTCCCACATTAAGCAGGAAAAGCCAAGGCTTACATAAGCTGTACTTTCCACCACCGTCTTTCATCACATGCAATTGTCCTTATAATCTCCTGCATTCATACTAATTGCGTAGCCACTTTTCTTCCCACTCCCCACCCCACAGTTAGTGCTGAAAAAGGCTTTTCCATACTCAGAACCCAGTTTTAACCTCAAGCCTAAAGGTGTCCATTGCTGCCTGCCTCTGGCTGCCAGTCTCATGCGGCTGGATCCCGCCTGCTACTTCAGCTTACACTCAGTTTCTGCTTGGCCATGAACCCCTGAACCTTCTGCTGACTCCAGCTGTTACCTCCTTTGCCAGTGCATTAGGCTTTGGGAAGATCTGCATTGGCTGCTTGCTGAACTGAACACAATGTGTTCTTGCACTAGTTGTCCTACCTACTCAGCTCTTTTAAGAAAGATAAACAAAAAGGTAAATAGGCAGCATGTTCTTTGCAGCATTTATTATTATTATTATTATTATTATTATTATTATTATATCAATGAGTTAGTTTAGAGATTTGAAGTAGTTGTTTTTAAACAACAGGGTCTTCACAAGTCTATAGAAAAAATATCTAGAATTACAACGTACATCAGGTTTTTCCAGCTTGCCCTTAAGACTAAAGAATAGAAAAGCATTGTGCTTGTTGTTAGAACAGTATGAAATAACTACAAACACCAGGAAACAAACAAACAAACAAATAAAATTTAGACACGTGTTTAATAAATTCAAGCAATCCGAAATGACTCTACATACTTCTTTAAACTGCAGCAGATTCTGACTGGGCTTAAAGAAACCAAAATAAAGTTGTGACCCACACAGACTAACGGATCTTGGAAAAGATTTCAGCAATAACCACCATAGCTGAATGATTTCCCCTACCCAAATATCAAAGGAAAATAGCTGTCAAAAGTGTAAATTAAATCACTTTTAAATTGAACAGAAAATTATTTCCTATTTTCCACAGGTTATGATTTGGAGTGATCTTAAACCTCTGGAAAAGAATTTCCCAATTTTCAAAAATTCTGAAGCCCAATTACAAGTAATTATAGCTTTTCATTTTCAACATGATGAAATAATTTGATTCTTTTTACAAGAGGTCTGGTTTAGCTCAAAATAGACAAGTGCTTCTGCAATGAGTTAGTATACAAAGACAATAAAGATCATTCTCAAAAGAAACTCCGGGATCCATGTTGGCTATAAATCATAAATGGAGCATTCAGGCAAAAATAGTTTGTGTGTTCTACAAATGCCACTTATTTCCATTGCACATGAGTGAGAGAAAGTAAACAGACCATTGACAGTTTTGGCTTTCAAATAGGCTAAGATTTGCAAGAAGAAAAAGAAAATGTATGGCATAATCACTACTGTTAGATCTAGTTTTAAAGTATAATTTGGAGAAATAGAGTGCATGAATACAAGCTTTTCTATATTGTCATTACAGGAGAAAAGCAAACTAGGACCACATAGCATTAAATTAAAACTAAATATTATTTTAAGTATCTTGTTCCCAGGTCCACTTGCTTCCTTTCCCCTCAAAAATTACCATTTTTCTTATTCTCTGGGAGAAGAAACTATATTCACTAAATTAGAGATTCCACTTCAGTAAAGCTCCTAAAACCTTTCACACAAAATGTAAAGCTCAGCCAGCTCCAAGTCAGTGCAGCACAGTTCATTACCATAAAGTTCAATGCACTTCGCAAGAGGCCTGCTGTAAGTGAAATAACTCCTAAAACAACCAATACATTTGAATAGAATTACAGCCACGCTAACTTGTATTTGAAGCCAGATTTCGGGTACACACAAGAACACCTAGTAAATACAAAGGGCTGTAGTTTTTAAGGACAGAGGTTTGCATGACACATCCCAGTTATAACCAAACTTGATATAACACACATATCCAGCAACAAGAGGAAAAATTTAGATGTACTGTAGCGAGTATGATTTAAATGCATTTATCAAAGAGAAGCAAACCTTAGACATCTAAGCAGAGAAGTATAGGCTAATATGGAGGCAGAAAAATCTTAACACAACAGTTCTTAAACTCCAGTCCAAGACTGGCAAAGCAAGCTTGCCAGCTGGGCTCTGATTTCCAGCATTCCTACCCTATCTTGGTTTGTTTGAAGGTTACCTGTTTACAGCACTATCCTTCAAAAACACAGAATTTTACATGCGTGCAAGATACAGGGCACACTACTGTCACAACATAAGCAGAAATTGGTATAAAAAATACTAACAGTGATTATATTTAAAAAAAAAAAAAAGCCCTATAGCATCTTTGTAACATTAAAAGTGGCAACAGTATTATTAGGTTTAATTCTTTTCCATACCAAAATACATCTTCTTTTTTGCCTAATACTACAAATTGTTTAACAATGTGTACTGTGTTATAAAGTGACTAATTTAAAATAAAAACCTATTTCTGCAATCTATCAAAGCACCTGGTTACTTTTAAGTTTCATAAAGAAAATTAGTAGATTGAGAACTGATATATTCAATAAAACCAGGTTTCTCTTGTGGTCGGTCTTCTGGAGGTGAAGTCAAAAAAAAAAAAAAATTATCAGGGAAAGAAAAAAAAAACAAAACAAGAAAAACCAAAAAACAATTGCTTAACCTCCAACAATGAGAAAAAAATTTTTTTTTTTTGACAGACAGCAACAAAATGAGAAAATTTGAATTCACAGACATTCGTTGAAGGCTTTTAATGCTATCCCAGCCTTTGGGGGTGGTGGGGAAACACAGCAGTGTGCCCAACAGCAGATATATGGAGGGGTAAAGCACAGCAGCCAACAAAGTGCCGGGCACACTAGCATCAGAAACTTGACATCTACAGCCCCCCTACTCCCTCGGGTAAATATGTTGCTGAAGGCTGGGCAGGAATTATATAATTCTTATTCTATAATTCTATAATGTGTTTTATGAGTCTGTACATCTTTTAATGTCACCCCCCGAAACAGCAGACAACAAAGCTCATTTTACATTTGCACACGCCAGGTATGGGTTTTTTTCCCCATGTTTCACACCTGTTTCAGAAGACCAGATAGGGCACTACATTATAGAAGTTACACACCCTTGTCTGTCTTTGAAGGTTAAAACAGCAGGACAACGTTTGGCTGAAGGTTAAAGTAGTTCTGTGACTGCACTAGCAAATACTGCCTGCAGATCATGTCAGGGTCTTTTTTGTAATACTGAACAACAACATGGAAAAAATTCTAAGCAAAAGGGACTTTATTTATTTCACTTCCTTATTTCAATTACCAGATAGTATTTATTTTTATTAACATTTGCTTTTTGCCATGCAGTTGACGCAATTAAAACTTGAAGTAGGTTTTGAAATGTGTACTATCTTCTCCAGTGTCTAACAGCCAAGAGTATGTTCAAATACCCTTGGGTTACCTCATCTAGCCAGACCCAGTCAATGCGAATTGAAAGTGCAAGTAACAAAACAGCAGGCATTTGGCCTACATACAAAACTAAAATTATTCTTAATTAATTATAAGCAAATCAAGATACATTATTAATATTAGGTGATAAATACATGATGTTTTAAAATATGCCAAGTACTTATCCAGCATGCAAGGCCCACCCACCACATGACCCTAAGGACAGGCAGTGGATCAGAGGACAGCTGTGGGCTCTGCAACAACGAGGGTAACACGGCATGGGTTGTAAGCCACAGCAAGTCACGTAGTAAATTATATTTGGTCTGCACGCCGTAAAGTGCCTCAAAGGCCTCCTGTTACACCTTCTCACAACTAAAAGGTGAACATTACAAATCTTCAGTCCACATAAGAAGTTCAGATCACAAACTAAATACCACAGCCACTCTGATGGAAACCATACAGTCATCGAAATTCATCTTGCCAACTTCATTATTTTACCTACATTAAGGAATATTTAGAATACAAACAAATATGAGGCAATTATAGTCTACTACTTAGTCTGAAGAACTGTCAAGACATCTTTTTCGCAGAATAAAAATGACTGCCTCCAACCTGATTTACTCTACATTACAGGACCACTGTTAGCTCAGAAGTTTATAAATTCACTATCTTCCCTAGTAAGGTTTTTGACACAGCAACCCGGTAGACGTGAAATCCAGCCTTGTCACATAGCAAGTAAAGACACAAAAGGCAGGCTACGGCCCAACAGGGCCCTGTTTAGATCTCCAGAGAGAATGAAAGGATACCTGTAATCTGTAAGAAGTACAGTCATTCATTAAAGGAACTTATCTGAGCAACTACAGCCATCCTTGCACTCAGCAGGCAAGTGAGTGATGGAGAAGCTTTAAATGTGCTTTGATTTTACAGTGATCTGTGCCTTCTACTGACCTAGTTTAAGAAGTAGTTTTACGTTGTTTTATCTTCACCAAGAAGCAGACATAAATAAATTATCCATCTCAATTTTGTTGGCATTTTGTTGACTTACATAGGAGACTATGAGATCTGCAATGATATACTCACTGTTCTCCAGCATCTCGGGACAAGTGTTCTTCCAACTGTCTGAATGTCACATGGAGCACAGGGAGGAACCTACTCTGTGGAAGCGTGTGTGTGTATCTTCTAGAGAGAGGGTGGTATGTTCTGAGATGTCAGTAAATAAATAGTATTCTAATCTAGACGTTCTTTGTTCAAAGCACAGTCTCTTTAAGTAACTTGTGACTAGTAGCAGTAGATGATAAATCAATAGGAACAAAATATCTCAAAATCAACCTTAATACAGTAGAAGAAATACACCAAGATACAGACAACCACAAAATTATAAGTTTAGGAGAACTGTAATATTATTTACAGTCTATTAGATCTGTCTAAACTGCAGTCATATTTTAGAAAAATCTGAAAAAAAAGTAAAGATTCAAGATGAATTAATTAGCATTTCTGTGACCACGCTTTCAGCGAGATGCCTAAACCCAGACTCACACACACTTCATTGACTTTGGCTGTGACACGACGTATTCACTCCACTTGCTCACCCTCTGAAATCCACCTTCAGAAGAAGACCTCCATTGATTTGTCACTGTTTTTAAACAGGGGTCTATCCAAGTGCAGCTCTCTACCTGAGTGCGGCAACTTGTAGCACTGAACATTATTCTGAAAATAAAATTTAATCTGCTGTTGACCAAAGTCTTAGAACAAAATTCCCTCAAATGTAAAAGATCAATGACATTGGAATCTCAAGGCTCATTACAATGGCTTTGTAATTAGCCTGCAAAAACCTCCCAGAAACTCTAAGTTGAATACTGTGCAGTTGGGTTTCTCTTCTATGAGGCAAATCCCTGAAACAAACAGATTAGTCACAAGGCCCTTAAGGCAGAAAAGTAAGGAAAGCTTCTGTTCTCTCCAACTCTTAACACGAGGGACTTCCAATGAAATTTAAACATTATAAATAGGCAATACTCTATCATACAATTCATAATTAGACAGTGGAACTAACTTCTACAAAATGTCATTAAGGCTGAGGACTTAGCAAGGCTGGAAAAAGGATTAGACATTTATATGGGGTAACAAAAATATCCAGAGCTCTAATAATTTTCCAAGATCTATTAAATATTATGTTGCAGAGTTTAACCCAAACTCTAACCAGCCAAAGAACAGGCGGCTTCTTGCATCTTCCCCTGGAACCTCCACTGTTCTGTTGATCACCGGATACTGAAATAGCATGGGTTAACAAGCCCAGTCCATCATGGCAATTCTTTTGCAGTTTTAAATTAAACAATCAAGCTGATCCACAGGCTTCAGCTCAAACTGGCTAACAATCATGGTGTGTGCAGTCATAAGGATCTGGGAACCGAGGGGAACAGGAAGCAGCTTCTCATGGCAGCCAAAGATATGTAAGTGGACTGCAATGACAAGTTTAGGTGTCAACACTACATTGAGAACCAAACCACAGAGAACCTTTGTTCATTAGTAAGAAAAAAGGGAGTAAAAAAAATTAAGAGTTTCTTTGCCCACTGTGTTATAAGCCTACTTAAAAAAAACAAAACTGAACTCATTAACAGTCAAACATGCAAGGGTAAAATACAATTGACCTCAGAACTGAGAATACTGTTTAAGTTAAAAAGTTTTTTCTGCCACCACTTCTTTGTTCTTTCCTTCTCTGGAGGCAGCCCTGTCATATCTGTTCATCTTTCCACAACATAACCCGTCCTTGCTTCTCCGTGTCCCAGAGGATACTCTAACTTTACAAATCACGTGGCCGCCTTCTCATTTCTTACCTCCCTTACCAGTTCCACAAGCAACAGGCTGTAAGGGGCCACATCTAGACTGACACCTCACAGAACAACCAGATAGCTACTGCTTGTAGAAGGGAAAACTCCACAGTAGAAGTGGGGTGGAAAAAAAAAATAAGAGAATGTAGCCATAGTCCAGACAACATAAAGCATCAGTCCACTCTTCAAAACATCAGGTCAGAAGGTTTGAAAAATGTTCAATTAAAAACACACAACTCTGAATCCATACACACTAATCTCTGTGTGTTAATAAGCTTATCTATAAAATATGAGATAGGGTTCTACCAAATGAAAAAACCACCACATTGAGAGTTCCTATAAAACATGGGTCAAAAGACTGACTTCCTGTGTAAATATTTGAGCTGCATACTTTAAGTAACATTTCAGCCTCTGCATGCAATTATTAAATATTAAGTAAATAGCTATGGATCATATGTACAAAGGTGAATGCAAAATGCAGCAATATTTAAATTAAGATCAAAACAAGAAACAGCCCTTTAGTGTTTTGTTTTTCTTCAGTGTGTGGTGGATAATAAATATCCAAGAGCTTTCCAAGGCCTCAGAACAGATTGGATCAGTTTCTTTACGTTTCCTTTTGTAGTCCTGTCACAGAAGCAACGTATCAAAAGGTACAACCTGCAGTTTAGCGGCAAAGAGAAACACCGCACCTCCCTCCAGTCCTTGAAGACATTTTTTTCCCAAAAAGCAGAAAGGCAAATCTGATGACTTGCACTGAAGTGTTCAAAGCAAGAATTCTATTACTCAACTCACCCTCCTCTACACTGAGAGCTCAGACTAATCCAGTACGTCAGATACAGCAAGCCACCAACCATGGCTCTTCATAAATTTGTAGGAGGCCTGAAACCATCATTGGTAGCTACTTGTCTAAGCCTACAGGCACAGTACACTCCTGAGGCTTGAGGCAGGTGGCAATCTTTGGAGCCCACCAGGAGAGGGACCACGTTATCCACAAACAATGTATTGTGTTGACAAGCCCCAGCTCACCAAAAGTGCCCCCTGCAAGGATCCCTGTCAGTGCGCAGCAGCCCATCCCTCGCCTGCACCCTGCAGAGACAAGGAATTATGAGCACACAACCATTACAGAACAGGTCCGCAGACACACAGGAGAAACGCTGCACTCTGACCCTGGATTACAACCGGAATTTAGAGCATGGGCTAGTTTTCCCCAGTTGATTTCCTTAACCAACAAAATCCAATTTTATAATATAACCAATATGCACGGAATTAAGAAATCACCTTCACAATCATGAAGGCAAAGAAAATTCATCTGAAGCTAAAGAAAAGGCATTTAATATACTTATCCATATCTGTGGCAATATTTTATTTATTTTGAGAAAACAGAAAAAAAATAAAACTCAGATAAGCCACTGAAGGCACTATTTAAAAAAAAAAAAAGCTTTTTTGCATTTTGGGGTAGCTGAAGGTACTTGATTTTGGTTTTTTTGATAAAGTAAAAAGTCAAAAGTCCTTGAATGAACTGGCACAGTGTAAGTAACATTTAGAACCTTCTAACTTGCCTGCTTTTTTTTTTTTAAATACAAGTGATTAATTTCATGAAATAACACCAACAATTTTTCATAAGCTATAATGCAGTCTAAGAATAGGCCCCTGTATAAATTGAACACAGTAGTCACATATTTTGTGGGTAGATTAAGGATAAAACTGCTAGCTCCATGCTGTGCCAGATGAAAAGGAACTGTTTGAGTACTTTAGAGCATGCATATTTAGTAGGCTATCCAAATTATTTATAAAACTTTGGGGAAAAAATTACTATTTAAGGAAAATAGTATCATTCAGCGAATAAGGAACAAGAAGAAGAAGAAATTCAGGTTCCATTCTCAGCTTCTGAGAGACTTGGCAAATCACTTCTTCCTGTACAGTTTCCATATCTACGGAACAAAGGTAATAGTTTACTAATCTGGCAAGATGTTTCAGAATCTGTACATGAAACATCTTGACATAAAAACTGAGTATTTCGGTAGAAATAAGACCTTTCCACTACACAGATTTGCTGAACTGCTGTAAGAATTCAAAATCACCACAGTATGCTGAGCAGCATGGTGTATTTACCACATTCTGCACATGTGAGCAACACACAAATATTCAGTTCCAGCTCAACAAATTTAGGAAAATCCCAAGGGAACAAGTAGGTGAGCTGAATAAGTATGCAGAACTACAGAAGAATCTCCTGCACTCAGACAGCTATAGTTAACACAAAGCGAACCAAGTCTTTACTACCTTCAGCCATCCTTTAGACATTCAGCAACACCCCAGTCATTGGAGAATGAAGCAGAATGATTTGAAAGAGCCAAGTACCAAAGAAAAGCCTGTAAAATCTACAAAACAAAATGGGCACTTACTTTAGCATCAGAACATAAATAAGTAGTAATGTTTTAATAAATGATGTAGGTGTAGGGAGCCTCAGCAAGCACCTCAGCAGTTCTATGTAATACCAGCATTGAAGTCTTCAGAGAGACTTGTCTACATGTTGTTATAGCACTGTGAAATGCAACTCACAATCCCTTTTGACAGCTTCAATTTAGACATATCCACCTTTACAGTAGGGACTATACGCTACAAATAACTGTCACAACTTATTGAGGAGCTTCCTTAATTCTAGATAACTAAGAAGTATCTTCATCTTGAGCATGTACAAAGAGACCTAAGAGAAACACAAAAGATATGCAGAACAAATGAAGAACAAAGGTTTGCCCTAAAAATCAAGCTCATTATTAACTTTTCTGAAAGTGAGACACTATCTTTCAATGGCCCTCAACGGAAAGCCTCATCAACTCGAGAACCTGCCACTCAGTAACATTTGTACTGCTATTAATAATGAAGAAATATATTTAAAAAAAAAATACTATGCAGCCACAGTCATGTAGAGATCCAGTAATCAAGTACTAAATAACATGGTTAAAACCAGAATTGATATTTCAAGAAAAAATAAACTGATCCATAGTATCAGATTTTACAATGAAAGAAGGAATATTGCACCTATGAGTGATCTCCAGTGCAGGAATAAAGTTTTCATCCAAATCTAAAAGCAAAAAAGAAACAGTCAAAAACATGACCTATAAATCCAGAAGTTATTTCCAGGTTCTTTCACTTCTCCAGAAAAGGGCACTGCCTCTTCTCTGTACGTCCAAGACAGCTAGCATATTACTACAGACCTTTACACTGGTAAGTGCAGAAGCATAGAAGACTGCAAGCACTCTTATTTGCTAGGACATTCCTTACCACCTCTTACTTTTTTCTCTCGTTGAACAATTGTCCATGGGGCTCTTCATCTGCTTCACAATCTGCCCAAAATATCTTTTTCATCCTACCAGTTGCCAGCTGTTCCTCATTCACATGGACAGATGCAGAAGTTGTTCATTTCTCATTTTGAAGGATGTTGAAACAGTTGGACTTTTCCCAGTCAGTCTGGGAAAGACAGACATATGAAAGGAGAATGTTTTTTCTACCAAGTATTACCAAGGAGTCTAGACAACATCTTATCTTCTAAGAAAAACACTATAAAGCAAGTAAAACTACAACATTAAGAGAACTAAGGAGAGCAGAAACAGGAACGGACTGGTCCTCTCATCTTCTAACGGACAGATGATGAATGCAATTCCAGCCTTACCACTCTCTGTACTAGCAGGCATAGCTAGGACACGTGGAAAAGGAGAGTGGATAGGCAGGAAATGGGAAATATCGCTTCAGCATCAGTGCACTGAAAAAAGGCAACTGCAGTCCTGCTTCCCAGGGCTCATCTGTGCATCTCCAAGCAGACTTCTATTCTGTCTTCTCTATACAGCACATTTGGTGGCTGCCCACAGCCCTCCCTTCCCAAGGCTGAACAAGTACAGCTCCCTCAGCTTCTCCTTGCACATCAGTCAAGAACCGTGAGGCCAGCTTGGGACTGGCTTGGTGGCCCTCTGACAGATTCACTATGGTTTTTTAAAGTCTTCTGGGTCCAGAGGAGGGCCACAAAAATGACCCATAGGCCAGGAACACCTCTCCTGTGAGGAAAGGCTGAGAGGATTTGGGTTGTTCAGCCTGGAGAAGAGAAGGCTCTGGGGAGACATAGCAGCCTTCCAGTACCTAAAGGGGGCCTGCAAGAAAGCTGCAGAGAGACTTTTTAAAAGGGCCTGCAGTGACAGGACAAGGGGTAACAGCTTTAAACTGAAAGAGGGTAGGTTTAGATCAGGTACAGAGAAGTTCCTTACTGTGAGGGTGGTGAGGCACTGGCACAGGTTGCCCAGAGAAGCTGTGGCTGCTCCCTCTGTGGAAGTGTTCAAGGCCAGGTTGGACAGGGCTTTGAGCAGCCTGGTCTAGTGGAAGGTGTCCCTGCCCATAGCAGGGTGTTGGAACTAAATGATTTTCAAGGTCCCTTCCAAGCCTAGCTCTTCTATGATTCCTTGTACTGAAGAGCCCAAAACTGGACACAGTAGTCCAGATGTGATCTCAAAAGCCAGCTAGAGGGGAAGAATCACTTTTCACAACCTGCTGCGCGTGCTTTTGCCAACACAGCCCATCATGCAAGTGGCCTTCATCGCAAGGGCACACTGCCGAATTATGTTCAGCCTGTCCTCACCTGGAAGCACAGGGCCTTTTTCTACAAAACTGCTTTCTAGCAAGTCAGCACCTAGATGGACATGCTGTGTGAGTTTATTCCATTCTAAACACAGGATTTTTCATTTGCCTTTTTTTGAACTTCATGAGGTTCCTATCAGCTCACGTGTCCACCCTGAGTAGGTCCCACTCAATAGCGCCCTTGCCCTGCAGCACACTGACTGCTCCCCCAAAGCTGCTGTCATTCACAGACTTGCTAAGAGTGCAGCAAACCTGTCTGCTAAATTAACAATGAAAAAGAGACATCTAATAAGCACGATAATTTAGAATAGCCATCTCCATGCCACTGCAGAGGAAGGAACACACAGATGTAAAAGGAGCCCAAGAGAACCGGCTATTGATTTATGGTGATTCTTGTGAGAATAAAAGCCTACCAGTCCCAAGTATTTTCTGCATCCCCACAAAAGAGCCTGCTGTCCATATACCAAACCTGACAGAAGGACTGACTTTACAGTCCTACATATTCACTTAAACTGAAGTCAGTGGTGGTTTAAGTTAATATGATGGATTGTAAACAACTGCAGTTCAGAAGCTGGCATAAGTTTGCTTCTACCAATTTACTGATGGAGGCTGCAAACCTCTTAAAATTGCCAGAGCTCATCTGCCAATACCTCAAGAAAAAAATCACCAACAAGCTGTTCCCACAAGAAACATCTTTCAAAGTGAATATGTGACTGACAAAATGCATGGCTGTTAAAGTTCAACAGATTTTGTAACAATTTTTTGCTGATCTTAACCACTTTTGACTTTTGATTTACCTCAATAAGAGAATAACAAGGTATTTTGCCCTTACTAGGAGCTGAACTGAATCTGAATCCTGAAATTCTCTTTTAGAGCATGATGTGGCCTTAAGAAGAAGTGGAAAGATTTAAAGATGTTATGCCTCCAAGAACTCTGTGTTCATACTGAGACAAGAAACATCAGTGAGCTACATATAATAGATTTTAATGCCAAATCAATCTCACCAAGAGCAATGCAAAGAGACTTGCATGACCAATGCATTTTCTTTGGAATTATTCCAACAGAAGAAACAAGAGGAAAGTTAAAAAGCCAATTTCTACCCACAGGACTTTTCCAGCATCTCCAACAAAACATTTCACTTTCTCCACTTAGAAACATATCCAGAGTTCGGCACTATGACAGGTGATGGTCAACTGGAGTAGCAGAGAGGGGCCTTTTTTTAACAGGTCAAAGATGAGCTACCAAGCTTAGCAGCTAGAGATTCTCAAGAAAAATCTGCAAGCCTCCAACCAGTACTGTGTGCAAATTCTCTGTTTGATTGACAAGGAGAGAAGGAAGGCAAGGGAGGACAGCCCATGGCCTCAGGTTCCACAGGGAGGGGAACAGCAGTGTAGGTACTGTAACCAGTCACTGCAGGGAGTGAGGAAGGGTGAAGGCCATGGGATCCCACTTGCCGGCCTTCCAGTATACGGCAGCCGTCTCTGAGTTTAAAGGCTGATTTGTCTGGGATCTCCACAGTCAAAGGCACGAACTGGCTTCCCCGACCCATTCTCTGCCCGTGCCTAACACAAGCTCTTGCTCTATTCTACCTTTGAGAGGGATCCATATCTCTCCACCGACTTCGTATTATGCCTCCAGTGCCTACCTGAAATCCTTTGGTTGGGAGCCTAAAGAGAACAGTCATGAATGCTTTTGTCTTTGCTGCTGCTGCAGGAAACTATACGCTGGGCACCTGCGTGGGGAAGGGAAGACAGCAGGCCACAGAGATGCAGCAGATCTCTCCAGCAATACGATCAACAAACAAAAGGATCACCAAATGTAACATGTATAATTAAAAAACAAAACTCTTCATGAAGCCGGGGTCAAGCCAGCAGTCCTTCCAAGTTCAGAGCAGTGGTGAGTCACCGAGAGGCTTATACTCCTTCTGCCCACATTCTGTGTGCACCTCCCTTTCCTCATTTCTGGCTAAACATCTCGTGCTGCCTGTAATGACTACAGTTGCTGTTCCTATAAAGCACAAACACTTCTCAGACTAGGCTATCAGCAACCCGTAACAGGCAGATACCTCAGCATCTGGAAGACTGTAGTTTTAAAAATCTGACAAGGAATAATATCTGAACTTAGGTGGTAATTAAACTGTCTGAGCAATGCTAAGAACAGATACATTATCTTTTAATATCAGAAATGAAGTACTATTAGAGAACACAAAGCACCTCTCTACACAGGAAACATACAAAATGGATCCTCCTCGTGCTGCTGGGAGCTCAACAGATACTCATATGTTTGATCACGTATTTGACATCACACTATTGCTCCTACTGACTACTGCCAGCTTTTCTGTGCAATCATGCTTGTATAAATTCACATATCTCATACAACTTTAAATGACTTTCAGAAATAAATTCTCCTGTTAGCCATTTATTATATAATGATTCATGGTAAAATTTCTTGAATGCTACACTAAGCTTCTAGTGTGAGGCGGCAGTGGGGAACAAAAACCAAAAGACATGAAACTGAACTAAGTAGACCACCGTGCTAATAGAGAGGGGAAAAAAAAACAGGGGAAAGAGAAGTTCAAAAAAAGCCCCAAGAAATCCACCAAATTAAAAAGATACATTTTATGATTTGTGGCTTTAGAGATTATGGGGGGG
>Ga0065711_1034326_pt1 | contig 23973 bp, 20 predicted proteins | sample Hoacrofraction12_FD_59098 | JGI IMG/M metagenome (GOLD analysis project Ga0065711, IMG submission 59098) | Hoatzin crop microbial communities from Cojedes, Venezuela - Epithelial fraction 12 v2 (version 2) | ecosystem: Host-associated > Birds > Digestive system > Esophagus > Crop | place... | reverse complement strand
GGCTGAGAGGGGACCTTAGAAATGCCGATAAATATCTGCAGGGTGGGTGTCAGGAGGACGGGGCCAGACTCTTTCCAGTGGTGCCCAGTGACAGGCCAAGGGGCAACGGGCACAAACTGAAGCAGAGGAAGTTCCAGCTGAAGATGAGGAAGAACTTTATTTATCTAATTATTCTAATTTTTTTTTATTCAAATGGAGAGCGCGAGTCTGTCAGTGACCAAGGGGTAAGGTTTACAAGCATGGAGCAAGGGAGGACGGGCAACCCGCTTTAGCCCAGGACATGCCTCAAAACATTTCGTAGAGATGTGCGAGGCCACTCGCACTTCTAATTATGTTTCTTGCACTTGCGTTCGGGTTCCATGTGGCTCTCTGGTTTCTTTACGTGTCTTGGACCAGGGGGGCAGGTGGATGCAGCCCTTTGTCTGCACAGCACAAGGAAAAGGCCAGACTTCAGGGGATATAAATAGCCATCAGAGCTGGGTTTTGGTGTTTCTGATGCTCACCTGAAATACTAGGAGGGGAAAAAAGGTGCCTGTCATCACGTTTCGCTCACAAATGGCTCTTCCCTGGAGCAGGATGGCAGAGAGTGAAAGAGGTTCACGAAGGCCAGCACGCGTGTATCGGTTTCTTCACTTTTTTCCACATGTCAAAGCAATGTTCTGCACTACCCTGTTCTGCCCCATTTCCAGCGCTTCCCCGAGCCCATGCCGTTCTTCCTGGTCAACCTGAATCAACCAGGAAATCTTGTTGAAAAATACCGATCCCCTGAAAGGTCTTGGCATTTCCCACGTTGCACCGGACAAACATCATCCCAGCCTGGCGCTTCTCACGCCCCTTCATAGCCCCAGCAACAAGGAGCAGCCTGTGAAAATGCAAATCAGGCCATCAGGAAAGGCAGCCTGTTTTCAGGTCACTCTTTGGGTGAAGTCCGCAGTTTAAATCTATCCAATTTCGTCCTCTTTCACGTGATACCCTGCTGAAATTTGGAAATTATAATGTGCAGTCGTTTGTAAGGCAGATAAACATCACATGTAAAGGAGGTGCTTTTTAGTAAGGTAAGTGAAACAGAGGCGGGAAAGTGAGAGAATATACCCACAAGAAAAAAAAAAATCCATCTCGGTAGTTATTTTCTAGATTGAGATGGTCTAAACACCAGCCTGAGTACCTGGTGGCCTCAGGGGGGAGAGGTAACTGGGAAATTCAACACCAGAAATAAAGACTCCCCTGCAAATGCTACGCCTCTGCACCCCACGCGGTCTGCAACCGCTTGTACCCACCCCATGTAGTCAGCACACCCCCAGCCCGCCGTGAAGGCGCTTTTCCCCGTGTCCCTGCGGCCACGCCACGCTGTTTGGAAAGGCGGGCATCAGCGTGGTGGCCCAGCGCGCCGCGGTGTCTCTGGGCTGGATGCAGACGGGCTCCTGCGCGTGGGGCGATGGCATGTCCCTCAAACCACAGGCTGGAGTCCGAGGGGACGATTGTGAAACTGTTTTGTCATCTCCAGCTCTGCCCCAGGCTGGGAATAGCCCGCATTACAGAATTCAAAGCCGGTGATGAAAAAAATCGTCAATAACATTTTATCCTTCTTAGCAGGGAGACCGTATTTTCCAGACAGCCCGCTGCCCCTAGCAATCCAGGCTCCGGCTGAGTAACCGCTGTGCCTGTCGACCTCATCCCAGCGCCTTGTCTCTGCCGGTCAGGTTGCCTGCAGGACACGGGCATCCTGGAGGACCCAGGCAAGCACTCGAACGAGCAGCTGCCACGCATTAACCAGTCTCGGGACCTGGAAAGGCTGGTTAGGAGATAAGGAGTTTTCCACTTTATTGTTTCTGAGACCTTCTCTGGAGGAGCAATCACACTCCGCCAAGTAGCACAAACTCACCAGAGAAGGCAGAAACTTTGGGGTGACAAGAAGCCAGTTTCCCAGAAATCAAGTGAATGAGTATCTCCCTTTTTATACAGCGGCCACAGAGCAGAAGTTGTCTGGGCAATGTTCTAGGGAGAGAAATGCCTGAGACTACGCCAGCCTCACAAGCGGTTGGACAGAAACTGCGCTGCAGAGGCAGCACCACACTCCTTGGGAAGGTGTGTTTCTCCACAGACACCACCACTGCTGGCTGTGATGTTCCCCCTGCTCCCTCTGCTTCCTTTTCTTCCATACTTCAGCAGCCATCATCTCCACCTCATCCTCCGTCTTCCTCTCACTTGGGACATACCAGCTCTTGAGCCGTCGCATCTCCTGACACCTTCCCCCGGTGTAGCCTGCACATGCATCCATTAAATCAAGAAAACTAGCCCTAGCGCAGACTAGGAAGTTTCAGAAATCCCTGTTTCTAGATGGCTAGTCAAGAATCTGTAGCAAAAGAGTGAACTTGTTGCTATCGTGACCTAATTCTGCATTTGCTCCTCCTGTGCCTGTGGAACATGGTACAAACAGATTTCTGGGACCGGGTCCTGGTAGATGCTGGAGGTTCACCTGGGCAAGGAGTGTGGGTGAAAGAAGAACCACGTGTCTCCCAGTGTACGCAGATGGCATAAGTGTCTCAGACTCCAGCTCGCTCCTCCCTACACCACTGTCCATGTTCCCCAATAAAGAGGAAAGCATACACAAATGCTGTCTATTTGGAGACGCAGTAAGTTAGCTATGCGAGTTATTTCTTTGCCTGCCTTCCTCGCTCAAAAAAGGCTCTCAGCTTTTTACCCACTTTTCTTCCCTATTTCTTTACGCTTTGTGTTGCTCTGTACAGCGAGGGGGGGTGAGGAGCTCCTTGATTTCACTGTCCCCCAATAACTAATAGAGTATTTCTGCCCCCGATATGAGCAAGATTGTACACATCATATAAGCTTGAGTATTACAGTTGCAGAATCTGGTGGCTATCTTCTAGGAAGGCAGGAAGCCTTTTTCTTACAGCCTTCCCAACGTCTGAACTGTTAAACATGAGAACGCCACTCTTGAATCACGCCGGAGTTGAGGCAAAACAAACAATCTCTTACATAAAGCAAGAAAGTCCAGAGGGAAAGCTAGCGTGAGTAGAAAGTAAACTTCCTTGTTATGCAACTCATCTTGCCTAACTTTTTAAAGAAAACCTTAAGAACTGAAGCTAAAACGACAGATGCGGGATGATCTTATTTCCTGTTGAACATTTACTCTCTCCAGCTGCACCAGGGCCGTGTGCGGCTGCTCACCAACGCAGACCGCTCCGGCTTGCACAGCAGCTCCAAGGAGCGGCTGGGGCTGGGTCACAGCACGAACAGCGGCACTTCGTGCACGCACAGCACTCCGCCGCACAGAGCCTTGCCAACGCTGATTTAATGGTGTCACCATGTGAATGCCCTTTCCTTCTCCCCTCCCAGAAAATCGAATAACTCCACTCTTTCTCTGCTCCTCCGTGGGGTATATTGCTTGCACACATCTCAGCAAGCTGTTTGAGCAAATCTGCTTACAAAGATAGCATCACTGCATCGAGCGTGAGCCGCGGACGTCTCTTCTCAAAGCCATTCAACCCACGTCCGTGCACCGGGTTTCTCGCAGGCGTGCGCACGCCTGCAGGCACCGCTCACCCAGTACGGGAGCAGAGCCAGCACCCCCAGCACAGGCTGCCAAAAACAGGCTGCCAGCACACGTTGCGTACGCGTGGCAGAGCTGGGCTGAAGGCAGCAGCAGGGCGATTTTCCTCTCGACACAGGACCGGGGAGATACTGTCCTGTTGCGAAGCAAGGCGCTACCTGGGAAGTGCACGGAAAGCATCTTACCTGCCGGGGACGGAGCATCTCCCTGTCTCTGCTGAGTTTCCAGCAGCATGCTTAGCCTCTAATTTGAGAAAGGAAAAATACAGTCTGGCACGCCACCCTTGAAATACAGCCCACCCATCTATTATGCCCAAGCTAGTATTTATAGTTTCCCTCAAACAAGGTCACCGAGTACTCTGGCAGCACTGTAACAGGCTCTGCACAGCATGGGACTGTGCGTCCACACGGGATGAGAGAACAAGAGACAGCTCACTAAAATGGGAACATACTTCTAGGCAGAAGAACTGTATTTCTGTAACTCACAAAACCTTCCATACAGCTACGGATTTCCTCCTTCTCACATTAAGCAACCAGAGGAGCAGTCCTCTAGATCTCCCATGATGTCCTCCACAACCCAAGCACCCTGCTGAAGGCTGCAACTCATAACAACATCCAACGAAGCCCTTGCAATTTAACAGCTTTAAAAAGCTACTTGAAGAGCAAATTTTCTAGCACCACTTGAAGAGAAAACCAGCCTTCCTTGGTGTTGTAATACCTGTATGACCAGAGCTAGAAATGCATGGACCGCAGGCTATGCGCATGGCCTCACAAGAAAATAATGGTGTTTAATATTAAAAAATTTAAAGCCTTGAAATTAAAGGGGTAAAAATGCCAACAGTAATTTGTTAGAACAGTTCAAAATTTCAATTCGGAAAAGGCAATTTGCCTTTCACTGTGACTAAAAAAAAGTATTTGAAGATACTTCTCCACAAGACTTTCATCACTGCGCAAAATGTTCATGATCATCATACTTGCTCTTCTCCTGTAGCAAGTTAAGAGATGGAGCACCCCCAGCCAGCTAGCCCAGAAAGCGCTTTGGTCCAAGCCATTAAAATGCGTGGAAGTGAAGATCTACCTCAGATCATGTTTTGTTGTCCATAGATGGATTGAAAATTGGCCTTGGACTGGATAGCAGCAACGGTGGTAAGATTCCACCTCACTTCCTGCAACACCCATGTGCTGCTGGGATGGTGATGGAGCTCAGCCTCACGTTCCCAAGCTCTTCTGGGGACAGGAATGGCACAGTCTGCCTATGCTGAAGTTTCCAATATATTCCCCAACTCCTGCAGACCTCTGCCCACCTGTGCCCCCCGTGCTGGGCCTTGCAACCAGCCCCCAGCAAGAACAGCCACTTCCCACTTCATCTTGCTTAGAGAGTCCCTTTTCAACTAAAGGCCAGTGTTTTCTTAAGTCCCTGGCATCACCCAGGTCCTTTCACTTTGAGAAGCGAGGTCAGGAGAGGAGAAGGGCTCCCAGTCACAACTCACCGTTTCTGACCATAGTCAACTGCTTTGTGGCTTCTTCGGTTCCTCTGGCAGAAAATTGCCGTAATTAAGTGTTAGGAGCCTGATGAGGAAACCTTTCCTCACACCGGAGGTGAGAGTCTTCACCGGCCTCTTTCTCTCACTTCTTGACAATGCACCAAAATTGCAACATAAAAAGCCTTGGAAATTTCCAACATCTCTGTTTCCTTTAAAGGCAAGAAAAGAGCTTTTTAAGAAAAAGATTTACTTTAGTCCCCAGACATTCAAGATGCAGCTGGAGGAATAATTTTTACTAGTTTCCCTCCAGCGAGCAGCTTGCGTCAATGGCGTTTTTGGAGGAAAAAGGAGCACAGAAGAGTAAATAGATATTAATTGAGATGAAATAGGTATTAGCTGTTGTAACACAAGGAACCCAACCTTAACTTGCTGTCTCTTGGCTGGCTGACTTCTCATTATTTAGGCAATTATGCTGGAAAAAGTGGCTGAGGGAGGGGCTCGCTATCTTCTTTCTTTGATGTTTTGGTTTTGTGGGGGGTTTTTTTTCAGTATTCTCACTTTGGAGGCATTTCCAGCATTTTTCTCAGCAACTGGGAATGGGTTCCCAAACCTTCGGAAGAGAAAACATGGATGAGGGCCTGCCTAATTCATGGATGCCAGGAGTCACATTTCTTCATCCATGGTGGCTTTTGTAGATAGCTGTCCACCTGAAGAAACCCATGAGTTCGTACCCCAATTTGTCACAACCCCCTTTTGTTTCCCAGGACCCACGACAGAGCAGCGCGTGGAGCCGGGCTGTCGCCAGCTCCTCAGCAACAACGAGAAGACTTCCTGTGAAATTTTTTAATAGCTTTTAGAAATACATCCCCTCTCTGGTTTCTCTTCTGCCTTTTGAAGTTCCTTTCCTTGGTCTGAAAAGTCAAGTTCATGTTCAGCTTACTTTTTATTTCAGTATATTGAATAATATTCCCCAAACCAGGAAGCATAGCAGGGAGGATGGATGGTGCCACAGCACCACGACGCTTTTAAATTATCCAGATTTGGTGAAAAAGTGTAGAGAAGAGAAGGCTGTTTACAGTGTCTGACACCTCGCTATCATACACAACTTCAACCGTAATCTTTGTATGAATTTGACAAAAGGCCCAACAAAAATTCATAAATATGAACATACAAGTAATTGGAACATGTTTAAAATTTCCCAGTAGTTTCAACAGAAAAGTGACTTATCAAAAGCAGTCTTTTCACCAAAATGTGCTAATCTTGGTGGAGGGGGGAAAATCGGTTCTAACTCGGCATTTGTGGTCGAAATAGCTTCCCCACCAGGACGACTGCTCCTAGCAGCAGTCAGCTCTTAGGTATTCTCCTGTCAGTCTATCTCAAGCTTTCTGTAGGAGCTGTTCCAAAATGTTTCAATAATTAAGCATACCGTGAAGCAAGAATTTATACCTTTAATACCATGAATTTATGCTTTCCATATTCCAAGTAAGGACCGTAACCAATGGACCGTGCACTCAGCTTTTCTTTAACCCAGTCACCTCACCGCAGACAGCCACATGAGGACGAGAAATGACCCAAAAGCTAAAGCACACATTTAGGATACAGAGATTTGACCTTCAAGCCCACGCCTACATAACACAGGAAAACCCCCAAAATGTTTGTTGCATCCCTACACGGAGGATGAAATTTTTCAAATGCAAAAATGAGATGAGCAAATGGATGCCTGTCCACTGAACCTTTCTGACCAGACACAGACACTATAAAGATTCAGTCGTACCCTCCATCGGAAACACAACATACACAAAGGACAGGTCTGAGAGAACAAAAACCTCGTGTTTCCACCCTCAGGTCACAACTCCATTCGCTAATTAACACCACATTTGCACCCAGGGACTCTCTCCCACACTGCAGCCTTTCCTGTGTTATTCGTTATCCCAAATGATTGACAGTTTCTTTGTGGTCCTTATTTTGCCAGAAAATATCTTTTACCTCTCATTGTGCATTGGCACAGAGCATATGCTACTGATTACAAACGGGGCTGTATTTAACAGGACTGCAAATATTTGTTTTAGATGAAATGCAGTGAGCTTCCAGCCCCATCTATTGGTGTAAGAGACCTTATTTACATGAAATTTAAGAGCTGTCCTAAAAGCCAAGAATGGAAGAACTCATAGTGAAGGAAAAAGTGATCATAGAAAGTTTTGGGTCGGAAGGGACCCCTAGAGGTCATCTAGTCCAACCCCCCTGCAGCGAGCGGGGACACCACTAACTAGATCAGGTTGCTCAGAGCCCTGTCCAACCTGGTCTTGAATGTTTCCAGGGATCATCTCCGTGACTATCTCCATAATTCCTCAAATTGATCAAAATTTTTACCATCAAACAAAATCATGAGAATCGTGGCTTTGTTTGAGGGAGAAAAGAGAGAAAAAGATGGCTTTCAGTTGGGTATTTAAGTTTTGGAAAAGGTACTCCAACATCTTTGAGAACTGAAAATTCAAAGTTTCTCATTAGCCAATATTTTACTCCTATTTTCTAAAGGTGGAAACCAGGGAACAGACGCATAAGAGGTATTTTAAGGTTTTCCCAAAAGCCAAAAGAGACAAAACAAAAGAGTTAAGACAACTAGGTAGAAATTGTAAGAGTCCAGTGCCACCATACTGATGGCTCATTCAATGACCTGACCCCTCCAGCAGCCCATTCTGTTCAGTGACCACAACGTACTTGTATCAAGCTTTGGAAAACTTCTGAGAAATAAATGTCTTTACCCCTAAGACAAAACATAAAGGCTTGGCATGAAGACATCCAGCGGCCCACCCAGTAATAGCGCAGCAGAGGTGAATAAAACCAAGCTCCACAGCACAACCAGCAGGTCACCCCCCTGGACCTTCCCAGGAAAACAGCAGGACGGTTGGTCTCAGGGAAGTAAGAGAGACAGACAGACTGATATAGTCATGGATGAGTTATGACAGGCTGTTTTAAAACAAACTATTCCACTTAGACTGTATTTGATAGATTAAAGCTGCATTTATTCTTTATTAGTACAGAAAAAAGATCAAAGTCAGGCTGCATACTAATTGCACCTCAGTTGTGATGTCCAGTGCCCAGCGACAATGTTGTCCACATTAATTTTCAGTATGATTTGGAGTTCTAATAATAAAATCAGGTACCTCGTAAACTGATGGCCTAGAGATTGCCTAGAGATCTCTTTTACCAGATAAACTCAACTACTTCAAGAAAAAAGGAAGCCCTGGCTGCAGTTGGTTCAGAACGCTTGGTAAGGCAAACGAGATCCAGGCTTCACATAGCTTTTTTTAACCCTCTTCTAGAACACCCAGTTCCACATGCAACCCTTGCGTCTCGCTCCTGAGGCGTACAGGAGAGCACCAGGCTCTTTGCTGCTCTCTGGTCACAGCGACCCGTTATCCTGCAGGAGAGCAGAGGCCATGCCATGGGGGGAACGTCAAAGCTGACACACACACATGCCCCGATACAGTTTTGTAGTATTTCTAGCTCTTTCTCCAGCCAGAGACTTCAAGAGTACCAGCTCCTACTGCCATTCAAATCAATTTGTCCTCTCAAAGGTCTTCAATTGTACTGAACCTCCAGATATCCACCTGGAAGCAGCATTCTGCCCTTGACTTATTGACTTCATTTCATCACTCTCAAACAACTTCTGTTTTGCATTTTCAGAGCAGAAGTTCATCCCAATGGAACTTAAAAGTTCTTCAGGGGAAACTACTGAAAGAAACTTCTCCTTTGTAAAACAACCTGCCCAAGATTTAATCTTCCTCTATTACAATTACTTCTGTTTCGTGAGAAAAAACTCATAAAATTGTTATAATTGATGCTAGTTCAAACCACACATTAATTAAGACATGAAGGAATATTTCTATTAATACTGCTTTTGTAATGCAGTGTCTATCTCCTGAAATGAACTGCAAGCAACTAAAAATAGCACAACGAAAACCCTTTGGGGCAAGCACTGCCTCTGAAGTGCAATCAGCTTCAGATTTTTATTCAGCACACAACATTCCTCTGCTCTAATCCCCTTCTGTTTATAGGCAAGGAGCCAACAGAAAATAGATTTGTAATTAAAATCCTTGGAATTCAGGCAGTCAAGCTATTTATTAATACCATCAATTTTAGATGTTGAGTTACACAAGAATAACACTGTTCAGGCTTTATCATCATATCTTTTAATTCGTCTGTTTGCATTTAGCTCTTCCAACCATTTCCAAATTTATAAGCTAATGAGAATTATTTTATTAGTGGAGAATTACGGTGCCCACACAAATATTTTGCCTTAAAGAGTCTAATTTTTTTCATACTTCTGAAGAGTTTCTTTTTTTCCTAATCCATTTCTTTCATGTGTAGCAATTACACAATTGCTCATTGAGTTTATTATTTTAATTTTCTTGGAATGTTAAAAATGACAGCCTTTTCCAATAAAGACCTTACGCTTCTTTTCCTTCTTATTAAGAGATCTTCAACCATTATATTGTTAACAAAGCAGAATCTGCTTCCAGCTGCAGACACCAGCTAGAAATGCGTAACAGAAATGTAACTCTGCACAAATGAAAAGAGAAAGTTGTAAAACATAAATTTTTCACATCAGATAAAAATTAAGTTGAAATGGAGTTAAGACTGATATTCTAAAACTACAACTTTGTGTGAAAGATGCTACCCCAAAAGTAAGCAAAACACACTAAAGTAAATAAATAAATACATAAATAAAATACATTTCTTTATCATAAAGAACTAAATTGAAAGTCCATTTTAACACAAAACCCACCCATGGTAAGGTATAAAAACAGAATGTATGTTCTCAGCAGTTATACTTATGCCTGTGTTTGGGGCACAAAACCTTGGTCCCAAATCTCACAGACATACAGAAAGTGTTTTCCCACATCTTCCCTTCTTACAGTATCCGTCCAAGGCAGCCTTGGGGTGCACAGACTTCATCCTTCCCGGGAACAAGACATGAAGAACAAAACTCTCAGAATTTTACAGATCACAGAACAAAGGTTTTGGTTGACGAAGAATTGTGGCTAGAAAATCACAATTTTAAAAATGTTTTAAATTGTAAATTAGGCACAGGTTCGCCACAAATTTAAGGGGAAATGTGGACAATATCTTCATTACTGCACCAAAAAACCTGGCCTGATACCAGGAATGGAATTTCACAAAGCGCTTTCTTATGAGTGAGTTTGAACAAAGAAAACTGGGCTTTGCTACGAACATAGTCAGAGTCATAGAATGCTTTGGGTTGGAAGGGACCCATGTGGAAAACTGAATAAACTCTGCAAGACAAAAAGCAGCGATTTTCCTCACAAGGCACTATCTCACTTCACAAAAATGAGGTTTTCTCATCCCTGCGTCCCATGAGGTACTGCCTTAACCGTGGAGCAGAATCAGCACCACCACAGCCCAGTGCTCCAGCAGCGCTCGGTCAGGTTCAACCTCCCCTGACAAATCAGGTCAGGGTAAGTCCATCCAAACTACTTATGCAATCAACGGCAAAATATAAAATAAAACTCAAGAGACAATGTCCGTTTCTGCTGACTGCTGAGTAGAATTCATCCTCAGTGCATGAATGCTTACTCAGTGTGGGACCTCACACGTACTCCAGGCAGCGGGATCCCTGCCATGGAATACACGCCACAAGACTGGTTCAAGAGACAAGATTTGAACTTAGGAGAGTTAAAAAAAGAGAGAAAATATTGTTCTCTTCTCTTACTGGGTAAAACAATGAACCAAAGGACTTATTTCAGCAGATTGTGCTTGGAAACGCCCACTGAATCATATCAATAGCTCTTTAGATAATTTTAGAGTGATTATTGGCAAAGGAAGTCGATTCTTAATTTCTTCTGTTAAAGACTTCCAATCTCAGTCTACCAGTGAAGTCACTGGCAAATAACCAGCCTTCAGCTAAGGACTTCCAACAATTTTCCATCAGCTCAAATGAAGCAGAGAAGAAATGTGCAACCAAAGAAGCGAATTTGAAAATTTTACTTGCTGTATGCTCAGGATGTCACTGATACCCTATGCAGATATCATATAGCAATGGCAGAAACGTCTGTACGGAACAGTTCTACTGTTAAAAATGTTCTAGAATTTAAGACAGCCACAAATAGATTAACTTCAGGTGAATCAAAATTTGATCCCAGTTCTCTGTGCTTGACAAATGTGAATGACTTTTGGCCTTAAAGGATTCATGCTGACACCACAGCAGGAGTAAAGGCAGCTGTAGTGAAACCGCCGCTCTCGGTGATGCCCAGGACAGCCCCGGGTCAGAGTTTTGAGCAGAAAATCATCTTCTCATTTCTCTCTAGACTTCCTTCAAAATCAATTTCCACATATCTGCAGAGAACACGTTAATACTCTCCCGCTGAAATTTTCTCAGGAAATTATCAAACGACATAGGGATGCTTCTCAATGGTGTTTTCTCAATGGCGTTTTGAGACAAAGTAAAGATGCTCACGCTGGCCTTATTAGTAGCTGCTCTGGGCTGTGAGATCTTTACCACATCTGTGCATGGGCCATAAGGAAGGCAGAGAGCTGCGGAGCGATGGCTGCTGAAATACAGTGCAGCACGGTGCATTTTAAACTGCTTTGCCAGCAAACTGAGACATGGTGAAGTATGTATGTGTTAAGAGAGGAGGGTGTTTCTGTGCCGGCAAGCTGGTATCCACGGCCACCAAATCTTCAGGAGACATCAGATTTACTGGCTCTAGACGGGGAACCCACCAGGCACAGGTGTCCCAAACACTAACAAAATACTGCCCACAAAGAGCAGCAGCCAGAGCAACATCGACTGCGGACAGTGGATCTCTAACACCTGAAAAAATATAAGATGTTAAACACCGACAGCAAGAAACAGAGGAAACAGGCTTACAGCCAGAGTAGCATAAAATACACCTTGCAGCCTTTCCTGCCTGAAAAATATAATTGGAGTCATTCGGTCTCGTACTAAAATGGGACTTGCTGTATTTCGGGAAAGGGATTAGAGTATAAATCCTTCTATCTTGTGCAGGGAGGTGAACACTGAATTCATCACACCGCTTTATTCATGTCTTCTCCCAAAGTCCTTCTCTTTCTAGTTCTTCTAAGTTGAGTTTCAGATTCAAATAGCTGCAATTATGGAACAATTCAATCACAGGGCGAGGAAAAGAAAAAAAAACACCAAACCACCAGAGTGCGGTCTGGCAGGGCACATTCTGCCTTTAAACAAGGATTAAAATGAGAAGGATTGTTCAAAATCAAATAAATTTACGTAGGCAATTAATGCAAATTTCTATAATCTTGGATTATTTCTCTTGTTTGCTATTCAGCTGCAACAGGCTAGTCAGAGCAGGAATTCTCCTTTTTACGGGTGTTGCTCAAGGCATCTGTACAGACACCTAGAAAACACACTCCTCACAGTTACCAAAGTGGCAGTAGGATTTTAAGAACAACCAAAGCTAAATTTGTTAAACTGGCTGAAGTTTAGACTGGGAACCAACCTTAAAACCTGCAAGCAGGCTATTTTACTAGTCCTTCTGTGTGCAGCTGAGTAGAGATTAGAAGAACTTCAGGAAATGAAATCTGATGCAGACTGAAATGATTAGGAGGCACAGATTTACCTCCCTCCTATTTCCATAATAGCAAACAGCCCTCTGTCTGACGTTTCAGAAAAGTCAACCCATAGTCCCAAGTTCCTTAGAATTCGAGACATACTTTGGGAGACCAAGAGTGATTAAAGCCAGTTTTCCCGTGTGAGCAGGACTGCAGCGCAGGGAGTTCCAGGCATGGGCCGCTCAGCTCAGAAACGCTGCCCCGCCAGCCTACGCACCTTGGGTAGAACATCAGGGAGCCAACAGGACCCAGGAAGCTGACACAGAGCTTTGTACCTAAAGGGAACCCCTGCAGATGCCACCACGCTATCGGCTTGTCCTGCCCTGCCGGCAGGCGGGAAGAGGCAGCCGTACACTTACAAGGCATTTGCACATCCCGCAGGTACCGACACCGATGCAAATTGACCGTTCGTGTAATCTGCGGATCTGTCAGCCTCAGAACTGAAAGCTGGGAGCTAGAAGAGGGTTGCGGCTACGCAATGCCTGCGCAATGTTGTCTAAATCAGGTACAGACACCCCAGCAGCAATGCAGAATTACCGTTTTGTTTGGTTTAGCCTTTGATAAGGGATAATCAAAGATTACTCTCGGCAGTTAATTATGTGTTTGGAAGTATTCTACTAAATTACTGGGAGTTGTTTCACATAGGTCGCACTCATAACACGTACAATACACTAATACAGAACAGGCAGCAGGTAACAAAAGGGAACCCGGCACCTTGAGCTTAAGATTTCATTTGCTGAAGGTGTTACCGTAGCCATGACTGAGCTCAGGTTTCAGGTTAGGAACACGGTGTCAGGAAAGAGGAGGGGAAGCATCTGCATTAGGTCTGTGAGCCTGGTGACGGCCATGATTATTGATGGACCTTCTTCAACCTGCCTTGACTACAAACACACACCCACTCCCCAAAACAAAAAAAAAGGTCTGAAATCAAAAGGAATAAATAACTTAAAGTTAAGTTTTCTTAAGGTGCAGCTCGCCTAGCTATGCTTAAATCTAAGACAGAAGTTAGGCCTGGAAGTCCTAAGGGACCTTTATTAGCCATTAAGGCTTACATTGCAAGAGCCAGAAAAGGATCAGGCTGCAGGAGACACAACTGGGATCATCAGAGGTTGCCCAGTTACACCCCTGTGGGACTAACAAGACTGGGACTTGGAACTGTGGAACACCTCTCTGCAGTCAGAAATCTGACCATGAGAATCTTAAGGCACATATGGATTAAAATTAGTTGCATCAAACAATTTGCAAGAGATTTTCCCCTGCCCCTCCATCAGTCACCCTTCTGCTGTCGCATCTTTAGAAATATATTTTTGTATAACATCACATGTCAGGTAATTCATAAAGCAAAATGAGCAAAAGTACAACATTTACTGGAACTATTGCTGAACAGGGAAGAAGTTCTCTGCTGTGCCACAATAGGACAAACAAGTTGGACAGAGTCCGTACATAAACACTAATGAATGCGTTAACTCCATCTATGTTATTAATTACTACTACAGTGAAGTCCACACACTTGTTAGGTCCTCTTCCGCCTCTGAAATGAATGAGCTCAAAGCTATCTTCTTTAAAACCTGTTAATGGTCACCACCTGGCTTGCTCTACACTAGACCCTGTTGAAAATCTGGAGAGACATTTTACCTACCACCCTACTAATTCCAAGAATTCAAATAAGTCCCCATTCTCTGAAAATGAGTCATCAGTTTTTGGTCCACCATCATTGTTTCCAGTCAAAACATTTGGAAAAGGAAATCACAGCAGCCAAGATAATCAAGTATTGAGCTCTTGGGGTGGATATTTTGACACCTTCCATTTTACCATGGAAATTTGTTCTGCTTGAATGAATCAGTAACCTGGAAAAAAAACAAAATGAGTAAAAAAATAGTACAATAGATTGTGAATCATTTTTTCACCGTTAAGTGGCTACGTGCGTTCCTACCATGCTAAAGGACACGCTGTGAAGAAGTGCACTGTAGCTAGCAAGGAGGAGAAACCCAGACTGGTATATGCATCAGCAAATGAGTGTGACACATCCCCCGGTTTCAGTTCTCCATCACTGAAGAGGTGCTTCGACTCTGTAATGATGAGTCTGGTAGGAAAATAAGGGGACAAAGGAAGAAAGAATAGCTGAAGAAGTCATCTCTTCACCACAGGAATCCCTTCCTAGACATTAGGCAACATGTTTTACTCCTCAGGATGATGTTAAACATTAAACATGGTGAATAACAGAGTCTAGAGTATTTGCCAGCCCCATTTGGAACTTAAAATGGTAAATTCTTTCATTTCAAGCCTGGAACAGGGTACAGGTAGACACTGACTTATCACGGTGGAGAAAATTTGTGCTGGCCAGCAAGGCGCAGGGAAGTGAAGGGGCATGCTGTCGGCAGGGACAGCACAGCTATCCAATGGCACCTACGTCTGAAGCGAAAAGATTTACCATTTTCCCTATTAATACCAATGACACCGTAGTAGGGAAGGAGAATTCAGAGAATCGCTTTTGCCAGAAACAAGCAATGACTCTAAACGTGCTCTGCTTGGACCATTTTGAACCCACACATTTTAAGCGCCCACTCGTGCAACGGAGGCTGGTTGTTTTGTACCACGACATGAAAATACGGATCACGCCTTTACTACCTGGTGTAATAAAACAACAGTCAGCAGCCAGCTCGTGCAAACGTCCGTCCTGCCAAAACACCCGAGGTAACTGCATCAACCACTGGCTCCATATAAACAAGTTCATGGCTGGTGGTGGTGCGGTCTGACGACTGCCATTAGTTCACTTATGAGACAGCGTCTCTCAGCCTACAGACTACAGCCACATCTCCTGCACCTCCGCATCATTTCCGTGCTCCCATCGAAATGCCGCCTGGTTTGGGCTGAACCGAGCCCACAGCTCAGCTCATGCAGCGCAAGGAGACGTGGCCCTCACAGTTCAGCCACCCGGAAGGTCTACCTTCCGGGCACACAGCGCACACCTACGTGTGTCCCTCGAGCTTCCCAGCACCTCCGGGGCACAGCAGCCCGCCGCTCTCCTCGGAGGTGGTCAGACCTCAAGCGTCAGGCTGAATTAAGAGAAAGTCAACACGGAATAGGGTTGGGCCAAAGAAACCTTCACAGACTGTACGCACAGCAACATGACATGAATTCCGCCTGCTTCAGTTTCCCCCAGGAAACAAAATATAAAATAACTTCCGGGTGAGGCGAGGATTTAAAAATGCCCAGAATTTTGTGTTATGTCATTGATTTTCACTTCATGGGGGAAAGAAGTTACAAAGTTCAGAGTCATTTGGACATTTTAAACTGAGAAGTTTCATTTCAAACACAGCAAACGCTTCAAGAATTTTTTTTTTAACTGGTTAAAATTAAATGGTTATTCAAAGGCATCAGTGACTTCAAAATTAAATAAGACATCTCCATGTCGCATTGAGTTAACCAAAATCACTTTTTAATGTTTTCGTTTCAACAAAAAGCATTGAAGATGTTATTTTGACTCCAAAAAACAAAAAGCTTTTTTTTCAAGTTTCACCTTACTGAACCACGTCTCTCCTCTGCCCACCTCTATGGAAGGAGGACCCATAAATTCCTCACAGTGTGTAGACTGGAGCAACGAGCACAGCAAGCATGGATTGGATCACGGGTTTTCCAGCGGGGGAAAAAATAAAAAAAAGTGCTGTTTCCATTTCAGAAGCTCACAATTAGCCCACTAGAACATGGAAAAAAAGAGAATTAAATGTTGTTATTTTAAAAAATTATATGTTTGTAATGTTCCTCCAGGAATCCATCTGGCATGCAAGGCCGGATTCATCACTGAGACGGTTGCATTGAATTTTCTGAAGATACTCAATTTTACATGCACTGCGCTAACCTAGGAGATTAAAGCAGTTTTTCTTCAAAAAGAAAAAAGAAACAACACCAAAAGATGTTTTCAGAGCACAAGTGTGGTTTTTTTTATTTCAGTCTTAGCAGGTCGGTAAGAAGAAACACAAAAATAGAAATCGCTATTTTTGCTTGCGCTGGATTCCTGAACCACTGTCCCGGGGCTTCACGAGCGAGCGAAGGAGAAAGCGCCTGCGTTGGCGGAACTCCTCGGCGGCACGGACAACGCGGAGCACCGTCCTTTACGGACCGCTGGCAATGTCTGCGCCAGCGCCCACCTACACGAATGACAGGACCGACTGCTGCTCATCGTCTTACATGGCAAGCAGCTCTTCCCCGCAGAGGTTACAACCGTTCAGGCAATTTTTAACCCCTCGGCAGGCTCCGACAGGAGGCCTGCCCGGGGGAAGCCGCTGCAGACGTGGCCATCCCCCTCGCCGTCCCTGCGGCCCGCTGCATCACAGCCGGGCAGACGGGCCACGCAGGCATGACTGTACGGTGATGCGCGCTAAGGTATTGGCGTTTTTGCCCAGCTGCACGCGTGTGGTACAGAAAGGCAAGGAAAAAACCGTTCTGGCGCTTGACATTTCGCGGAGCAGGGAGGAAGGACTGCGGTTTCGCAGGCTTCCTCCCACCCCTCTCCATCACCCCCCGTGGTCCGACACCGAGCCTGTTTTCCTACTGTCTGCATATCAGGGCGGCAGACGCGAGCGCCAGACCGGCTCATGATTTTGCCTAGCAATTATCTTCTATCTTTCGATAGCACGCTGTACCCTCCTCCTTCGCAGTCAAGAGCTTTCCTGACACAGACATTCTCTGAAGCAGCTCTGGAAACAGCTATCCACTCCAGTTTGGGGTTTCCGTCCTTTTTCTTTAAATATTTATATTGGAACAACCTGTTGAAATATGCAAATGTATACAGAGAAAGCCCTGGAAGGGGAGCAGACAGCCAGTTCTGCTTCCTCCATCTACTTGTTTTCTTGCTGCAGTAGAGAGCAGCCAAAATACAGGGCTGGAAGGAGTTCAGGCTTAAACCACTGGAACATGGTAATTAGTTTTTTTTCATTACTAGATTGAGTTTTATCTATTAGTTTGGAAAAGATTCTCAAACCCTACCAGTGAGGTTAGGAGAAGGTCAGTAAAAACGAGAGAAAGCCTCCTTCCAACAAGCCCCTGCCTCAACTATTCCATTTTATGAAACTACACCACAAACTCTAAAGACGGAAAAAATACAGAAAAAGATAATGACCACAACCGTCAGGAACAGCTGCGGGACGTATTTAGCTTGGAGGGGTAACGCGGAAGCAGCTGTGAGCCATCCTCCTGGTCCCCCCGGCCCGGGCTCCCCGTGAGCCCAGGGGCTGCCGGAGATCACTGCTCGCACCGGGTGCTCCCGCGCCGCCTCCCTCTCTCTGCCTGTCACCAGACGGGGAACTGAGGAGGGGGATGATGTCTTCTTAAAGCACTCCACCTATTTTGAATTGCTTGTAAAACTGTGATTCTTCATTGCATCGGGAAAGAGCACGATGCATTCATTTCACCGTGAGCTTTCATTTCCCTTTCAGCGTCCTTAGAGGACTTGCATCATCTGCAGAGTATCTCCTCATTAGCTACCTTCCACTCGTTACTTAGAAGTCCCATTACCTGTAAGGACTATACCTCTGCAACATTATTTCATTGATATTTATTTTAACACAAAAACGATCACTGTTTCACATAAAGCAAAAGGTTACACAGCTTCCTCTCTGCACGTAGCTCCCTCAGGAAATCGTCTGCGGGCTCCCAGCACACCCAGTCCAAGGTGACGCCAACACCTCCTCTTCAGCTGCCATGCTCTTCAGAAGTCTCTTGACCAGAACTGTGACCAAGTAGCTGAAGCCTGACCTGACACTTTCCTCTTGCTCCTGTTAGACGTGCAACAAGGGAACGGGGCAACAACAAACCCCCAAACCCCCACCTCCCTGCATTTCTCCATTCAGAGCATCCCAGCATGGCTGTCCAATATTTTGCATATTCAGCTTCACACACAAAAATACAAGCGCCTATGCTGGTGAGATTTCTCTGAAGGTATTTAGCTTACTTTGGATACTCTGGAGGTCAGCTGAACCTCATGAACCACCATTTATTATCAGAGATGGATGACGTGAGGCACTGAGCATGCTCCTCTCTCACCTCGCAGTCGATGACGGTGAACTTCTAATTCACCCCTTCGGTGAGATGGACTGGGATTTCTCAAAGGAGGCAGAGGGAGTTGGGCGGTGAGATCAGTGGATGTCGCTGGGCACTCAGCACCCACATTACACACGCATCTTCTATTCTTCAGTATGTCCTAACCAGACTGCCATTTTACAAGCAAATTCCTACCGCTTGTGTCATAGCCTTCAGGTTCCTGACTTACAAACAACTCACGCAGCTACGCAGAGCATGCACAGCGTAGAAATTTACCCAGGCAGCTCCTCTTAATATCTAAACCTCGAGACGGGCAGGGGTCCAGCTTTTCCTGGGCAAGCCAGTGTCAGATGAAGGGCTGCCAACATAGACAACACCATCACACCTGGGGAACCTACACCAAGCTAAATGAGAGTCTTGACCATGTATGTCCTTCTATATTGTCTATTTGTATTTTAAGATTTTTGAGCAAAAGATATGGAGATCAGATCCAACCTGGCAAGATCCAAGCCATAGAAATGTAAGCAAAAAGAATTCTTGCAGTTTACACCTTGGATTTTTCTCTCAGCTTTAAAAGCATTTTGTTTTGCTGGAGAACCTCACTGATGAATCAGGAAACTCCTGTGATAGGTATATATGAAAAGTAAAGCCCTCCAGACCCTTTCCCTCCTGCTGGATAGCAAGCACCTTTTCTTGTGGAAGAGAAACTGGGACTGAAATACTCTGGGTGATTAGCCAAGCCAGTCATTACTGACAAAATTCTAATGGCCACAGCAATATTCCTCAGCGTTTCCGTGGACGCACTGTAACGCAACTGATAATGGAAGCAATGGTGCCAAGACTGATTCCAACACGCATTTCTAAAACCTCTTCCGAAGTCAGATTAGGAGGACCCCTGTCAGATACTGACAGGTCCATTTATAAAAATATATAAAACACTCTTGATACGCATGACCTTAGATTTTTAAAGAAGTTAGGTAACCAAGAAAGGTTCAGAGATTTACTTCAAATCATTCTCTTTCCTTGGATCCAGCATGCAACCATTCATCTAAATAAAACGTCTGGATACGTTCTGCAGCTGAACACAGCCTGCTGCCATGGCACAGGGGAGGGTTTCTGAGCAGAGGAACGCGCCGCTGCCTCCATTCCTGCTGTTCAGGAAATAAACTTTGAGAGAGACATTCTCTAACGCTCATTCGCACACAGAAAAGCTAACAGCTGTAAGCGTCCTCCGTAGCCAGTGAAAATAAAGTAGCTGGCTTTGTGTTATTCTACACAAGTTGTTAGAAGTGCAATATTGTAAGACGTGATTTTGATTAGGCTACAGGGCTGGTGTAGCAAAGGTCCAAACCAAACCCTCAGAGGTTTATGGCAAAAGGAAAGAGCCGTCAGCACAGACATGTTAACATCACATAAATCAGGCAAGAACTGGAGCCAACACAAGTATGATTTAAGAAATGCATTAATTGAAATAACACAGAAAGTGAAAGCCCCAGGACACAGAGAAAGCAATTTCTTTCCCTTAAAATTTGGAATCCGCCAGATTATAGCACTGTTGGGCTCGGTGCCATTAACACCATGCCAGACTAGGCAAGAATCCTCCTCCTCAGGCAGTGACTGGCAGGGTCAACAAAGGAACTCTTTTGAAAGTCAAATGAGGTAATCCAAATACCCAAAGAAACCAGAAAAGGCCAGGGCACTATTTATAGTCCATTCATATGCATTTAAGTTTGTGAATCCAACACACCAGCCAGCCAGATGCAGTCAGTTAGCCCGTTACTTCAGCAGTACCTGAGCAAAGTCAAAGAGATTGCTTGGACCGATCGAAATCTTCGTGCTACCTCTTGATCAATTATTGTGCTCTCTACCAAGAACCACGCACTTTGAATGCCCAAAGCAAAACGGAATCATATCTCACCTCCTCTTCTCTTAGATTAAACCCAATACATTTACACAAGATAACATCCAGCACGATTGCTGTGCCAGCTTCTCATTCTAATTGAAATAACTTCTTGTGCTCCAACATTTCATGAATAAATTCCCCAAATTGTCTTCTCCTAACACAAATTTTCCCCTACAGTTTTTGCTACTAGGAAAAAAAGAAATATTGCACATCCATGAAAAGGAGTCAGTAAAAGAAATATTCGAGACCCTTGTAAAGGGGAGAAAAGCTACCCAGAAGACAGTCACTCTGATGAGAAACAATTCACCCCAGGAAAATCCGTAAAAAGTTTTCACTCAGAAAAGCGCGGAGCCACGATGCAGCAACTAGAATATGAAAATTTCTTTGCCTGCCTCAAGAAAGACAGCACAAAGTGGAGACGACTAGGTTCTGCTGCCTAGGGTAGCAGTGGAGGGCTGACAGAGCACTCAGCCCAGGCAGATAGTGAGACCAGACCAAGAACTCGGGAGTTGCCATCACAGCAACATCAAACCAAGTCCTGAAAAAAGGCTGCAGATGCCTGGATGGTAATGTTACTGTCTGTGCTAAGGCAGCTTAGGTGACACAATCGAGTTTATCAGCATTTTGAGGAAATCCCTGGCTATTCATGTGAACACAATGTGTTAAAAAAGATTTTTTTTTCATTACCTTTCTGAAGATGTGTCGTTTTTAAGTTCTTCTATGTTGAGACAATGAAAATTAATTTAATTGATAAACCAAAGCACTTAGCTGCCATTTTTAAGGTCTTTCCACTCTAATGCTTCTGTTTTGACAACAATGAGGGGAAAAAAACACTTCAAATGCTCCTGTTGAATATAATGGATCAACTGATCAGTATTACCTTGACAAGATACAGAAAAACGTAATCTGGCAAGTATGATTCGGGGCTAGTATTTACCTTCAGCATTCATAGTCCGGAAGCAGAGAACCCAAGCGCACAGAAAAATGCCTGGTGTTTGCCGTAACAGATTTTAAAATACAGCCGAGGGGTATGGTTATTTGAACTGAGAAAACCTAATAATGTGAACATGGTAATTCTGCGTGTTCTTCACGGCAGAGCCTCACTGAGCATACGGGGTTGGAAAGCTTTGTGTGCCTTTTCTCTGTTGCTTTTCCCAGAAACAGAATTGTACCGGCCTCGCGACGCGGGGCACAGGCGACGCCTCGCGACGCGCCCAGCTGCCAGGAGCCTGCTGGCATCGGGCAGCAAACGCGCCCTGGGCTGCGTCCTCCCCACGGGGAAGCTACGCTCACCCAGTCGAAGAGGAATCAGTCTTGCTCACTCTATCACACGCACAAAAAAGAAATTCCAATCTGAAATACCCAAAGGAAAGTGCTCACAAAGGACCTAAACGTGCAAGAATTATTTGCAAAGTTTTATCTAAGATCGCACATGGCTAAGGCACAGTCTGTTCAGACAGCTCACTGCACCCAAAGGGCAAATATTGGTTGGAAGGGTAATTTTCAATGAATTAAACATGTACTGTAATTTTTCAATTCCTCCAGGGAATCAGAAACAACTCCAGAACTCACACTCTGCTATGAACATACACAGGTGATATACACATCTATATCCGACAACGTACACCAACGTGTGCATCTGAGCCAGAGCTTCTCTAGTAAAAAGCTACGATAGAAAAAGCACAACCCAGCCAGAATTTCAACTTCCAGAGGACATTTTCCAGGACTCCTGTTCAGGAAACAAAATTACAAGTTTACTTATCCACTGAAAATACTTCGGCGGAAGTTACTGCGAAGCCGTAACCATGGAGCCCAAATTGTGCCTTTTTTTACTGTCTTTTCCCAGAGTTGAACACCACCACGCTGCGGTGCTTTTGTCTCTACGACATGGGGAGCGCAGCAAGCTGCCAAGAAAGATCTCTGCCGGACATAATGACTACTTGGCCTCCATCTGAGGAGGAGCGGCTTAGTGTAATTAAACTCTTCCATGACGCAGGGGACTGGACCTGATGACCAACCAAGGGTTCCTTCCAAATATCTTTCTGTGATTATATGCTGATTAAATACCTGTGTGTATCATCATCTTATTTCCCCATTTCGCTCAAAATTCTTTGGGTCGGCTTGGATCTGCATCACTTTATGACGTCCAGTGTTATACCAGGACCTATGAATAACTGCCCACCCCCTTTGTCTGTCTGCCCCAGTCACTTTGGGGGTTTTTTTTTTACTTCCCCCTGGTTTTATAATAATTTACTCTCTCCATGTTACAGCCACAGCCCTTGCACATAGACTTCCCACCCAGCCCCAGAGCAAGGACCATGCACAAGCAGTCTGACATTCCTGTGATCTATTCTCTGAAGATCTGCCAAAAAGATGCCCTCGATAAACCGAAAAACCCCACAACGTTATGACAGGCAATTAGAGTTTCACTGCTGCCCATGACATTCAACTTCAAATAAACTTTGGAGGAGCAGCTGGCCACCGGAGAGAAATCTGAGTGGGAGCTTCAGGAGACCGGCAAGCGCTGCACTTCTCTCGCCGTTGGCAGCAGTTTATTTGGGTTTTCTTCAAACAGCCAAATAGGAGAGACCTTTCCTGGGGCCTCAGTGACATTGCTCAGCGGGCAACTCACCGTACAGCCAGTGGGGCTCTCCACCATGAGACCCATGCACGCTCTGATTCCTGGAGACCCCACCCCCAAGCAAGGGGAGCCAGGTAGCCCAGCACCAGCAAACAGCTCTTTCTTTCAGCTGCAAACTCTGTGGAGCAGGAACCATGACATCCTGCATTCCGACATCCACGCGCTCACTGCCTGCAGCTCGCTGTCACTGCAACACTTGTCTGCACAGTAAATCAATAGCTACATGAGATGACCTGCGTTGCCTGGAAAACTCCCTCATTGCCTTTAAAGCCTTAACAGAACCATGCATGGAAAGCAAACGTGCAAGCTGTCTGCACTTGACTGCTGAAAGCTTTCGAACAACGGGGTGTCCGACAGGTCAGTTTACTCGATTCAGTTTTGAACCTGAGCCTTTTCTCTGTCAAAACATTGTAATCATGTTACACGTGTTCACAACAGATTTCTGGAACGCATCCTTTACACCCAGCCCATGGTAAATGCAGTGGGACTCACAAGTTGGTAACACCCTTGATGATACCATATTGATCAGGTCTGAGACCATCTGAGGAAGCTGAACGTACACAAGTCACAGAATCACACAGAATCACAGAATGGTCGGGGTTGGCAGGGACCTCTATGGGTCACCCAGCCCAACCCCCTGCCAAAGCAGGGTCACCCAGAGCAGGCTGCACAGCACCGCGTCCAGGCAGGGCTTGAATATCTCCAGAGAAGGAGACTCCACAGCCTCC
>Ga0065711_1034325_pt1 | contig 23973 bp, 16 predicted proteins | sample Hoacrofraction12_FD_59098 | JGI IMG/M metagenome (GOLD analysis project Ga0065711, IMG submission 59098) | Hoatzin crop microbial communities from Cojedes, Venezuela - Epithelial fraction 12 v2 (version 2) | ecosystem: Host-associated > Birds > Digestive system > Esophagus > Crop | place... | reverse complement strand
GCTGTAGGTGACCCTTCTTCGGCAGGGGGGTTGGACTAGATGACCCACAGAGGTCCCTTCCAACCCCTACCATTCTGTGATTCTGTGATTCCACCATGCTAAAACACCTCACAGGCTCAGGCTGATTTCAAACCAGTTTTAGGTAAATTCTTCAGGCCCTAATGCAGGATAAGTTTTTCCAGTCTCTTTCTCCATGCATCTCACATATTATTAGAGCTACATCAAAAACTGAAAGCTTGGTAAAGAGCATAACCAGGACCACACCAAGCCATGGTTCTGTGACCTGACTGTCACGGATTTGGAGGTTGGGGTATGAAGTGTTGGATTTTAATGTTTAAACCCCCAATGTATTGAACCCCACTATCTATGAGGACTGTCTTGCCCTGCATGTCCCTCTGCCAGAGGGGAGATCCTCACGGGGGCAGAAAACGGGGTCCTGTGGAAGGATTCAAAGAGGACTCTGCCCTCCCTTGGGGACTGGCTGACGTCAGAATCCACTCTCCAGGTCTGTCTCAAATAGTCCAAATATTTTGCCTCTTAACAGCAAATTCTGCCTCTCCTTTTTTCTCAGATAATAGCCAAAATTGGTGGAGTATTCGTGACAAGGATAATTTCAATGGAATGAGGCTGGAGCCCGAGCTTAACACCTTAAATGGAGCTGGACCATATATTATATGTCTGCCATTAGGTTACTGAGCTGTAGGATGTATTTTAAAAACATAGCAAAACTCTGTCTGACCTCAGTAGTTCAGGATTTCATGTGTAAAACCTAAATGGATTCAAAATGTTTCATTTTAGAAATTGAAGAACTATGTCAATTCATATCATAATAAAGCCAAGATTTTTCCAAGGAATGAAGAAGAGCAGAAACAAGAGAAACGTATTCGGAACATAAGGCAGTAGTGAGAATCAGATATGATTAAGAATAATCCTTGTGCTGTCATATCCCTGAGGACTACTGCAGAACTAGTCCCATGTAACTGAGTGGAAATGCCATCTTTTCTGAAATAGATAGTCTTAAAAACATATTTGTTTTAAAAAATCCATTTTTGGGCAGGGGGGGAGGGGAGGAAGTGGAGCAGAAATGGAGTTTCACCTTAAACCTTCGTAAGCAGCTATACTTCAAGAACTGAGTCTAAATGTAAAAACAAATCTGCAGTGTGAGCATGGGTGCATAAAATATTTTTTTTACCTTCACAGTAATAGTCTAGACTTTGCAGTAAGTATGCTCATAAGTTTTACTTCTAAAACTATTGAAAATTTTATATGAGTGTGATACTAGAGGGATTCATATTTTTATTAACATTTCGGGAGCCAAAAATACTTATTTTCCCAATAGATATTTGATATTCTTGTCTTGGCTGGCTTAAATGAAATATTTTCCTCCAATGGTTAAGCATGTAGATTGGGGAAGAACTGCTCTTTTTGTGGACAGAAAGGAGCTTTCATTTGACTTTTATAAATTTAGGACAAAAGCAGCAAGCAATCTAACTTACTGCAGTCTCAACCGCATACTATTTAGATAGTCAGATTCACAGAAAAATAAATTACATTCTGGATTTATCTTTCCAACAGATTTGAATAATTTAAAAAGAATTTTCAGGATGCAGGTACATTGTGTGGATTACATGTAATTTTCAAAATTTCACAGTGTGGAAATACCTTATTTGATGGGGAGATGGACCACTGGCTTATTAATTAGGAATGGTCTAGAATACTTGGACCCTTGGCAAAATTGCTTGTCACTTCTGGGTGCACCAAAGATGGATCTAACCATGTTATTCTCTCAGTTACAGCATCGCTGCTTCCCGCTGCTTCATGAAAGCAGAAACAATCTACCTAAAATATTCTCCTCTGTCAAAGTTTTAACTTTGTTTCTATGTAAATAATGCTGGTGCGCAGGCACTAGTGGTACTGTCATCAACGGGGAATGAACCTGGAGCTTTTGGCTCTGAAAGTACAAGTCCAGACAATTTGCGCAAAAGCAGCAATTCTGTCACATACTATTAAATAACAGGCTGCCATAGTCACTGTTACTCACCATAGGGAGCGTAAATCTGCATGTATTAAACACTGTTTATAATATTGAATATGGACGTGCTAGCAGCCAATGTGGAGCCCTCTTATGATCAGTTTTAAAGGGTAAGAATCAAGCATGGCATGAAGACGGTTGCATGTAGCTTCGCTTGCAAGCACGTCTACCTCACTGTTGATTTCTCTGGCTGTGCTGCAGTCATTAACTACCATAGCTATGTTATTCGAAACAAAACTGACTAGAAGTAGCAATTGCAAATGAAATAATTAAAGTAATCTCTGTTTTGCTGAATGTTAAGAGGCTAATTGTTCTACACGCAGTTACCGAAAGGCTGTATCTTTTTGTGTGTGAAGTAGTGAAAGCTTACTCAAATACTGCAAATGTGCCTCAAATGATCCAGCTGGAGACACTGTGTGCTGCAATGGGGAAAGCAAAAAATGTTTTTCTCAAGCCTCAAAGTGATGAAATTCGATTTCAGAGGAAGGCTGTCTTGAACTGCCTGACAAATAACCCATTGCATTGATATTCTGTCAGAGCCTTCCACTGCTGAAGATACAGAGGTAAAGCAAATAAATCCCTTCACTAAGGAGCAAGCTGACGTCAATACTGTACACAATGTTTGCAAGGTCAACTCCATGCTCTCTACAGGCAGGTCTGTTTATAACTGCTGTGCTCAAAACCAAAGCCTGCTGTCGATCCCCGTGTGCCGACAGCAGATCCTATCACACTGAAACTGAAATAATAAATTGCACCAAACATTCTTCAAAGGGAGACCTATATTCTTCAGGGTTAACCTCAGATAAGAGGAAAGCGATGTCAGCATGGAGGCAAACTTTACAACACATGTTGGAGAAGCTTTGAAGGACGCTTGCACTCTGGGAAGGAAAAAGTCCAGAAGTCACATTGCTTTCTCCATCATGCTTCTCTTTCCAAAGAATTCCCATTTCTCTAGTTGTCATCCATGCTTTCTGCACCCTTTGTTGTATTGTTCCATGACTAATCTGGAAGAATCCCTTACTGTAACTTTTTAGGATCTCTCTCCTGTTCTTCCCTTTTCAAGCTAAGTGAAAGGGGCAAAACTGAAGTGATGTGCTGCCCAAAGCTGAGTGGATCCCGTGTCGTGTGCTGGAGGATGCTGAATGATGTTCCTACACTTAGAGGTGTCCATTCCAAGGGAAGGGGACACTGCAACAGGGTGTAGAATCATAGAATGGTTTGGATTGGAAGGGGCCTTAAAGCTCACCTAGTTCCAGCCCCCCTGCCATGGGCAGGGACACCTTCCACTAGACCAGGTTGCTCAAAGCCCCATCCAGCCTGGCCTTGAATGCTTCCAGGTTTGGGGTTCACAACAACTCAAGAACATGGCCGACACTTCTACTAGGACACCGATAAGCACGTTATGGGAGTCAGCCTTAAGCCCTGAATCCTCCTGAGCACATTTGCAAATCAGGGAGAGAATAAATGATTCAGGCAGAGAGCAGATGTTTAGGCAGTGGCTGCTGGGTTTGAAAGAGAGGAAGACGTTTTCCTCTGTTGATGTCGATATGGTTGAGTTGTTTCATTCTTTTATTTGAAAGAAAATAAAAGCTGTTTTGAAATGCTACCTCTACTTGCAGTGGCACCCAATGGTCTGCTGAGGAGTAGTCACAACTGGCCAGCTGCAACACTGGGTAGGGCAAAATGGGCAAAACTATCAACCTCTGCTGCAGTGTGCACCTTGCCAGTCTTCTTGTCTCATTAAATTAAACTAAATTATATCAAATCACCTCTGAGGTCTGGAAGGCAGAAATGTGCACAACAGGGATCTGTCTGTGCTTTAAATTCTGCATGAAGTACGGATAAGAGGAGTGTGCCTTTGCAGCTCAGTTCCATTGATGTGTGAACTAGTATTCATGTCAGGTTTTCTTTTAAGGATACTTGAATGACTCTATTTTTAGATTTTACTGTGATCTTAATTCATCAGATATTGCATGCATAATGCATCATCAGCAACAAAAAAATTTTAATCATAGCATAAATCAGCCAAAAGATGCTACAAGAAATCAAAGTCCAAATTGCTTTGCTTGGGGACTTGAGTAAATGGATTCTGCTTTTAATACCTAAGTTCAGAGAGGCTCTATGGGGGATGCTCCCCGGATACATAGCTGATTGGGGAATGTGTGTTGCAAGTCCCCTCAGGTTCAGTGCCAACCATGAAACATCGTATTTCAATCTGAAAGCAGCTTTTACCTTTATAGTTTTTGCTTAAGAGAAATCTAGACCAGAATTTGGGTCTCTCATCTAAATAATTCAGATAAAATACAGCTTCTGATTGATGGCAAAAAAACACTTGCTGATCATTCACAAAATCTAAACCAAGGCATAAAAACCTGCAAAGTAATTTCAGCACAGTCCCCCATGACCCAGCAAGTAAACCCTTCAGAGGCACAGGAGGCTCAAATACTTCCAGTTTCACTTCTAGCAGCAAAGAGTAATTACCTGGGGCTGTGTCCTGTTATTAATGTGTTAAGGAAATAGAATTAGAATCAGACACCTTACAGAACAGCAGAGAGCACTGAAAGGGAATTAACAGACCTGTTTTTCAGGTGGGAAGGCTTTTTACTCATTGTTGCTGGTTTTGTTATGGACAACCCATTTTATCTAGCTCGACAGCTTTAAAAAGTGGGTCAAATATGTTATTTGTGGGGGTCAGATTTGGGGGGGAGGGTGTATTCCTTTTCCTTGCAGGTTACATGGATGTGACAGCACCAGCTACTTCAGCCAGATGAGGCTCAACTGATTGTGCAAGCAGATGCCTGCTCCTTGTTTCGCCCTCTCTGGGCAGCAGAGGCCGGACCAGATCATGACACATTCTGCACAGGGACGCCCTGGGCTTGAAGGGAAGCACCCAGGGATTGGGGTAGCTCTTGCTGCCTGAATAGCCACTGTAGGTTGGATGGATGAGCCAGATCTAGACACCAGGTCAGTAGCTGGACCCCTCCATCTTAATGGAACAAAAGTTGAGTAAAGGTATCATTGAAACTGAGGGCCATAACTACAACAGCAGGAATATTTTTTCCTGACCTCAGTGACTCTTCTCCACACAGTGTTTTATCTTTTACAGGAAAAAGATCTCTCCTCCACAACCTCTGCAATTTGGAAGAGCCTTTTGTCTTTCTCTGGTTCATGGTTCCATCACATTTTATCTTCAAGTTATCTCTTTCCTTTGATTAGGCCTTTTATTCTCTTTCCCCTGGATTATCCATCTCTCTTTCCACAGTATACAATTGAGCTGCTGAATATTCATTATTAGTCCCTAGAGTCACACAAAGATCTCCAGAGCATGATAAAACCCTCCTTGGGTGTGTTTTGGTTAGATTAGAGCCAAAGAACTAAATGAAACTGGGAGATGCAATACCTCCCATTAGTTTAAAAAGGAATGGAGAGCGAACATTTATCCTTTCAGAAGGGAAAGGAGGGAAGGAAAGAGAATTGGGGAGTGAGAGGGAAGGAGGGAGGGGGAAGAAAGCAGCCAGGCAGCTAGCAAGGAGAAAGGGGACTGCTTCAGTCCAGCCACCATGATGCAAAACCCCTTCTGTCCTGACACCATTGAGTTGAGTGAGGGTATTGCGTCACTGCTTGGCAACGATGTCACAACACACAGATTTTCAAAGCAGCAGAGGTAAAAAAATCCATCAACTAACTTCTTAGCCAAGCATACCTGCCAGAAACAAGCCCCTCTCTGGATGCAAAGTAGCAACAGTGCTAGCAATGCTTCAGACAGCCCAGCTATTAACGGAAGAGGAAATTATATGTGCCTGAGGAATGCATTAATGTATTTCCCTTGTTGGAGGCACGATTTAGTTCCCTGGGGATCCCAGCCCCACCAGGGCATGAACCTGTAGCAAGGGAAGGCTGCGTGCAGCCTGTTCCCCTGCCTGCCCTGAGCCCTGGACCAGCAGGCTGATTTCCCCAGGCTGGGTACGGAGGCAGCGGGGAGAGCGGCATTCCCAGAGGGCAGCTCAGAGCATCTGCAGGTCCCGTCCTCAGCACTGACTGCTTGATTCATCATTGATGAATTCCCCATCTGACATTGCAGCTTACTACCTAAATAAACAGATCAGGAAAACATGTCAATTTGGAAAACCAAACCCATCTCTTTTTTCTTAATAAAGTGATCAGCATGATAGAGGGATTTTGATAGTTTTGGATTTGTCAGGCACATGCTATGTTTGGCTATAGCAAATACTCCTAATATTCTTATTTAGTAGGATTTCTGTTTGACCTTTTCATACTTTGCACTGTATGAAATACTCCCCCATCACTGTGGTCGGGACCCCAGCCTAGATCTACGGTCAGGGACAGAATGAGCATTTCAAAGCATGAACAGCAGAGAATGAAGGGCCTTGCTAGGAGGGTGGGAAGGCACGGTGGAATACAGCTGGACTGAAGGTCCTGCCCCAGCTGGGTAAAACTGACCCTCATCTTTCTCCCTCCTCCCCATTGCTAGTGCTCACACCACTACACCCTTCTGATGTCTTTGCCCAGGCCCTTGCCCTCGGTACTGGCCATCTATCACAAGATAATCCCAGCAAGGAACTGTGCAGTCAGCCAGTGTGTTACATACGCTACAGTCATGTTAAACTCACCATGAAGGCTTGCAAACCGTTTCTTACATTTCTATACACGAAATCCCATGGTGACCCTTTGCACTTACAAGTGCAGACATGCAGTATTTACATACTGAGAGGCAACGACGGGATGTATCCCCACAATCATCCCTCTCTGCACATATCTAAAGTGATTCCCAGCACTCCAAAGCTGCCTACAATGCTGTAAAAAAAGGAAGTTCAGGACACATTGTCAGTTTTAAAAAATAGAGTTGTGTTATAAAAGTCATATTAATTCCAAAGCAGTGCCTTACAAATGATGATCTGTCTGTATGACATTTCATTCACTGCCTTAGGGAGTTTTCAGAAACAATATATTTTAATGAGTCAGTGTAATGTCTTAAAACCAAGTCAGAAGAAGATACTTCCTGTAAAACACTACTTTTAATTGGGAATGTGAGATATTATTCAGGAAATATCACATATCTGTTGTTCATGTCATGTTTTTTTATAAACCTAATGCAAAACTTTTCCTTGGTAACTGCTGTGTTAATGGAAAATGTAAACCCTGGCCCAAGAAAATCATTATTATTCTTATACTTTGAATTACAAAGCGAAATAATTTTCACTCAGATTCTTTATCACATGCATTTAGAATCTTTCTTTCAAAACAAATAAAATCCAAATGATTAAATGTCCAGAACAGGTCTCCTGAAAACTGATGATACCCATGGGCTGGTGCTACTTGGCTTAAGCACCTTTCCTTCATTTGATCATTGATTATATTGTGTCTGGTCTCAGTATGAAGCTTACGACAGAATGAATGTCATGAATTTAATGAGGTTATTATAAAATGATGTTTTTGAGTTGTACAATTTCTGCACGGTGAGCATATGCACTGCAGAGCTTTCAAAAGACTGTAAGAGCAAAAGCCAAGCTGGCAGGCAAAGCAAAAAAGCAACATAACGGACCATAAGAAGGACTGAGGAGAAGGAAATGAAATGATATAACCACCTACCTTACTGGGAAGTATCCCAGTAATCAATTGCTGAGACCAGGGGACGTGTTTTTTACAATAGGGACCTTCTCCAGGCTGAGGTAGGAGAGAGGCAATCACCAAGCAGGAAGACTCTTTCCCAGAGAGAAAGTCAGATAAAAAATTCATGTAGTTTACACATTCTGAGGCACCCTTTTGGATGTAACTGTGTGTGCCTAAATCTTCTGTAGCAACCCTAATGAAAGAAGCCTTGTAGCTTAAGGATATAAAAGTTAAATGCATAAAACTGCAGGATACAAAAGTCCATTATGACTACCCTACTACTTGTTGAGCCTTTCATATGTAATTTTGCTGGCCAAACCTGGAGATGCCCAGATCTAGACATCTAGCCACTCTGTAAGGAAGCCAAGGAGAGAATTTCACAAAATGGCTGTATTTTTCTGCACTGGACTGGGCGTCACTATTTGGTGAAATTAAAACCAACTTGGAAAACATCCTGTTTTTTTCAATTTTCATTATGAACATTTTGCACAGATCAAATAAGACACCACACAGGCTACAGGAGGAACCAAGGAAAGCACTTGAGTTAATTGTATACAAAGTGGCTGGGAAGGGGGAACAGGAGTCAGGATTCCTGCCTAACCTATCAGGAAAACGCTTTGCACTCTGAAGCACCTACCAGCGTTTCTGAAATGATTTTAATGAACCTATTTTAATGAAAAACTGGTTCAGTTTGGCCTTTATTTCCAAATAATACATGTTAAATTTAAGCTGGTAGAGCAAAAGACTATTGATTCAAAGGAAAAATTGAGACATCCAGGGAAAATTAAGCATTACATGAAGTATCTTTCCGATTCTTTTTAAGAGATAATTAAACCCAGGACATTTTTTTAAGCTATGCATTAGTAGTCACAAGAAAGAGACCATTATGAAAAGTATTGAAGCTGTTACAGAAGCAAACAATGAAAGGACAAAACCCACAAGTCCTGAACCTTACGAACTGGAATTGCTCACAGCCATCAAATCTTGGAATGAGTTATAATTAATTTTTCACCCACATGAAAATAAATAAAGGATATGTCAAACTATTACACATAACCAGTTATGTGATTCTGTGATAAAGGACTGTATTGTGGAAATGTAATGTCTAGTAAGCGCTGAAGTATTACTATAAATAAAAAAAAAAAAAGGAATCAGGAAAGACACAGATCCCCCCAAACACTTTGGTTAGGGAAGGGTGGTTCTGTCACTTTGTCTGATCTCGCTGCACACAGCTGGACCTGGAGAATATTTATGTGTTCATGACAAATATCCAAATACGCAGCACTCAGTGCTGGTGTTTCAGAAGGTGGCACTGTGGAGCTGAATCAGATCTTCCCTGGGGGGCTGAGGAAAAAGAGCAATCTGCAACTCTGACAACAAGATTTACAAATTTTCTGAACCATAAAACATCGTGCATCACATCTGCTGTGAAGACGGTCACGAAGGTATGGAAAATTTTAGAGAAGGTATAGAAACTCAAGCTCCAGTGACTTCTCATCATGAAAAGCCATGCAACTGCTGACCTGCTAGCTAAGTAGAAGTGCAAGTCCCAACATCCCAGGCATGTTCTAATTTGGACAATTAAAGTCTGCGTAGCTAAAACTCCTCTTCTGGTTAAGTGGACACCATCTGTATGCCACCCTTTTCTTGGCCTCCTTTAGTACACTTACTTTCCATGTTTCCTGTTCTGTTTGCTTCTCTTTGTTTTGAATTTCTTTCCCCACACATGTGTTAGCTTGAGTCTTTTTCCATGCTGAGTTTCATTTTGTTATTTTCAGCTCAGCTTTGAATGAGTTAGATTATGCTCATGCTGTAGAGCGTTGCCAATCGTGTCATGCCATCTGTTTCAAAAATTAGAAAAGAAGTTGAGTCCCTTAACAGGATGAAATAACTGTACCTTGCTCTGGGAGTTTTCTTCATGGGTTATGTTTTTTGTTCACTTGTTGATAGTTCCATCCTTTACGTCTCAGTAATTTAAATACCATTATGTTCTCTGCCATTATGCCTCCGTAAAAGCTTCATTTTGCCTAAGACTGCTGATGCTCTATACAATTCAATTTATTTTGCACTTCCAAACACAAAGTCTGTACAGGTTTTCTAAAAACTCAAGCACTAATGAAGAAAAGCATGTTTTATGAGATGATAACTGGGTGGCTCTTCTACTGGTATTTAAGGCCATATAGATGTCTGTATAATTGCCTGCAACAATAAAGGGAAATCATTTTAATATTCCTCTTTTTAAATGCTTGTGATTTTTGCTTAAGCTGAACTTTACTCAGGTTTCTTTTGTGCATTAAATTGCTCCTGCCTTCAGCAGATTAGATCTGGGAGATTTCTGAAGAGTCAGTGAGCATGTGCTCATCTACCCACACGGCAAACCAACAGAAAGCACACTGAAAAGGGTCCCACAGAAAAACGAGGGGCACAGGACCCTGATTAAAACGTGGCTACGGGAGCGAGTGAGAATTGTTCCTCCTGTGTGCTGATCTGAGCATGAACTTGTTACGCATCATTTACACTCCCTTTTCCCGCTCGTCTCCGCATACTGTCAGTAAAGGTCAGCACGTAGGTCTGCAACAACTAGCCATGATCAGGGCTTTTTTTCCTTTTTGCTAAGGCAATAACCATGTATAATTCAATTAAAAACTATACTTTCTATTTTTACAGTCCTTTGCATGTATGTGAGTAGGGTTTTTTTAAAAAAAATTCATTCATTCATTTCAGTGCTTTCTAGTGACTGATTTGGACCTGCTTTCTCCAGAGGATGGTATTTTCCACACCTGAGGGAGAACAAGGGAGACAGCAGAGCAGACAGAATCTTTCATGGCATGAGCCTTTCAGCAAAAGCGCCACTAGGAAATTTTCAAGTCCATAAATAAACAGAAAAAACAGTATTTTTTTTTTTCCTGAGACTGGGGAAGAATACAGCAGTGGCAGGGGATTAAAAAGGAGCTGAAGACTTCAACAGTTGTGGGAAGGTGACGTAGCAGCTGTCAACAGATTTCTCTACTTCCAGCTGCACGCTGCAATTGATGGGGAGCATCATAGGCCTTGCAGTCCCTGCTCTCTGCTAAGTAGGTTCAGCTTCAGCATTTTAAGCTTTCTTCCTTCAGTTGACGTCTGTCTTCTGTCGAACTTGCTGGTGTTGTTCTGGGAAAATGGAAGATGATTGTAATTTAAGTGTAGAAACATGTCCTACAGCAGAAAGGGAGAACAGCTAGAAGCAAATGAGGGGTGGGGGTCTGTGCTGTCTCTCAAGAGCAGGTAGGCTGTCTGCAGTTAGCTGCCCCGCAAAACACTCACAGTGAGCACTGCCTTCGCCCATCCCCTTGGGACAGCCGTGCACTTCTCTATTCCCTGGAGCTGGGCAGCAGCAGAAAAGTCACTAAACAGTTCATACTTCCACCCCACCTCTTTGCTTTATGCAAACAAAATGAAGATTATAAAGTTATGGGCGTGGATTCATTTTTAAAAAGTCAAATGAACTTACAAGAGTAAAAATAGCAAGCTCTTCTGGCATCATCTTCCTTTGCAAATCATTGTTCTTGTATTTGTTTCAAAGGATAAGATGGAAAAAACAGAACTAGAAAATAATCGTGTCTACTAGGAAGAATTAGTCTACTGCTCCAATTCAAGAAACAGTTTCTTAGATTGGATCATTTTTAATAAAACACTCGTTCTTCCTTCAGCTGATCTCATCTGCTAAGCCCTGAAGTCTTCTTTTCTTTCACAGGCAAAACTTCTTGTTTCTGTGGGAGTTTTGATTGCATAAGGACTGCACATGTTCACAAGATTCGAGTTACTTTTAATTTTTTACATTCCTCTCTGAGATTAATTATTTATGTGCACTCTTTAGAAACTTTCGAGTTTGGTGTTACTAATTTAATGCATCTTTTCTTCTCCGGATCCTTTTCATAGTGCGTTGTTATGAAGCTCAATTCAATGAATAATGAAGCCACATCTTTTCATTCTAATTAGCCATCACATTTTTTAATAGCCTACAAAATAAAAATGACAAAGTGATTTATTTTTCTGAGCCAACGACCAAACATTTGGTACATATACACTAAACCACTGTTTACCTTTAGAGCATAAATCAGCCTGTGGCACTTTGTTACGTTATCTGCACAAGACTGCAATGTGATGGATAACACGCAAAGAATTTTGAATTCCTGCAGTGTCATATGTTTTGGTAAGAGAACAAAATTGTGATTATACCATAGATTTCATGCTAACTAAAAGCATGCTTTTATGTTTTCCCCATGGCAGGCTCTGTGCTGACAGAAGATATTCTTTTATTCTGTTCCTTAAATGAAAGTCAGGATAGAATTCAGTACTCTAAAAAATCTGTTGCTGGTAGGACTTTCTCAGCAAAATAATGCCATTATGAGGATCTAGTCAGTCAGCAAGTTGATCAGTTTAAGCATCAGGTTGTCAAAGGTCTGAGCTCATGTTTCTTTGTGAAAGAAGTAAGCCATAGATGAATCAATTTTCTTCTGAATCTGCACATTTTGGATTATTTATAGATAATGCCTCATCATTGTGGTTTTTTTTTAATTTTATTTTGTCCAAGATGGCTAACTAATTTGAAAGCATGCGAGAGCAGTAAATTGCCTGAAAATACCTATTTATGCCAGTCAGTCTGTGATGATACCTGTTAACCTTTGCTGCTGAAAGAGAACTAGTCCTTGACAATACTACACAAAAGCAGACAATAGGTATAAGAGATTCTCAAATAGTCTTTCTAAACTTCTGAACATTTCTAGGCTTTTTAGGTTATTTAGATTTGTAGGTGCCTGAATTGCCATGGGCCCATGTTGGTTTTTTTTTTACTTTTTAGATGCTAACAGAATTTAAGGGTTCTCTACAAAAACTCCTATTTATTGTGCTTGTTTAATGTCTGTTGAGAAGTCCAGCCCGAAGCAAGGATCAGTTTTTACATCAAAATAGTGACATTCCAGGAAAAAGAAAAAAATAAAAATCAAGTGGACTAACATCACTAGGGTGACTGATTTATATAAAAATAGTTCCATAAAAGGCTGCCACTTGCATTACTTTCTTGATGGCAGCTGATCAAAATTAAGAGATTCCTACCCCTGCTTTATCTACCTCCTTTTTAAAGCATCCAAATGTGGGTTCCTACCTCTCAGTAGAGGAACTGACTCAGTTGACCAATCCTAATTTCATTTAAGATGCTGTACTGATTTTGGCTGGGACACAGTTACAGCTCCTATGGTGCTGTGTTTTGGATTTGTGACCAAAACAGTGCTGATACCACAGGGATGTTTTAGTTATTGCTGAACTGGGCTTAGACAGCATCAAGACCTTTTCTGCTTCTCACATTGCTGGGGGTGGGCAAGAAGCTGGGAGGGGACACAACTGGGACAGCTGACCCCAACTGACCAAAGAGACATCCCATACCTTATGGTGTCGTGCTCAGCAATAAAAGCTGTGAGGAAGAGGGAGGCGCTCGGAGTGATGGCGTTGGTCTTCCCGAGTAACCATTGCATGTAATGGAGCCCTGCTTTCCTGGAGATGGCTGAACACCTGCCTGACGATGGGAAGTAGTGAATTAATTCCTTGTTTTGCTTTGTGTGCATGCGTAGCTTTTGCTTTACTTATTAAACCATCTCTACTTCAGCTCATGAGTCTTCTCACTTTTACTCTTCTGAGTCTCTCCTCACCCCACCGGGAGGGGAGGAGAGAGCGAGTGGCTGTGTGGAGCTTAGTTGCTGGACAGGGTTAAACCATAACAAATGTCCTGGCGCATTTGGAGTACTCCTGGGATGTCTACAGGCGGAGGTCTCCAGCAGGCAGTTTGCCCTAAGTGGATAGGTCTAACCCGCGGGTTGGAAATGGCAACTTTACAGGACTTGTGTGGGCAGACTGATCCTGCAGCCTGCAGAGATGGCAGATTCATAATAGCAAAATACTGTGTCACTTACCCCAAATTCTCATTACCTTTATCAAGGGGGTAGGAATGAGGGAGGAGAGGAACTTTGCAACGATAACATTGCAGAAAGCAATCCCATCGAGAGGTGGTGCTCTATGTTCATTTTAGAGTTAAGTTTTAATCTGATGCTCAGTGCTGGTTAGGAAAGAGGGGTGGGAATCAAGTGCTATCCATCTACAACACGTCTGTTATTATCAAACCTTTGACTTCTTTACAAGAGCATTACAATACTTTTTTCCCTACTGCTGCCAACAAAATTTATATCCACTCTCACAGAGAGATTTGTGCAATTTAAAGTGTTCATCAGCTGGTTTTCTCTTTTACTTCACACCAGTTGTGGTTATAAATTCAAGGTGACCTCTGAACCCTTCTTTTCAACTGAACTATTCTACAGTTTTAGTGGCAGATGTTTTTACTGCCAGTGATGCAAAAATTGAACCTCTGTTATTGAGATGATATTCCATAAGCGTCTTGGCTCAGTTAAGCATTATCTTAAGTAACTGTTCTGCAACAAAAGTTGTGGGTAAAAGGCTGGTCTTTAGGGATTTAAGTCACTATATTACACAGGAATACTGGAAGTTATTCTTAAAACACAGGGACATGTCCTTTGCCCAAGAAAACACTAACCCTTGTTTGAACCTCTGTCTTGAGTGTGATACTGAGCAGTAGATTTGCTTCTGTCTTATTCCGCTGAAGACGTGCTCATAGGACTGGTAAAATCATTAAGTAGTCTGGAGAAATCAAGAACTGGGAGCTACAGGCTGGTGAGCCTCACCTCAGTCCCTATGAAAGTGAAGGCGCAAATAATCCTCAAAACCGCCTCTAAATATATGAAGGACAAGAAGGTGACTGGGAATAGTCAGCATGGATTTACGAAAAGGAAACCACACCTGACCAACTTGATAGCTTTCTATGAAAAAAATTACTAACTTCGTAGACAAGGTGAAAGCAGTGGGTATTGTTATCTTGACTTCAGCAATGCTTTTGACATTTTCTCTTCATTGACAAACTGATGAAAGATTGACTAGATAATGGACAGTGAGGTGGAATGACAACTGGCTGAACTACTGGGCTCTGAGTTGTCATAGAATCACAGAGTCATAGAGTGGTTTGGGTTGGAAGGGACCTTGAAGGTCATCCAGTTCCAACCCCTCTACCATGGGCATGGACACTTTCCTCTAGACCAGGTTGCTCAAAGCCCCGTCCAACCTGGCCTTGGTTGCAGCACCAGCAGCATAAAGTCTAGCTGAAGGCAAGTCACCAGAGGTGCACCCCAGGGGCCAACACTGTTTAACACCTCCATTGATGATCTGGATGATGGCACAGACAGCACCCTCAGCAATTTTGCAAATGATACAAAACTGGAGGAGTGGCTGATACACGAAATATGTGTGCTGCAATCCAGAGAGATCGCAACAGGCTGCAGAAATTGGCTGACAGAAATCTCACGAAGAAGGGAAAATGGAAAGTCCTGTGCCTGGGGAGGAAAGATCCCATGCACCAGTACAGGCTGGTAGCCAACTGGATGGAAAGTGGCGTAGCAGGAAAGGCCTTGGAGATCCTGGTGATCCCCAAGTTAACCATGACTCGGAAATGAGCCCTTACGGCAAACGAGGTCAACAGTGTCCTGGGCTGCATTACAAAGAGGGGTGCTGAGACTGGTTGAGGGAGATGATCCTTCCCCTCTAGTTTGCTCTTATGAGACACACCTGAAGATCTAGGTCCAGTTCTCATCTTTCTAGTCAAAAGAGACACTGAAGTGAGTCCAGCAAACAGCCACAAACATGATTAGGGGACTGGAGCATCTGCCCTACAAGGAGAGGCCAAGAGAGCTGGGACTATTCATTCTGGAACAGAAAAGGCTCAAGGGGATGTTATCAATGTGTATAAATACCTGATGGGGGGAAGAAAGCCAGAACCAGTCTTCTCAGTGCTGTCTAGTGACAATACAAGAAGCAATGGACACAAATTGAAATTAGAAGTTTTCTATTTAGACATAAGAAACCTTTTCCACTGTGAGGGTGGTCAAACTGTGGAACAGGTTTCCCAGAAACATTGTGGGGCCTTCATCTTTGGAAATACCAAAACCAGAATGGACAAAGCACTAAGCAATGTGCTCTAGTTGACCCTGCTTTAAGCAGGAAGGTTTGGATCCATCCCAGTGACCTGCTCTCTATGGAGTCTCCTTTATTACAAAATACTGCAGAGTATGTGCATATACACGATGATGTCAGGATCGCTTTATGAAGAGCCACAACACAACTGTTTCTGGTGCTAACATAGAAGTTATTTCACCTTTTTCTCTACAATAAGATACGAAACTCCTAGACAAAAATTTATGCAGGTACTTCAGATAAATAAACTCTCATTGAAATGGTTTTACCTATTTTTTTATGAAGGACTTACTAGAACTCACATTTGTTTCTCTTCTTATTTTCAGAAGTTAATACAGTCAGAAGTATCACGTGCAATATTTGCTTTTCTGTTTCCCATGCAAAGTTTCAGCCCTCTGGATAATGCTCTTCTTCTTCACACACATGGCAGATTACCAAGCGGCTTATTTTCCTTTTTAGCCATTAGCACCTGCGGTGGATTGACCCTGACTGGCTGTCAGATCGCCACCCAGCTGCACCCTCACTCTCTCTGCTCAGCTGCACAGGAGGAGAAAACAGAATGAGAAAGCTCGTGGGTTGAGGTAAGGAGAGGGAGATCAGGCAAAACTGACTTGACTTCAGGAAAATTAATTTTAGTTATTGCTAATCAAAATAAAGCTGGATGGTGAGAAACAAAGACAAAACTAGAGGAACAACTTCCCAACACTCTTTCCTCATGCCTAGCTTCGCCCCTTCCCTCCTGACTTAACATGTAGCTGATTCAGTTTCATATTAATTATTTTCAGATCAGATTAGCCTTCAAAGAACATGCCTATAACATTTTTTCTCTCTGCCTACTTTAAAATCACTGTCTACTTGGGACATTTACAGATGTGATTATGATTTTATTGCTATACTATTTCAAAAAATACTTTAATTGATTTAAGTATATCATTGGAGGTAAATTGAAGCAGCATGCATTGCAGGGTATAATTTGTGCTACAAAATATGTTTTCTGTAGCTTGCAATGTGCTTAGTTTCCCAATATGTGCAATTGCTGAAGTGGGTTGTTTTGCTATATGAAGGCAGTTTGAGCTGCCACAATTCATATGTGAATTCTTCTAGGTATCAAGATAAACATTCAAGACCGAGTTCGAAGAAGGAAAAGTCCTTCAGTTGTGTGGCGGGTTGACCTGGGCTGGCTGCAGATGCCTACCCAGCCACTCTCTCCCTCCTGTGTCCTCCTGAGGGGAACTGAGTTCAGGTTGCAAAAGGAACAACAAAAGCAATTCAGAAAATCAGAATTCATCTGAAGCTAGGAGAGGTGGACCTCCAAGAACTAAAATTTTACATAAAATATGAAATTAGAAATAATTTGAAATTATACTGTGGTGAAAGGCAGGCTGTGCTCCAAGTGATGTGATTTTAGACAACTCATGGTATCTTCTTTGTGTGGCAAAGCCCTGACTACTGCATTTTTAGAAATAAAATTTCACATAAGAAGCTAAGTCTTAGATTGCCATGAATAAAAGTTTGAAATGAGACACAAGTGTAACCTTAAGTCTCAAACATCAAAAGGGAAGAAGACAAATCTAATGCTTGTTATTATTGCTGAAATGTTACGTTAAGCCAGCCTCATGCTTTGGGAGAAGCAGGAAGAGAAGCAGGATGGATTAATGCATTTTTAGTTCTTGGATTGTCAATACAATGTATGCCATAAGAGGCCAAGACAGCAGGTGGGAGGACGGCCAGTTTGCAATGGTATCAGAACATCTTGCTCCAGTTCAAGTGCTTTGCATCAGTGGAAGTGAATGTTCTTTGAAGAGAATGTAACAATTATTGATCCCATTTCAAATATGGAGAATAGGAAAACAGATGAAGTGTCTTGTCCCTAAGCACACAGTAGGGCAAGGGCAGAGACGGAGTCCTGAGTCCCTGCTCACAGAGAATGTATTTGTTTACGACAAGACTAGTTTACACAAGCTATATTTTTCAGCTAGCCAACAAGTTTAACAGGAAAGGTAAACTTGCAACAAAATGTTGTGATATAAACTTTATTTCCTGCATATATATTTATTAATCAGAACTGGAGAGTGTATAAAAATATTTCTGCAATCTGACTGTGTAAGATGCATCGTAAAGTAATGTAGGAGCTAGGCATCAGTGTCTCAGCATATCCCTAGAGATCCTAAAATTAATAGCTATATTTATAACTGAATTACATTCTGAATCTTAGCAATGGCAAGGAATGTTGTGTATGAACTGAACCAACTGTTATTCCAGTGAGATTCTGTCTCACTAAAGGAAGAACAGAACTGGGTCAGCCCTACCAAAGGCAGTATCTATGTCAGGGAGAGGGCTAGTGCTATCCCTTAATCTTTTCTGAAATTTCAGGTTTTTTCCTTGTGGGCAAAACACTAGGGATTCATTCTGTCAAGTGCATATATTTGAAGACCAGTGACTCTTTATTGCTTTTTGCCTTCCAGTTCTAAATGTATCTCCTAGCCTGTGCACAGGGTCTCCTGTCTGTTCCTTTCTGCACTTTCCTTACTCCCATCAAATGGGAGTCCCTGAAGGGTGGAAGAAGAACTGTGGAGAATGGCCTTGCAGACTCCCTGGAGCCTGAAACCTGCTGATGGAGATAAAGAGAGGCTTCTGCAGGATCAGTAGAAGTAGGTGATAAAGGAATGGTACTAACGTTCCCTTCATCCTTTACGCTTCTCTCACTCCAGCTTCACCTTACTTGGGTTCTCTCCAGAGACAGTAATTACCAGAATAAGGGGATCTTCTGCAGTGCTAGAACACTTCACGTAACATGGAACTGTGAGTTAGTGTATTACAAATGAGGAACTGCGTACCGCTCATCATCTATACTCAAATGTCTCACTCACTCCGGCAGATGTAACAATGAGTATACAACAATTTATTTTCTAAACATACAATTCTGTAATACAGCATTTGTTAGCACATCCCTCACTACGCTGCATCAGCTTGAACCTTAAGGGGACTGCATACATTAGGGGAAAAGCTGTGTAACAGATAGCCTGTTTGAGCTGATCATCATTTTGTATCTGAAGTCACAATATAGCAGCCTGTGTCACATCAGTTACTGGTCTCAATTCTTTCCTCACTAGATTGACAGCCACACAGGAGACTGACCATCACATCAGCTAACAGTGTGACTGTTCAGCTGAGATTTTCATTTCCCATGGGAGTCTCCTGATCTTCTGAGTGTTCTTCCTCAGCAAGGCATGGGATGGGAGTGTAAGTAGGTTACCCTTCCAGATAGCCACCACCACTGGGGACGTGGTTGGGAGGAGATGCTGGGGCTAAGATAACACCGAGAGAGCAGCACTGATGAATCATTCCTAGTCTGGAGGTTCTCCACCAACATTTATCTTGTCTCCTGTCCCCTCCCTTGTCCCTGCCACAGTTTCACCCAGCTACAGTTCAGTTACTGATATCATGGTCATCTACTGTCAGAACTGAAGAAAGCTCCTTTTCAGGCTATTCTGATCAGAAATTTTATCTGTGAAGTATTTTCAGGACAAGGAGAGTTCTGGCCAAATATTCTGCAAGCTCAAGTCAGACATGCAATCACATAAATCTATTCTTAATGAATGCTATGGGAGACTAAAAACAACTTCATACGAAGAAACCACAAAAACTTACCATTTCCCCCTGCTTTGGAAGACCGTTTTGAAACTCCTTAACATAGGCCTGAGAGGCTGATGGAGTCCTTCAGTTTCTGAGTCTTTGAGAAGAAATAAAATTAAGCACGAAGTCAATCAAATTGTCAATCAAACAACAGGGTTTTTTTTCTCAGTTTCAACTTGCTTCAAATATAGGTTATTGCCTCTCATTATTCTGACTTATAAACAAAGTGACTTCTTGTCACTGTATAGAGTTCCTGGAAAAAAAATGTTCCTTCATTTGTTTTTATTCCTCCTTTTGCTTTAAGAAATTTCACCCTGTGAAAGACAGCAAAAAGATAACCTGTTGCAAGCCAAGTGGAAAGGTATCATTTCATGGACCACTTCTCTCTGGAGCTGGACTGATGAGTTAGGAAGCAGTATGACTGTTGTTCTGGTACTGCACCATAGCTGGGAGGGAAGAGAGATTTACGCAAGCCTGTCCCTCGAAAAAGGTCAAATAAGGAGACAAAGTCTTTCCTTCAGGATGGCTTTGATTATGTGACAGCAATGCTTTCTACCTACACTTTTGAAAGAGTGCAGAAGAATACAGGGAATATTGAAGTATCTTCTGAGCCAGTAATAAGTAGATACAACATCAAAGTGACTGAGTAATCACATCAGAAGTTTGTAATCAGTGAGAAAAATCTGTCTAAAGGTTGTAGGAGAAGATGCAGGATGAGTGAATCTTTTGCATTTTATACAATACCAAAAAAAAAAAAATGCACATACTTTGCCTTTAATCTTGCCATTAAACATTTTATTGTTAATACAATAATTTTATTGTTAATACAATAAAATGTGTTTGATGCAGTTGCCTTTCATTTAACAATCAGGTATGCAAGTACCAGTTGTAAACTAAGACTGTTCTCTCTACGGATTTTGTAAATAGAAAGACAGCAATGCTGAAGCCATAGAAGGATGACGCCGGAGACCACAGCCTGCCTGTGTGGGATCGGAACACGTTTAGATTCCCTGAAAGAAGTCAGATCAGACACTCAAAGCAATGAGTTATTTGGGCGCTATCCAAAATCAGCACCCGCATTTGGAGGTAATAGCATTGCCAGTGTAAATCATACTGAAGATGGCTGAAATTGTAAATACTATGTTAATAAATCTGGTGGGCTATGCAAATCAACTACAACCAGTAATGACCAACAACTTGATCCTATGCCTGTAGAGGCTAAACCTGGACTGATTTATTTGCAAGTGTGTCTGTAGTTGGAAGACTTCTGAAGATGGTCAGAAAATGATCGAAACTGGTCTGAAATACATCATGGCACAGTATTTTTTGGTTCTAGCCATGAGTTTCTCTCCAGTACACATGTTGATAGTTGTGGTTTGTCTTAAATGATTGATTTTTTTTTTAAAATGTGCATGATAGAAGTAAAGCAAATTTTAATATTAGGCCTAAGTGAGAAACATTTCCTATTAGTAATTTCCTCCTTTTTCACTAGATACAGGTAACAAGATCCATTAAGCGTAACATGCAAGGCCAGATGACTGCATGACAGAACTTCCATTCTGTCAAGCCTGATTCCTTGTGAACACAGCTTTGCTGTTTTCAAAAACCATCAGGGGATAGTACTGTCATCCACAATTAGGCATATTGATGCAACATAAGATGGAATTATTTTCCAGTTATAACGTGAATGTCATCATAGTTTCTGGAGAAGCTATCCTGATGCACAGAAAAGAGAAGGAGGGAAGGAATGAGGGAGGAAGGGAGGGAGGGAGGGAGGCAGGAAAAGAGGTGAACCTAACAGAACTGTCTAAAGAACTGATTTGAAGTTCTGAAGATTTGATTAATATTTGTAAAAGAAAAGTAAGAAAAAAATCAGATGTGTCTCACTTTGGCTTTACTACACACAGTCACCAAGGGAGTGTTTCTGTGGTAAATTAGAGTCCCACTCCTGCTTCTCGATGCCACAGAAACATTTTAGACAGGTCCTTCCATAATGTTATGAAAGAATTTGACGATGTCCTGAAGAAGAACCTTTAGCTCCAGACAACCTGCATTTTTCTTCACAGACTTTTGCCACACCGTATGTTTGGTATTAAAGTCCATTTTGTGTTGGAAACACACATTTTAATGATGCGTAAAAAACACTGCACACCTGTAGTAAAAATTCAGCACACGGTAAAAGATTTCCCAGTTAGATACCATTTTCATCAGCCAATTCTATCCAATTATCTGAACAATAAAAACATTTTAGTGGGAGGAAATAGATGACTGCTATTAAAGTAACCCAGTTATCCTTCCATAAATTAAAGCTAAGAAGACTACATGATACTGCAATAGTTACAACAAGATACACGACTTCAAGGAGTCCTCCAAGATAAAAGTAGATACTTGGTTCCTTCCTTCTGAAGATTCAAAACATTACATATAGATTAAAGTCTACACATAAAAAAAAAAAATCTGCATTCAAAACCCATATATGTGACAAACATGGAATGGCACTTGCAATTGCTACTCCTATTTGCTTTCCTCTCCGTGTACAGCAGGCTGTAAACAATAGTCTGTAAAAGAAGCACTGAGCTGTCCCTTTTTTTCTGTTCTCCATGCAAAACCACCACGATAACTTCTAAAGAAGGCAACAAAAGTTTCAGATACTTTAAGCATGATGCAACCAGCTTTTTCTCACTGACCCATTTACAATTTAAATAACTATATAACCATGTGCAAGGCACCCTAGAAATGATCGGAAGGCAAGGGGTTGGGAATAGATTCTTGCAGAGTCTATATTTGTAAAATATGTCCAGCTGCTTTGGATAAAAGGCATTAAATAGGGTACTTACAATCTATGTATGAGGACTACCAATATCATGTAGCGTTTCTGCATATTTTTCGTGGTTCATGAATGAAAGGCCATGAAGTAAATGAATTATTTCCTCTTGGAAAACTCAACAAAACCCAGAAATTTGCAAACCTAAGGCCTATGCTTAGTCCTGTTCTCTTCACATTTGCGCTGCAGCAACTTGTGAATGAAATTGTTGTTCTGCTAAAGTCAAAGGAATACGTTTTAGCAGGATCATGATTTCTTCTTATTTACAGTCTTAGATTATGAGAAGAGAATCTCCAACACTACGATATGAAGGATTAAAAAACTTAACTGCTGTAATTGCTGCAGGAGTCAGGAACTAGGCTTGAGGATCAGGCACAGCAATTCCTTTCATCAATGACTTTTTGCTGGGAAAAAGGAGTGACATTGTTGCTTTAACTCAACTAGAATTTTTTGTTTGTTTGTCTTATTTTCTTCAATAATATGAGGATTTGAATTTAGAAGATTAAAAATACATACAAGCTCTCTTGCTTCAGAAACTTTGAAGTGGGAACCAGTTCAAGTACTGCAAAATAAAGCTTTTATTCTTCAGAAACAACGACTTGTTATTCCTGAAATAAAAGTAATTTCTTCTGCAGGCTATTTAAAAAAAATAAAGCAAATATCTCTTTCATGCTTTCTTTAGAAGGACATTCATAAAGCCAGCAGAAAATAGAAGCAATTGGAATACATAAGCAATTTAGAGACGCTTGTTTAATCTCGGTAATTACCTATTCAGTAAAGACAGGATTGGTTAGAAAGGGCTATAGATATTTTTCTATTTAAAGGTTTAAAGAGTTTCCTCAGATGTGCTAAACACAGTATAAATATCATATCTATTCTTCTATCAAAATCGTACCAAGATAAACACAGAATATGGTCAAGTAACTGATAATATTTTCTATGTAGCAGTCACAGCAGATGAACAACTCTGAGCTAAATTTTGTTCATTCACATGTACACAATCTTGCTTGCTTCAGTGAACTTCCATCAGGCAAGGTGACATCAGAAATTGCTCGTCAGTGATTTTCTGAATAGCATTTCTTGAAGTGGTTTTAGCAGCCAGCAATGTTCAAAAGCTGCATTTTAACACTGTGTTCTCTTTACATTTTCTTTGGGTTTTTGTTTTTTCAGTCAGATTACATAGTATTTAAATACATGCTCACTCCTTCACTCTGTCACGGGGCATCCCAATTAGCTTGGAAATCAGATGAATTTGAGAATCCCACCTGCTCCCAGAGAGCAGAGATAAGGTTCAGGGCATTAAGAAACACGTGGCAGGACACGGCACTTGGCTGTGTAAGTTTTAGATCACTTCAGGCAAAATTAATAAATTCCAGTGCCTGAAGAAAAAGAATATGAATGATAGACAGCATCAAGCTACGTTACTGACAGCAGTAACCTAGCTTTGCAAATGCTGGCCTTACTGGCTGCCACCTTTTTGATCAGTTTTGGTCCTAAGGAATTTTGTCTTCAGTGTGAAACCTCATGAGAATCCTTAAAGAATGACACACGGCATACAGAATCAGGTGGTAAGCATGCAGGACCAGCTGGCATACTTAAGAGCAAATCTGAAACTAATTTTAGATTTTGATAGTCACAGATGTCATGTCAGGGCATGACCTCTTCCCAAACTGCTGAATCCAACCCAAAGTAAATAAAGCAACACCTTTAACACAGCTTTCTGTTTACAAACTTGGCATATTGGCATAACTAAATGCATCAAAAAGAGGGGACGGGAAGGGAA
>Ga0065711_1005090_pt1 | contig 23975 bp, 12 predicted proteins | sample Hoacrofraction12_FD_59098 | JGI IMG/M metagenome (GOLD analysis project Ga0065711, IMG submission 59098) | Hoatzin crop microbial communities from Cojedes, Venezuela - Epithelial fraction 12 v2 (version 2) | ecosystem: Host-associated > Birds > Digestive system > Esophagus > Crop | place... | reverse complement strand
TTGAACTGGGGAACCCAGAACTGGACACAGTACTCCAGATGGGGCCTCACCAGGGCAGTGTAGAGGGGAAGGAGAACCTCCCTTGACCTGCTGGCCACACTCCTCCTAATGCATCCCAGGATCCCACTGGCCTTCTTGGCAGCCAGGGCACACTGCTGGCTCATGGTTAAGCTGTCGTCCACCAGGACACCCAGGTCTCTCTCCGCAGAACTGCTCTCCAGCAGTGAAGATTATGGCAGATGCTTGTTAATTTTGGTCGAGAGTCTAAGCAGTACCTCACTCCACAAACAGTCACAGTGTTTGCACAGAGCTTTTCCCATAGCAACATACTTTAAAAGGTGATATACAACTCCAGTGTGGGAGTCTGGCCCTCTGTCAGGAGAAGTAAGAACAGGTCATCCTGGCTATTACAGCCAGTATTATGAGATAGACTGCTGAGTTTATTGGTTGCACTGCTTAGTTATAAGTACAGCTAATGAACTAATAAAAAAAACAAGTGGTGAGCATTTTGTTTGCTTGCTTTACATATGAAACGATTCTTACCCGTTTGAGTGTTTGCATTGTCAGTGGGCATATTTGAACATTGCAGTAAATCTGGAAAGTCAAGATGATCAATGTAAATGATCAAAGGTCCAAATGCTAGCAAAAGAAATGTGCAACTTTGTGCTAAGACAAGCATTCAATGAAATTTTTTGGCATCTCCTTGTAGCGTGCTGGAGCAAATCTTCATTGAAGTACTACAGATTTGGATTTGGACCCTTGCTGGGGATAGGGAAGGTCTAATTTTTGTCTAGGTGACATAAAGACCAGCCAGGATAATCACGATGATCTGTGGAAGTGCAGAGGACCACAGTGGTAAGGAATGGGGAGGGAACCTGGTGAAGAGCCGATGTAATTTTATACTGCCTGTCTGCACCCCATGGTCTGCGGCAGAGTCTGCACTGTGCTGTCCACTCTGCATGCTGGTGTCACGAGTGTTGTGGTCCAGCTTAGAGAAGCACAGGTCGTTAAGTAACAGTGCAAACTCCACTGATCTTGGGGAAGCATGAGGTCCCCTGGGTTGCTCTATGGGATAGGATGCCAAGCACGAGAGAAGGAAAAACTCTCAGATCTCATCTTTCACTTACACTTGACTGTGCAACTCACTCAGGAGGATACTACTTGGAAAAAGTGAGAGAAAGGAAAGGGAGTGGATAGTATGGACTTTCTGATACTTGGTTTCCCACTGGAAATTAAAACAAGACATTAAGCAACAGGGGTTTGCTCCACTCAGTTGACTTAGAACAGCTGCTCACTGTTTTTTGCAGCGTAGAGAGGAAAAGCAGAACTTTGCCCTGGGTCTGAGCAGCTTTTCAGAAGCAATCCAAGTCAAACTTCCACTCAATGACTTCATTCAAAGCTGGTTTACATCATGAAGAGAAACTCCGTTTATTTATTTGTAATAACTTCAGGATTTTATGGACCCACAAGAGGATGTAATTTAAGAAAACATCAGCAAGCTGTTTCAAATAGCAAGGTTTCAATATGGGCTGTGCCAAAAACTCATCAATGGAAGGAGTTCATTATTAAAAATCAAAAAATGAATGAAAATGTCTTTGGTAGATGGCTTTGAAGTAAAAGGTTCCAAAACTTGAATTTAATCCTACAATAAATACATCTTTTTTATATGACTGAAATCACATAAAGGAATGGACAGGCTTCCTGCAAGGGCACTGAACCAGCCGGTGCACAAAGTTGGTAATTCTAAAGCCTACTACCTCAAAGAAATGGCACAGCAACAATGTTTTAAAATATCTCATCTCATGCAAACCAAGCAATAAAACTACATAAGAGAGGTAACTTAAAACTTTAAATCTGTAAAGCAGCAGAGTCTAGTCTGATAATGCTTAAGAGCAATGGAAATTTTCTACTGAGTGACCCAGGACAAATCACTTGGACTATCCATGCCAGGAGTATAAAAAAGGCTTAATAATTTTTCCTCATCTGCAGGAGAGTTAGGAGACCCAATGGACCCCTGCAGATGTTCTGTGACTCAGAAATCACTGGAGGCTGCTGACTAGAGTAATGTCACCGGTTTTATTTTTAATCCAGCTCTTAATTCACCAGGTCACATGACATTGATTATGTCACTGCTTTGCCGTCGAGTACTGCCCGTTGCTGGAAAGACTCTGCAGTGCCTTTTGAGGTCTTCAGGCAGAAGACACACAAGTGGACAGGCTGTGGCAGCTTTGGATAGGGGAAGCAGAAGGTGGTGAGGTGACATGGGAAAGATGGGCTTCACAGCTGAGCCATGTGGACCCTTTGCCAGGCAAGTGATGTGCAAAGGCAGCATCTGCTGCCAAGAGGACCCCAGGAGGTCCCTCCATGTGTGCACAGCGGAGGAGTGGAGAGAGCAGGCAGCGGAGGAGCAGGCAAGAAATATGGCTTGAAATAAGCCAGAACCAGACTGAGGGAATCTGGAGTACGGGGGAGGAAAGACCTTTGGTGGATTTACCGGATCCACATGACCAGCAGCTGCTCAGCCCTGGGAGGTTAAGAACAGAGGCTCTGAATATGATTCCAGAGATTACAATGGCCCGGGCAGAAGCAGAATGCTTGGCTGCATAGAGGGTGTTGACAGAAGATTCTTGGCTTCCTTAGCCACCAGACAGTATGTTACAAAGGAGAATTGCTAGGCAGAAACGGGATCCCTCTGGTGAAAAGCTTTCTGCAGGGCCAGGGCTTGCACTGGTTTTGAGCGAAACTGCTGACAGGATCCTCACATGAGTGAAAAATAGAAATAGAGATCCAGGAAAAAGCTTGGAAGTAGGCAGTGAGTGGGGGAAACTGAACATATGAGGAGAGAAATTAAGGAAGATAACAAAATACTTTGCTGATGTATCTCCAGGCAAATGCCAGGAGTTTGGGGAACACCCCAGAGCAGGTTTCAGTCTTAATACACCACCAGGTTCATGACAGCTGGGTTCACAGAGACGTTAGACATGGCAGACAAGTGCAGAGAAGTTTGTATGGCTAAGGAGGGGTAGAGACAGTGGGTGCTGAAAAATGAAAGCTGTATTTTGTAGGTTTATTTTAATTTTGATCTCTATTTTTATTTTAAATTTGTAGATTTATTTATATTATTTGGTATATTTATTTGAAGAATGCAAGTTTTAGTCCTACTAAGTATTGCTATAAGAATCCAAATACTGGGTATGTAATTACTTCGAAATTCAGAGACATGCATGAGGCAGCGCTGTTGACTGTGTCTGGGGCTAGAAAAGATTAAAAAAGTAAAGGGAAGATGTAGCAGAGTTGGACTACAAACCATCCTGCTAGATGATGTGGACAAAGTTGTGAAGTGTATAAAACCAAACCCCACCAGTGCAGAAATTTCTAAAGGACTGTTCCTATCTCTTGTTTGCTTCTCTGTTGCAAAAGTGAAAAATGACCCATTGTGTTCCCAGAATGTGTTGGAGGTGGTAAGTCATCTTCAGAAAACTCTTCAACAGAGAGTACAGTTACTGAGGGAGAACCACTGGTTCTAGCAAAAAAGTGGTTGAGAATCTGAAGGCAGAAGAAAATTTACCACAGGAAGAAAGGAAGGCTGAGTGGACGGAAAGAATGAAGAAGAGTGTAAGAATAAGGATACTAAATTTCATAAAAGTAGAAGCCTAAATTGAGAGAACAGGTGCATCAGGTTTCAGGACAAGATAAAGTATGAGACAAAGCAGTCCAGGATGATGAAGTCATCTTAAAAGCAGGCTATGCAAACTCAAAGAAAATATATACATAGGGAGCATTTGATTCATACTTGGTGTCTTATGGCATGCAACTGTGTGCTCAAAGTGGTTCCCCGGCTAGAGAACCGACGCTGAAGTTGCTGGCTGGGGTGCTGTCAACTTCAAGTCCCCTGCAATGCGTGCATGAGGCGGGCAGCACTTCCCCGTCTGTGTGTATGGCGAGCTCCTAGGACTGGTGACTGGCACAAACATGGTTGCTAGTAAAGACATATCTGGTCACAGATCACAGCGTATTAAACACTGGTACTCACCTCTTTGAACCGGGGCAATTGGTAACATAAAGGCACGCTTTGGAGAATGTGATCAGAATACGAAATAATCTTGGTAAATTGGAGACACGGTCTGAAGTCTTCAAGATGAAACGCAATAAAGGCCAGAGAAATGTGCCAGATTTGCTAAGAAGACTCTAAATACACAGAAACAAGATAAGAATTATGACTCTGCAGCAGTATTGTAGAAAGTGGTCTGGAGGTCACAGGCAATCATAAGAATATGACTCATTGATGCAATGTTAGGATAAAAGAAAATCTTATTCTTTGGTGCTTCACCTGGAATGTCTTGCCAGTGAAAAACGTGGTAAGTGTTCTGCTTTAGGCTACATGGGTAAGGTCTCAGATGACGTACTGTGTCCAGCTTTGGGAACCACACTTCAAGAAAGATGTAGACAAATTGGAGAGAGTGCAAAGGAGAACAGCAAGAATGATCAGAGGTTTGGAAAATATGACCTACAAGAAAAAGTTGAAAGAACTGGATTTGTTTAGTCTAGAAAAGAGAAGACTAAGCATAAGGCTCAAGGACAGGGGGAGGAAGGGATAACACTTTCCCAATATGTAAAAGGTTGTTATGAAGAGGACAGTGATCAATTGTTTTCCATGTCCACTGGGAATGGAATGTGAAAAAGTGCACCAACTTGAGCAAAGAAGATAGATGAGACCGTCCTTAACTCTAAGGCTAGTGAACAGGCTAGAGAGGTTCATGGAAGAATCTTCAATTTTAAAAGGGGTTATCCAAACACCTTTCAGGTATGGTCTTTTTGTACTTGAGCCTGCCTGCTTCATTTTAGCTATATGGAGTTCGGAAGTCCTTCCCAAATATCCAGTTCAACATTTTTAGAAGTCATCTGTGTCCTAATCTTCTAATATCTTCAGACAGTGTGTGCCGAATAACTTTCACATGGGAAGCAGAATTGTCTCTAGCATTGTCTTCACATATCCCTTGGAGCTTTATTGCCAAAGATCCATGTAGTAGCCATGATAAAGGTCTACTGCTTGAAGACTCCAAAGGTTGCATATCATGGCACTCTACCATTAAAACCTTGTGTAGAAATAGTTTGTGTAGCAATACTTCAGAATCCTTTACTTGTCCCTACACTGTCGCTTTGCTTCTTAGGTGTACCAGCAGATACTTTAATTTCTTTAAAAAATACTTCGACAGGTTTTAAGAATGCTTTCACATTTGGTCCTTTTAAGTACGTCTGGCCTGACACAATTTGGACAAGACTCCACTTCCTCCAACCCTATTTTCTATCAACAATACATTTCTTTTTTTCTTTGTATCCTGCTAACCAATCAGGTCTTCGTCTTTCAAAGGTATCATCTCAGTCTTCATATTCACGGACCTTTTGGTTTCTCTAATGTGGTTGCCATCAGGGCCGCGAATATAATGGATGTCTCCTGTCTGGAAAAAATAAAATGAAGATCAGTAATTTCACATAGTCACTGAGGTCTGCAGATGTTAACACTTGACCATGAATGACTTGACCTGTATTCCTACTAACTACCCAAACCTAGAAAAAATTGAGACAGCTTTCTAGTCCATCTGGTCTTCTATAATTGTCCTACCCTTATGTAAACTCACAAGCGATGTAAATAATTGGCTGCAGCTACTGTACCTCATTTAACTCAGACCAGGTATAAGCTTGTTTTATCTTGCCAGATCAAGCAAATTTTGTGATTTAAATTTAGGTTTCTTGGTAACAAGGGAAGAGTAAAGTGGAATTTGGATGCAGAATCAAAACAGCAACATTTGTACATAGGAAGACTGTATACAACATAAGCACTACAAACAGCAAACTCTTAACGAATCTTACCCATTACACACAAAAAAATTGTAAAGTGTGATGATAGCACAATGCAAGCTAGGGCTTCAGGAAGAGATTCCTTGCTGAATGGTATAATACGTAGCCAAATTTCTAAAGTAAAAACAGATTTTAAAACTTCTTTTCACCCTTCCAAATCCACTATAAATCACTTCACCAACAGTTTTTCTTATACTTTTTTTTGTAGACGTCTCCCCATCTTTTATACTTACTGGTTCATTAAATTAGCTTTTGTGGTTTAACCAACATTAGCCAAAAATCTTCCTATTTGTCACCAGGACCTGTTAAGGTGGCTCTTACGATTCTGCAGCTGATTCACTTCTTCAAACGATTATTTGCATTTCATTATTTTTGTGACAAAAATGTCTGAAATAATATATTAATTTTAGACAAATTAAACATTCATTCTTGCAGCTATGGACATAACTCCAAAATCAGCTTAGTGAGATCAATATTTTTCTAACGGGATTGGAAAGCTTACTGACTGGATGGTATGTGACCTACATATGACAAATCTTTCAGTAATATAGATGTAATACAGCTTAAGAAAAATATAATATTGCTAATTTCGTGTTTGCTTTAGAATTGCTTCTAAAGCTGGCCTGAGGCTTAGCTGTGGAAGCAGCATCTCTTCTTGCTGCAGTGCACAGCTTTGCATGAAACGCTAAATGTAACTAGGAACCCATTAGCCGTGATTACATCCAAGGCCTATTGGAAACTAAAAAGTTTCATTTCCTGGATCATTTAAGATACAGAATTGATTCTACTTCATCTTTTAAACTGTATGCTTGACTGTTCTCTTCCAAAAGTAAACAGGTTTTAAGTGCTCTGGGAATTTTTTTTGCCCTGTGATGACAACCAGAGCAATGATGGCTCACTGCAGGAATAAGTGCAGGTTGGGCAAAGCCAGCTGAGGGGCATTGTCCATCCAACGTCTAGCAGCAATCGCATGCCCTCCCTGCTGGCTTCTACCCCTGCCTGCAAATGGGACAAAGCAACACTGGGGAGGTTTTCCTTTCCTGGCTATGGCATTGCTGATACATCTCAGACACTCTTGCTGTGAATGACAGAAGCTAAGCCATCTCATAAGGCTGATTAGGGTTCTTCAAGGGGGCAGGCAATGGATGGGAAATCAATGGGTTCCGAAGCACTGGGAGAGATGAGTGGACACGGGCAGGGAGACAGGTGGTAGAAAATAAACACCACTAAGCAGGAGGCTATTTTTCCTTCTGCTTTGTAACGGGACAGAAAACCCCAGGACCAGCAGAAGGATGATTACTTTCTTGCAAATTACTCTTTTAAATCCAGTCAGAAGATTTTCGATAGTAGTTTCCACAGTAGCATCAAATTTATCAAATGCTGGTGCAGAAACCCTCTCCAGTCCTCCCCAGGGTTGATTGCAGAGCTGTCAAAGCGTACCTTCCAAGCAGCGATGGGAGCACCCTTTCTTCACCATCTTGCATACCCTGCCAGGCTGCGGGCAGATGATCCTGCGTTTCCCTTCCCAAGCTTCTCCCCTGCTGCTTTGGGGCAAAGCACGAAGCCTTCCCACCGGAATCTGCAAGGAAGCTACCTCATTTGGGTCGTAGGCGGGATTGTTTCCCCAGCAAAGCCTCAGCTTGGGTAAGACAGTCATATTATTCTTGAGTTTTCCAAGGCTTTTATTTTTCCACACAAGCATCCCCCCACCCTTGAAGAGCACCTCACCTAGTGTCTGCAAGGCTTCTGCTTCTTGTTTGACATCCCTTATTTACAAAGCAAACACAATGTTCCTTTTAACACACATCATGCTAAGTTTATTAATGAAGAAAACAATCCCAGGGGGTCAACCCAGGGGACCCTTGAAACCTGCCAGCAAAAACTCTTCAAACGCTCAACGCGTCAGATCCTCCAAAATGATATTTCACACAATGAAGTAAAAATAATATTTTCCTTTCAGCCTTTCCAGCCGCTTTTGTGGAGAGCAGACAGAAATTATTTTCTTACTCTGCTCCCAGAGCAGAGATCTGTATGAAGCTGCGTTTATTTGTTTAACATGGTGATTTCATCCTAAATGTCTCGACAGCAAATAGTTGGTGGTTTAATAAAGGCTCTTTGAAAGAAGGGCCCAAGCAGTTATTTGTACAGGGGAAATGTGAAGTATGTGGCTCTCAGGAGGAGAGAGAGAAATGCCTGTTGTGATTAGAGGGTGATGGGGAGGACCCTAAAACCCTATCTGTCTGCCAGAGTAAGAACGGTGACCCCTGTGTCTCTGTTTCCTTGCAGTCACCAGGATGAGCTGCTGCAGCAGACTGTGGGGATGAAAGTGGTCTGACCTTGTTATTAGCAAGTGACAGATACACCCTTTGCTCTCCAAGGTAAACGCTCTTACAGAAGATAAAGGATCTGCTGTTTGTGCAAGAACAGTTTGATTATGAAAGCAATAAACTAATGACAAACAGACTTGGAAATGGCTGGTGAGCCCCATATGATGGTCAGCAGAGAAAAACCACGTGCTGAGATGGCTAAAACTAAAGTTTGAGGGGACCTTTTCTTCATTAGCTGGATTTCCCAGTGGACAAAGAGCCCCTGAGTTGTGCACACGCACCTGCAGTCTCTGCAGAGGTGTCTCTCTGGGAATGGGCGGTGCGAAGCAGATCGCACACGTGCCGCGCTGGGGTACGTACTTCAATGTACACACCAACTGCAGGGAAGCAGCCAGCACAGTTTTGGAAATGGGAAGTGCAAGGTACCAAATGGGGACCTTTTCTCTAAAAGGTGTAGCAATATTAAATCTCGGATGCGTGTGATCTGAATTCTTTTCTACAGCTTGTAAAATGTTTCACATTTGTTGTTTTGTTTTCAGCTGAATGAATCATTATTCGACTGGTTCTTAATTTAGCATCTTTGCTGTTGAGCAAACATGTGTCTAGCCACAACAACTGGGCCAAGTTCAAATCTGGATCAGGAGCTTGAGGTAGGCTCAGTTTTTTATTTACATATGCACATACATATTAAGAGTAACAGATTAAGCATAATTTGATTTTTGTCAATATATCTAGATTGTGCTGGGATTTACTATGTGTAGACTAAGGAATATAGACTGTACTACATATAGGCTATGGCTGTGGGCACTATCCTCTAGTGTTAACAGGTTTTAAAAACATTTCATGCAATGTATTTGCAGTTTCCAGTAGCTGGCGGTAACACTCATAGAGCCATATGGTGGTGCTCTGTCACATATGTGTAAGCACTTAGTAACTGGGGTGGAGGTGAAGCCATAGTAGTGAAACTTGGACTAATTCTTCAGATGTGAGATGAGAGTTGTCTCACAGGTACTGCCATTCTAACATGATTTTATAATGAGTGCAAATATTTTTATAATACAAAAGAAAAAAAGCTATTCTTCACAAAGCCTTTCCTGAGCATTTTAATTGCCTTTTCTCATTCTTCTAATGATATTACTTACACTAACCATCACTGAAATTTGAAACACAAAGTCAACTGGAAGCTGCAGCAGATCCAAGGTTTTATCCAAGGATCAGTGGAGCACTTTGAAGTGAAAAACAGTTGTGTTTATCTTCCTCAATATGGTCATATTGTGCAATGTAGAAGAGCAAGGATGGATGGAAAAGAGGAGGTTGCAAAATTCAATACTGGCTATGTAATATTCATCAAAACATCTTGCTACTTATAATTAATCAGTTATGATCTGTATAATAATTGCAAACGGAAACCCAGATGACTAAAAGAAGAAACCCAAAAAATGTGATTGTATTTAACTTATAAAATGTGGAAAAAATCTTGATACATGAAATAAAACTGGAAATAGGAGGTGGTAAAAAAGTTCAAAAGATGGCACAGCTGCAGTGCAAAATGACTGCAAGTTCTTTCGGAAGTAGGCTGTGGGCTATCTTCATGCTTTGCACAAAACCAGTGCAGCAGCACTCAGAATCTGGCCTCTTAATCTGAAAGGTTTTGTAACATGAGCTCTGTACTCCTTCCTCTGCAGATGCAAATTAGAATCAGAGCTTGCTGAACGCTACTAATTGGGCCCTCAGATCAGCAAATCCTGGGGAGGTGTACTGACTTGAGACACTCAGTAACGTCTGTTTGGTGTTGGAAAATTCAGAGGGTAGCAGAAGGGAGGCACTGGCTGCCGAATCTCTCAGCCACGTGCTCCGGCTCCCAGCCTGGGCTGGGCACCCAAAGGTCAGTAGAGAAGAAGCAGCTCTGAGCATCACTGAGCCTCTGGTCATCTCAGGTAGTGTCCAAGGAAGAAGCATTCTGCACCTTTGCCTGGACCCACTGTCAAACAGCAGCCTGAGGTTACTGTCAGCTGTGGGCGATTTTTGACTGTCTCTTTCCAGTCTATTTCCCGGAGTACCAATATCTGACTGTGTTTGTCCAAGTAACTTAGATCACCTCTGAAGCTCTATGAACTGATGAATTGCAGTGAGGCAGAACATCAATGAACTGCGTGATGACAAATATGCCAAACATCTACATGTCCCTCTCCTCCTGGCTCCAGGTATTTCTAGTATCAGCATTGCAAGCATCTAGAAAAAAAAAAAAATCACTTCCTGGTGATTTCTATAACTTCGCTGATATTTTTAGAGTGATCTTCCATTGTAACTGACAAAAATCATAGGGAAAGATAGTATTTTTATCGAAGAAGTGGACATTTTTGGCACAGAATCCCTTTATCAGACAGTAATTTCAGTTATGATATGTACAACTTCACATCGCCAAATCAGCCTTACTATTTAGGTTGTTACCATGCTGGTGAAACAAACCCTGCAAAGCAAGACTGAGTGCTAGGAAAGTGAGACCACATACTCAAAAAAGTTAACTTGGAGGGTAATGTGCGCAGTCTGTCCTTAATGCTGCATGAAACTGCGGCTGATCCGAGGAGCAGCTAGGAAACTACATCATATTCACCATCATCATCATCCCAGACATACACACCTATATGCACAATTTGGACTGTTCAGAAATAGCAAAATTTTGCTTAAGCCTTTTCTATTACCTAGTTCTAATCCCAGCTCAAATCAAAGTTATTTCAGACAGGAATGTTTCAAATATCTTCACTTTTTCTATGTGTAGATACATACTGCATTAAAGTAGATTTATCAGATTTTAATGTAAGAGCTTAGAAGTTGTGGTATGTTGATGGAACCATTGCAGCTTAGAAACTTTCCTTAAAATGTAGATGACTTTTCATTTGCAAATGTAACAAGTGTGGTGATTTCCACGGTGGGACTTGCTTCACTACTCTCAGCTCCCTTCACGTCTGGGAACCAGAAATTTTACTTTTCTGCTCACCCCTGATTTTCTGAAAATTTACAGCACACTGAAAGGGAGAAAGGCTAAAAACATCCTCAAATCTCCCCTCCATGGATCTTTAACAAGACATGCCCTACGCCAGGAGAAGACACTCTCATGCCAGGAGAAGACACTCTCATGTCCTTGAAAGGAAGAAGGTTGCGCTTCGGATACAGCTTTAAATGCCACTCGGATCAGCACATGGACTAACTGATGGGCACACTGAAGTACCAACCAGGAAAGCAAACTCTCCGACTGAAAAATCTGTAATTCCTCATCTGTGTCACAGCTTTGCAATTGGTGAGATTTTTGCTCAGGGCACCAGTGTTTGGCTTTGTGTCTTTAACTTTAGGTAACATGAAACCGATATATAAGTATCATCTGTAATATAGGAATAAACAAACCATTGCTAGTGGTTGAAAAGTTGTAAAATGTCACTTCCATGTGAAAAGCATTTCTTCACATGTTCATTGCACGTTCCTACCTAAAAATGGCATGACTTTCTTAGTAAAACCACAGAAGGATAAATACTTACAGCACAATCCAAATTTTTTTTATTGTAATCAACACATTTAGTTATTTACAGAGAATTGCTGGAGTAAATGCTGAAGTACTCAGAAATCTGTTAAAAAAACTGAAGATAATTAGACCCCGGAGAGTATTCCAACAAGTAATGTGGGCAACGATTAGCTGGACTAGGTTGCCTGACTTGCTAAATTTGCTTTGTGCCACCCTGAAATTAGAAGGATGTTTGATGGCCTGAGGACAAGGGAGTCACAGAGTCGTCGTGGTTCTCATTCCATTGCCAGGCTAGCCCCGAGGACCAGGCACCAAGTGCTGAGGAACAGGAGACTTCCTCTTCCATCGAAGGGTAAACATCAGACTGCAAAATGATGTCCTACTGTCAGTGTCATCATAGCTCGAGGCTTGCTAGGCCACAGTATGTGTGACTGATAGAATCAACCTACCTCCAGCTGATATGAAGACTACTATAAGTTCATGTCAGCTTAGCTGAGTTTTGCTAGCTTGTAAGTTGAAAGTGTATCCTCAGAACTTAAGACTGCAAGTAGTGACCAGAGTTTACCCAAATTCAGGTGTCTTGGGTCCCATGTTTGGGATGACTTGCAAATTACTTAGAGGACTGTTGATGATGCTGTGGACCAAGAGTGCAAACAAACCATACCAGAGATACATAGCATTACACTGTAGTACTGTCATAGTCAGCCACAGAGGCATCACATCCATCTCTAATTATCTCTATAGTGATGATTCTCTTTGAATTCTGATTATTTTTATTAGTGCTTGATATGTGCAAAAAAACCCCATACAAACAAAAAAACCCAAAAGAACAGCAATTCAACTCTCATCACTTTAAAATTACTGATGATTAAAGTGAAATATTCCTTTTGTCCTGAGAAGGGGTTTTGAACAGTCAACACAAATGAGGATTATTCGTAGAACTTGTTGTGAGATCCATCAAGTTAACTCCAGGGACCAAAGACTAACACACCCCCAACAAAATATTCAGGCTCCAACTCTATGCCCTCAAAATACTGTTTTTACACTGATGAACTGATGCTGGCCCTTTCAAAGCTCATGCTACATCCAGCAGTATTCCATACACACAAACAAATGTGAGGTTTGCAAATGTGATGGGCTTGTAAGTCCTCAGTGTCTTTGGAGCAAGGTATCTGCATAACAAAAAAGATGGGATTCACATCGAAAGAGCTCCAAATTAAATGGACAGGCAGACAAGACAAGAAAACCAAGCTTCTCTTTAGTCGAGCACTTAAACAGGAAGCACTTTTGAGATCATCTTGGTCTAATCATTCTCTGCAAGGTGCCCAAGGAAGTTTTAGAGTAAAATTCAGACATAGGGATCCCTGTCTTACATTCCTGTACTGAGACTGTTGTACCCTGTCACACTTATGAAAAATTAAAGAGTAAAAAGAACACCATAAAAAAGTACAATTTTAAAGTGCGACAACTGGGACAAGCATATGGCAGTCATTAATATATTCTCAAATAGGAATCCAAGTGTTTACTCTTTGTAGATTGTCTAAGAGTCTCTACTAGGTACATGAAAACTACTTTGTTTTACAACATGTTTTTCATTGAAGTTTGTATTGTCAGTTAGCTTGATTTTTTGGCACCCTTTTAAAAATAATACAAGATTCCAGAAGCAGTTTCACTACTCTAGTAATGATCATAATATAACAGACATAATATCAGGGAAAAAACAATGCAAGTATAAACCAAAGCGAAAATCATCAGCCTTGTACATTTCGTAAGTAAGTATTTCAATTTAATGCATTAATGTAGTTCAAGTAAGAAAGAAAGCTGAATTCTCTTCATTGCCTTGGCATGGTGGGAGATGAGCTCTGACACTGTCATCTCTGCTGAATTGCTCTCGATTTCATAGGTTGTCCTCTGATTTAACCAGAGTTCATAATATAATAAAAGGATCAGTATCCTAGCAATCATTGCACAGCAACATATCGAGAGCACTTCTGGGAAAAAAATGACGTCACAATTTTCAGAAACTTCCCTTCAGCAGTGCACACACGTAGGCTGTTAACAAACACCTTGATATAAACAATGGCACTTGCTGGAGAGAGAAGCAACCACCCACCCAGGGTGTTAGGAAGTACATGCTCGTAGATGGCTGTGCGGAAGTGAAAACAGGCTGACATGACACTTGAAAACAGACCTTCAAAGTATGTACTAGACAACTGCATAAGAATCAATGGCTTATTCCACCAAGGATGCCTGTCTAATTTCATGTGGATTGGACTTCAGTAAATAGAAGTTTTCACATTTACATTTCAGTTCCGTACAAGAACAGACTCCTGTGAAGGATCTGCAGTGCCGTCTCCTGTCATTCTTGAACTTTTACAAACATCATGCACGAAGTGCATCCAATGGCTTGAAGAACAGACAAGATAAAAATTTATTGTATTTGAAAATGTAGATATCAAGAAAGTGTTTCTGTGTTCCAGACAACATCTCCATGACTGAGTATTAACTGTTCCTATTTCTCGGCTACAGAGGAGTGAAATCTTAAGGAGCTACTGCTCTGACACCACCACCCGACCTTGACATTCAGCCCAAGGTGATTATAGGATCTGGGTGACGTGTTGATTACAGACATCATGGCATGATTCAAACTCAACATACAGTAGAGTGAACCCAGCAGCTGGGGCTCGTGCTCCACTGCTGAGTGGTGCTCAGGGTGTCCTTACATGCAGCAAGAGTGTTTTGCCCACCCTGCTCCTCTGTGACCGCAATGTGTCTCTTCCTGTTGCCCCTGGAGCACAGCACACCTACAGTAGTCCATTTTTGTTCATTGTGAAAAACGCAAAACATTTTGTGACTTAAGCGATCAAATACTCCATGAAGTCCACGACATGATTTGCTATTGTTATTACCACTATGTCTGGAGTTGTGGTAGCACTGAAGGACAAAATAGAGGGACAAATAGGTCACTGAGTCAAGCATTGTAATGACAGTGAAGGCAAAGGAAAGTTGTGATGTGCAAAAGGTCAGAAGTGTCTAGTTCCTAGCGAAACCTAGAAATCCTTGACAAGGGTAGAACACTTAAATCTGCTGATGTATATGTAACCCATCACTGTAAGTCCTTCCTGGTGATACGCTGCTGGACTACCAGATCTGCTTGAGCTTCTTGACTTACATAAACCTGGGATTGCTACAATTTCAAACGTCACAGGGAAAAAGTCATCTCTCAGTATTTGAAACCAGGTTGTGAATTCAAGCTCACTAGATGCACATTGTCTGTAATCCTTGCTCCCCTCTCTTGTGTTCCTCTGCATCCTTTGTACTTTACTGCTGAGCCATTTATCAGAATATCTTTGCTCTTACTTTTTCTGTATTTTCACAACAAGAAAAGACTAAACATTAGCTGTACTGTGGGGTTCAACACCCAGAAAGGTAAAAGCACAGAAGAGAGGGACAGGTGAAAGAAGAAGCAGAAGTAAAGCTGTGAAATAGCATTGCTTTCCCTAAAATCAAACAATTTCTTGAGTGTGTGGCCAAATGTGGCAGAAACAGGCAAAAAAGAAAGTGGTTTAGAGTGATTTAAGTCTTGTTATATAGCACCATAGGCATGGCTCTATTTAATCACATCTTTTCTCACTTTTGGCTGTTTGAAAAGTGTTCCAGCTATTATTTTTTTTGGTGTTTCTGTGGCTTTTTAATCATTGGGGTCTTTCTGACTGCTTTTTTTCTAGCTGTGAGGCATTTTGTGGGAGTAATATAGGTTGTTTTCCTTGCTGGTTTTCCTGTTAGGCAACTCTGAAGGGCCTCTTTGGTTTGGCAGCTTAGCGCTGATTTTGCGGCCTATAAATGATTGCTTGTTTGCTTAGTTCTGACTTTGCCTCTTCTTTGGACTTCTTGCCGTCTTCTGCTCTTAACATGTACTTATTTTTTCTCTTTCCCTGGTATAGGCAATAGCCCCGTTGCTGCAGATGTCGGATGAGCCAGACTGACCTCACCTGCCATGGGCTGGTACCCAGGTTCACACGTGTGCCTAGGTGGGGGGACCTAACACTGCTGTGGGACCAGGTGACTGCCTGGCTGGGGTGTCTCACCCCGCAGGCAGCAGGCACTGTCTGTTGTGCTGATAGGAAGCAGACCTTGACTCAGACAGAGCCGTAGAGTCAGCTGCCCGATGCCAAAACGGTGTCTGTGCAGGCTGCCTTCAGTCCTGTTCTTTGCCGTATAGCCTGCCCTCATTTCTGTGAAGTGGTTCTGTTTCTGGCTTGCTGTACAAACCACCAGCTCATATCACTTCATTTAAGTCACTGTGTAGTATCATTGAGGAATTTTGTGGGACAGAGATCAACAACAGTGTTACAAGGTTTTTCAACTACCCTAACCTTGAGACCATCTCTGTATAAGTCTCCTGCCTTATTCCTTGCATGTTTTACAACTTCTGCGATAAATGAGGCAAGGCACCTCCAGACAGCCAGTTTCTTCAGTAAACAAGCCAATTTTATCCCCCAAGTGTTACATCCCATGCTCTGACTGATGTAATACTCCTGTGGGGAAAAACACCAGCGTGTAAACATGCAATGGGACTACCTCATCATGCCAGCACACAAAGGGGGTGAATTAAGTTGCACTAGCTTCTTTCTTTCCTAAACTTTGAGTGCTTGGCTCAACGATCCTTATGTTTTATCAAAAACATAATTCACTTTGTCTTTGAAATTAAGCTGACTCCTTCCAGTTTGTAAGATTAATGGGGCCAGACATTTCAAACCCTCAGCACAGAATTTTGATCACAAACCTAACAAAGCAAGCATAACATCAGGTTGTAATTGTCTCATACAGGCAGTGACGCTGCAAGGATGGAGATGCACATTCTCCAAGGCCTTCACAGCTGTTTGGCTATGTGTGGAAGAATATGGGTGTTCAGGATTTTACGCAATCACGGGTTCTCAAGGAGAGTTTTTTTCCAGTGCTTATAACTAATCTGCTCCTCTCCTTCCTTTTCTAATCTATTCATTTCTCCAACCCATCACACATTAGTTTTCCCACTACCCTCTTCCCTGTCCTTTACATGAGTGGAATGACTTATCCTGCTTTACAAGTGAGCCCTGTCACATGTATGACCTAACTTTCAACAATCCTGATACTTATAAATCTGCAGTAAATTGCAGAATAAAACCCCACCTTTACACTGAGGAAGCCCAGCCACAAAGCCATTGCTTCTTGCATCTAGGCATCATTAGCCTGAATGCCTCAGCTGACCTATTGCTGTTGTGGATGTCTTCCAAGTGGCAGAGAATGAAAAGAAACTTTAAGAAATCTGCAGACCTATAATAACCTGTATCTACTTCTGCACGGTACAAAAATCAATGCACTTCTACCTAGAAGTTTTTCATTTCAACTGTTGCCTTACATATAGCCTTCAAAATTTTAAGACATGGATGCAGGGTTTTAGGACCAATGGCAACTGATTTATTGCTTTATAGGGCAGGAATCATAAAGCCCTTTTACTCCCTCAGTGGCAGGAGCAGGCAACATGAGTCAGAAAGTAGGAAAGTGCCCTGTTTCTAGAACTGGTACCATTGCTATGTCACTAAAATGCCACGTTGCTAAGTGTCTGACCAGCTAAGAAAAAAATTCATTGGAAATGTAAATAAGTTCACAATTATTTGTTGCCAGACAAAATCTCAGCAGTCAGGTTTTGTCAGGAGAAAGCTGTTCAGCCACTACACTGTCTTCTGAAGGTGTGGGGAAAACGGGACAGAGCTGCTGAAAGGAGTCTGTCCCTCTTACACCTTCCCAGTCACAGCTAGGTGTGTTCTCTGACCTCCTGGTTGCAGTCTCCTGCAGTAAATATCTGACTGGATTTGGTGGAAGAGCCTATTTTTTAAAGCTATTGTGATGCTGAGCACCACAGCGTCTCTGCTGTAATCAGCATCGGGCAACAGGCAACGGTCCAGTGCTAAGGGTGTGTGTCAATGGGCAGAGCTGCCCTAAATAAACATCTTTATGGCACTTGTGCTCTTGTAAGCTCTCCACAAAAATTAAACCAAATGTATGCTTCATCAGTAAGTATAGCAATTAATAGAATATTTAGTATAGCTGGCTTTTTCCGTACGATCAGCAGCTAGCAGGGAAGCTGCAGCCAGCACCATTCAACTTGTGGGTCATCTGTGACCATGACCAGTTTTGCCAAAATTTGTGCTTTGCCCTGCATATGTTGTGGGAGGACCCCAGCACTGTTTGTGGTCCCAGCTGTGCAGACAACTGCGTGCTAAAGGGAGGAGGAGAAACAGACTCAAACACTGACCTGGCAGAGCATGGGCTTGGTGCAGCTCCTCCAGGCTATTACTCTTGAGGATGTGGGGCTTGGTCACTGACAGCTTTCTCTGTTTATTTCTTGACACAGACTGCCTCTCTTACAGAAATAGGGTATTATTTAACAGCCGGTCTTCCTGCGTGAAACTGCTAGCGCTCATCACCACTACCCTGCTTCTCCTCTGCCTTGCCTACCACTCTTCTAAGGAGGCGCATGCCTTTTCCTTCCCCAGAAGTTTTGTAGGTGGATCCATTTGATACCATATCTTTCACTGGTATCCAGCCACTTTTTCTGCACCCCGGGCTCCTTTATTTGCTCTTCTCATTTGGAGTTTTACTTGAATGATTTTACGTAACATTCCAAAAGACATTTTTATTGCAATATTTTGCATGGCCCAACATGTTTTGACAAGGGAGGTGTTTTACAAATAATATTATTACTTTGAAGACTTAGTCCTATGGAACCACAGAGCATGTGGTTATGTTTAAATAAATTTGTTTTCACTGTGTGTCCTTTATTATGATTTTGCCCTGCTGTGTGATATTGGTGCAAGAAATACTATTTATCTGTAAGATACCAACAACACAATCTGCTTGAAGTGCAATGTGTTGGCTTGTCTCCCTCTGAGAGACAGAGGTGATACTTCAACATTACTTTGACCTTCTGGGCGGCCTTCTAAATCCAAGACAGAACTAGTGATCGTATTGATTCAGGACAGCAGCCAGAGGAGGTCCTCGCTGTTTTCAGAACCAGTGCTGACCAGGATGGTTGGACCAGATCCGACCTAAGGGCCCTGTTTCTGAAGCTTCAGAAAGCCATCACATGCCTACTTTGGCCAGATTGTTCTGTGTGCGCAGCATGTTTTCACAGTTTTTTTCTGATATTAAGTGATACTAACTATGTCACATCAAAGAAACATTACAGTGATAATTAGAATTAAATGATGCGCAAAAGATCACACTGGCAGTGGGCTAACTCGAATTGAGAGCCCGGGCCAGCCAGCAGCAGGGAGGATGACATAGAAACAGTCTGAAGGAGGCCCAGCTGGGAAATAGCGGGAAGCTTGTCTTCAGCTTATGCAGTGCCTCAGATAAGAAAAGACAATGCCTCTGAGAAAGTTTCAAAGGCAAAAGGCCCTCCCTTAAATGGAAGGTTTATTCCTCTAGAACCAAACACTCCTATAAAGAGGGATCTAAAAGGGATAGTCTGTCCTGATCTCTATTGCTCAGTTAAGTGTGCTTGGTGCTTTCATCTGGAATTTTGGTAACAGGCTTGAACCAACTAATTAATTTTCTTGATCAGCTTGTGTGGTGCTTTCATCTGGAATTTTGGTAACAGGCTTGAACCAACTAATTAATTTTCTTGATCAGCTTGTGGCCCACACACTGGGCTCTTCTAAAGCACCGGTGAAAGGCGACTGAGAAAAGCAGTTGTGCACGATGCAAGGCTACATGTAGGGTTTAGTTATTGGCAGCTCCGGTGGAAATTTCATTTTGGCGTCACGCACTGGAAAAGGTCAAAAGCTGTAAGAGCATGTGAAACGTAATAAAAACTATTCATTCACTTATGTGTGTGTCCTCCCAACATCATTGTGGTGACTAGACCAAGAAGAACATTTTGGCAAGGAGCTTCACGCCTTCTGTGCAACCAACATCTGCCTCCATGTATTTAAAACTTCCTAGCATGCATGCTATTATAAATTTGTCCAGTGTTGTTGGAATTGATCACACTTCATAGATCTAGGCTTTGAGCCATACAGAACTCCAGATCTAATGAGACACTTTGAAGGAAAAAAGTTGATGCCTGGATATAATTTACAACTCTATGCTAAAAGAGTCTAGGCCTCGCAAAATGTATTTCTCTGGTGGATAGTTACTTTCACCATGTTTGGGCAGAGTTGCATCCTGTTCCAGTCTTATAAACAGTGGAATAATTCTTATTTAAATATCTTAAGTTCAGAGAAAATTAGGTTTCTCTACTACGGTGAAATATTCAAGGTTGCGTTCATTGTCATTTAATTGTGACTGAAGGCAAAGAAATAAATAAGCATGTGTCTGGACTTCAAGGAAGGTATGACTTCAATCAAAGGACAATCTGTTTCCTTTCTCCATCTTCGTATTTGCAAAATCCCAGGCAGAAAAATGCCTTCTCCCAGAACACAGAAGAAAGTTTCTAAGGCTCATCTGCAAAGGACGCTTACTGCTGCCAGTGGCACTACTGAAATAAAAATTCCAAAAAACACTCCGTGTGCATGTCCTCACGCTGGAGTAAAATGGCTCTTTCAGTTTTTCTCAAACCATTTCCCACATACTATACGGTTAAAAGAGGAGTATCAGAATATAAATATCTATGTAAAGCCTAATACTTACATAGGATTATTCCCAGCCCTATCTTACATCTGGATAATTTCCTTTTAGAAAAGTTCTCACTCTCAGGATTTGTCTATTTTCTTTTATACAGAGAGCTTCAGAAGGGATGGACTTCTCTCTGGTAGCAGGTCAGTAATGAAAAGTATCAAACTATATGTCTTTTCCAGAAGGTTTTATTTCCAGACATTCTGGACACACTGATGAAGTTACAGGCCTGCTCCTCTGTGCTTTGTAAAACCTGACAAGTAGCTCTTCATGGATTAATGGATATTTGTGACTATCAAGAGGATGTTTTTAAATGTGCTGCCTTTTGAGAAGGAAAAAAACATTTCCCAGTTCCCCTACCTTCTATTTTTTTGGTCTGGTTGATTCTTTTACATCAATCAACACCCTTGAAACAGGAGCTTTTGTTAATTCAAATACAAACAGTAGGAGGAACAGCCGTTGCATTTACTTAGTCTGCTCTTTATCCTAGCTCAGCCTGTTGCAATCTCTTCGTAGCTAGACTGCACGTGAGGAGACGAGTAATAGAGCAGTGCTCCACTATCACTGCTTAAACTGCTGTCTTTTCTCCTTCATTTCCATGACCTTGGAAGACTGTTGGTAGGTCCCAGAGTCCATACATGGGCTCAGGTAGTTCCATCAATTGCAAGAGGTGCATTGTGCTTCCCAGAAGGTTGGTTTTACAAGCAGGGACACCTGAGATTTCTGGCCAGATCCTCTTCTCTGTGACTCTGCAAAGGTTTATGTGAAAAACATTCTTGCATCAATAGTGATCAGAACCCCCCTCTTGGTTGCCGGAGGATGATCGTGGGCACTTAGAGTCTGACTGAGCTTCTGTCCCACTGCCTGTGTATTGTGAACGCCAGACAGGGCTGCACTACCTTCAGTGTGTGGGAGACGTGTCTTCTCTCAGACCTGGACATCTTATACCTGTCACAGGAAGGGCCTTGGGCACGCGCTGGCTGGCACTCAGTCCAGACGAATGAGTGCAAGCCTTGGCAGGTAAGAGAAGCCTTTAGAGAAGACAGATAGACCAGAGGTTTCGATTGGGTTTCGATCAGGGGTTTTGATCAGAGGTTTCAATTGCTGAAGCAACAGCGTGCTTTTTTTTCCGAAGCCAAATTAAAAGCTATGGAAGGACATGCAATCTCGAAGTAACGTCCTTCACTGTAGGCTAAACAATTCCTACTAAATTTAAATGAACCTGATACAAACCCACACTAAATCAAACCAATCATACCCAGGCCAGTAAGTTGTATTTAATTACATCATACTATACCCTTCTAGTTTCCCAGTGTAGTTCTCATCTCAGTTTCCTTTGCTTTTCAAACAATCAGTGAGACTTTTTGCAACACTTCATATTTAGGGAAGAACTTCCACTGGGGGAATGACTATTTAAATAATTTTGTCATGTTTTTCCATCTGTTGTTCTAGATGTACTCACAGTTTTTACAGAATATGAAGCAAACATCCTGCAGAGTCAGTCCAAGGCTATTTTGCAGCATAACCAATGTCTGAGCAGGGTTCTGAGGTGCTTGGATTAAATAAATAAGCTTTGTAAGTATGAATTGTTGTATTGTCATTGTCATCAAGATGTTCCAAAACAATTTGTTTTTCACAGAGAGCAACATGTGACAGAATAGGAGAAAACAAAAATGCTTGAGGGCCAAGCGAGCGGAGAGTGTTAGTGCCCTGCAATCTCCTAGCCTCCAACAATCTATGCTTCAGGAATTCACTGCACAGACAAACCCCATGGGCTGTCCTGCCGTGAATTAAGCGTTAATTAATTTACCTCTTTGTTTTTTAACTCGTTTATACTTCTGGGCTCCAGGGGCTCCTGAGTTGAGGAGTTCCACATCTGCACAGTGGAAAACAGACTTCTTGTGGGTGCTTCTTATCTCTTGGTCACCCTCCAGCTCCTGGGTGTTTCTCTGTTCCCCTTGCCTTGCTGCCTGCGGTTTACAGGTACCAGTGACTGACTCTCTAGACTCGAGACTATTCTCTGCTCTTTCTGGCAGATGCTCCACACATCACTCTGTTCTTCTTTAGTTCTCCCCCATGAGACGAGGACACCAGGACTTCTGGCAATACCATAGCTGGTGTTACACTGTGATGAGCACACAAAGCAGATTCATTTCTGGCCAAAACACCCATGCTGCACTTGTTCTTTGGACAATGCAGGACATGGACTAGACAACTTTGGAGCCACATCCATCCTCCACAAACCTGCCCCCCCACTTCGCTCTCTGTCTTTGTGACCACTCTTACTTTGTGATAGTTTCTCATAAGATTTCTGGTGAGGCTTGGTTTATACACCCATGTGCACTTGTCAGAGCCTCATCACTGCCATCTGGTACTTGGTCCTCCAGGGACTCCTGTAGACTTATGAGGCACCATGATCTCCCTCACACATTTAACAGATCGCATCCTTCCGTGTTAATTACAATGACATCTGGAGGAAAAATACATGTTTTCCTATGAAAAAATTGTGTTCCTGAGAATCCGTGACCACACAGCTAGCATCTGGGGAAATCGACTCTCTCTGGGACAGTCTTGGGTATGCAGTTAACATCTGCATGTGCATATAAGGTGCCTTGCTAAAGATGAACCAGGAGTTTTGGGCTGGTCTGCGGGGAGCTGTGGGGAGCCAGATCATCTGCGCAGGTCCGAAGCCACCTGATGAGGGTTCCATACATGGTTTGACTTTCTGTGCCATCAGCAAGAAGTCTCCTGCCTTTGCACTTTCCAGGCCAGCCTCACAGCAGTGTGTCAGAGTTGCATCTCCTGGAAGGAGTGACCCTGGACTTCAGGGACAAAATAAGAGCCTGCTGGATGGTCTGGGGCTGGGGAGGCCTGAGACTCTCTGGACCAAAGCATGGAGGTCCCTGGCCCCGGGGTGCCAGTCTGCTTTGTTCCCTGCAGGCAGCGACCAGGCCAAGCTGCACCAAGCAGAGAGCCTGTGCTTGCCCTGCCACAAGCCAGCTCTTCGCAGGACGTGTCTACACTTGCAGGGATCTCCTCCGAGCAGTGGATTTGCTGGAAGCATATGCAGATGAATCCTCACCAGGTCTCAGGAGGGCAGAAGACAGACCTACAGCTTTCCTGTCCAGCACAAAGCAGTGTGAGGTGGCCCAAGCCCTTGCTACAGTGCAGGGCATGCGAGTTGCTGTGTTTCCCCTCCACCTCCCAGAAAATTACGTGTCCTGGTGGGAAGCAAATACACAGTGCAGACCCAAAGACCAGACATGTCCCAAAGAGAAGCAACCCATCAGAAGAGCAGCTCACTGGCAGCGTGGTAAGGGCTGAGTCAGATCGGGTGAGAGATCTGGGCTGACCTCCAATAAAGCCACTGGAAACGAGGGGGGAAGCATCACCCCCAGTGTGGCCAGATGTGTCTCTGCGAGCAGGGACTCTTGCGCTGCGTTAGCTGGGTGTGAGATTCGTGCTGGTGCGGGGGTCCATCCACTGCCCCCAGAGCTCTGCCCTCCCGGCAGTGCGTGGGCACGGTCCCTCGCTCCCCTTGGGGCTTCTGGCGCTTTCGGTGGCGTCCCGGCGGCCAGACCCCCCCATCCCCAACAGCGCCGGTGCTTGGC
>Ga0065711_1034324_pt1 | contig 23976 bp, 9 predicted proteins | sample Hoacrofraction12_FD_59098 | JGI IMG/M metagenome (GOLD analysis project Ga0065711, IMG submission 59098) | Hoatzin crop microbial communities from Cojedes, Venezuela - Epithelial fraction 12 v2 (version 2) | ecosystem: Host-associated > Birds > Digestive system > Esophagus > Crop | place... | reverse complement strand
AGGCCAAGTCATATTTGACTGTATATGGTGTAATAATCTGTATGGCCAGAGGGACTTTCCTTTCTCAATTTTTTTTTCTTTACTTGCACAGAACAAAAAGTTATGCAGAACACGTGAGAATTTCAGGAGGTAACAATAATGAACACCAGTGCTGTTTGTTTCTTATGCAGGAATAGATTGTAGCTACATACTTTTTAACCAGTTACAACTAGAAGATGATTTATTGTCTGAAAGTATAAGAACAGGGTAATTATTAGTTTTGGAGAGGAATAATTTCAAATAATACAATGGTTTCTGGATTAAATAGTACAATGGTTTCTGGATTAAATTAAATGATAGTAAAACCAGGGCACAGTAGCTCAACTAAAGCTTTGCAGAATATGAGGGACTGTCCATATGTCTACTTTTTGCTTTGATATTTTCTTTTTTAAATAATGGGGGAGGAAGAAGAGGCCAACTGTGCAAACCCTTTCCCAAGAGCTAAAATCTGACACTCCTTTGAGGCTTTATGATGCTGTAGCGCCTGTGGAGAACTGCTACTCTCTGATACCTTCCTTGCAGCTCAGTCTTTAGCATCTTAGCTTTGCTTTAGATAGCTCCGTTGTTTAACAACATATTGTCCATCTTGAAAGACTGCTGGGAAATGGTTGAAAATACAGGGGCGGAAAACCACGAAATTTGCAAAAGTCAAGACAGAAGGTCCAGCCTTAGCCCTAAGTGTGGGCAAGCATCAGTGAAAACACGAGCAGTAATGCTGCATACAGTGAGGGGCAGTAATGTTGCATGCGGTATGTACCGCGGTATGTACCGTTTGAGCTGAGCTTTGCGGTTGGTACTGCGGGGTGAGTCGGGAGCCACGCTGGCAGAGGGCACTGTTGGACAGTGTGTTCAGTAATACCCTCTCCATGCGAGTTTCAGATTTATTTCTCTGACTATGCTCTTGCATTTTTCTGCTTTACTGCTTCCCATAGAAAACTACTACATTTAAACAAAGTAGAAACTTGTATGCATTTAACTGATTTTTTTTATTGTAACAAAAGTAAAACCCATAGGGTGAAAAGTAATTTTTCCTTTGAAAAAAAGGCTTAACAGCTGGGAATTTGGAAAAGTGAGTGAAAAAAAGAGTTTAGCTCAATTAGCTACTGTCATTCAGTAGCTTCCTCCTGGGATAACTTCATTCTTTATTCTATTGTGTAGACCTAATTCCATTGTCATGAAAGAGACCAAATAAAAGGAGTTAAAGAAGTCTGAACTACAGAAAATCTAGTATATTACTTTTCCAAATTTTACCAAAAGGAAAGGTTGCTGTTTCTGTCCTGCAGCTTTCACTTTGAAAGCAGATAAGACCTCAAACCTATAAGCATCTGTCACCCTCCTTGCCTTGGACAGATGTAGGTTCCACAAGACTCTTGTAAGCCTCTGCAAATGTTGAAGGTTTCTAAGATTCCCATGTAAAATAAAACTTTTGAACGTACTTTCATAACATGTGTATGCAGTAAATAATATCTGGATTTTAGAAATCTAAGTTTCAGACATTTAACCAATGCTGTCATTAATCTGGGTGGCCAAAGGAAAAACAGTGAAATGGTTCCACTGTGAGCCTACAACGGTAACACTGCATGGAGTATGTGGTCTTTAGGTTAGAGGTCTTGTTTCTCTAAGAAAACAGAGCCATGCATCTGGATGTTGCAGAGGGATCCGCAGACTCAGAACTTGTCAATTATTCTTACTCTCTGCACTCTGAAATTGTGTGAGTCTTCACAGGTTCAGGACAAAAGACTGTACTCTTTTGGTTTGCCTGTCTTTTGATGTGCTCTTCAGGTAAGCTCTCCATCTGTTCCTCTAGATTCTTCTTTCCCCCAACCATATGTGAAAAGTGTCTGTTGATTTTGGCAGTGAGCTTGTGTCTGTTGAAACAGTGATTGCTGTATAACTTCTTCCTTCATTGCAGAGCTCTTAAGATGTGCAGCTTACGCCCTGGCGAAATTGCCAAACTGAGTATTCCCTACTTCTCTCACTTGCAGGGCCCAGTCAAAGGGATTGAAAAGTTTGTGTGAGAAAAAAGACACACCTCTCTGTGTTATATCCATTAGACCAAGTTTGAATGTTATCTCAGTCTTGTTTGAAGCAGGGCTTAACTGTGGTCTCCCACATACCAGGAGGGTTTTTCAGCCATCTGGCTACTGCATAGTCTTCGTAAAAACTCTCTGTTGAAGTTATTCTGTGTTGTTTGAGTAATTCAGTATACATTGGGTAAGGGAAGGAGAAATAAAAGAGGAATTACTATAGTTTGATAATTAAGGCATTTATTCATATAGGACATCCAAATACAAGTCCTTTGTCCCTTCTCCTGTGAATATGGAATGATTCTTAAGTAGTGAAACAGCTTCAGCAGTTCCACTGTGAAACAGCCCACAGGTTGGTAAGTAGAGCAATCCTTTGAGATGTGAAAAGATTTGATTCGGGATCTCACAGCAGGTCAGCTACAGCAGGGATCTGAATCAGGTCTCTCACCTAATCACTCAACTTTTGGGTACAGTTGAGTCAACAGACACTGGACAACCTTTCCCCTCCTTCTATTTAAACCATCCTCTAAATAAAATATGTGTCGTGACAAGATGAGAGAGTACAATATTTATTTTTTGCTCTCTCTGAAAGATAGAATACTTGGGTGGTTTCATGTTAAAACCTGCACATGCTCTCTAGTTAACTGTCATTATTAGATATGCATTCACAATAGAAAACAATAAGAATGTCATGCTTGCCCAGTACTGAGATAATAATATCCCAAGCACAATGGCCAGTGAGCTTTAGTGTAGGCAGGAACTAAAATAGCTCACGCTGTCTAAATTAGTGTTAAGTGCTGCATTTAAACGGAGACTCCAAATAATGTAAGATTAGCAAACAGTTTTATGTCAGTTGGAAGTGAAGAGGTAAACCTTAGCTAATGCAAGAGTCCCTTTTCAATGCAACAGAGCAAAAAAATCTAGATCTGAAGAATAGTGGGAACAATCTGTATACAGTCACAGTGGTTGACTGGATATTAACTGCAGCTATGCCTAGAAAAATATGTAGTGTAAGTGTTGGTTTATAGTCCTTTGCATACCTTAGTCCATATAGGATTATTGCAATTATTATCCATGTTAATTTAGCCAGTTTATTTTCCTTCATGGTCCACATGCAGTGAAGGGATAAAATACTTGTTGTGAATAGCATGCATAATATGTAAACAAGACAATTCTATACAAAAATAATTGTATACCGTACAATTTTGAGTTTAGATTTCAATCTGAAGCTCTTAAGAGTAAATGCACATCAAACTCTTCAACCGCCTTTTTGAGGGAATGGGAAAATTCAGTTCTCTGCTGCCTTACAGTGACAGAGATAACATACATTGAACCAAGAATAGGGAAATAAAAGCAATAGTTACATCAGTTCTTGCTTTTGAGATATATATGTTTATAGGATACTTGTGACATTTTTTATGTTCTTAATGTGGGACTTTATTACTCAAATGTTTAAATATAAAATATCTAAAATGTTTTCCTTCTCTCAGTTTTCACAAATGTTCTTTGTTTTTAAAGTAAATATCAAAGATACTTGGTGCCAAATTCTCATCTCAGTTATATCCAAGCAAGCCTGCCAGTTTCAGTGCACTTGTTTAAGCATGTCTGACCATGGTTTTCTCCCCTCTCATATTTTCCCACCTTTTCTTGCTGTCATATGCTTCAGTAAAGCCTAAGTCCCATGTCTAATGTTGGATACTCTTAGCACAATCCCATGTGGCTTGTACTGCCAAATTGCCTTTTTTTTTTTTTTACAATAGCAAAAGACTTTGATCCTTATTTACAATTGTGAAAAAACTATAGATTAAAGAAAAACAATGTTAGGGTTGCTGCAAGAAGATTTTATCAAAGTATCTAAAATGCAAGGGAGGAGGCTTTTTTTTTTTCTTTTCTACTATCTTGGACTGATAACATGAGTGGGAGCTGCAGCTTTCATGGCCGGTCGGCCTTGACCATATGTTAGTTTGCCATATGTTACCATATGTTTTGTCAAATGCATGGTAGTCTTTCTGTGGATGCAGCCTTACACTGTGTCTTCATTATTAAAAATTTACTACTTTACTTTTACAAGTAGCCTTCTAGCTGAAGATACTTTAATGGAAAGCCTTTTAGAAGACAAAGCAAGAGATAGTTTTACATTTTTCTTCACCGATTTTCACAAGGAAGCTATGATCTCATATTAGCTATTTATCTGTAAATAACTTTTTTGTGGCAGAGAAAATGTGTTCTTCTTGTAATACACTATATTAAAATCTACTCTTGATGCTGGAGTAAAATGTAATTATCTCAGGGTTTAAAAGGTCTTAAGCTGTGGCAGTGTTATGTCCCATTAAGTGATTTAAGCAACAATTTTTTTAAAAAATATTTTTGACCTTGTTCAGGAGAAGGTACCATTTTCCTCAGTGGAGAAAGCATTATGTGGGCATTGAAAACTTTCAGAATTAGTGTTACATCTTAAGTTTAGTCATACTTTCACCAGCTTGGAAGGATTCAGAGAAGTCCCTGTATTACTTTAGTTTGAAAACCATAGCAGTAGCCTAGATCTTTTTGTAGGAAGATAAACAGAGTAGAAGCCTGATCAAGACCTGTTTCCATAGTCACTTTATATCAGACCAAACTTAAGAAATTCAGTTGCCTTTAGACGATTCTCTACTAAATACTTCTACTAGGGAAAAAAAGTGCTTCTTACTTAGTGTTTCCTACTAGCAAACCGAGAGTTTTTACTTTTCTGTAAGTGGTATCCAGCCTGGGCAATGCAGCCCATACTGTTGCTGACTTGAACAGAAGAATAACATCCTTTGCCTAGGAACTGTGTGCCTAGTAAGCTCCAAATCCATGTGTGTCGGTCTCTCTACATCAATCAGTGCAAACCCATCCACATATATATACATTGCACAGTGATGAGTATTAAATTAAGCTATGTGGGCTTTTCAAGCTTTCTCTGCACTGAGTTTCTCATGGTTCAATGCCCTGACCCAGTAATACTACCCAATCAGCAGTGAAAACATTATGTGGGGTGGAACAACCAAAGGAGCATAAATGTGGATGAATTAGGAAGATTTGGACAAATAAATTCCTAGCAATAATTTTGTTAGACAGACTTGTCTGTGTTAGGGGAATCTATGAGGACGAAATGCTGGTCAAAACAGTGCCAGTTCCACAGACCTGGTCAATTTACAGTAAGAAACCAAGTATATGTACCATCTGGAAAATGGCTGGTCAGATAGCTGAATGTGGAAGCCACTTGGAAAGGAAAAAATTAAGGTAGAAACGGGGAAATTAAACAAAGAATGAGCATCTGGGTCCAAAAAGTAGTGATTTGCTGTTCTAGTCTTTAATACTGTCCTTACTCATTTTAAGCATGCTTTCTTTTCTCTGGTTGAACCTCTTCTGCACACCGGTTGTTCATACGCTCCTTTAATACTGTGATCGACCCTGCCGAAGCATGGTTACTTTTCAGTGATTGACTTTTTGTAGGAAACCTTTGTCAGTACCCACAGCTAACATTCTTTTACCCTCATCCAGCTTTAAAGTTCTTTTGATCCTTGTGCATAGATGGTTTTCATTTTCATAGAGATAGACCTTCTGCCAGCAAATGCTACTAAGGCTGTTTACAAATCTCCATTGCACTCAATGCCCATAAAAAAATTCTTTGGTGAGCTAGTTTGGGTTTTTTAAAACTTTAGTGCCTCAGTGCCAGTTTGTGTATTCCTTTATAGAAAGGTTATGGCTGTAAGGTGACATGTATGATTAGCATTGTTATTTTGAAATGTATGTTGTTTTGTCCTAATCTTTAGTGCAATAAAAAAAAAGTCTGAGTTGTTAAAATATTACCACTCATTATGCATTTCTCATGATCATTTGACTTCTGAAATCTGTAATTGGTTTATCAATGACACACAGATTATAACTCGAAAAAGAAACACCTCTAAGATTATCAAAGATGACAACGATTTGATAAATTGATAAGCTAGTTTAATAACCTGCTTCAATAAGTAGAAGTAGATATTAATCTGCAGAGACGTTTACATGTAAAAAGACCAAGTCAATTGCTCAGTGTTTTTTTTTTATTTATAATAACAAATCTATTACTAAATGAAGCACTTTCTTTGTCTATCCATCTTGCAATTGCACAGAAGGATAGTGCTTGGTACAATGAGATCAGATAAACACTAGAGAAAATGTGCCATTTTACAAAATACTACCAATTACTCTAGCTTCTTTCTGAGTTAAGGGGTCTGCCAGTTTCCTTTGAAACCTACTTTAGGAAGCTTCATGGTCAAAACCAAGATCCAGCAATTTATAATTCAACTAACCATCATTTCTTAAGTTTATGCAAACTGACAAACCCTAAAGGAAAACATTGGATTTTTTTTTTTTTTCAGCTTAACAGACTTATCTTTCCCATTTTTCAGGCTCTGGTTGCCAAACTGTCAATATTCCAAGGGTAACCCAGGTTATTTCTTACGAGCATTCAGATCAGAAGCAACTTAAATAAGCACTGGAAATCACACAGAAAATACTGTGTCATTAATTGTGACAACTTAGCTTTGAAACCTATTTTTTATGCCCTTTGCACTGAGTTGTTCTGGACCTTTTAAGATATTCTGATGGTGTGCAGACAAAATTATATTTTTTAATATTCTTGAGATTGTCTTCAAATCTTAGTCTCCCAGACCCCAAATGATTTCTCTTCTAATATTTTTTGCTGCTACTGAAAGATCCATCAAGATCTGAAGCTCTCAAGATCCACCTCTCAGTGGCCTTGCTTTCTACATGGATATACCATGTACTTCCCAAACTTACTTTCCATTTCTGAGCATGCTAAATTTTCAGCTTCTCCATGCAATTTTATTTTTGTTTTAGACTTCTGCACAGCAGACAGCTGCCTGGATCGAAAATGCTGTACGGCGTGCATTAGACAATATTAAGGCTAGCCAATTAAGCACTGCTTCTGCTGAGTAGAAGAGTCTCACCTTTACCATTATACACCATCAGCTTTCTAACCCCTTCGAGCAATGAATCTGAAGACTATTCTACATTTTTACTATACCTGTAAAAATGGACTGTTCTTCCTGAGCCTTGCTAGATGTTTTATTTTTATATTGCATTCTTGACTATCACTTGCTGTATACAGTCAGGGAGAAGAATGTCACCAACATTGAAAGGAATATGAGAGTGGCTCCCAGTACCTCTAATAACTCTTAGCAAATTTACGTTCCAGGGTTGCAATAGCTTGCAAATTACTGATAGTCATCAGAGTATTTTTTTACAGGAAAAAAAGTCTCATATTTTTAAGTTTGAGTAGGTAGATAAGGAGAAAACACTTTCCAGATATCAAAACAAAGATTTAAGAGAATTATTAAGGTGTGGGAATGTCTCTGGTCTGAAAAAGTAGTAATAGGTTGACCAGTATTGCTACAGGAATGGGTGATGAGTAGTGGGGGGGTGGGGGTGTATTTTTTTTTTAAAGTAAGTTTGATTTCTGGAATAGAGTTTCACACTGATACGTTCTGATGAGTAGATACTTCTGCTCAGAGCTTGAATCTTGGTCTTTTATAAACAGCTCTATGGGGAGCACTAAGCCTCTGGTCTTAGGCACTTACCCAATATCCCCAGGAAACCAAAGCTCGGGCTCCGGAACTCACATCTTAATTACACGAGATACTTCTATGGGCAAACTCAAGGAACTCAAGGTATGTCAAGGAATATTTTAGACTTCAAGAGCAAGTTAAGCTATCCGAGTAGACACAGTTTCAGATCCCTTCAGTGCACTTTGCATTAATCTGTTCTAATTCTCTATCTTACCGCTATCCTGAAGGCTCTCGTGTATTCTGGTATGGCCCAGGTTTGTCTGTGTTTCTTTGCTTATATCTGTAGTCTTATTTGCTACTATCATAAGCTTTCATAAGCTTTCAAACTTGCTGTCATAGCCTTGTTCCAAGTTACTACTGAAAGGACATTCTGATGAAAAACAGAAAAGGGAAAGTACCAGCTCATATGCTAAGATAAGCTATTTAATCACTTGTTCTTTCAACTTCAGATGTTACAATTGAGGAATCCTTGTTTAAAAATCCAACACCTAACGTAAAAAAAAACCAAAAACCAAACAACATAGAAGTAGATTGGTTGTGACTAGCATGGATCTGTGTGTGAATGAAATCAGTTCAGGTAGGCTACAGCAACATTTGATGCAAGCTTAATATACTTTTTCCAGGTTTTAAAATTATTATCTTCTCTTATCCTTCATTCATTCAAAGGAAACTCCACAAGGGTTAATGTGGAACAATGACATGCAATGACAAAAGCTCTCATGTTTTCTACAGGTTTAGTGATATGATTCTCGATAGCTCTGCTTCCTGGAGTGTTTTACTGCTGAATTGTCAGTGGATTTATCCACAGTATGTGTTGATTAGTACTGTATTTATGCAGAAGAATAATACAATTATCTTCTTGCTTTGATCTTTTCTTTCTACTCCCTTAGTAATTTTTCTGTTTTATTTACAGAAATAAAATCAAAAGCAGAAAGGAGCTGGGGGTGTGTGTTTGTTTCATAGTTTTACAACCCACCTTATTTATCTAGTTCTTTATTCTGAACTTAGGGTCATCATTGTTTTGCATTGTAATATATGCAACATCAGCAGCAGGATATATCTAAACCAAGCGAGAAAATGTTATAAAATTAGATACGAACATATAAAGCCGGGGGAATGGAGAAGAGCACTGTCACATACACTGAAATATTACATATACTGTGCGACAATCACAAAGTGTGCAGTATTCAAGCCACTTTCAAAATAGTAGATCTGTTTATATGATAAAAGTGAACAGCTTTTAAACCCATAGAAATTCCTTTACAGGCATGTTCTTAGTTCTTTAACTTTATTTATTGGAATTTAAATGTATTATACAAGAACAAGTCTTTTTATAGATACTGCAACAGATGGTCAAACACCATGCTTACCTACAATTATATCCACAACCAGTGTGGATGGTTACATCATCAAAGACAATAAAGGAACAAATGTTCACAAGCAGATCTGAACCATTAAAGGGCCAACCTACCCTGCACAAATCCAGTAGGCCAAGTAAAATCCAGGATCTACACCTGGTGCTCCCAAATGCTGGAAAGTCTGCTAGTGAAGAGAGGGATCAGAGTTCCTCCCAGCTGAAACAATTCATTAGTAAAAGAGTTTAAATCACATCAGCTGAAATAGTGTAATATTTATTTTTTAGATCACAGCTTCTAAAAACCTTATTTCTAAAGCAGTGTTTTTGAAAACTTGAAAGTGCAACAAAACCTAAAATCATAAAATACTAAGTGTTTTTGTTTGGTTAGGAAAAAATGTTTTAGATAAACCACAACAACCATTTCTTTTGACTTTGTAAAAAAACCCCATCAAGTCAATTATTTGCTCAGTTCTATTTGCAGTGACAGAAAATAGCCCTAACTTCCATATGCCTACAGAGGCTGCTTCAAAGGTGGGTACTTATGCTCAGAGATGTTTCATGATAGTTTTTCTCACAGATAGTCAGGATACTCAGATCCGGCCTGATTAGTGGGGTATTACATAGTCAAATTAGGACTTACTAGTACCTAAACATCTGCCTGTGGAGAAAGTGTAAAAGAAGGTGGCTATAGCAGCCCTCATCTTTTCTCAAAAAATTCCTCTGAAGGTTATTACAAGTTGGTTAGCTGATAAAAGGATGCCATTGCATTTCACCTCTCTAACGCAGACTGAATCAATTTGTGCAACTTGTGCTTTGGTATCTTGTCATGCAGACAGAGAAAAGTATTCTTCAGTATATTTTCCTTTCAACAGCAGTGATACAGCCTTCATTGTTGCTCTAAGACAAATCATGCTCCATCTTGAAATCCTAATTCAAGTAGGCAGAGATTAGACTTGACCCATTGTTTTGGCTTTTTAAGCACTTGCCTTTGTATCTGTTTCCTGTCAAGTTGTCCAGAGTGGTCTATTCAGTATCATCTCTCTGAAGTGAACAGTTAAAATTTGTTTGTATTTATGTGTATCTGAGTTGGAGAGAGTGGAAGTCAAGAGAAATACTTCCATATTACCTTTTAAAATTACTAAAAATATAAGAAATTATTAACAGTTTCATATTTTTCTTTGTCTATATTAGTTACAAATCCCCCAGTACCATGGTTTGTTTGATATTTATTGTTCACATTTCATATTTGGTAAAATATTTTATAATACAAATTTATTGATTCCTTAATTAAAAACCTCCATGGAATTCATAATATGTTTGACTGGTTTGCAATTATATGTAGGCTTTAAAATACCATGAAAATCAACAGGACTATTTTAAAAAATGCCGTTAGAAAAAATGATATATGCCCTTTCCAAAGAGCTTCTTAGGACTGTGCTCTTCAGTTGTTTATTGTTTCTTCACACAGTGTTTATAGTTTTAGCCTTCAGCATCACTAACTGAATTGCAGGTGAACCTCACTTTCACTTTTGTTATTTTTTTTATATAGGCTCCATTTACTTACAGTGGAAAACAGAAAGATAATTAAGGAGAGGGGAGGGATGATCTTCTCTGCTTCCTTTTGAGAGGAATAACAAAGATGCTGGTACTAATGCTAGCCATTATGGAGCACGTTCTGGCTTAATTCTGTGTGGATGTTTGCCAGTGTCATTATCATCGGTGCTAGTATCATTGGTTCTGTATAAGAATTAGTATGAGAGAGACAATGTGTACAAGAAAGGCAGCAGAACTGTATTGCAAATGAGCAGCTATTACTTGACAAAGGAAAGCTCCTAATTTTTCAAAAACATCATAAGAAAGCATTTGTGAAAATAGCCTAATGGAATGAATCAGGAACATAATTTTTGAGTACAGATGTGCTTAAAGGATAAATCAGACCTACTAGGCTTCAAATGATGACTCCAGCCTGAATCATCTCTACTCAAAAATTGTGCAAACTGCTGAAAGATATCAAATGGGAATGCCCATCAATATCCCTTCTACCAAAACCCACCTGAGAAGTGCTCCAGTTTCTTCTCCCTCCCGCTTTAATGGCTGGCATGCTTCCAACAGGTCTCTTGCATACACAGACTGCTATCACATGGGGATGGAAGGCAGAAGTGGGTAGTTATTTTCGTTCCCTGTGCAATCCTCCAGAACTTATTCCCAATACCTTGTATTTCATATGGCAGGAGAGGAGAGCACTGCTTTGCTAACAAAGTGACACTGCTGAATTCAGTAACAGAAGCTTTACAGGACAAAGACCAACAGCTGATTAATCTGTGATTGTGACTACATTATCATTGGACTACATCATAGTCTACAACGATTTATAGTCAGATTATTCCATGATAATAAAAGATCAGTTGTGCTTATTAGAAAGTTTCTTAACACAATTTGTAAGCCTCAGTCACTTGCCTTGTGGAGGGGCTTCCTATTCGAATGTGAATTTAAGGCTATAATCCCCAAATGGCTTGCTATGATATCTAAACCTGTCAAGCAATTTGGGTTGATTTTTCATTTCCAAATGAATGGTAGAATGCTTTCCCATTGTTTTGGCTAAACCCAGAGGATTCTTGCCATTCTAGCTGCATTTCACCCCACTATGTTTTCAGAGTTAATCTGAATATACAGTCAAAGATAAACTTTTACCTAAGGGCATTGAAAGTAAAAGTAAGAACTTTAAAAATAACACCACTGTATGAATAACAATGGGAGTGCCTGTAGTTCAGATTGCATCCAAGTCATCAGCTCGGGAGTATTCCCGTGTCTTCATCAGATCATCTGTCTCTCAGGATGACATCTCTCACCCTGACCCCTTGGGATGCACCGGTTCTGCCCGCACCTTTGTTTCTGTGGCCAGTAAAAGTGAGCCCATAGACACGAATGAAACCACCAAGCCCTTTGCACTGCTTCCTGAGTGTCCTTGTGTATATTTCTATACTTGAAGAAGAATTTGGCCCTCTAAATTCCAGATTAAAAGAAAACTGAAAAAAAACCCCCACCAAGTGAAAAGAACCCTTTCATTAATTCAGTTGCTGCAGTTGGGCTTGCAGACTGTATAGCAAATAAGCAGCAAATCTTTAAAGGGAAGAATCAAAAAAAAAGGAAGGTAGGAGGATCAACTTGAATAGATTGTTGCTGAAAGATAGCCTGGTCATGCTGCTTCCAGCCTGTTGAAATATAGTTCAGTTTATGTTGTTTTACAAATAGATTGGTATTTTGTCATGGCATGATTGTCTGCCTTTCAATTCAAATGACATTGTATTAGTCTGCAAAGCCACAACAACCTTTCTTTTTGGGATATTTTCTGCATGGTATTAGGATTAAATAAAATTAGATTATGGCAAGCATTTGGCTTAAATTTTTTCTGCATTTGCCTTTCTGCAGAAAGATAGTTTACCTATGTTCAGTATAATGCAAAGATTTATTTCCTGCATTAACAGACATATTTAATACTTACCCAAATGGGCTTTATGCTTGTAATTTGTTAACTTACCAACCAGTGGCACCTCATTTCTAAACTTACTGCTGTGTTGAAATCAGTGTATGTGTGTTGACTTGCATCAGTTGAGCATTTGTCTATGTATATTTTAGCCTTAATTCCTAAAATTACTGTTCTAGCTGTCACTTGAGCTCCTTTTCTTAATCTTGTAATCTAGAAACAGTAATTTCCTATTACCTTCGTTTAATTCAAACTGCACTTCTGTCTAGCTGAAAAGGGGGATAATAATATTTTGACTTTTAGGATAAGTAAAGTTTATTAATTTGAGTTTGTATTGCAAAATGCAGTATAGCAATAGAAAATAAATAAAAACACTTAAAATTCAAGGAAATATTATGTCAATGAGGAATGTAAAGACGCAATTGGTGATATGTTACAAATGCATAATGTCATTCTCAGTCGAGGATTACGGAATTATATCAGTATGTGAATAATTTTGTGATTTATACTTCACACTGCTGTAAATGAATTAGTGAGAGGTTCCTGAAATCAAAGCTTAGGAAACTTTAAAAATGGAGGATGAAGAAGAGAACTAGCTTGATGCAATTATAGGTGCTATCAACAATTTAAATCAGCTAGCCACATTGTTACCTGTAAACCATTTTAAGGTTAAAAAAAAAAAAAAAGTCATTCTTAGTAAACTGTTCTGAAAATAAAATTTTGTAGTGTTAATCATGTGGTAGTAGGTCTGAATGGTTAAGGTATATTGTAGATGTTTCAGAAAGCTGTAATAAAGCATGTTTTTAGTAAATGAGACTTGACCCATCCTAAGTATTCTGTGATTATTTAGCTAAAGTCTTTCTAAAAATGGCTGGTTTTTTTAATTTAGTAAATTAATCATGAATAGGAGATTACTTCAATATTTATTGCCTTAATCAGCAAAGCATACAAGCAAAAGCTTTCTTGGGGACTGCTGAGAACCTATGAGATGTTGCAAAGGATACATAAACCCAAGTATAGAGCTTTTTCTTTTTTCTCTCTCACACACACATGCGAGCGAGTGTGTACATGCACGCGCCGCTCACACACTTTGTCTTTCTCATTGCATTTCCCCATGCTCTGTGTCATAGCTATAGCGATCTGCCCAGCAGCCAATGTTCACCATGCAGGCTAGATGAATGCTCAGCAAGGCAGAGGAGCTTGGTTTTGGTAGGAGGGTAAGCAATGCAACCTAGTTGTACTGCTGTGGGTGTGTGTGTGTTGTTTTTGGAGGGTTTGTTTGCTTGTTTGGTTGGTTTTGTGTGGTCATTTTTTTTTTGTTTTAATACGATCCACTGAAAAATGTATTTGGAGAGACAAGCAACCCATAATGATGTTCTGCTGAAACAATTGATGCTTGTCTTGCTGAAAACCAGAAGAAGAATAATGACATAAAAATTGTCCTTGTTCAGGAGCAGTAAGCAAAGATTATATATAATTGGACAGTTATGAATCAATGAAACTGTACACTTTTTCAGGCATGTGGGCAAAAATTCAAGCTTCCTATGTATAAGAAATCATGATCAGAGCACTTCGAGAATAAAATAATTAATTTCTTTAACTTTGTGTGTTCTGGGATGGAGCAAGATAACTTTGATCTTTCCATTTGAAATGTATTTCATTTTAGTACTGAAGCTTTTCTGAAATATGATGTAAAAAGCCTCACTTCCCTTTTCAAGAAGAGCAGCACTAAGTTTAAACATCTATTTCATAAGTATATTAAGAGAATAAATAATTGTGAACTACTAGATGTTAATATCGTGTATCTGCAGTAACTTGAATCCACTGATAGAATCACAGCCTGGTAAGTCAAATGTTCCTAGCTTTTATTTTGTATTATATTATAGATTTCAGTTTCTGGGTCCTCTGCTTCTTCTCATTCTCTGTTCTCCTTTCTGCACATCTTTTCAATACGCCTGCAGCATTTCCTAGGTCTTGTGATGGCATCCTATGGGATAATATTTTCGCATTCCTCTAGGGACACTGATTCTTGAAGTCAGTGTGTATGACATTGCAGCTGTGAATTTGATTAGATAATAATGAGGTTTATTTTTATCCAATTATTCTCATTTTTTATCACAATTCTTGTGTTATTTAGATGCTTCATATTTTCTAGATATACTATCCTAATGAAGAATCTGGAATAGAACCATGAGCCAAGATTAATAGGTTTTAAATCTGTGTTTAGAAAGTTGCAGAAAAGTACTGTGAAGCAGGAAGGTAATGCAAAATGTGTCAGGAAAGACTCACATGGTTGAGAATTACGTTTTGAGATAATTTTTTTGAATGGTAATGCAGCTATCAGCAGTGGAGGAGTGAGCTGCAACAGTTAAGTTTTAAGTTGTGGGGATTCAGTTACAATACGGATCAAAGGAAACTATTTCTTTGAAGAACAGTGGACAGAGAATTACTGACAAGAGAGTGTCCTGCTGAAAACAAATTCAATAGTCATGATGATCTCTAATGAATTTAGTAAGTGAGGGATAAATCTTGAGATACTTTACATGCTAGTAAAAAGGCAAAGTCTTCTCCAAAGGGGGATGTAAGCAGCAGGAACTTGCTCTGGAGACATTCTCTCACTCTTCACATCAGAGCAACTCACGATTGAGAGAAAGAAGAAATGGTGACTATTAGGAGACTTGTCCAGGGTTTAACAGATGGAAATTTACAGAGACATAACTTTAGGAAGGGACATGGAATTTCTGCTCCTTCTTGTCCTCGGTAACAATAATACTCTAACCCTCTCCGGCGTTGAGACTTCATTTTGTTAGCTGTTGCAAGAAAATTTTACTCAAGCTTTGATTTGAAATTTTAAAGTAAGCTCTTTCAGTCATGTTTTAGTTCACTTTTGAAAGTTTCATGCACAGCTGTCCAAATCTGTTCACTGGGTGCTTCTTCATTTGGTACATGTAAGTGGCTGCGTGTAAGTTCAAATAGGAAACCACAGTACCCAACTGTCTGCACTACTCGGGGTAAGCTACAGAGAAAAAAATCACTTAGAGCACAATGTTGAGAATATTGTTCAATAAAATATTGTAATTCAGTAGAAAATTTAAGAGGTTTGAAACTGGAAGTTTTCCTGACTAGGATGATTGAGGGTTAAATCCCATGGGAAAGGACTATTTAATGAGTACTGCTGAGCCCACGGAGTCCAGGAACGTGACAGTGTTTGAATCCCGTGCATGTTACAGATCATAGTAAATAATATAATCCAATCTTGATAAATCATGACAATTTTTGTAAGTGTTAAAAGCTGGCAAATACCCCCACACACATATGTGTGTATGTCGGCTAAAAGTTTGTGCATCACAGGATATTCTTCTAAAACCAAAAGTGGATGATGTAACTTCCTTTACTTTCTACTCTTCTAAAATCTGTGCTTGATGCATTTTCTTCTTTCTTGAATTCATTTGGGGTTGTTTTATTTTATAATCTAGATGAGGATTTTAAGGTGAAGTGGTATTTGCTTTCCTATTCGTTTACTATTGGCCTTGATAAGGTTCGTTATTCTCATATTTTGTTTTCTAAGAAATGCTTCAAACAGGCAAATAGACCTGTCATCTGTAGTAACATCAGATATGGGGCGAAAGAAGGTGATGATAAGAAGTTTACTCATACTTATTTCTTCACCAACTCTGGGTGAGGGGAGGCCTAGAGGAGAGTATTTTCATTTCTGCAGTTAACGATCTCCAGCACAAATCATTGCAAGAGTCGTATTCACAGAGATATAAAGACGAAAAGAACTGCAGGACATCATCCCAGTCCCATCCATAGACTTGTGTCTCTGCCGTTCTGATGTAATTCTAACAGCAGAGACTCCACCGTCTTCTGGGTGATCTTTTATAGCGCTTCCTTATCCTTACTGTTGAGAAGGTTTTCGTAATATCTACCCTGAATCTTAATTGCTGCAATTTAGCACATCTCTTTTTGTCCTATCCATCATTGTTATCAAGAACAGGTTATTTCCTTATTCTTTTGAAAGAACCTTTCATGTATTTGAAAGCTATTATCATGTTCCAACTCAGTTATCTCCTCTCTAGCCTTATTCTTTCAAGCTTTGTCACAGATCATGTTCTCTAGACTCTGGTCATGTTGCTCTCCTCACATTTCTCACAAATGGCTTCTGTCTTCCTGGAGCTCAATGTCCAAATTTGTACCTGGTATTCCTGCTGAGGCTTTATTAATGCTGAGCTGGAGGGAAGAATTACTTCACATTTTTGCAGGCTATCCTTGTGTTTCTACATGCCAACATGCTGTGAGCATATACCGACTCATGGTGTCACCCTGAACCACATTCAAATGTGAAGGCTCACACTGAAACTAGGCAACTAAAGAGAAAAGTACCGATCGTTTTACCCTCCCACGTATCTACTAGATAAATATGATCAAGGTTTATTGAAGATTGATCAACTGACAAGGTATGGGGAAAAAGTCATCATCTTGAAGAAAAATACATTTCCTCTTTACCACAAGAAGATACCAGTGATCAGCATTTACTGATTTCAGAGTGCTTGACTCATCCTGTTAACTAACCACTGGAAATCTGGTACTCTTATCAAGACAGAAATCGTGCATTGCAGATTAACGGCCAGGTTTGTGTTAAGCTCTGGATTTTCTCAGTCCTCGTGTTTGTAGTCACCTAGGTCAGAAATTTTCATGATAAGGTTTTTGTATCTGTGACTGAACATTGATGAAATATCTGCTGATCTCATCACTGTGTCCAAAAACCTCAGTAGTACAGCAGTTTATCCTTCTCACATGAAGAGATTAAATTAGAGATTCTAAATAAATTAACAAAAACTTAACTGTTGTTAACCACCTGGGTCTGTATTGAGTAGTGACGCAGGAATTCCCTGCTGCTAGTCGTGTTTACAACCAATATTTCCCTGAACTGTAGCAGTCCTGGAAAGAAAGAAGCAAACTTCTCCAAATGTAGAACTAGAATTTTTCTTCTGGAAAACTAATCTTGTGATTCTGCTTATTTCTGAGCTTCTTTAGTGGAAGAAAGCCTTTACTGTATTGCTTACGCATTATAAATCTCCTTTGATGAACAAAAATGAAAGACGTGCAAACTAGTGATGATACATTTTATATATCAAAGAACTTTTTTCATGTACTGAGTTGTATAATCGAAGCCAATCTTGACTGATAAGTTACTTTAGAAGTTTTAAGGTTGTAAGCTGTTTCCCTGTGCAATTCAATAGCTTATTACCAGTTAAATATAATTATATGATAAAGTATATAGATCAAATGTTCTAGAGGAATTCCACAAGAAGCAAATGCACTTGCGGGATATACTGTATATCTAAAGGATATTTATTTTAATGGCATAAACATTGCTCTAAATCTCTTTTTGCATTAATGATAAATTGATCATTACTGTGAAGTAGGCGAGAATTAAAAATAGCTTCTAATAATTGATAGCTTATATTGATTTTGCTGGGCTGTTTTAGCACCGACATAGTGTCCAGGCCTTTGGCTTGTATAAATTCCATTCAGGTCAATGGGATGTTGGCTGAAACCATCCAACAGCCTGTGCTTCAGCTCTCACTTTGTGGCGTTCAACCAGAGCGTGTGTATCAGTTTGGAAGTATGTGGCCACATGAGCATTACTCTTGCATACTTTGTAATTTGTAAACCTTTTGTGTGACTGTAATTCTAGTGTAGAAGTTCACTCTTAGCCAAAAAAGAGCTGCTCCTTGTCCCATGCAATGCAAGAGCAAATGCTTCTTTCTGCTACAATGGGAAGGTAAGAAAGAGGGATCCCGATCCCAAGCTTTGTGTTAGTTTATGTGATTGAAGGCAAATACATGCCCTTTTTATGCAACAAAATGCAGAGCACATGCTCCGTTACGTACCCAATGCGCAGGCTGTATCCCTGTTAGATACTTGACACACAGGGTTTGTCTCCTACCACTTGACCTGATGCAGGTGGTGTGCCCACATCTCACACTGAGCTTTATCACTAATATTGTAAGTTTAAATCTGGCAAGCGATTAATTAAGCATAGAACAATTACATTTTCATTAAATCTGGAAAAGTAAATGGAAATTGAGGTTCTTAGTAACAAGCATTGTAAATTTATGCTGTAATATTTAATCTTCCTTTGGTACTTCTGTGTTCCCTGAGTAGGAATTGAGTAAAAACAAAGTGAAGGCTTTCAGAGCATTACTTAGAGTAGGAGTTTTACTGAGTAAAGTGCCCTGATTTGAGCTATAGGAATTAACTAATTTTAGGTTTACAGGCAGTTCTGAGAAGAAAATATTTGAGAGAAGGCTTGTTCAGTCCAACTAAAAGTAGTGACGAAGAAAAGGCATTTAATTTTTTTAAACCAAGACCACAAAAAATGATGAAAGGGAGCATTTTAAAAATTAAATCATTTTTTAAAATATCATGTTTTAATTTTTATAATGTGTTCCCTTTATTTTTCACTACAAATAATTTGAGACCTTTTCATGTTACCAAATGAAAAAAAGTTTCACTGCAAGTGTTTTCTCGTCTCCACTGCTTTCACTGCTTTATAAAGCACGTTGATATATCTGGATGAGAAGGACTACACTAGTACTAAGCTTTTTTTAAACAAAACCACAAATCAGTAGCATATACAGTACCAACTCCACTAACAAAACAACAGTTGTGCAAGAGACAGGGATATGGAAAAAACATGGTAATTCATATTATATGATTGTCTTCCTCCAATGCATGGCATAATTCTGATTAAAATTACTGGCAGTACTTTGTGTGCATCAAAAGAAAAACAGCTCCAGGAACTGACATCCTGTTAAATGTGGAAGAGCTGTTATAGGCTAGTGGTTCAATATGGTGGTTTTTGAAAACTTCGTAGTGAAAACCCAGTATCTATTATGCCCCTAAGCTTTTCTGGGCAGTGATGCAGAACTACGTAATCAAAGACGGGCAGCAGTGCACCCATATCTTCTCCTGAAATTTATGAAATTTTTAACATGCGCAAAGATTCAAAGAGCAGGTTTCGACCATTATGCTTTTTAGGACCCCATTCTTCTCATTTTACTTGTTAGAAACAAAAATTGATGCAAGATTGTTGGAAGAAATTTGCTGGCTTCCTAAGCCTTTAAAGATATGTATGCATCGTATATTTTTTCTCTGAGTACATCTTTTATTATGCACTGAAATAAATAGGCAAAATTAACCAAGTTTTGATAGAGCCATAAAGTTGCAGCTGAGAAGTCTTGCATTTTCTTTACTGTTACAACCTAGTTTTAAACGATAAGTTGGTTGTGACTCCTCATTTTAGTTATGTAGCAGGTGCCTTGTCTTAGCTAGGAAAAATTTTAATGTAATTCATTAAAAACCAAAACACAGGTATGAATTAAATGATTTTCTGTTTCCAGTCTCTTGCAAGTTGCAGGTAATATTTGCATATATGCTAAGGAGAATGAGCTGAGTCCAACAAAGTCTCTTTACAGTAGCAGTGCTTTCCTGTAGAAGTTGCCCCATTAAGCAAAGTTGATCAGATATTTACAGGATTCATATTTATGTATGTATAAAACCTGAGGAAGGCCCACACATCCATAATTATTATAAACATTGGCATTTATCATGAAGCGATCTCAGAGTGCTTGAAACACAGTATTGCCTTTAATGTCGCACTGAGTGTTCTTATTAGAGCTTTATAGATACAGACTTGTAGGTGTAGAAGACTTAATCCTGCGAGGCACTGTTTAGTAGCGCTTGAAGTTGAAAGCCTTAGAAACCTTTCAGCATTGGTGTGAAGGGTGTAATTCTACCAGGCCATACTCCTGCAGATGGTCTTTATCCTTGTGACTGTTAACATTGACCTAGCTTGTCAATTAGCTATTAAGTGATTAATGGTTTGTAGCGATTTGCCCGAGGTTGCACTTGAAAAGCCATGGCAGAGGCAGATGTAGAACTTCCATCTTTTCCATACTACCAAAGGGTAGCCTAGAGTAATGTTTTAGATGCGGGTACGGCATGTCAACCTGATAGCCTAGCCATGTATCATCACCACAGAAGCAGTTAATTTTACAGTGTCACTGGAGGAGAGATGTGTACTGTGACAGTAAAATGTAGGTAGCTGTCTTTATTTGAATGCTTCAACAAAAGTGTGTATATTTTCTATATTAGAATCTCCTATATTTGTCCTTAGGAAAACAACAGAACGCGTGTATCATCAGATATTCTCCCTCATTAAGTTAATTATCTTTGGCTATTGTAGTAGCTTGATTTTTCTTGCCCTATCAATAGGCCTGCTCAAAGAAGTTCAACATCAAGTGTTTTATCTGTGTTATTGATTGGCTGGAAAGTGATGTGTTTGGGACTCTGTTGGAGCTCCTCTAGTGACTATTTATTTAAATTGGGGAAAAAAATCAGTATTACTTGAAAAAAAAAATAACTAGAGCTTTCATTTAACATTACAAAAGAGGGCATTGCTTAATCCCTGAAGTAGGAAATTGCTTTTCTTCATGATCCATTGCTTTCATACTGTTTCTGGCTGCTGGTGCTGAAGGAAAGAAAAACTATGTTCTCACTTTGTTTTCACTGTATCTATTTTCTTATCCTCTACAAAAACTTGGCTGCTAATTTGTTGTTGAAATAAATAAAGGGAGGGGAGAGCTTGGCTCTGAAAAGATGTGTTTGTCTCAAATGGGCATTTGTAAATATGGAAGCAAAACAAAATTTTATGTGGGAAAGTGAAAAAAATGAAATTAAGGATTTGAAATAGTATATCAAAGCTGAAGTGTGTGAGATATTGCTGTTCTTTGAGATGCCGTTACTGGTTTATACCTAAACTCAGCAGCATGTTCCCAGAAGACGAATGTTGCTAAGGAGTGGTTTTTCTTGTGTTCTGATCTTGTACATGTACAGAGAGAAAGAAAGTGACAATTAAAAGCAAAAGGCATAGCTGGCTGAAAATGATGGTATCTTGTTTCACCTTGCTTAAAACTCATTCTTTTTTGTTAAAAGCACCTGTTGTTTTATTGCTTCTAATATGCATTACAGAAATATAGCGTGTTACAGCTCAGGGCTGGAAAACACTAATGGACTGCAACTAAGGAATGATTATTTAACTTCAGAAGTTACAATATTTAGTTAATGATTCCCTGACATTGTCAGGACAGGTCACACTATGCATTTTAAAGAAATTATGAGTTAGCAGCAGCGGTTTGTATTTTTATCCTAGCAACAGGAGTAAGAGTTGTGTTTTTCTCTTTTCGTATCAGTGGTGACTTTTGTTTCTTTTTTTAGTCTGATTGCTTGTGTTTGGTTTTGGTTTTTTTTAATCCATTTAGTCTTGCAAATCATAATCAGAGGTTATGCTAGCAAAATATCAATCTGAAAATAATTGCAGTAGCGAGGTTTTGATACTGTATGTAACAGAAGAGATGTAGGTTTTATTGTGAGTTTTTGCTTGTGCAAGACCACACCATATGCCCAATAAAATCTTCATTAGAAAGGCATTAGTAGATTAATCCAACTTACTCTGTGGTTTATTTTATTTAGAATGTAATAAGGTAAGTTCATTAGTTTGCAGACTTAATGTTTTCTGCTGTACCTCAAAGCAACCAGTAACAATTCCACTGAGACTCCGCAGATCTCACTAACACCTGTCAAGATAAACACACGGCTCTCTGGGGGAATCATCTTGGCAACATAACTGAGGAAATCTGGAAAAAAAGTAAGTCTTTCACACACAAAAGAGTGTTACACAGTATAAACTTGATTAATGATTTTTCACATGCCTCTGAGGTCATATATATCTCTTTAAAGTGGAAAAAAAAAGTCAGATCAATCTCTGAAGAACAAATATTTAGGAATGTACAATACTGCATTTGAAATGTATTTTAAAGAAATTGAAGGATGTAGAATAATTATGTGATTTGAACTGAGCCTCAGAAAGGCTGTTTGAGACAAGCAATTGAGTCTCCATCCCCCAAGGGCTAGTATATTAGATTACAAGGATTATTGTAGTGGCAGTATTTGTGCCACTACATTTAAGATTATATCAGCATTTCCATTTTAAACCTGTATGTTCAGAGTTTCATAACTCAGCTATAGAACATTTTCTTGGCGCTACAAAGAAATACGGTTTCTGCACAACGGTGTCACTTTTTGGAGGTGGGGGGGAAGCAGCAAAGCAGCTTAAAGCTGAATAAGTACTTGGACATTTTAAAGTTATGAATGCCAAAAGTTAATGCCGCCTTCTTACAACTCTCCTCTTTAAATTCAGTTATTTCTACAGCTGACTTGTGACACTACTGCTGTCTAGAGTCTAAAGCAATGTATTGAACTAGAAGAGTGGACAGAACAGTAGCAGGCTGTACCTTACCCCTTTCTTTCCCGATATTGTTACAGGACTAATGTTGTTCAGGGAAGGCCGGAGATGGAACGCCACTGTACACCCTCTTCTCCACCAAGGCCAGGAAGGGGGGGGAGGGGTCGAGATCGTGAATCGTGATGGGCAGTATCTTAGAAATCCTGTCAGGAAAAATCTGCATAAAAATGCACTCCTTACTGTTGTTAACTTTAGGCACTCCACAAACATCATTTAGGGCTCTCCTGGCTACCAGTGGGATTCCCACAAAAAAAAAGGGAACTAACTTTTCTTTGCAAGGTCTTGAAACTCAATTTGTCCATTTTGGGGCCATTGCTTTTTGAGTCTGGTTTGAGCTTGGCCCTGCCATAGCATTTAATATCTCAGGTGTTCTGTATGGTAAGCTGTAAGAAGAGCTGCAAATAGCCAAATACATACACTTTTCCTATTTCTGGAGACCTTTATAAACAAATAGGCTTTGCATATATTTTTTATGCTTTTACTGTATACAAAAGAGCACAACGCTGGATTCTGTTATTGGCATGTCACTGATCTCATCAAACTTCTTGATGACTAATTTGCAACCTATTTTTGTGATTTTTTTTTTTTTTTTTTTGTCCCTAGCTGGAGTATTTGCTGAGCAGTTCAAATTAGCAGCATTTGAGCTGTAGTCAGGGACCTCTCTTTTCTGCGGCAATGCAGTGCCAATTCTTGCGGCAGCACTGGTAGAAATCAGAGAGACTTTTGCAGGTTCTGCAGCAGTCTAATTGCCCATAGAATTAACTGCTCATGCAGTAGTCCAGAGAGAACATGAGTACAGCCTGCCCTGCTTGATACGGGACTACAAATCTCTTAAATATCTCCATGTATATACATGTGGATTTGGCCTTAATTCCTGTGGCTTTGTATTGGAATGAAAGGAGGAACCTAGCCAAAGTGTTAGCACCCTTTGTGCAAAGTTAGACAAAAAAAAAAGAATACAAAATTAAATGGCATTGCAGCACTGGCAGACAGCAAAAGACAACCCCCAGTGGAGTACAAGCCATCCACCTCAAGGCAGGTTAAACCAGGGCTAGCACAAGTAATGGTAGGTGGACTTGACATGAAGACTGATGGACCAACCA
>Ga0065711_1004335_pt1 | contig 23977 bp, 7 predicted proteins | sample Hoacrofraction12_FD_59098 | JGI IMG/M metagenome (GOLD analysis project Ga0065711, IMG submission 59098) | Hoatzin crop microbial communities from Cojedes, Venezuela - Epithelial fraction 12 v2 (version 2) | ecosystem: Host-associated > Birds > Digestive system > Esophagus > Crop | place... | reverse complement strand
GGAGGCACGCGGCGAAGGGCGAAAGGCGCGACACGCACGCGCGTGAGGAGCCGGGAAGCGGCGGCCGTCTGCGGGGTGCGCGCGAGGGGAGGCCGCCGCGGGCTGTCAGCACGTGGCCGACCCGCACAGAGCCTGCTCGGCACCCGGGAGAAGGCTGTCCGTGATACCCCCGCCAGCCGCTCCACGGAGCCGGCACCCGGGAGAAGGCTGTCCGTGATACCCCTGCCACCCGCTCCCACAGAGCCGGCACCCGGGAGAAGGCTGTCCATGCTACAGTACAGCCACAGCACCAAGCAGCACCCAAACCCAGTGAAAAATGGAGGGGTAGGTGGTGGGCTAAGCAGCCAGGAGCAGAGAGGTCCTGCCCAACACACAGCAGGCACTGCTGCATGTTATGTGTATCAACGTACCGCATCAGTCACATCGTTCATCCAGACCTCACAAAAAATATCACTGTGGATTAAGTCACATCTCTGAAAACAGAGGACGTAACCTCAGGATCACTGTAGAAAGCTGAGCAGCTCCTTGCACAGTGAGCTCGGTACAAAGCTATGTGGTGACAAACCTGCTCTATGGCCATCCTCGCTGCAGGAGCCCAGGGCCTCAGTGTTGTTACAGCGTGGATCTTTGCAGGATACCAGAGATGCAGTTACTCTTGTCATCATTTTATAACTGGAGACCTGAAACACAGAGGAGCTCAGAGAGTCGCTGAGAAAATAAAAACCTATTTTAGCTCCTGTGCTTTGACACTGTGGAAAAATTTGCACGCCTGTGTACCAGAGATTTTTGGAGCACACCGAATATCATGTGCCTGCTGCGTTCTGCACCTCAGTAGATACTCGATCCGTCCGAATCTACACGCAGTCAGAGGCCCTCGCTCCCCGTACAAATGAGCACCAGGGAGGAAGGCTCCTAACGTAGATTCTCCCAGTTTTATCTCTGGAAAATCCTAGCATATGTGTTGTGGTTGAGTAGCAGAAATGTTGGACAACCTGATCCTGAATTTTGGGTAGCTGAACTTCTCATGTTGTAGCTAAACACTGAGGCACTGCAGTCTGGAAACTTGAATTTTAATTTAGCATTTTGTTGGTGGAACATTTAATGCACGTCTCTTGCAGCACAGACGAAGATTATGAACTCAGTTGTTTTTTAAAACAAAATATTTTGAAGTAACTAATTTTTCAAGTCAGAGCTATTACATAAGATGTTCTTGTAAAATTCCCCAATCATTGTTTACCATGGAAAGAAACTCCATCACCACAATCTGAAAATCTCAACTCCACTACTTCTGATGACCACAGTTTTCAGAAGACGTTGGAATGAACACAGCATGCTCCTTCACGAAGCTCGGACCCTGCTTTCTGGAGAGAAGCAGGAGAAGCCTGGATTTCTCCTCATAATCAGTTACAATAACAGCCCAGAACAGTGGAACAAAGTGCTTGAATGACACAACAGTGTCATCACATGAGCCACTGCAACACATTACCTGTGTATGTTCTACGTTGTAAAGAATGAAGGTAACTTTTTCTGCCTTCCACAGAATTATTGGAAAAGAATTATGGCAGGAAAAGAAGCCTTCTTACACAGCCATAGGGAAGCCTCTCCATACCTTTCCATGCGATAAAACTCAAGTAACAATGGTGTGCTCACCAGGGAGTTTCTGAAATGGTAAGGACAACAGGCTGTAGGTATGTTACATCCCTGGGAGAATTTCGCAAAATCCCAAAGTGTTCTTCACTGCTGCTAAAAGGATTACTGTGATGTGATAGCATAGGAAGTCCTCTAAGATTATAAACTAGTTAGTACATGGGAAACAAAACACAGGAATAGATGGCTGCTTTTCACATAGAGGGAAACCACTACTCTGAGTTGGCTCCTATGTTACTCAGTGTCTTCTTAAATCAGAATTCCTTCATTCACTCATAGTTAAGACTAGAATCAAGTGCAAAAAATAGCTGAAGGATCTCACAGTAGTGACTAAATCACTAATAAAATGGCAAATGAAATTTAATGTTGCTAAAAAACGAAGTAAAGCACATGGGGAGAAAATAGCTTTTACTAAGCATGCATAATGATGATCTATAAATTAGCTATAGCCTCTCAGGAAAGAGATGTTTGAGCAGTTTTAAATAGTCCTGTGAAAACCCCATCTCAGTGTTCAAGGGTAATCAAGCAAACAGCTGTGATGAGCTCATTAGGAAAACAGAAATAACAGCATGCTGCTACACAAATCTATAGTACAGCCAGTGTCTGTATACTCTGCATTTATAATATTCCTTCAAAAAGGACAGAGTAAAAAGATAAAAGGTATAAACCCCAGCTTTTCTATAGGGAGAGAGCTGACTGAACAGGGTTTTCGGCTGGATAAGAGAAGACCAATATACGAAACGGTGTTCAGGTTAATCGGAATGATTCTTCACTGTTCCTCATGAAATAAGAACTATGGGGCAGCTGGTTTAAAACAAGCACAAGAAAATACCTTTTCACATGATTTGTACATGTAAAACTCATTGTTATGAGATGGTTTTGGATGCCAAATGCCTAGAAAGATTAAAAAAGCAATTGGTTTTGAAGAACCTTGAAACATGTTGACCAAAGTGTTTTGGACTTATTCAACAGAAAGGCCCTAAACTTCTACCTCCTCGAAGACTGTTTACTTTATTGATGAGATAATCCCTGCCCTGCTCTTGAGTCTTTCTCTAAGCACCTACTAGTGGAAAGAATAAGGTACTGGGCTAGACAGACCTTTCATTTAACCTATAGTGCGCCTGTTTACATACTAAAGATTCCTTCCTCTTGGTTAACCAAAGGTCCTTTTGAATTAAACATTGGCACTCTATGCAGCTTTTAGATTGTGTTTAAGCACAAGAATATGTAATTCTTCTCGTCCAGTTTCCCTTCCCAGTATGTACGTACTGCTGCAATCTAACAGAGCTGGACAACCTTTCATAGCAATCTTGATATCAGTGAGACCCTATCCTCATTTATTTTAAGTTATTAATGTTTTTCAAAATGACTGAACCTGTATTTTTTTTGTTTTGTTAGTCAATGGTCTGCCCCAGTAGAGCTAGACTTCAGGTTAATACACACTGACTTAGTCTGATGCAATATTGCACGGTGTATGCTTTGTTACAAGTATTCTTAATTAGCTATTTATTAACAGCAACCTGCCTAATGAAGGTTCTCACTGTTTCCAAGGTAACACAGCTGCTATGTTACAGTCCTCTAGAATGTTACTTTCACTCTCTGATCAAAATTTCGCCACTTTCATTAAGTACCCAAAAGAACCAAAAAAAACACATTATTTATCCCACCTTTTAGAAAGCAAAACATCTGGTAAGATAAATTCGACACTGTTTGCCCTTATCAGGAAACAGATGTTTCTCCATCCTTTGCTAAGCTACACAGTTTCTAGAACAAGGTCAGCTCATAATCCATTTGCCAATTTCTGTTTCCTGGTCATCTTGGCTTGGGTTTCTATACCATTTTAATGCTCCCATAGCAAACAGTTCTCCAGAATTACTTTCCAATTTCTTTTTTCACCTCCTCCTCCCACCAGATTTTCACACAACTTCTTACCATCTTAATCATATGGAGGAATTTAACTACATGGTCTACAGAAACTACTTCTGCCCAGTCTACATTCAAGCATTGAACCTATTCCATGGAAATGCCCCAAGGCTTGCTTAGTTTTAGCATCTCCTCCTTCTTGCCCTGCAGTCCTCCTGAGACACTGCTTCATTTCCCATGAGCTTTGGAGACTAAAGCCACCCGTCACTAAACTGCAGGCAATACTTAGGGCAAAAACATACCACTGTGCACCTCTATCACCACTGGCTATAGAAGTCTGCACTGGAATGACTCAGGCACGATCCCTACAGTTCAGGTCATGCCACGGTCACACCTGCACCAAGCCTGCTCTCACTAACGCTTCCCCAGTGGTCCACAGCAACTGCCTGAGAGTGAATGCAGCAGGTAGAACACTGCGCAGCAGCAGCATGTCCTCCGGTCCTTCCTCAGATCCAGTTCCATAGATTCCTGAACTTGAAGGTCTAAAAGAATCTATGACCCCTGCTATCTGGCCTTTTTCGTAACACAGGAATCATAATACTATGTTCTATCTTATATAATGGTTTCATTTCGATTTAACCAGCACATCATCCATGAGAAAACACTTCTGACATGAGGATTTCAAGAACATGGAGAAGATACCATTAACTTTGCAGTCTGCCAACTTTTAGCATTAGCTTTGCCGAATCAGTATGCAATCTTATCCTCCCTCCCTAGTGCCTGTAAGCCTGCAACGTACGCTAAACATGCTTCTTTGCCACAATTCATCCTGTTGTCAGCAGCTTCTCATTGGAGTTTCTCATTCACCAGCATAAACCATCCCCCTAAACCTCACTTAACTTAAAGCTGGTGACAGGGAAACAGTCAAGAGAGACAGGGCATGTGGCAGAAGTACCCAGACTACCTTGACTGCCAGAAACAATCAGGCCCAACAAACAGAGACTTGTGTGCGGAGTAATTTACTCTGCCACAAGGCATTGCAAATTCATTTGGACTGAGGTTTGTGCTGCCACAGCTAGACTCTCATAGCTTGTTTACTCAGATACAGTGCACTGCTCCGTAATTTCCAGGTTAGACCAGTTGAAACAAAACTTGATCAAAATGTCTGAGCCTGTGGAATACAAACTTTGGGTTGGTTAGCTGGAAAGAACACTAGTTCATTACTAGTTCATATTATGCATATTACATATATTTGCATTGGATGTCATTAGATGTGCACGAGGAAGTGATGTGTACGACAACCATGACAAAAGGTATTTTCTGCGTAGCTAGAATCAACCCTTTGAACTGGAAACAAATAGGAAGCCAGTGTCTAAAGAAACTAAATGAGCATAAGAAACTAAGTGAGCGTAAATATCACTGACTATATATTGTGTGTTCTAGATAGTGGGAACAGCCTTATTCTGTGCCAGCTAATGTTTGGACAGTTGTTATAGGTAGTCACAAATACAGTTTTTTAAAATAGATTCATTCATACACTGAGGGCAGAAGAAAACACTGAGCTTACCTAGCACAACCTGCTGGATAACAGCAACCCTTTTTGGTTTGATGTGGAATTATCAATAAATGTCGATATACCAAATCTTAACAGCATACAGGCATTTTTACCCACTGTTTCTCTAGCCCTGTAGTTAAACATTTAGAGATTTGAAAAGCACACTAGCTCACTAAGGGGCAAATTCAGATTCAAGACCAGGCTGAGTTTACTCAGTGCCACTCTCTTACATCGTATTTCAAACCAGTGCTCAAAGCTCTCTTTTATCCCCCTTTCTTTGAGAGCGGAGTGATTCCAGTGGAATCTGTCAGATTTCAACATTTATTGTTCACAAGGTACAAGGCTGTATATCACTGTAAAAACACCCAGCTTGGTGTCCATCCACTTTCTAAGTGAAATATCAATGCATCTGGAATCTTATGCCTAGTTTGCAAAACCATTTTTATATCTTAAAAGTATTGCTATAGAGCACTTACACTGCAGAGTGTATATTTATTGATAATACAATGCTAGCTTATGTCACTTGGGCTCTGATCTCAAACTCCACCACCCGCAAGTTGTATGGTTGTTTGATAATAGCAGGCCGTATCTTATAGCTTAAGAACAGTCTCATTCAAATTGGACCAGTCTCTAATCCCCTTATTCACCTACAGCAGAGCTGTATTTTACTCACATCATCTTTAAAAATACTATTTCATAGCATCAGAATCTTTATTCTGTCAGGGTTTTAGCTTTCCTAACCTGATCCTTGGCTGCTCGGACAATTTCTCTGTATTCCTGCCAGGCTGCCTGTCCTTCCTTCCACCCTCTGTAGGCTTCCTTTTTGTGCTTGAGTTTGTCCAGGAGCTCCTTGTTCATCCATGCAGGCCTCTTAGCATTTTTACCTTTAGAAAGTGGTAGAATCCACCACACAAAGGGATGACAGTTTTTTAAAAAAGAGAACGATGCACTAGATATTTTTAAAAACCCACAAACATTTAAGATTATTTGGCACTGAAAAAGGGACAAAAATTCTGTTCATAAAACTTTCTAGCAACTACTTCTGCAGAAAGTACTTTAGATTACTGATTTCAGACTCCATTCTTCAAGCAGTTTCATCTACAGAAACCTAATTGAAACAAATATAACTTTCTAATGCAACATGACTGACTCCTTTTTTACCTACAAATCTGCACAAGAAATACTGGTACATATTTCAATGTGTGTGATTGAAATATATAGACATGACAAAATATAGAGCGTGTTTAAAACTTGCTGAAACTGTGGAACCTCGTATTAAAACAAGCGTAATGTTCAATCCCTTTAAAAGAGGGGCAGATTGTAGAGCTTTCCTAGTTTTTTATGAGCAATGTTAAATCAAAGTGCAATAATGTTAGAGCAAATCATTATACCTATATTTTAACTGTTCTTCGCTATCAAAATAATTCTCTTGTAAATTCAATAACTACTGAAATATATTTAGCCATTCAGTTCTAAATTTTAGCTCTCACCAATAAAGCCAGTCAATAAGCATGTAAAAGGCAGTAAAAGGCAGTAAAATCTGTTTTTCTTTCACAGTTTGGGGTTTTATAGTCTTGGGGGTTATAGTTTGATTAACTATAGAATGTATAATGTGTCCTAAACTAGGGACAACATTTTGTTTGCCAGGGTTCACCACTGAGTGATTGTAATTTGACTGATAACAGACAAATTATAATAGCTTGTGAAAAATACAGGAACCAAAAATTTCTTACATATTACAATAAATAAGATTACTAAAAAAAAAAAAACATAAAAAGTGTGCTGCATATTGCCTAATTCATGCAAACACTGAGCTAATTCTTTTATGGTCTGCAGGTTCAATGCTAATATAACAGGTAGGCAGCATTATGTTCAGCAGAACCCCACAGCACAGAACTGACTGATATCTTCACTGATTCTGAAGAACATTAGAAACTAAGGTTTATAAAAACCTGACAAGGTCATTTATCTAATCCTCTTCTTATTACTGGACAGAGAAAGATGGCCATATTTTTTTCTCCCTCTTCTCCAGAGAATTTGCTTGTAATGCTCGCTCTCTCATATCACACTCAGCCTTGACAGGAGTATCCAGTGGAGATAACCTCAAATATGCAAAAAGCTGAGTTATGATTCTCTCTCTCTGGTTTCTAAAACTCAGCTGTCAGCTTTGATCTTTGACTTTTGAGAGCCTATTCTGCAAAACTGAATGTGCATGGCTTGATACAAGAGCATTTGCCTTGATTACAATGGTAGAAATAAATGTTAATTTTTAGAATAAGCAGACTACAAGTTCAGGAAGCTGCCATTTTGCAGTTTAACTTTTCCTGACCTTGGTCTTTTTCACAGAGGATGCCTGAAACAGGCACTCCTTAGCTGCAGTTTCACAAATGCAGACTTTCTAAACTCTGAGCTCTGCCAGCTTCAATCAATCATAAACTTCCCCCTACTATGCTGATACTGTGTTACAGCCTAAAAATAGGGCTATGCTTTCAGAAAATGAGATAGCATTAAAGTTATGAAAGTTGCTGAAACAGATTCCAGACACTTAACCTGAAATGACAATAAGAGGAAGAATCCAGAGGTTTGCACACACAGATGATTTTCTTCCTTCTTTGTAAGATACATGGGAGACTGGAGAAATTTGTTTTAATTTTTCTGACCTCCTGTTTGTGTGAAATAAAGAAGGAACACCTAATCTTACTGTTCTACTTGGAAAAAATAGGGACCAATTCTGGGGGACCTTGAAATCCTGATCAGGAGAGGCCAACCCCTAACTGATAAGACAGGCATTGGATCTCCAAAAAAAAAAAATCTTTTCACAAGTATTTGAAACTGTCATCAGAAGTAAAATTTTAAACAGTTAAAAGTAAAAATTTAAACAAACAATATAACAAAGCTTTGAAGGGTCTCTGAATGAGACCCTTCAACACTTCATGAAAAACAAATAGAAAGTATCTGAGGTTTTAGTACAGATATCAAATAGAACAGGAAAGGTCTTCAAAAGATCATGCATCTCATTTTTGTCTTAGAGGACTGCTGGAACAAAATCATCACCTAAAAGCTATAAATAAAATCCTACACAGCATGTGCTTCATAAACTGGAATAGGGTCTTATTATGGGAAAACACAGCCCATATACTAATTTCATCTGATCCCAGATTCCTTCATGTCAGAAATCAAATTCGTATTGCTTTTAGTAGAGAAGGGCATAGAATTCTATTGCTGACAGGGGAAAATGGGGCTTATGGGCAGAAACAGAGACAAGAATCAGTCAGTTTGAAAGAGTTTTAGATTTTTTCCTTGCTTATAACAATTAGGACTGTCACACCACATTTGGAGCACCAGCAAGGTCTTTGGCAGTTGCTATCGCCTTATTTTGCCAGCGAGATCTCTTCTAACCAAGTTTAGACAACACTTTGATAGCAACACAAGCGGTTGGTCTACTTTAGAATTCCCAGTGGAGGTGGAGCTGCTCCAGTGTCAGCCGAAGAGTGTAATAGGGCTGTTGCCAAAAAAGGCTAGGTTAGATGCAGTGTTTGGAGGCTGCACAGAAGCCACACGTGTCAAAATCCTGGCAGTAAACTGCCAGGAAGTTTATAACCCAGGGAGAAATAGAAGACAAGTCTCCTGACATAACCACAGGATTTTCTCGCTCTCATAGAGCTTCAGAAGGAAAACTGATGTTGTCTGATGATGCGGTACACCAGAACTAAGTCAGAGGTCATCTACCACAAACAGAGATAACCAAGCGTTTCAGGGTAATTTGAATCTTAGGAAAATACTACGCAGGCCTAAGCAAGCCAAGCCATTGCACAAGAAAAGAGAAAGGTTTAAGGTGAAAATAAAGCCCTTTCTCTGCGTCAAAGTAGATCATGATGCCATAGGTTTTAGGATTCTTTTTCTTTAGTTTAGTAGTTTTGAGGGAAAATACCACTCCCAGCTACACAAATTTTATGCATAACACTTCTGACACATTCCTTGCGTTCAAGTAATTTTCTTCACAGAGGATAGGAACTGTGTTTATGTATTCAGAGGTACTAATGGCCTAATTAATTAATAAATATGGACAGAAATACAGGATGCAATTACTTTTTATTTTGTTTTTCCTAGCATTTCCCTAGTGTATAATTGGCCCAGTTCTCAAAAATGGAAATTCTATGAAGTTGTTTAAATGCAGTACAGGTTCTTGGGCTTGAGTCTTGCTAAAAGAAAAAAATAAAAGTGAGGGAAAGGTAGAAAAATAATCTTGCATCAGCCTCTTTCTCAGGAAAATTCTCCACTTTAGTTCAAATCAAGAGAGCTAAAGCTACCGACTTCTTTTTCCTTGGCCAAGAGCAGTTTGCTTCAACCTCGAGTGTGGAGGTAGAAATAAACAGCTAGCAATGTACAGTATCAGTTTACAAAAAAGTGATGAATATCCATGCGCGACATAGAACGAAGGCAGCACATTTTTCATTTACAACCTGTAGCACAATTCAATTGATATTTCTTCCCTGGAGAATAAAATTATTTTCTCACTAATGCTATTCTTAGCTACCCTGGCATGCACATGTGGAAGGACTGAGCAGGAAGCATGCACCTTCCTGTTGAAACAGGCTTCTGAACTTCCCCTACATTCTCTGCACTGTTAGTGGCATCTTTTGTGAAGAGCTGCGCCTCTGAGAAATGTGTGCGATATAGTACAGAAGATAAAGAAATTCGAGCCCGATTGGAATCAAAGCACTTAATGTAGCTGATCTCTGCTATGCATCCAGTATCCCAGAGTCTACTTAATGTCACATAACATCAGAAATAAAATACATATCCTAAAGGCACAATCGCAGCTCTAACTCACTAGAAATACAGCATACAATGGAAGGAAGTTCAAACATTGTTACACTGTGTATACAAAAGCAATAGGTATCATTGAAAGAAAAATATTACGTTGAGAAGGTTGCCTTTTTATGGTGGCTGGTGCTGAAATACATGGTACATTTAGACATCTCCTGATAACACAGGTCAAAGGAGGCAGTGAAACTGCAGCACAGAAATGTGAGAAGTACAATAACTGTGCCATAAAATGAAACACAGAAACGTGGTTTTATCTGGAGTACAAGGCTATATTGGAAGTATCTGTGGCTGAATGAAAACTGAAGAATCAAATTTGTTTTCTCATGAAGAAAAAAATTGAAATCTAGGACAGAACTAAAAAGCTTCATAAAACACTTAAAAGACTGGCAGATTTAGAATGAAATCGGGTTATTTAGAGTTAGCTCAAGATCTACTCAGTCCAGAAGAAGGCTTCTAGCAGATGGATGGCAGTCTAATTCAGCAGACATGACTGAAAATTCAAAATGCCAGTAAAAAGGACAACTTGGGTATGAAGCTCACACCTGCAGGATAATAAGGAACATGCATACAAAGCTCAAAAGTGAAGTCAAGCAAAATAACACAAGAAACCTTACATTCTGTGATAGCCAGCATGATCTAGGAAAACCTGCCACAAAACATACATAGAAAGAGAAGCAAAAAATCTAATACATTACATCATTTTGCAAGGGTGCACCAGTAGAGTGCACAACATCAAAAAGGAGATGAGGAGGGCCTCATTAAGTCTGATTAATTCCTCACAGAAGTTGTACCAGGAGATGAATGGACTGTCAGCTAGAAAGCAAATGGGAAATGTATTGCTTTGTGCACCCGTGTCCAGCTTAAAACTAATGTATTGCCAGAACTGCAGAGTTTCTGATAAAATGCCATGAATAATAGAAGATAAGCAGTAGGACCTAGATCCCAGTGGTCAGCTTTTCTCAAAGACACAATATATTAATTAGGCTATATTTCTATAAATTATAACAGTGTTAGAGGAAGAAAAGACCCAACTTTTGGATTAGAAGTAACTAAGGTCCTTGGTCTTACTAAGGAGGCCGCACTCAGAGGCAAAGGGAAAGCAAAGTAATTCAGGTTATTATGAAGACATCTTCCTAGAGAATATAGAAGTCCTTACAGAGTATAGAAAAGAGCTGCAGCAGCTCAAGCACTTCACATTTCATGCCTGCAGGAATGTTCCCCTTGGCCTGATAGAGCGTAAGAAGAGAACCTGAATGCATTATTTTGGGAGTCACAGAGCAAACAGAAGAACCAGAACAGCAAACACATTTAAACATCATAGAAAAAATATTCCGCTTAGGCATGGATTCCAAAGAATTCAGCAAATGTTTAAAAAGAGAATGTGTTCCATTTATTCAAAAGCAAGGAACACTGAGGGAACATGGCTGATGCCAAGGATTTTTCCTCACTGAATGCATTCTCAAAATCGTCCAGACACATCTGCAATAGCCTACCCTGAAAGGCTTATGTATTTCACTTTTCCCTTTGAGAAAAGAGTAAATCATATTTTTATTTCATCCAATAGTCTAATAAAATCTCCAAGGTTTAAAGGTTCAAGAAAGTGTCCAGCTAGTGGGGTAATTAATGACTGCAAAGTCAATTTTCCATTTCATTATTATTTGGACAGCTCACACACTTCAGGAGACTTCTAATTGCATTACTGATGATGAATTTTGACTGGTCAAAGCACACACGTGTTGTGCACATTTTAGTGCCTTCAAGTCCAACACACTAAACAATTAAAAACTTGCAAATAAATACTCTTGCAAACTTGAAAGCTGAACCATAAAGTACATTGCTAAGTTCACTGTTATTATAGCAGATTAATTAGTCATGCAACAGAGTTTATGGGTGCATAGACAAAGAAAGACAATGCATCATCTCTACTACTACCAAATATGAAGATTTGAATCTGCAAGGGAACTGATAATATTTCTTCTAAAAGATGCATCAAGTTTTATAGCAGTTGAGAAAATAAATACAAATGAGGAGAGGCTTCATTATCTACTGTGTTAATTTATTCTTCAATCCAAACGTTTTTAAACCAGCCTGGTATCCATTCTTACATATTAGGTATAAAATAGAGTATCAGAGCAGAGGAGACAAGTTTGCAGAGATCGAGATAGCTATAGGGAGGATAGTCTCTTCGTATTAATAATTGCGAGGAATTTTCCTCCTTAACCAAATGAATACAAATTAGACTATCAAACTGTGCTAGAGCCTCTCCTCTACATAAAAAGACCACTATTTTTTTCAAGACAGTAGTCTGTGGCATGCTGCAGACTCTCAGAGTGGATTTGTGTAAAAAAAAAGTGGATTTATCTCTTGTGCATATTCAAAATTAAAGCTCTTCTACTGAGAGATATCCACTGACATTTACTGATATCTGGTCATAGCTATTGATATATATTTACTGGTTTTTATTCCTATCAGTAGTGACCAAAACTCAACCCTTCTTCACCCTGTTTCGTAACATGATTGCATCCTATACTCCCATCATTTATGCTTGCATAGCTCTATCCAGGGCAACCAAGTTGTGTGAGCTTTGGGGATGAATACTTCAGGCTCTAGAACATTATTTTAGGTCTGATTACCATGTCAATACACATAAGCACTACAAACAATGGAGTTCTGTCAAAAGTTAAAGAAAATAAAAACTAGTGAGGAAATTGTTAACATCAACATAGTTCATCATTATTTTTCTAAAAGCTTGCAGGGATGCTTTTTTTTCCTGTTGCTTCTTCCACACCCAAGTAACCAACTGAGGCATCACTCAGGAATTCAGAACTTTGGAAACGCCTCTGTTGAGCAGAGACCTAAGCTAATTGACATGTTAACTGGCTGTAAATTTCATCTTGTGCCACATCTTATTCAGAAACGTTAAGTCTAATGAGCCTTTTGTCTCCATCTTGGTCTTTTGTCAGTTTCCATACAAACTCTGCAAACCAATAAAGTCCCCATGTGTTTGAACTGTAGCTGCATGGGACAGGATTTACTGGTGGGAAACAGCAACTCCCCCTAGTGCCAAAGGAGCTTCCCTCTTCACAGCACACTGAATTAATCTCCAGTGAAAAGTCATTCTTCGCTGATTAATATAGTGTTCTTGTTATACAGTTGCATTCAGGAGTCTTTTCTTCTGTTACCGGGCTTTGTTGTATATGCTAACACAAGGGTTCACAGGCACTAAAATTTAACAGAAAAAAAAGCATTTCTATGCTTGCAAATCAGGACACCATTTGGCATTGGTGATTTTTACTTGAAACAAATGATGTTAAGTACACTGAAAAACTTTGGTTTGCATACACAGATCCTATAAGACTAGCACTAAAGCTGGCTAGCTGCCATCTTTGAAAGCTGTTTCAGAACCACGTGGCCTTTCACAATTCATGGCAAGTGTATGATTTCCAACTAAACAAAAACACTGAAATCAGCCACAGTTACTCTGGATGCTAAATTTGTCCTAGGTGTCAATACTCAGGAGGTTATTAAGCATAGACTCTACCACAGAATAACAAAACAGAAAGCTGGAACACTCTCATGGGAGTTTTTGTCCTCTGCAGATAAGATAAATAAAGCCCTACGCCCTTGAGTTACAAACTAGCTGTGGCAGATCCATTCCACAGGGGACATTCCATGCTGGCTTGGTGTGCTGATAACAGAGTTTGGATGTTGCTGGTACTATTAAACTGCACATACTGTACACGAAGGTTACTGCGATTGTCACACTCGATGCAGACAGGCTTTGCACACATCAGGATTGCACAGCTTGCACGGTTTTCTGATGCACAGCAATGGAACAGCACGAATGTAAGTAGTAAAGGCAAAAAACACAGCCCACTGCTGGTGAGAAGTAAGATTGCATCTCATTAAAGGCAACCAGAGGCATCAGGGAAGCTGTCCTGCCTCCATCACAGAGAGATGACTAGCCTGCAGTGCTAGATCTGCCCTCCATCCTGAACAGACACTAAGCACTATGGGTGGAAAAGAGTAGTAGGAAATAGGGTTTATATAAAAGATCTCACTTGAAACTCCTGTTGCAATACTCTAAAACTTAGACAATGATCTTGACATCCAAAAATATGCATTTTTAAACCTTTATAGGATCACTTATTATGACCTACTATCTTAAAAAGGATGAACGCAGGAAACAACCAGTTGCTCTGCTGCCTTAAGGTCAGAAGGTACAAGATGCCCCTTCTGTAGTGTATGTATGTGTGGTGGCCATTTGCAAAGCAGACAAGCACAGGGCAATACACATGCCCTGTGCAGATCCATAGCAGGAAGGTATGTCTCTGTAAGCTGCAACGTGGCAGAGTTCTGTACAGTGCACAAGCTAAAATAGCACAGAGTCAGCATACAGAGAATTAGGGTCTCTATAGTGCAGACAGAAGAGGTGAAAACAATAGGGCCAAGAAATGATAGGTCTAATCCAGAGCAACTACCGAGTACAATTTGGCTTACTTACTCCTGTAGCCTATACTTTTTTTTTCCTGGGATCACTGGCACCCTGTGAGTCCCACATAGTAAAACTCCTGCAGGTTGTATGACTTTACGCAACTGATTCCCTACAACCTGGTCTTCACCAAGAACCTGCTTGGCTTGGTACTCAGCTCAAAGACTCACAAATTTCCTTCCTGCTATAAAAATCACCCATTTTGAGAATGTCACCTGAGATTTAACTATGTAACCAGCCTGACTGCACAGGTGGAGCCATGGGATAAGGTGATTTTCTTAAGTCTCTCAAGAATCTCTTAAGGCTGGGTTTCTATGTCTATTATATATTTTGTGGCTAACGAAACATTGGCTGGCATAGTTGCTGGAGTTGTTTTTTTTTTTGTTGTGGGTTTTGTGTGGCAAGGTTTTAGTAGCAGGGTGGCTACAAGTGGGTGGCTTCTATGAGAAGCTGCTAGAAGCTTCCCCCATGACTGACAGAGCCAATGCCAGCCGGCTCTAAGATGGACCCACTGCTGGCCAAGGCCAAGCCAACCAGCGACAGTGCCTCTGGGATAACATATTTAAGAAGGGGAAAAAAACCTGCTGTGGAACAGCAGTCAAGACAGAAGAGTGAGACTATGTGAGAGAAACAACTCTTCAGACACCAAGGTCAGTGAAGAAGGAGGAGGAGGAGGTGCTCCAGGCACCAGAGCAGAGAATTTCCCATGCAGCCTGTGATGAAGACCATGGTGAGGCATGTTATCCCCCTGCAGCCCATGGAGGTCCACAGTGGAGCAGAGATCCACCTGCAGCCTGTGGAGGAGCCCACGCCGGACCAGGTAGATGTGCCCAAAGGAGGCTGTGATCCCATGGAAAGCCTAAGCTGAAGCAGGCTCCTGGCAGGACCTGTGGACCTGTGGAGAGAGAGGAGTCCACGCTGGAGTAGGTTTGCTGGCAGGACTTGTGACCCCATGGGGACCCACGCTGGAGCAGCCTGTTCCTGAAGGACTGCACACTGTGGAAGGGACCCACGCTTGGGCTGTTTGTGAAGAAGTGCAGCCTGTCGGAATGACTCGCATTGGAGAAGTTTGTGGAGCACTGTCTCCAATGAGAGGGACCTCAAGTTGGAGCAAAGGAAGAGTCTGAGGAGTCCTCCCGCTGAGGAGGAAGGAGCAGCAGAGACAACGTGTGATGAACTGACCACAACCCCCACTCCCTATCCCCCTGTGCTGCTCAGGGGGAGGAGGTAGAAAATCGGCAGTAAAGTTAAGCCCAGGAAAAAGGGAGGGGTGGGGAGGAAGGTGTTTTTAAGATTTGGTTTTATCTTCTCATTATTCCACTTTGATTTAACTGGTGATAAATTAAACTTTTTTTTCCCCAAGTTCAATCTCTTTTGTCCATGACGGTAATTGGTGAGTGATCTTTCCCTGTCCTTATCTCGACCCATGAGCCTTTCATCATATTTTTTCTCCCCTGTCCAGTTGAGGAGGGGGAGTGATAGAGTGGCTTTGGTGGGCACCTGGCATTCATCTAGGCTAAACGATAACAATTTTGCATGAGGAGCTAGTAAGCTGCTTTTTAATAAATACTATGTTAGTCTTGCTTGGCGTGTAAAGTGTATTTTTAAGATATAGCATGTTATAGATATAGATTTTGTTTATCCCACCTGCTTTATTTTTAATATGATCTCACTAATAGAGTGATTTGCTCCAATTCTATGACAAGTAAATAAGATGCTTTCACTTCCAGTCTAAAATAGTTTTGTAATCTGGAATAATTTGCCCTTTGTACATACCTTCCTCATATGAGTGAGTCATGTATTAATTGTTACTTCTTATGGCCCTAGTCCCTAATCCTGCATAGCTTTACTCAAATAAACTGGTTCTGCAGCTGCTCTAATGAGTGAAGTCAGACAGGAACACAAGTAAATTGCCTTTCTGTGCAGCTGATCTTTGTCCTGTTGTTAGTCCTACTCCTACTCTCAGTGATATGGCACAGGTGCATCCACATAACTAAGAAAACAGTGAAGCATTTGCTATGCTAAAAGTGAATCTCGTATAAGCCTGCATGATTATAGCTTTTAAAGCTAGTGTAGAAAAATATTTCTAGCTTTAGCTGTCAAGAAACAGCAAGAACGAGCTGCTCTGCAAAGGAAGGGGAGCCAAGATGGCAAGCTGGGATGGCAAGCAAATGGGAGCAATGCCCTTCCTATCAAGGGCATAGTCCCACACTACTACCTGAGCAAGAAGAGCAAAGCAGATCTGGTGACAGTAACCAGGTTCAGCCAGAAATCCACTGATGGCCAGACAACTCTGCAGACACCTGGCAGGTTCAAGATCAACCCAGGGAGACAAGTCAGGAAGGCAAGATCAGGGTTGGCAAGACACAAGGCCAGGCACCGCATACACGCAACATCATTCAGATAGGAACCAACAGCAAGGCCTGAAGTGAAATGCAGCTCCTGAGCCAACGGGTGGAGTGTGCATGGATGGAAATGCATGTCCTGGTCCCATGTGAGGTTTCTCACAGCTCTTTCTCATGACTTCGCTGTTTACAGAGCAGTCTGATCCAACGTCACACAGTTGTGCCACACCATAATTGCCTGAGAACAGAGGCAGCAAAAGCCTGGGAGATGGCGAAGGGGTTCCAGAGAAGGCTTGCAGAGAAAGATGGTTACAGGCTGATCACGGCAACTAGAGGCTGTGGGTTCACTGAGGGCCCTGATAAGAGCTTAGGTAAAATATTCTGTAAAAACTTCTTAGCTATAAATTTCCATTTTAAAATGGAGTGCTCTTCTCGTATTTCTTATTCTCCTTGCTATGTCAAATGTTCGTGAACCCATACACACCAAGGCTCTCATTTTGCTTAAAATGAACCAACAGTTACTTTCTGATTTTAGTACTTTACATGGACTGTTTCACAGTAAATTTATATTGTTTATTGTTTCACAATGTTTACATGTTTACTGAGAACCATGGAACCATGGAACATTGTGAAAAACATGTTCCATGGTTCTCAGTTCACTTTCTCTTGATAGACAAGACAGTTCACTAATTTGTTCCAAAAAATGACAATGACTTATAATCAAATTTGGATGCAACAAAAATTATGGAACTGTATACAATTTCACATAGTCTATGTCAATAAAAGCTATTAAACAGTAACAAACTGTCTTTCAGACACACCTACTGAGAGCATCAGCTAAGCACATCATTGATCTAGCAGGAATTGTAGGGCATAACTATTTCTAAAAATCAGTCAATACATTTTTCTACAATAACTTTATCTGAATGTTTTCTTCAGACTGCATAAGATATCCGATATATGGAGAGAAATGAAGACATACATTTCTAGGTCAACATTCATTATGTTAATGGCTCTGCTTTCAGTGTCTCAGTCCGTATTTTGGAAACCCCAAACTTCACATCTTGTGTTACTAAAAGCTTTCAGTGTAAGTACTGGGACTGGCTTTCCAGAAACTTTCAATCTAGAAGTGTAGCTGTGTGATGGTTAAAATTCATTCTAGATCTAGTAAAAACACCGGACCACAGTAGAGAGACATTCTAAGTGACCTATCCTGATTCCAGATCATCGGACACCGCATCAGATTCCACCATGGATGAGAGAACTGTGCAGTCACTTAGCTGTGCTTCCCATCATGTGAATGTCGGTTACATCCATGAACTTCTGATTCCATAATTCAACTGGCTAGACAGTCATTTTACGTCTTGACCAGCTAGAAATAGTTTTCACTTCAAGTCCAGATACTTCTTTATTATCAGATCCTTCACTGCAACATTGTACTGGGGCCAAGTGCCCCTCCAGAGTTGCCCACTATCAGCATGATGCTAGGACATAGCACTGTACCTAACAATCCAAGAAACCAGTAGCAGTCAACAGCAACGCTAAGAAGATCCTGACTGTTGCTTGTTAAGAGCTTGCAAGCCCACTGAAAACTCTCATACATTAAAACATGGAGACAATGATGCCAACAAATGTGCAGCAGATCTGCAGTCACTGCTGGCATCACAGTTATAAGCAGAGGCACAAACCGTTTCACCTGAGGTAAAGCAGAGTTTTCCTAATTCAAGCATTCCATGGGATAATAGTATGTGCAGAGAGAGAACTGGTATTCTTTTTGTTCCTAGCTGAGAACAGTCATGTCACATGGACACTTGACAGTACAGTTTATCTAAAGATCCAGATTTTAATTTCATCTCACTTTTTTTTTTAAACAATCCCCTTGCAGTCAACAGACTTCAGGGAAAAGCTGACATATGATCCAAACCTCTTTTGACTAATACCTTTGCAAAAATTTTATGTGGAATTCCATGGAAATAGAGATAAGCAGCAAATAACTTCAATTAATTCCTCCTAAACTTCAGCTATACTCTATATGTGCTTAATAAGAGCCCTGTGTAAGTACAAGCGCACAGCTCCATGGATTGGGGCTGCACAATAGTGGGAGGCTCATTTCAGAATTTTACAAGAGACCCCGTCACTGCACTCTCTGGAAGGCAGAGCAACTATGCAAGCAGGAATTAGTTGCAAAGCAGAATTCGGTGATGAGAGTGGGACATAGCTGCAATAAGCACCAGAGTGGAGGCACTAGTTAGTGTCTGGCAGCTGTAAGGGTTGCATCAGAGGTACTGATTGATGCTTTGCAAATTGAATGCTTTATCAAAGCTATTAAACATTGTACGTTCTTACATGATCACCATTCTGCTAGCTTCCAAAGACGAAGGTCTTTGTTACAATTTGCTTTGCAGAGGAAATGTTACAAAGAAAGCATTCCCTGCATGCTATTAGAATGGTGAGATGAAGACTAGTTCAACTTTAAGAAGAATGGAAGACAGAAAAGAGATGAATAATTTTAGGCCATCTGCACTTCAGAAAAAGGAAGGAAATTCCACAAATGTCCAGCAAAGCTTGCCTTTACTTTTGTTTTTGTAAGGAATATCTTTTAATACTGTTTTATATGTAGAACAGACCAATGACAAGCAATTCTTCTAAAAATAGTTCTCCACTGCCTAAAGATTGTAGGCAAGAAACATTTACCTGACAGCCACCCATGTTTCCCCAAATCAGTTTTGTGTATTGCCCTCAGCTCACATAATTCTGGCTCTGTTTTATATTTAGACACTGTATTCCAGAATACAGCTCTAATAGCAGTAAATTGCTTAGTCAGACATTTGAGTTTTGACACTATGGGCTGAGACAGTTGTTAAACAAACACTTTAAGCTAGAAACAAAACCCAGATAAACACAGCTAATTTTCCTATTTTATTTTCTGCATGGACTGCACAAACAACAATTTGTGTGTCATCACAAGGTGGGAAAGAAAGTGCAGAAAGGGGAATGCGCAACTGGGGGAGAATGGCCTTTTTACTGACCCAAAAGTTTTATCATGTTATTGCCTTAAATAATAATGATGTAACACAAAAGCTTAATGAAATAATTTGTATAAAATGACCATTAGTAATAGGTTACCTGAAAGAAGTGCACCATATTGGGCAGACAGCAGGAAAAAACAGTACCAGCAGAATCTGTAAGATACAGAGAGAAAATCTTAATGGAACTGAGACATTTATTTTCCAGATTTCTCCTTATCTATTAAGCTTTATAATTCGTGCTTGACCTCTGTTCCCAACTAGATTAAAATTGTATTAATCTTCTGAGGCCTGTCAAAATGCAATATGATCTCCAAGCAAAGCTGCAAACATTCTTCTTTGAGAATAGAGAGGGGATATATCACAAAGACTAACTTATTTTGAAGGTGCCTGTCAACCTTGCATGAGGTGGGTAGCTCTCTAAAAATAAAGTGGTACATTTGCCTCCATGTAAGGAAAAGTAAAATGGCTTTTAACCCTCAAAACACCTTACTTTTCTCGTTAACTTTTTATCCTCACAAATGCAGAATGGTCAGCCAAAGTAGAGTAGAACTGGGAAGTCTGAGGTGAAAATGGGCCTAAATGAGAAACATTTGAATAAAGGAGTGGAAAGCTGACAAAATAAGCACAGATAAGATGTGGGAAAACAGGTTATGTGAAGGAAGGTTGAGGCAGAATAGGGAGTGGAGTTGATGAAAGGGAGCAACTCTGAGTTGGGAAGGAAGGTAAGGTGTTTGTGCCTCAACATTTCCTGGCCTTAATATGCATTTCTTTTGGGGGGAATTTAAAGATGCGCAGCAGTCACTGGGAATTAAAAAAAAAAAACCAAACCAAATCTAAAAGCCAAACCTAATTCCTTCCCATTCTGTACACCTTCAAAAAAGTCAAAGACCGTGGGACATGAACAGCAATTTCTTAATTCTATTATTCATTTAAATCTATGTTTGTTTAATTTAGGCAGGGACCTCATCCTCATGTCTGTCTTTAAGATGCTTTAGAAACTGAAGTATCTTATGAAAATATTAGTTATTATATCTCAGTCTTCTTCCCTTTGATGTCATCTACTCAGAGAGGCTGAGCTGGGCTACCTAATCCATATGCGTAGTTAGGCTAAAGAGTTTACACTACTAAAGAAGTCACACAGTTTTGCCAGTCCCACATGCACACAACAGCATGTATGTAAAAGAAATTCCAACAAAATCAGCAGAATTTAGCACAACTCAAGGTGTTTTTCAAGACCTTAATATGTTCCAGTGCAATAATTACTGAATTCTACATAAATCAGAATCCTGTCTTTTGTACAGAAAGCTAAGAATAAATGAAAGGAAACTATTTATGCTTCTAAATGCATCCCAAGAAAACTGGGGGGGGTGTGTGTGTTAATAATCTGTTCAATGAGAAAATCAGCATGTTAAATGGCAATTTTCCAAGTAAGTAATCAGGAATGTTTTCAGAAATTTGCAATTAAAGCTAAATAATTTAAACTATTGTGGTTCTCCTGTATTTTCTAGTTGCCAGATGTTTCTGCTTTGTACAGGACTCTTTGCAGCTGTAGATTAGCACTGACTTATTGTCTCTGGGTACTGAGTTTTGAAAGGAGCTTGTCAGGTTTTGACAAATACTTGGATGTCAGACAAATAGAGAACTTCCTAGAAAAAGATGAATAGGCATCTTAGCAGTATCTAGAACAGTTAAAATAGATTAATAGATTAAGCTGTAAGTGCAGTGACTCTGCATATAAGTAGTCTAGAACAGGCAACTAGAGAATCTCAGAGATTTATACTGCCTGTACAAGAGCTGGTTTTGTTCTGCTTAATGGATGCTTAATCTATACTCTGGTTTTCATCGGCATGTTTAAAGTCAAATGAAACACTGAAGAAAAAAATAGATCCATCTCTATTGACATTGGAGCAACAAACCACTTAAATACAGAGAAAAACTGGAAAACAAGAACAGTGATCTCATTGTTTATTATTTTCTCCCCCATCGAAAATGTACTTTTGTTTTCCTTACCAATCTTCCTCTTTTTTTTTCCTGTAATGGAATGATAGGTACCAAAATATCTGCTTTCTGACATGAACTAGATAAAGTTGATATTGACTTAGTCTTTTGGGGTGTTGACATATCAAATCTGTCAAATCTTAGTGGTCATTTAATAAGCCCAGATGCCTGCTTCACCTGTCCAAGGAGCTCATACTGCTGCCATAGCAAAGCTGGCATAAGGAAACATGCTCCTGCCTCAGCTGCTTCCATACAAAGCCCAGAATCTGGGAGCCTTAACAACTATAATTCAGGCAAACAGTTGTTTGGCTTGACCTATTAGAACCCATAGCTGTCTGTCACTTCCCTTTGGGTGGTGGTTGTATAAGGTTCAGGAGAATGCAATATGCATGTGAGTATCTGTGACTTCAGTTCATTGATTGTTTTGTACCTGGACTGTCATGGCTCTACCACAAGGATGTGTTCTTTTACGAAAGGGGCTACTGTTCTGATTTCCCTGAGATTATTATTCAGATTGCCTTTACTCCTAACCCACCTCATTAGACTTTAAGCTAAGATGCCAGACTCTGAACTCCAGCCACTAATGTGCAAAAAGTAATTTCTTCTGCCAGCCTCGAGAAAAAGAATATCCAAATCTCCAGCTGAGGTCGGTATAACCTGCTAGGATGGGAGGACAGTGTCTTCAATCAGTACAGCTAAATTGCCTGAACACATCTGTCTGAGTCTGCAGATGAAGCAGAAAAGAATATGATTGTGTTTTTGCTACATTAATGATCTGGTATCATTTGTTTTAGCAGTAGAAAGGTTCTTTCTTGCTCTTTCTTCTCCGTTGTCTACAATGTTGTAATTTAAAGGACTGGACACTTCTTACCTCAGAGGCAGCTTAAATTAATCAATACCCTACTCACAGGTAAAAGTCTCTATTTGCAACAATATGGGTAGGCTTCTGCAATGTAATTCTGCAGTACATCTGAGTATTCTTCAAGATGAATATGTGTTTACATTATATTTTGGCTGTTAATAGCGTGTGTATGAACTTGAACTGTTTAACTAGACTGTAGCTTCGTCCGTGGTGAAGACGTATGTTAAAGTTCAGGTTGCAGGCCTAAGTATATAGTCTCCAGTCACTTGTGTCCTTATTCAATTTTATAGGAGTACCCCTTCTCCAGTCTCTCAAAAGCTAGGCTGGATATTCTCAATCCTGGTCTCCGGATGCTTAAAAAAAGTGCAAGCAGAACGCTTCCTCACAGGGCTGAAACTATGATGAGATGAAGGTTTTATCCATGTTAGGAAATGCTACCAGTGGAAATGAAGATAACAGTGGGAGCAGATTTGACTTAGGCATGTTTTGGGCATTTTTGCCCCCCTTCTGGTTTAGCAAACCAGCAGTGAGGTAAATGAAAACCTCACTTTTAAACAGAAAGGACAACACCAGGTGGTAGTTCACGCCGCTTCAGTTACGATGACTCAAAAGGTAACTGAGCTGGTGCAACTTTTCCTCTCATGTAGCCTCTGACTGGAGGAGCATTTCAGGAGCAGCTGGCACCATAAGGCCCCTTGCAAGCCACTCAGAGAAGGTGCAAGAGAAGAAGTTTGCCACAGCTCCCTGTAATGAGAAGCTCAAAAGGGTATTGTCTTGATACATGGTCTATTCTAATAACGAGAGGTGGGCACCATCTTTGTACAGAGACAAAGGCATTGTATTTGAGTGCGCGCAGGTCATTATCAAACACAGCTAAAGATGTATGCAGAAATACACCTTTGACAAAAATGTTTATCACAGATAGCTCAAAACCATCTTACCACACCAGCAGCTCATCTGGTTTGGTTTTTTTTCCCCCTGGAGCAGCATGGGGGAGTGAGAACAACATGATTTTGACTAAAGGCTGAGGGGAAACGAGTATTTGAAAACACCCATATTTCTCTCGCGAAGATCCCCCCCAGGGCCTGCCCCGCTTTATTACTTGATACCTTGGTTCCTCTGCGTCGGGGCGCTCCACAGACTCACTCCGAAGCTGCTCAGCGCTGCTCTGGCGCTAGGAGAGAGCAAAAGAGTTTTGTTGTGAGAACCATGACTGAAATGTATGCTTAAAAAAACCAGAAAACGGTGATGATAAGGATGTGGCACTGTACCTGCGGGCCTGCCAGTTTCGGTCGAGGGCTCCCGCCATGGAGGGCGAGGCTGACGGCTGACGGCCGTGCGTTGCCGTCAGCCTCG
>Ga0065711_1004334_pt1 | contig 23977 bp, 11 predicted proteins | sample Hoacrofraction12_FD_59098 | JGI IMG/M metagenome (GOLD analysis project Ga0065711, IMG submission 59098) | Hoatzin crop microbial communities from Cojedes, Venezuela - Epithelial fraction 12 v2 (version 2) | ecosystem: Host-associated > Birds > Digestive system > Esophagus > Crop | place... | reverse complement strand
GCTCATGGTTAACCTGTCGTCCACCAGGACACCCAGGTCCCTCTCCGCAGAGCTGCTCTCCAGCAGGTCCATCCCAAGCCTGTACTGGTGCATGAGGTTGTTCCTCCCCAGCACATCCTCTACTGCAGAACAGATAGGAAGAAGAGAGTAAGAGGAGAAAAAGTATGCTCTGGCCACTCATTTCTTTCCCATTTCTTTCTAACATTGATACAGATAAAGCTGGTGTTTCAAAACCATGAAAGTGAAAGTAATTGGGTTTTATGGATTCAGTTCTACAGATTTTTCTGAAGACTTAGAGGTGGGATACTGCAGTCGAGGTTTCAGGTCAGTGCACTTTTCGACTGGAGACTTGGAACTCAGCAACAGGAAAATGAACAGGAAAATGATGTCAGATTATGAGGATCCTGAGGCAGCAATCAATGGTTATAAGAAGTCCTTACCTAAAACTCTGACAGACAGTAACATCCCCCATAGGACCTGGGCTTGATAATAGCAACCAGTCAGTCAATCGACGTATTCTTCTTTTGAATAAATGCTGGTGTGTTTATAACACAGACAGAACTTTTTATGGAAGCCATAGCCTTAAAATGAATACACACTGTGGTCCAGCGGCAACATCATATAACCCATTGTGATTTGGAGAGAGCAATAACTGTATACTTAACCAAGTTCCTTAAGTGTCACGTTTATAGGTACACCCTACAGAACAAAGATCAATGGTTCATTGTAATCAGTCAGGAGATTTAGATTAGTCTCAAAAGGCTTTGAGATAGATAAAACAAAAAGACACTTGCACTGGGAAGATGAGAATTGCAACTGATGTTAGTGGTGAAAGATCTCACAGCTGTAAGCTCGAAACCTGAGTTTGGCACCAGGCATTCTTTCCAGCACCCTATGGGGCTTAGGAAATTTGCTTCATCATTGCAGCCCCGACTACTCTCTTCAAGACAGACAGATGGACAAAGCCAATCAGAGGTGCACATATGAATTATTATTTCTTTTAAATCATATGAGAAGAAAGAGAACGTGACAACGCTTCTTCCCACCCCTTTTTATAGCACTTACCCATGTTCAATTCCCTCGCAGTGACAGATCCATATTTTCAGTAGCCCGGGGCAATACCCAGACCTACATGTTCCTACTGAAATTCTGACACTGTGTTGAAAATAGTTCAGGATTTATGGGATCAAGAAATTCTTGAAAAAAACAAGATCTGGTGACCCCTCAGTAAGAGCACTCACTGGGAAGAAGATACTAATTTCTGGTCCCTACTTCTAATACTGTTTATACATTTAGCGTGAAATATTCTTTAGATAAAACACATTATATTGTTTTATGGTTTTATCCAAAAATGACATGCTATTAAATTTTGTCCTAGTAGAGCTGCGTAGGTTCCTGCTGAATATATAAAGCTAAATATATTGGTTTTGTGAGACTAGCACTGTTTTGAATGTTAATCACAGCTGAGAGTTCTGCTAAAAAAAAAAACAAAACCTTCCTCTAGATATCAGTAGTGTATCTTCATATATAAAAAACCCTATATAAGTGCTTGAAAAAGCAACGAAGTGTGAAAATATATCCTCCACATTTTCCTACAAATTATTTTTGTCTAGACTATGGAATTCCACATTTCACCCAGCTTCTAATGTGCAGAATGATAATACTGGTGAAGATCCCAGGAACCGTTTAGACAAGACATTGCAAATTCTCTTCCCTGGATCTGGGCTCCAAGAAATACATCAAAACACAATCCAAGTATCTAGGGCATGATTATAATTGTAAAATGTTTCAAGTTCAAGCCTCCTGTATTATTTGAATGCCTAGTATGGGTGAGTTTTTTTGAACTGTAGATGTCTTGTAAGGTGATGTTTTTATCAGGAATCAGCTAGCTGTAAGGAGAGGTTAATATGAATACTGTATAGTCTTATCTCTCTGTGTATTCTCAAAATCCACAGTGGGAATTTGGCAGGAGCAAAAGTCTTTGGGAGCCTTTTTTCCTTGTCAGGTAACATAGAGATATTATTGTCTAAGTATTATTTAGCATATTAAAATTAACAATGTATTTTAAGGTGCATAAGATACATCAAAATTGTAAGTTAGACACCAGCCAACAAAACTCCTACTCTTTCTACGGCCAGAGCAAAGTGGTAGCAAGCAGAAAAATACTTCTTGCCGTACTCCATCAAGCAACTGACCCGGTTCTGTCTAGATGCTTCCTTTGGGGCCTTGTGCCCCTTCAAGCTTTTGTGCTGAAAAGAAAGACAGAAATCTCTCTGTTGGCGGTGGTAATACATTGTCAGAAACACAAGCAAAACTTTACCTTTCTTCACCAAGTAAAGGACATGGACATAGGGAAACACACACAAAATTATTTTCTTTTGGAGCATGTTTCTGACATTAGTTTGGATGTGGAGAGAGGAGACAGATCTGCTAGTTCCATATGAAACAATCTTAGTACAGGTGAGAGACCTGGATGAAGGGATAGAGTGTACCCTCAGCATGTCTGCTGATGACACAAAGCTGGGAGGAGTGGCTGCTACACTGGAAGGCTGTGCTGCCATCCAGCGAGACCTGGACAGGCTGGAGAGTTGGGCGCAGAGGAACCTGATGAAATTCAACAAGGGCAAGTGCAGGGTCCTGCACCTGGGGAGGAACAACCCCATGCACCAGTACAGGCTCGAGGCAGACCTGCTGGAGATCAGCTCTGCAAAGAGGGACCTGGGTGTCCTGGTGGATGAAACGTTGCTCATGAGCCAGCAGTGTGCCCTTGTTGCTCAGAAAGCCAATGGGATCCTGAGGTGCATTAAGAAGAGTGTGGCCAGCAGGTCGAGGGAGATTCTTGTCCCCCTCTACTCTGCCCTAGTGAGGCCCCATCTGGAGTGCTGTGTCCAGTTCTGGGCTCCCCAGTTCAAGAAAGATGAGGAGCTATTGGAGAGACTCCAGACGAGGGCTACGAGGATGGTGAGGGGACTGGAGAATCTCTCCTGTGAGGAAAGGCTGAGGGAGTTGGGCTTGTTTAGCCTGAAGAAGAGAAGAGTGAGAGGGGACCTAATAAATGCTTATAAATATCTGAAGGGTGGGTGTCAGGAGTGTGGGGCCAGACTCTTTTAAGTGATGCCCAGCGACAGGACAAGGGGCAACGGGCACAAACTGAAGCAGAGGAAGTTCCATCTGAACATGAGGAAGAACTTCTCCGCTCTGAGGGTGATGGAGCACTGGAACAGGTTGCCCAGGGAGGTTGTGGATTCTCCTTCTCTGGAGATATTCAAAACCTGCCTGGACAAGGTCCTGTGCAGCTTGCTGTAGGTGACCCTGCTTCGGCATGGGTTTTGGACTAGATGATGGCCAGATGTCCCTTCCAACCCCTGCCATTTTGTGACTCTGTGAGAGCAGATATGAAGTTCTGCTTAAGGCAGATGGCAGTAAGTGAAGTCTGTTTATTTTCATTGAAGAGGGAAGTATGACAATTGATTACACAAGTGTGTTGCACCTTAGAAATAAGCTAAGGCTGTGGGATAGTTAGGGATGGATAGATGACTTTAAAGTAATATATTCTATGAATGTGAAATCAGACTATCAGAAGGGATCATGGGACTTAGAGACCAGGGCCTTACAAAAGTGATAGTGCTTATCAGCAAAACAAAGTAATACCTTAAACACACTGTGAAATATTCACTGTATTTTACAGTTGGTGCGAAGGACACAGGCAGTGGAAAAGCTACACACCTCTGGAGATCTTCCTGTTCTAACCAATAAAACCTGAGAGAATTCCAAATAAAATATATTAAAGAAGGGATTGGCTGTTCTTCAGTTTGTGCAGTAAATAGCACTCTGTATGTTAATGATCATCTGCTCCTTGATATTCTGTTCATTCTGTGATCCCTGCACATTTTATTGAAACACTTTTTATAGCTAGTGCACGTTTACTTCAATGATTTGAAGGTTGGAGGCAAGCTAATACAATAAGCAACGGGGGAACACTTGAAACTCCCTTTTTCTCAGAGCTGTTGACATAGTGTTACTTGTATTGCTGTAACACAAGAAGACAGATTCTACGGTGCTGATTTTCAAAACCGTGTGCGAGCAGCCAAGCTCAGGCAGGCACCATATTTACTGCAGCTTTACAGCAGCTTAGACAATAATTCTGCCTGGGAAGCAACAATCTTCGGGAAGAGAAAAGGGACAGTCAGGGCCATCCAGCTTTAATTAAACTACAGATGTGACCAAATTTTCAAAGTTGTGGTTACTGTAACAAGCAGAAAAGCTAAAGGCTTAACTAAAGACTGAAGACTTAACTGGAGAGCACTTGAAATGTTTTTACGCAAATGAACAGCTTGAATAGTCTATGGAACACAATACATAGAAATACCTATTCACAAGATACCAGCAGATCTGACTTACCTATTTTGCAGTGCAAAGACATGTTTTAACTTCATGGTGATTATCTCTCAAGTGCACAAGCACAAAGACATGAGTAAATGCTATTAGCGATGTAAGTGAAAATTTATTTATTGAAATGTTATTAATGTTTTCAAGGGATTTACATGGATCCTGATTCTGGAGTCACATCTTCATGAGCTGTGTCTGTGAGATGCACATAGAGGCAAATACTAGGAGACTAAGGATGCATGTGTGCATTCTCAAGTCCTATCTCACAGTTGAGACATTCAGTGTTGATGTTAAGACCTGGAAGGAAAAAGTTGGATTACAATTCTTTTTTGTTAAAATCTGTCTTCTGACACTATCACTGCAAGAATACTGTTCCATGATCTGTCTCTGTATTTCTCACCAAGTACTGCCTTTTCCACAAAAATTAGAATAACCATGTTTAATTTGGTATTAGTTAAGCTGATGAGGCACCACTTCCTTTGAAACTGAGTACCACTTTTCCCATTACTACAGTAATATTGTTACGTCTCATGATTCCTGAGCTCTGCTTTGGAGGATAGCTTCACCTTAAAATTTTCCTTATGGATAAACTAAATTACTGCCACCGAGAGCACATGCCACCAATGCAGACAGCCAAGTGGATGAAGAAGTGGAACTAAGGCCTTCCCTCTGCTCAGCCTCAGAAGCAGCCCTTGGCCATCAGCCAGGGAGAGGCTGCTGAAGGTGTCAGTCTCCAGGTGAAATAAATTGCCACAGACCCCAGCAAGACAGGAGGAATACTAGGGGTGCTGAATCCACAAAGACTCTGGTAAGAAGGTCATGTGAGCAAAGGTGTCTCCACTCAGTGCTATGACAAAGTAAGTTTTTCTGCTCTTTGCAGATATCATCCTGATATCTGCCCCTGAGGTTTCCCCATTCAGACCAAAATAAAGAAGTTCCTTCCCCAATATGTTCATGTCATTTATGTGGTGCACTCAAGTTCATTTTGCATTTTTCATTCAGCAGGACATGTTGGACCCTCCCACCTATAAAATCTCTTTCCTGGAAATGTTGGAAATAACTCCGTGTAACACAGTCTCCTTTCATCTACACAAAGATACTCTCTTCTCAGGCTTTTCCACAGGATCCCTAGCCCATCAAAATAATTTTATTCCTCAGAGGTTTTTTCCTGTCCCGTGACAAAAGCAGTGGGGTATTTTTTCTCTCCATCTGTGAAAAGACTACTTTCATTTTTGCTCTGTTCCTTTAAGTCAGGCTCATTTTCAGCTCTCTCTTTACCTGTTGTCTGGTTTTCTCTTTCCTCCTAGGCTGTATCACGCTGAGTCAAGTGCTGTGCAGGAATCATCTTTTTCCCTACACCCTGTTCTTGGTAGAGATGAGACTTACACTTGAAGCTTATTCTTCCAAAAGCAACAGGACGCCACTAAGTGACATGAAATTACTCAATTTGAAAAGTGTTATAGTAGGGAAACCTGCAACAGTTGTGTGTTTTGGGTGACCTTTATAATCAGTGATGGTATTGTATATATGGAATAGTTATTGCAAAACCCATCTAAAATGACTTTGGTGAGTAACTTCAGAATAGAAGACTCACCGTGATATTATGGATATTGAAGCATGGACTTACAAAACCATGCAATCTAGAGAATATACTGCTTGTGTAAATTCAGAGCCTTTTTACAACCTGTTTATATAGTGCTACACAAGATGTTTGTTATAATGGAAAAGTTGGGGCAAAGGGGAAAAAGCAACCCCGAATAGCTGCAATCTTAAAATAACTGAGCTAAAATTAATTACAAATGTTGTGCTAAGCACACTTATTTTTGTGTTCAAGAAACTAGCACGACAGAGAAACAAAAAATTACAAAGAAATTCAAAGATGCCAAAGACTCTCTCAGATGCACACATACGCGGAGGTATTTCCATGTCACAGAAATTACCAGTGTTTAGTTTTATTGGTGATAGAAGGTTTTCCCTCTGGATAAAGTTCTGTGCCAGACTAGGGGAAAAAGTCACGAACAATACCTGTGTTTTTATTGTTAATATTCATTCTCATATTTCTTATTGCACTCTTTTATGAGGATATCTTGCTGCTATATTTCCTCATCTGAGCAAGCTGTTATTGCTGTTTAACTTTTTTCAGAGAGGTGCAAAGTTAAACTCAGACCTGCTAGCGCAAGCATGCCACTCCAAGGCAGGCATTTTTATAAACACATACAAACTGCAAATTTATGTGAGACTACAACCTCCATTTGTGGCTGAGATAAAAATTGTGACTTTTGAGGCAGGTTCTCCTCCAAGACAGCCATGGTATACTGTACAGATAACTAGCAGATGCCAATATGTGGCTGTGATAAAAGCTTTGGAACATTTGTATAACCTATACCTTCCCATATTCTTATGTCTAATAACACACTTCATTTTTTGAGGTAAGGCCATGTCTACCTCAGAAATCTTTGTTACAGAAGATATACGACTTACATTCCCTCCCTCCACCATAGGAATTAGTGAACTGTAACAGAGCTCCAATGATTTTCTCATCATTCTTAATACAGTTCTTCAATAAGAAGTGCCATGTCTCACACCACTTGCAAGCACTCTACTTACCATTTCCTGCAGTGCCTGAATGCATCCAGCTAAGTTAGGCATTGATCCCAGCCTGAAAAAAATGGGATCTGGTCACTGTCCAGCTCCACAGGTCATTTCTTTTAGATGCTTGGAATAAGAGGGGTTGTTCTTCATGACCTGGGAATCAATCCTCTGTTGACACCTGGGTTGCCCACTGTTGCCTACTGTCCCTGTGACACCCACAGTATTCAGACACTGCTCAGAGCCTGTGAAGCAAAAGGAGAGACAAGAAAACACAGCCCAACGATCATGAATTGATAGCCTTTAGTGTAAGGTATTGGCAGTTCACACTGCAGTTTCTACAATGCATATAGAAATCATTTATATAATACTGTGCTACATTTGCGGGGTTATGTAGTTATCAAGCTATTTTTCAAGGTTATACCTTAGCTGAAGGACAAGGATGTCAAGCCATGCCATTCACAAATAAACTGGTGCAGTTTCTTGCAGTGATGGTAGGTTCTGAGCAGCAAAAGTAACAGTTTACCTCTACATCCGCCTTGCATTGTCCACTCACATGGTGAAAGAAAACTGACTGAGGGATTTTTGAGTAGTGAGTGCTACATGGGAAGGACAGGGTCAGCACTGTGAGTAGGCTCATATGACATGGCTTCTTCACTTTCAGTTGTTGACTGATGGCCTTGTCCAGAGCCCAGAGAACATGTTTGACATGGTGGGAAATGAACGAAAGAAAAGTGTGAGCAAAAGTGGATGCTGAAGGAGGAACTCATGGGGCTTTGGGGGCTATAGTCAAGGGAAGAGTTCTCCTTGCTCTCCCCGTTTGCAGTTCCCTCAGCTCCTTGGCACAACTCAGATAAGTGAGGGGCCAGGATTTGTTCTTGATGGCTGCAATGGAGCATATAGGCTTTGCTCCACCTCTTCTACCATTCCTTCTCCCTTCCTCCTAGCACCTTCCCCTGTCCTTCCCCTCAGCCCCCAGCCTTCCCCTCAGGACAGTGCCCCAGAGCCCCTGCTCAGCCCCTGCCCAGCCACCTGTAGCCCTCCCTGCCCAGGCCCTCACACCCAGCCTGGTTTCAGGCTCCAGGCAGCTCTGTGAAGTCAATTTATCACACAACAGGTAAAATTTCACCTTAACAGTGTCATTGGATATATATTATGTTCCAGGCAGCTTTTCCCGTCATCTCCATCAAAGGCTTCCCCAACTTCTCAGCAGGACTTCACGTAATTATGGACTGGTAAGATGCATGGTTTAATGATTCCTACTCCTCTTTGCCATTAGTCGAACATTTTCTTGGATAGTACATCAGGAAATGGTATGGATACAATCAACGGAAGCAGCTTGTAGAAAGGAAAACAGCATGACCTAATCACCTATCCCTGATTCACGCATCAACACTTTCTGAAAGCTTGCAACTCACCAAAGTTTAGGAATTGGAATTATTTTTTTAATAATAATTCAATATATAAATATGTAAATAATTTAGAAAAAAAAAATGACTGCTAACACAAATGCAAAAATCCAACAATGTAACTCTTTGAGTTTTATGAAACTGGAAAAGTAGGGCTTTGGAGAGAAAATAATTCAAAGGTGCCACCGTATGTCCTAAAATTTAGTGGTTTTTTTATTAAAAAGTAGGGTACCTTCTTAATTCTTTTAAACTAGCTCATTTAAAAACATAAGAAATGTCTCCAATATTTTTGAGTCAATGTTGTTTGACTTGAATCACCTGGTTATAATTTGTACTCAAAAATGTTTCATCATTCATAGTTTTTAACTAAAAAATATTTGACTCACAATCTAAACACATATTCAGATTTATGGAAAGAAGGAGAGGTATCTCACAAATAATACACTAAAACAAGCTGACACCCCGTTGCTTCATTTTTTATTGAATATTTAACTATGTCGTAGTATACTTCGGGAATTCAAGTAATTTTTAATTTGAAAAGGGGTTGTTCTGCACTTTCAGTTCTGTTTATGACCAAAAGAAAAAATGATTCTTATATAGCAGGACAAGTTCCCTACAAAGGAGTATGTTCTGAATGCGGACACAATTAGCACAATAAAGCAAGTTTAGCATTAATGGGTTTTGTCTGAGTAAATGAAAACAAAATTGTACTTCTGGAGACAGAAAAATACCGCAATCTCATTTGCATGTTTCAAATCTTTCAGATTTTATTTATTATTTTTTTTGTTTTTTTCAATATAATGCTTATGGACACTCTACTCATGACTTTATTATAATTCTGCACACACACACCTCTGAATATAAAGCCCTTTGTTTGTACACCCATCATGAGCAACACTGGTGGTTTTGCTCAAGAAAAATACCTGATGTGGGTTAGCCGTGAGGATTTAGCCCTGCCATACACTTTATTATATCCAGACCCCTGACTTACATTAGCTTGATCTTAGCAAGGAATAAAATAAAATTTGACTACCTCTGCTGTTTTTAATGTTACATTCCCTTTTGTGACTAGTCTAAAGGCATAATTAAGTTCTTTGTCAAATCTGGAGAAATTTTCAAACTGAAAAAAAAGAAAAACAGAAGACTAACACATTCCCCTTTAGAAGGTGTTTTCTGTGGAAGCAAAATACTTTGCAAATGTGTATTTTGCTAAAATATACTTTTAAACAAGAATAATTTTTTGGCATTAGCAGGATACTCATATTACATTTTCACAATATATGATAATTTTGAAAAATTTTCTGTTACAAGTTGAAATATTTTGTATCATTTAGTATTTAAAATAACAAAGTGAAAGAATAAGAAAACTTAGTGCTACTGAAACAGAGCATTTCTGTCCATGAAGTTAAAAAATCCTTTATTACTGAAGTGTTTCAAATTTCTCATTTCCAATTCAACTCAGAATAAAACCCAAAAGTTAAGAACTCTCATTCATGTATGCAACAGAATTTTCTTACTGTTGACAACTGTAAAGTGAAAAGGTTTTGTGAACTTAAAAGATGATAAATACACCCCAGGTGTCCACCCATCATTTTCCTTAGTTAAGAAAAGCAGTAGAGATCTGCTTAAGAGACTCACATTTTCAGTCCTGTTCTGTAGAAGAACAGGGGAAAGATCTTTCGCTGTGAGGTTTCTAACATAGCTTCCAGATCAAAGTTATTTGGGTGATCTTTGAAACTTTTGGATAGCTTTGAAGTGTGACTGTCATTACTTCGGATTTTGCATTTGCATTCACAGGACATTGTTCATTACTGAAACTATATATAATAACATATAATAAAGAAATTAGAAAATTGCTGTTGAATTTTAGCTGTTGCTGATAGAGGTATTGATGTTTTAGAGAAATAAATTAAATATAGTATTTATTGGACAGAAATATTCTAAGCACACAAACCCACAAAATAGTCTTCTTGAAAAGCAGGGCAGTAAACACTTATTAAACCAAGATATAGCATTATTTTTCCTGCAGCAAAACTTCTCGGGTTATTTCTGATGACGACTCATCACAGAGTTTATTCCAGATTTAAGCTGTTTCATAAGAATTTAAGGGAACATGTTGTATGAATTCTCTAGAGACACATAAAATGTCTTTTCATGCTGAATTAGTCTGAAGCAAATAATACCGGTGTCTCAGAAGCAAGTCTTGAAATAAGCATCCATTTTCTGGTGTGATCTCAACATGGTTTTACATGTTGGTCAGTTTTATTCTCTATTATGAGAACATTTGACACAAATCAAAAAGAAATTATCTCCTGCTGTTTAGCAGGCTACAGAGCTCACTGATAGTTACTAACACATTTTCATAAATGTCTAAGCAGTTTATGCCAATGAAACCATGGCTGTGTGCTCTTGGAAGTGGTAGGTAGGACAGTAGGGGTCGTGAGAGGTAGGCATCAGTCGAGTCAGTCAGTGGAAGGAGAGAGAAATGTTCTCTGGATAAAATCAGTGTACAGGGAGAAGGAAAGCAGCTGTATTTTGAGGGGGAGAGGTGGGTAGAATAGCAGAGCACAGATCATTGTTTGAGCTTGTTCCTTCAAAAGGCTTTGCATGAGTGAGAACTGAGACGGCTCTTCCAAGCAGGGAGCTGACTGGACACCAAAGATGAAAGAAATGACTTCACTAAGAGCAAAAGAGACACTAGAGGGAAAAAAATAGCCCCTAGTGAAGGAAAGAGTGCTGAAAGTGACAGTTGAAAGGGAAGCACTTCAGAGAGGCTACTGGCAGCAAAGGAAGACCCACCAGGTGCAGCCCAACAATAGAGCAATGGTGGGGGTGGAAACTGCATAAAAGATGTGAGGAATCACAGAAAACGAGACAAGGGAGACTGGGCAGCAGAGTAAAAAAGAGCTGAAGAGCTTGAAATCTGAGGAGTAAGGAGGAAAAAAATCTGAATACAGACCGCTGTCAAAGAGGTAGCCATCCGCTAAAATCCAACTGCAGCCCAGCCAGGCCAGTGAGAAAATTTGGCATGTTAGAACAATTTTGTGTGTTTATTATCCATAAGATCTAACCTGTTTCATTGGAAGCTTGTCATTGCTGTTTATGAAAATAGTAGTAATGCTTTTAGCCCTGAACTTTAACAGCTGAAGGTTCTTACTTTGCTCCTAAGAATAGACAGAAAAATAGAAAAAGGAATTGCACAATACTGTTGCCAGAGGGGTATTTTCAACTTCACAGAGCAATCCTAATCTCAAATAAAATCAGCAGGAATGACAGGACACTCCCTTTGCATACTAAGCATCAAGCACTGAGTGAGTCTGTTCAGTAATTAAATCAGTGAGACATAATCACCTTGCCCAGCCCAGTGTGAGCAGTCTCTGTGGATACCCAGAGGCTTCTAGTGGTGTTGAGCCCCATCGCTGTTTCTTCCAGCAGAAGTAGGTAGCAGGGACTGGCTGCAGTTCACAGGGACTTCACCAGTCTCTGGATCAGGCTCCCAACCACATCAGGCCCCTGCTTGAAAGGGAAAGACAAAGATCGGAAGGACAGTGCAGATGGGAGGAAGACTATGATATCACAATGAAACAGAAATTTTGGATAGAAGAAAAGGGGAAAAGATGATAAGAAGAAACTATATCTGCTCTCCAGTTTTATAGCTCCCCTTTTTCTTCAAATCTCAGCTAAAAGCCAATTTTTTCCTTCTTAATTTTCTCCGTGTGTCAAATTCCTTCAGTTTTTCATTTTGTCTAGATAAGTACATCTGTCTTTGAATTAAGTGGTTTCCTGCATACAGTCTGAAAAACCACTTACAAAGTTTTTCAACTGAACAGATTCCATTTGACAGATTATTAATTAGAATTATCATACTTCTCTAATATACTTACATTAAATGTACAGATTTCATAGAGAATTTAAAGCATTTAGAATACAAATCTTTTCTTCAATATATTAAAAATTTTTAATATGATGAACAGTTTTTCATTTCTTTCCACTTCTTCTGATAGCCTGTATTCACTACCAAGAGGACTCAGAGAACTGGGGTTTATGCTGAGCTGTCTTTCTGAAACTGATGCCTTGCTCCAGGGTGAGTGTTGCTGTTACTGTGCAACTGATTTCTTCCTGTTATAATATAACTACAGTTACACCTACCCAGGAAACATATATGAACATAATTCGTGCAACTGCTTGTAATGAGATGACTCGGTTGTGTATTGATAAGTATATACTCATTCACCAGGAACTTCAGTGACTTTGAACATAAAGCCAGATTCTCCCAAACTCTGCAAAAACATCTAAAATCAATATGCCACAGGGAAAAATGACTGATTTTTCACTAAACCAGGAGTTTTCCCTCACTCTGTTTTGCTACTGGGGATGAAAAGCAGAGTAATAGGATATGCCATGACAGACAAAGCCTTTTGGGCTGATTCACAAATACCATTAATAGCAGCTTCTTCCTTAGAGAGTTCCCTCCCTAGGTTTACAATGGCTGGGCGTACAAAGATTCAGTTGTATTTTTAACTGCCTTAAAGGAAAGATTAAACAGATGCTTGCAAAAAGTAGTTGCCACACACACACATAGTTAAAGCTGTTAGCCATTTTACACATCATTTGCACAAAAATAACTTTAGACTACACAAGATATCAAAGACTATACATAATACTGCCAGACATTAATAAAAATAACATGCCAAAATTACTTGACCATCAAAGATCACATAATGTAGGCTAACTGCATATGATCACAAAACTATAATTAATTTGTTATAGCTTGCCAGACAGCCCAGTCCCACACCTAGTGGGACCATTCTGACCATTCTGTAAATTGGGAAAAAAAATTTGGAGCACTCTGAACTGAGACGAAAGAGGCCACCAACGCTTTTCCTAGCTCCTTCTTGAAACCAAGCAGCATTGAGGAAGAACGGGCACAGACTAAATGCTGATTTAACAACCTGGCATATGCAGGCAAGGAGTATGACTTCAGAAAAGGAGTTGGCAGGAGAAAACTTTTGAGTTCACTTCAGGTTGGGACATCACTTCTGTTAATAACAAAAAGACATTGTTAAAATGTTGATAGATACAGCAGAGAGAAACCATCGCAATCAAGCTGTTCCAATTTTGGAAGAATTTAATGAAAGAAATGTAAAGGAAAACATTGAATTCATTGGTGATTACTAAACTCTACCAGCACAGATTGCTGTGATGCTTCTCCTTGACTTACTTGTCTCCGGCCTTTTTCTCTGCGAGTTGTTGAAAACATAAGAATTGCCTTCAGATGCCAGAGCTTGTGTTAATCCAAATTTCTTAAAGTGAGGAAGATCAAGCTTTGACACTAAGCAGTGTCTATTACAGAGTAGGAGGGCATAGAGTTTAAAGGATTGTTGATGATATGTTTGCTAATGCAGGCTTCCTTCATCTTCAGAAAACCCTCGTGTTGGCCAGCATCAGAGACAAAATACCAAGTCAAATGGGCAATGTATATAATTTCTGATACTACTGACAATTTTCCAAGTAATGTCAACAAAATAACATTGGAATTGGGCAAATATCTCTATAAATAAACTTGATGAACACAGAGTTTTTCACAGGGCAAACAGAATGTCTTCTCAGATATGTAGCTGAAGTGATAAATTATATCGAGTAAATGGTGAAAGTGCTTTAGCAATATTCTAGATTTATGAAGAATATACCATTATTCTAGCCTCCTCTTTTGTCTCAACTGTTGTGGAGCATCTCTGACAGATGACTGACTTTCCCTAGAGCAGTCTGCATTTCAATTGCGACTTCAAGATGAAGCTAGCACAGAAAAAAAATTATGATGGATTTTGCAAATGCTAGCTGACAAAAGTATCCAATAAGAATATGTCAGATACTTTAAGGAACATAAAATGGCTGCACCCAATTTATTTGAGATCTTCATGTATCTTACAAGAATTGAGTTTATTTATCAACACAGCAACTTATAAATTATATTTAACAGTAGGTGTGGCAAGCAAGTTTCCAATTCATGGTTCACACCAGAAATCTAAGAATTATACTCAACCAGTCAGCAAGCAAACATACAAAAAAATACTAGGTGACATATTTCCAAGATGAACAACACAAATATTGAATAATGAATGCTTGCAATAAACTTCTAACAGACAATCTTCAGAACAAAAATTGCTCAGAGAAATAATGCAGTGAATAATGAATACAGCAGAGAAAATAACGACCCTTATATGGACAAATATTACACAGAAAAAGAAATAAAATATGATAAATAAAGAAATGATTTTATATTAATTATTCATCTAACTTTGTTCCCCTTACAGAAAAGGATATATTTTCATCTCAGTTCTCCCACTGTAAGTCTTGAGTTACTTCTTTGATTGTGTCTATTCTACTTCACAAATATACCCAGACAGAGACTTCTGGGTTGCCTCGCACCAATGTCCCTGAGAGACAGTGTCCGGAATTAGTCAAGACCAGTTCAAACTGACTGAGATCCTGGACTGTATTTCTCTCTCACCATCTACTTTGGTGTTCTGATTTGGCCCCACTAATGTTAATGAATTAAACCTTGTTATCTCTGGAAACTGAAAAATTATTCATATATTGGTAGATCTGAAGCTTAGAAAAATGTGTTAGGTTGTGCAATTGGCTCTCCTGTATGAAAAGGAATTTAAAATTTGCCAGTTACTCCTCTGTGGAGTTTTGGAGTCATCAAGAAACTCACAGATATGTATTTTGGATCTTAATATAATCCTTAAAGGCAGAAAAAAAAAAGGAAGGAAAAAACCCTCAGAGTTTAAATTATTACCCTAGGTCCCAGAGTTTACCATAGAGCAGAACTGTGAATGCCCTCCATTTTTTACTGTAGTCATTAAACTGCAGCATCCATCACCAGATTTCCCAAAAATCAAAGGATTGCATGCCCTTCATACTGAAGGGAGCAAATTTAATTGAGGCTTGTGACCCGAAAAGTATGTAGGTTCCAAAATGCAATTTTATGTTTAACACTCCAGAAGCCCTTTTATTTCAAGCCATGGAGAGTGACTCTGACTGTTAACATCCCTACCCTGCAATTACCTGAGAAATGGGATAAGATAAAGTACACTTTCAAAACTTTGAGTTTGGGTTCAGAAAAGGTTGGGGCTTAGGAAAAGGAGAAAATATAAGTAAAGCTAGAAAAGATGTACATATTTCACGTGAAATTCCTGAAAACTCTACTGCATGATTCTAACTTCTTGCTGAATTGTAATATTCTTGTGTAATATGATAACTGTGCATGCGAGACTCAGAGAATTCTTACATTGTCAGCGAAGTGTGTTTAAAGACCCAGTATGCAGTACTATAAAGGTTTATGTTGTGAAAGTACTTATATATTAATAAAACCTCAGTTGCAGGGTATCTACCATGTGAACAGTGCTATTATAAAATGACAGATTGTCTAAAATACCACTAAAAGAGAAATTCAGTGCTGACCCAAGGGGACAGATGAGACAAACAGGGACAATATCTGTCACTTTCCAACCATCTCTGTTTTCACATCAGAAGATATGATCATGACTCTTTCCTCCACTGCACACACCTAGAAAAACCAACATCACACACATGCATTCCAATGATTCAGCTCTCAACCAGCTTGCCTTCTGTAAATCGCCTCTCTATTTTTTTATGTACGGTTAGCGCTAAACCAAATATGCTCCCTGACAAGTCTGGTTTTAGAGATCCAAGTTAATTTATGCATCTAAAATCTGCTTTGGAAAAATATTAACTGTTTTGAACTTTGTCATGAATTAGTGATCGATGCAGTGCTAATTTAAACAAACACATTCATCTTGTCTTGCTCTTGCATTTATTAGCCATTTGTGTGTCATACTGACTTGTTTGCTCTGTATGAGAAGAATTAGCTCATGCTAATGCCTTGCAAGCATCTTGCAAGTCCAGAAACTATACAGTCTAACTGAAATCACACATGGTAGAGAAGAAAATGCTAACACCTATTTAACACAGACTTATAGCGAGGCTTCTGTTGTGTTTTTTCAGTGTGTTCTCTGTGAAGGTCTCTAGTATAATTCCTTTTTCAAAAATAATGAGTGCACTGTGCACTGCACCGCTGGCTAATCTTAGCCAGCTTGGGGAGTTCTTATTATCCAGGAAAGATGTATATTCTTAGAATTTACTAACTTTGGAAGAAGTTCACTGACAAGTTTTCAGAATTAACCTGGAGGTATTGCCTAGCCTCTTCCAGCCTTACTCTCGTTGCATAATACTTTAATCTGAAATGGTTCCATCATAACGAGAACATAGTAATATAAGTAAAAGTGGCAAAAGGAGATTCTGTATTGAAGAGCTCTTACAGTTCTGGGATGTCTGACTGTGCAACAAGCAATAACATAGAGATATGGATTTGTCAAGGAAATGTATAACGTGATACCAAACCATATTTAACATCACCTATTCTGAATCATTTTACTCAATGGATATCTTAGCATACTGAAACACCACTTACTCATTTTGCTGTCTTGTGGCAATAATAAGTGGCAAAACCACTACCCGAGAAATCTTCATACACCTCATACCCAGCACATTCATCTAAGATATTTGCATAATTTGCAGACCATACAGCATAACTCTCTCCTGTAAATTATTAAAGAGCAGATTTTTTTTCCTCCATTTTGGCAAAACTTTTGATCATCCTAGTGAAAGTGATACCCTCACTCTAGGGAGAATGTGAGATGACAAGCATATGAAATTAAAAGGTAATTGACTAATTTCTTATATATTTACACCATTTAGAGAGGTATGATGCAGATGCTTATGCAAAAGTGTATCTGCATTATTGGATCTCATTCTAGGAGAAGACATTAAATCTTTTTCATAAATTTAATGGTCAGCAGATACAGTCTGATTTCCACTTCATCTAGTGTAATTCATGTAGGGTATGTTACAAAATGTCTGTACAGCTCAGCACCTGAGATAGGCTTGTCCATCTTATTTCATGGACAGCACAGGTCTCTCCAGTATAATTAGCTTTATTCCTGAATGTCTTCCCCTGCAGCAATCTTTCATGATTCCTGTCAGGTTGATGTGGAAAAGTTAGCAGTGTCCCTGTGTGCTATTATTGCCACAGAACCTCCATAAGTTGTTCATTTGCAAAGCCCACATATTATTATGATGATTGTCTTCCTCTCTAATGAAACTATCCTGACATGATAAATTGTGTGAACAAGGATAGTGCTGATACTCTCTTTGCACAATGGAGTTAAAAACCCTGTACTCTTTTCTGTCATTAATATTGCTAGGATTAATGATGCTTCTGTGGACAGTTTTTTGTTCTTTGTGTTCACAAACATGTAGCCTCCTTTTCAAAACTGGGTTTCCTTCTCTCTTTCTGCTTTTATTCTTGGTGCATACTTGGCTATAAAAGTAAGCTAATCACCATTTTAGATAGGTCCATCATTATGTTTTACATGCCAAAGTGGAAATGAAAATACCAGGCTACCATGAAAGAAACTGTCACCAGACGTTTCCAGCTATCTCAGAGAGGTGTTCTGTTTTGAATAACTTCAGCCTTGTTATGAAGCATAGCATTTCATGTGAACAAACATGCAATCTTTTCAGCGTTTCTGATAGTTGGAATTGGTGGAATTTTTTTTTCCATGGATAGACTAAACCCAACCAAATCATGTAGGATATTTTCATTGTTACTTGCCCAGTGTTCCTATTAAATCAACAGTTAAGAATTTCCAGTAAATATTTCTCCCTTAGGAATGTCTCATTTAAAATATCTAATAAAAGCTCTTTCCCAGTATACAGAACAATTTTTGCACTGCTTGTCTATTCTTGCTTAACCACTTTTTAGTACAGCATTACTCTGTTCCTTTAATATAATTTTTTAGAGTGCGTTTCTTTTCTGCAACTCTTCTCCAGATTGCACACACTTAGTAGTCTCAGTTTTCTTCTCATACTAATCCATTCTTAACCTTCAGAAGTGAATTGAATATAACAAATAGAAGAAATTAAATGCCAAGTACATTTTTTATCGTTCTTGGTTTTTTGCTTAGAGTTGTCAGACTGAGCAGCATTTGGAAAGTTCTGTGCAATGCTGTACAGCAAACTAGTGACTCTCACCACTATTTTTATTCTTCGGGGCTTTGCGGTTTTTTTTCACAATAATATTTAATAATAAATGCCAAATGGTTAGACACACACACAACATTGGACTCCTAAAGGCAGAATTGATCTTCAGTGTGAGAGAAGACTTTTCATGTAGGAATGCTTTTTCCCGAACATGCTGAGTGATGTTTGACATCCTAGAGTCAGGAACGATTCAGTTTGTTGGGTATATCTGGATATACACTTCCAGTTATTGGAAATATTCTTTCCCGCACTAAAAGAAAAAAGGTATAAAGGTAGTAGACTGAAAGTAAAAGTGTGTGTGTGTGTGTGTGTGTGTGTGTGTGTGTGTGTGTTCACACATTCATGCACAAGTGCTCGTGGGTGGGTGTCTGTGGGTATGAAAAGGCTGTACAGAGAGAAAGCATGAGAGATTGCAAGTAGCCCCCCATTCCTGATCTCCACGAGGTATGAAACATAAAGGACTTTGTACTACATAAAGTTTTTGTACATTTTAGTGCTACTCTAATGCATATATTTTACCATTGTGCTTATTTAGATTTCAAATACAGGCTGTTTACTTTTGGATTAAAATATTTTCTTTGAATTTTCTTGATTTAAACTGGATGATGTACTTAAATTCCTAATTTATTCTGTTTCAATGGCTTTAAAGGGGCAACAGTTACTACGGCAAATCAGAGTAAGGAAAATTGTTATTTAAACTGGATTAGTCTAAATGTATCAGATGAGAACTGGTAAGTTCCCAAGAAAGGGAGGTGAAGGTGCCACACTACAGAACAGAGGCTTTCCTTAAAACTGCTGGTTCTCTGAGCAGAGAGGAAACACACCTGGAAAAACAGTTGTCCGTAGAAGATCTTCCTTACTGTGGTTTAGAAAACGAGTCTTACCAGGACCTACCAAGCAAGAGTTAACACATGTTCTGGGCCAGTGACTGACCTCTGTAGCCCTCATTCCCCTCCCCAGGGGGACAATGACAGCAGGCAGGAGTCAAGCCAGTGACGGCACCACCAGTACAGAGCAGAAAACTCTGGGGAATAAACTGAGAGAAGGAAAGTCAAATAAATCATCATGGTGAGCAGTGAGACAAGAGACACAAGTAGAAAATGGAGGAAAACGTGGATTTCAGTAACTTAGTGGCTTTAAAATTTTACCATGATAGCAGCTGCTGAACGCCCTTAAGCAGCTTGTAAAAGCAAGCAACCCTTCCCATCCCTCCTCACACAAACACACCTTTCCTTTCTTTTCCCAGTCTTTTTTGTGTTGCCCTTTTAAGTTAAGAACTCCTTTGAGACAGATCTGTCCATCAATAACTGGTTGTAGAAAGGTTGATGTGACAGCAGGATAATCTGAGTGAGAGATATTGTAGTCTATCTAATAACAACAGATAACATGGTATTAACCTCCTTGTTTTTTACTTTTTATTGGGTAAAGACCCCTCTAGTTCCAAAATTGTCATTGTTCTGTGCACAGGTCCACCACTTTTATATCTCAACATTCTCTACATTAGAACTAAAAATCAGTCTAGGAAAGTTGGAAATAAACCTGCAGTTGTTTAAACCAAACAAGTGAATCCCACAACATCATAAACTTTCTTCATTAATAAATTTGTATCCCACTTCGGTATAGTTTGTGTGTAGCAATGTAAATAACTGTTAGCAATGTGACTAAATCTCATTTCACTAAAAATGAGTTTAATTTTCTTTTTGGCTAAATTTTTTGGGCAAAGAAGATTTTGCATGTGAATAGAGACTCTAATTGTTTGGAGTAGAATTTTTTTGGCTTTATACTAGACAGATAAACTTACAGAATTGCTAGAAGAATAAAAATAGCAAGGTATGTTGCATAACAGTAGTTGTAAAAACATTAAAAAAATATACTAAATATCCAGAAAAAAAATTGACAATTCAAATCAATTTGATTTGCATTTAGAGATAATCTGTTCCAAGCATGAAATGTTACCTAATCAGGTAATGGCTTCATTAACAGCAGTTAATCACATACTACCTTCAACTCATTTTCAGAACTTGGAATTAGTTATTCAAATTATGGCAATTAAAATATCTCAGTCAAGGGCTCAATTCATTTGAAAAAAACACTTATGCAAACTCACCACAAATTTATCAATCATTTTTAAGAGCCAGAATGTGAACTGAATATCTAATACTAAAAGAAAAATTGTGACATCAGCTAGATAAATATAGCATTCTGTATGTAGAATAAATGCAGACATAAAGAAAATGGGGTTTTGCTTATTTATAGGAAGAAAGTGAACGAAGAAAAGCTGTGATTTCCCTAAGTGCTACATGATTTATGGATATTGTAATTGTGAGTACTTGATGTAGTATTACATTTTTAACAGCTAGTTCTTCAGAAATAAAATTCTAGTAAGGTCAGTGTCGGGTTGAAAAAACAATTGTTAGTTCTGTGCAGTGAGGATTTTCAAGGGTGGAACAACTGAGTTGTATCTTGTTGTCGTGTACAGCCAAGATAGTTTCACTGCTGGTATGCGATGCTACATACTCAGCTGTTGTGTAGATGGCAACTTGCATATGCTCGTGTTTTGTTGTGGTAGTTTTAAGTATCTAAATGACGTGGACTGACATCCAGAAATGTAAGTTGTTTTTTTTTCTCAAGAATGAAGCAATAAAGTGAAAATAATACACTCACAGGTCTCAGGCACACAGTGAGGAAGTCAGTACTAGCAGTGCAACAGATTAGTTTTGTTTAAAATTTATTCATAGTATCCCAAGTGCTGCTTAAAGTGTTTTTTGGTGTTCAATAAATATTTTTATACAAAGAGACTACCGTAGGTATCTGGAAATTGCCTGGAACCACTATCTGACTTTCCAGGTTTTATGTAAATAGAGCAACTGCTTAAAACATCCTGAACTTTCATCAGTCTCCAGCACAAGATTAAAAAGAGAAAAGGGAAGAATTGTAGGCAATGCTCACACCTAATACACGTATGCTCAGCATTTCTGTGCCTCCTTACTTTCCATAGCCATGGAAACCTGTGTGACTGGCTCATGAGACGCAGTTTCTCTCCCCAATAAGCTAAGTATCACAGAATCACAGAACTACAGAATGGTATGTCAAACTCAGATTTGTCTGATCCCGAGGATCCCAGAGAGCACAATTAAAAGTGGCCCTTCTCTGTTCATCCCTCAGTTTACACAAGGAGTTAAGCAAAAGGAATTGCTGAGAACTTCTCTGATGACTAACACAAAATAAAATTAAACACACTTCTTCAAATTAAAGAAAACCGTGTAATGAGGAAACCGCCATAGCATTTGCACTGGCCTAAGACAATTTCTTACGCTTGAACCCATGGTCAGTTTACTAGCAATCTGCCAAGCCAGGTTTCTTCACTGCTCCTTACCAACATCTTTTATATCAACAGAAGAAAATTACAGTCAATTTTAGGAAAGAAGTCATGACTACTTTCCTTGCTAGCATAATGAGCAGCTGTTTCATAATTAATATAGCACTTTAGTGCTGTTAGTGAAACTATGCATTGCCCATGTTCAGTGAAACATGAAAGCACAAAGAAATCAGGAATCATTCCCATTTGCCATCTCTTCCATGGACCTTTACTTTTCCTAATGCACATATTTGAGCCAAATGCCTGACTGAGATGAAGGACCACAACATGCTTACTCTCAAAAATCCCAGGTACCTAAACTTTTCACGGAGTATTCCTCAGTTTCATACAGGATTAATTTATGAGAGGTAAAAAGCCATGACACAAGCATTCCTCTGCCGCTGGACAGAGATGCATGGATTGTACTCTTGCCTGCCTCAGTCAAGGTGTCAGTCAAACAATCTGCTACACTGCATGAGCTCTATGTGCCCAGCTGAACATATAGTCTTGCTCAAGCATTTACAGTCATTTTCACCAGCCCTTTATCAGTCTGTGCTAATATAACCAAAGGTAGACAGGTGAAACTCAGAAGCAGGTGGAAACTGTTGGCTTCCTAAGAAACCCAGCTGAAATGCAGGTTGCTAGGGAACTTCTATTCTTTTCTTGCATCCATCTCTCCCTCTCCCTGTCTTTTCGTATCTCTGCTTAAGAAATTCCTAACTGTGTCTTTTAATAAGTGTTATAATAGACACTGCCCTGCTAAAAAGCCTGAGAGGGGTCTGAACCCAGTTGGTGCTGCTTTAGGAAAGCTTTCCTAGGGCTTGGATGAGACCTTATTTTATGATGTGGGAAGAATCTTAAGCACAGAAACTTGTCTTTGTGGATTTGGGGCTCCTAACTTAATTCAGGGAGTTTTCTTTTGTAAAGAGAGGAAGGAACAGAACCTGAGTTTGTCTTGTTAGCCTAAGAAGTGTTTTCATCCCCAGTCTAAGAAAAGCTTTAGAAATTCCTTTTGTTCATGATAGGAATTTCCGGATCACGGAAATCTTTCATTTCAGCACCATGGGCCAGAGATTAGAAATATTCAAGTGCTTGAATAATAAGATGGATAACTGGATTTTCAGCCAGGTATAGTCACAACTCTTAGGTACTGTTGAAACATGGAGATCTGAATTTTAGCTGTGTCTAAATACCTTTTGAAAACCTAGCACTGACAGAGAGCTTTAGAACATAGACCACTTTTCAAGAAGCTGAAGAAATTTTGTTCTTGATTTAACCAGTTAAAGAACCTAAACCTAAGGAAGCCACAGCATTCCCAGATTTCACAGCATGGTGAATTAATACGCACTTTGAATTGTCTTAGTCACTTAAAGCAGATCTACCAAGTTCTTACTGCAGTCTGCTTTAATGTTTGTAACTGCAAAGTTATTCAGACATCAAAAAAAGTCTCATTTTAATATATGTGTAAAAATTACCACAAATTGCTACAATTACCATACTTTTGTACTACCATATTCAAATTATGAAGAAAAGATCAAAAACTGTAAGAGCAAAAGAGGAATATTTCTTGCTCAGGTTTCTGTAATTATTAATTACCTATAAAGCTTTGACATACTACAGTTAAGTCGACTTGAGAAGCACCTATTTCCAGTTTGTTTTTTGTCTGATACAGTTGTGGAAGAATTGCCATGTGAGTGGCCATTGTATATCTGTGTTCTCTCTTTCAACAAGATAAAAGTGTACAAGATTCTGCTGCTCTTGTAAACCACGGAAAAAAACTATAGGCATTTGGATTTCCTCCTATACATCACTTGTCATTGCACATTATCTCCCAGTAACAGCTGGTGACAGAGACATTGTGCCTCTAGGAAAGTTCTCTTTTCTCTCTTCCATCTGTTTCAGTCCATTTACCTCATAGATAAAACTCTGTTTCAGTTGGTCTGTTCACAACATCTTATCCAGATCATAATTTAAATCCCTTCTGTTTGGGATACAGATAATGTTTTTGGGGTTTTTTTTGTTTCTTTAAAAACAGCTGAAAATGATGGTTCCTTCAATTCTGGAGTTCCGTAGAACAGAAGATTCCAGGTCGCTATCTTCTAGG
>Ga0065711_1034323_pt1 | contig 23978 bp, 19 predicted proteins | sample Hoacrofraction12_FD_59098 | JGI IMG/M metagenome (GOLD analysis project Ga0065711, IMG submission 59098) | Hoatzin crop microbial communities from Cojedes, Venezuela - Epithelial fraction 12 v2 (version 2) | ecosystem: Host-associated > Birds > Digestive system > Esophagus > Crop | place... | reverse complement strand
TTTTATTTTATTTTATTTTATTTTATTTTATTTTATTTTATTTTATTATTTTGTTGTTTTGTTTTGGCTTGGTTTATTTTGTATTTCATTATTTAAAATTTGATTTTATTTTATTTTTTATCCAGTTTATTAGTTTTGCATTTTTATTTTTGCATGCTGAATGTAGCGTTGACTAAAACTAGAACTGAATAATGAGTTTGGAAGTTGATGGCATGCACTATTGAAGAGCTCATATGCAGTCATACTGACAAGGGTTTGGATACCAAATGGGACATATAAAATGCCCAAGTCACATTTGGTTGCGTAAACTGTGAAAGAAATATTTCTTATGCTAATGCAGTCTATAGACATATTTTAAAAGATATGTATCTATATTAGATTCAAATCCAAATTCTGAATGAGAGAGCAAACACTTTTTTAGTTCAGAATTTCTAACTATAATTCCTATATATCTTTCCACGTGTAATAACATTGGAACTCTATTCAGTTGTCCAGACATAAGTATCTAATGACACCTGAGCTAATGTAGGGTTTATAAGACACGGGGCTAGTAGGTACAAGATAGCATGTCCAGAATACACAAGTTCTTTTGAAGTGGCAACTGGAAACCGCAAAGGATATCTGGAATATTTTAAATATCATGAAATGTCTGTTGTGGCAAAGAGAGTCAGGTCCCTTTGAACAACCCCTTCTATCTCTCTCTGGTCTGGTCTAGACATTACACATCGTAATGGATTCACGTCTAATCTTATTACATACCAGTTATCCTATGCTTCTAAATTCTTGTTAAAAAGGCATTATCAAAGGATTAAGTTAGCGGCTGTAACCTTTAAGAAAGGGTTACTACTGATATGGTTGGACATGGCTCTGGATAACCTGAAGGGAGGCAATGGAGTTGCAACTATCTTCAGAATACGGGACTCATAAACCTACATATTTTTTCTCCATTGATTCTTACACTTCCGTCTTCTGATATTGTATTTTTGTGAAAAAATATCAATGCAGGTTTATTTTAATAGATAAAATTGTAATTTTTCTTTTCTCCTTTCCCTCTTTCTTCAACTCAGCCTCTGAAGTCAATAGGAATGTTCCAATTGATTGGCTATGGCAAGCATTATTGTAATCGACAATGTAGTTAGTTCTTGACATTCTGGAGAAGGTGGTAGTGCTATATAATATTAATGCAGTGTATATTAAAAAGATTAAGAAATAACTAACACTTAAAAAAAATCAGTCATCCATGGGGATTAATCATCAAATGGGATGCTCCTAGTGTGGATACACATAATAGTCACGTTGTATGACATTCAATATTTTCATCAATGAACTGGAAATAAACATAAAATTACCATTGACAAAATACATCAACCACATAAAGGTCAGCTATGGTGAGGACAAAATAGTTATCATATGCAACTCAGATAGCTTGTTTAGCCTAACCCCTTGAAATGAAGTGTGATTTAATGCTTAATTACTTAGTCAAATACAGGCTGTTGGGTCCTATAGGAGGGATAACTTGTGGAATGTGGTAGCTCATGATATGGAGCGGGTCAGTCTGCCTGGCTGAATTCTGCAACTGCAACTTAGCAGCTTGTTAAAGATTCACATGAACTACTTTGTTGAAGAGAAAAATAGGCATAAGTAATAGAATATTTCAAATGGAAATTAAAAAAAACAAACAACGAATATGCAAGAACAATAGAAGTTAGTACAATGCAATTCTCAGGTCCACAATTTGGCAAGGATACTACAGGCAGTATTGTTATTTTCACAAAGCTATTATGAGATATTAAATGATGGCACGTGACCAGGACCTTTATCGTCTTATAAGAAAGCACACTACACTATAAAAACATGACATTTGGTCTCTAATTATGAGAAGTCATCCTACTGAATCATCAGTATTTCTCCTTATAATACTTGATTCTTTTCTTGGAGATTTTCAATCAAAACACTGAACTCAGATGAACCCAACTGACCCATAAAATGTAAAAGAATAAAAGCACAAAGTAGGGAAGCTGCAGAGAGTGCTAATGAAATTGATTAAATGTGTTTGGGAATACAGGCATTTAGATAGTAGAAACTACATTGTTGACTGTTTCCAAATGTGCCAGAAAGATCATAGAGATCAGTCCGTAGAGATAAATTGTGTTGCAAAAGAAATATTTGCGTACAGTGAGAACAACCATGTGCAAATGAAGCTTTCCTTGCCAGGAAGCAAGTTCGTGGAAATGAGAAGAAAGTAGATCAGACAATATTACACTATGTGTAAACCTTTTCATTAAGCTTCTCCTTCATCTAGTACCAAAATTCAGGTTTTCACAAATAATTAGAAATCCCTGCTGACTTTCTCTTTAAAATGCTACTGTGACTTTGTATGTGATTTTTTTCCTTCACTTATAAAGCACTGCTTCACTCATATTTCACTTATAAAAGAAGTCAGACACCCCTTTTCTCTGCTCTTTTCATCATATATAGAGCTAAAATTTGAAATAGGCTGATGTATTGGTGGAAAAGCCATAACAGAAAATGTTGCTTTATTATAAGTGTGTGTCAGAAGATTACATAACAAAACTAGGGGTATATATTACCATAAGAAGGGTGTGTAACAGGCTGCTAAACCACAGAAGTTTGCTACCAGATGAGAGGGCATTTCCAGTCAGGTTCTGCTGGGATCTGTCCCGAAGCCTATTCAGAGTAATATGTTTTTTAATGACTCCGATGGAGCAGTCGGTACATTTGTAAAACTGGAGGCTTATTCCAGCCTGAGAGTGGTTTTGAACACTCCAAGGCACTTCCCAGAATTCATAAGACTCATCAATAATTGATAGTTTGATAATTAAATAAAAACAAATGCTACTCCTACCTGTAGCTTTACAGTCAAAGAATGTAGCAGAACATTTTCTTTCCCACAACAGCTTACCATAGTTACACTGTGAGCATTTGCTGCTTCTGTGGAGCAAATGACATAAATTCAGCAGTTTGCTACAGGACTTGAGTCTTCCCTCCATTTTGTCTGTAGAGATTCAAGATGAATTTAGAATGGCCCAACAGAAGTACTTTTTTTAGAATTTCAAGGATGTTAAGATTAGCACCTGCATTGCTGAGCAAAAACCTGCAGTGCTTAAGGAGAAACCAATTTCTCAAATAGAGCCTAGGGAAGATATGGGAATACTGCAGAAAAAGATTTAAGCGGTATAGTGCATTTCCAACAAACAGGAGTCAATATAGCGATGCTATTGCAAAAAGTGCAAATTTCATTTGGGATGTGTTAATATAAGTCTCATATATCAGACAAGGGAGTAATTATTCCACCCCTTTTGCAGCTGATGAAGTTTCAGAAGGGGTGTTTTGAGCACCAAATTCCAGAAAAGTTGTAGACAAGCCAAAGACAGTCTGAAGTATAATACTGGCAAAGATGAAAAATTTATTAATTTCCTTTAAGGAAAGCCTGAAAGAATAATTTTTGGTTTTAATCTAAAAAATAGGGATCTCGAGTGGCAGAGAGGGAACACAGAGGAAAGAATGATCACAGTAACAACCTTCCAGCATGTACGTAAGTTGCATGTAAAATGTGTAGAGCTCTATCAGCTCTTCTTTCTCTGGGGGTGGCAAGAAGAAATTGTCCTGTTTCTGCAGAGGTGATTTCAATAAGATGCTTCAAGAGACCAACAACAGCACAAACTACCAAGTGGAACTGTGATCTTTGTAAGCTTTCAAGAACAGGTTGAACAAACATCTATAAGTAACAGTATAACTCAACCAGCACCAACTCAGGCTGATTAATATGACCAATGCTTTGAAACGTTTTTAAAAATGCCTCTGTCCTGCTCCCCTGCTTTTTGGAAATAAACCAAAACACAACACAATGTGTTCTGCAGCAATGTTACACTAGTCTTCTTTAAGTTCGAAGTAAAGGCAGAGTAAACTCTACATATTCATCACCTGTACTTCCCGTTGCTTGTTTTTCTTTTCTTGCTCCTTGGCATGGGAATCTATACACATATTTCAGGGGCTGGTTTTTTGTAATGTTTTTGCAAGCTGTTTTCTGATGTCTGAAGACCCCAGGCTGACAAACAATATGTTCCTCCTCAAACTTCCTGGATTTCTTTCAGTGTTTCATGGTCAATATGTGGCTGCAGAGGAGATGACACGGCTGGTGATGCAGAAACCTTTCAGTCCTGCCAGTGGTCATTTTGTATTTTCAATTCTGGTTCAGACGTGGTCAAACTAAACGAAATTGAGAAAGAAGAGAGTGATAGAAAACAAATGTTACACACCTTTAAATATTGTATGTGAAAGTTCATGGCAAAGATTGAATTCCTTATTTCTGCCCCCTCCCTTTAATCCTCTTCTACCTCCATCTCCCCCTAGGTTACATTCTCTATTACTTATAAAGCCCTATGGCTGGTTTGAGGCAGGCACTTTTTATTCCCCTCTCTATCATAGCGTAACATCTGTAATCAAGATTTTAGAACCATGAAAGCTGAACAGGGGAGTTCTAAACCTTAAGCACCAGATGTGAAAGGCCAGTAGTACAACAATCCATATAACCTTTCAAAGCAGGCAGAAAAAGTTAATGAGTTACTCCACAAATATGATTCAGAATGTTTCGGTCCAGTCTCTTAGCTATCAAAACCTCAACTATCAAAACCTCATGTTATCCATTTTCCCATGTCTTGACATTTTTAGTGGAGTGCACTTGCTTTTGAAAGATTTCAGTCTCTAGCATTCTGTGTTCTCCTATAAAAAAATATTTGTCTTTTCTTCCCCTGAGTTTTTTTTGGGGGGTTGTTTTTTGGTTTGGTTGGGGGTTTTTTGTTTTTGTTTTTAATTTGCCACTTTGTATGTTATTACATGCGTTGCTTACATGTACATACACCTTGGCATTATGCTGCTTTAATGTGAAGACTGGGAACTCATAATGCAACAGGTTTCCAAGAACTGACAAGCATACATTTGCACAGAATATCTCAACAGATATCTGGCATTTACTATATATGGAGAAAGTGCTAAAACCGACTTTGAGGACAGAATCTGAAGAAATGCTTTAATTAGCTTCCAAAACAGATGTTCATATATACATATATAGAAAGTGGGACAGCAGACAAACACATTGGTTTGCCTGTAATGCTCTTTTGAACCTGGCATGTAGTAAAAGTAAAAATGTCACCTAAAAAGAGATCCATCTGCCCTAGTTTAGGCATCTAACATGGTAACTAAGTTACAAAGCGACTAAGACAGTCACTACACGTTCTTTTAATAGTCAATGGAGAGAAATACTCTCTCCAGACAACAATTCATCTCTTTCTAAGATAGATATCTAGGTAGATCAGATAAACTACCCTCTAGGGATGCCTATGTCTCTTTGCTGACTGTTAGGGGAATGAGAATATCTTGGACTTGGACACCCAGCCTCTAGACTTCTGAAATGTGATGAATTTCATTTTGATATGGCTAAAGAACTGACACAAAATCGTTGGCCTGATAAAAAGAAGAAAATAATCCATGCCAGTTAAATCCTACAAATTTTATACCCAAGAATACGAGTGAATGAAGATTCATTAATATTAAAATTATTTTTGTCTCTTATCTGAATTATTGGTGCTTGATGTTACCGTCAGCTTTTCTCATGCCAATTTGCAATACCACTTTTAAAGGGAAACAAAAATTTACAACATAGGTAAGGTTTCCATATGAGACTACAGAAGTCTGGAAAAGAAGTAGAAGTATTACAGTAGTCGTTAATGTTTATAACAATTGTTATTAGGTATTATTAAGATCTTTAATTAATGGGTAATTTTTTATTTATTTATTTCAAAGGTATCCAAGAGATGTAGGAACCAAGTCATGAGTTTTGATTGGTTTTAGTTGCATTAGTGCTTCAGACTGTCTTGAAAATCCTGCCTTAGTAATGTACATAGTCATAAAATCATACATCTTCAAACCTATATCTCACGCAAAACAGTTCTATTGTTTCTAAATGTTGACTTCCAGGCTGCCATTCACATGAGCAGTAATCATAGGATCAAGACCAAATGATATTGCCGTCAGGAAATGTTATCTTCTGAGATTATGTTTTCTTCCGGGAATTTGTAAAATTATCTTTCTTTGTAAGGTGTAAACAAGCAAGGCTGTTGACAAAGGCTTAGCTATTCTTTTGCCTTTGAAACTGCAAAGAGCACAAACCATGCAATGGTGTTACTTATGGAAAAAAGAAATGTGTATAAGAAGGGCTGGACAACCAGGGATGCACTGTACTTGTGGGACAGAGAGACACGCTGACAACTTTTCAGGAGCTTTGGGTAAATGCATGGTGATTTCACCATTAATTCATAAAACAACTTCTAGGCACAGACACCTAAACCAGAAGATATTTTTTCAGAGCTCTGAAGGAAAGGTCTTCAGTGAGAAGAAAATACCGCAACAGCTTTAAATAGCTGCTTCTTTTTGCGTGTTCTTGCCTCCAAGGTGGTAATACATCCATAGAGCTCAGCTCTGGACCTGGTAAGTATTGCTGTATTCTGACTCATAAGTAAAAGAAGCATACTATTCTTCAACAGCACAAGTGCTAATACTGTACGTCAGAAGCATTTTACATTAGACTCGGACTAAAATTTATTGATGTGTTTGTATTGGCCTCATTTTCTTTGCATTCTTTTGGGAAACAGGTCTCAAACTGCCATTCCCATTTCACAATGTCTGAACCATTTCCCTAAATATTTTTGTGGGAATGTGGAAGAAACAGAGGAGAAGAATGCAGTCTCAGGAACTGAAAGAGGCAGTTCGGCGTCTCCTGGTTTTCCCTGTACCTACCTTTCACTGACTGGTTTACTTGAACAACCCTCTTTCACATGCCTTGCTCTTCTCCTCCACCTCCTGTTTTTAACTTCTCATGTTAGATCACTGACCTATTCAACACACAGTATACTTTTGGTGTGTGTTTGGAGAAAGCCTGACAGAAAGACATTTTGATTGCTGCTGGGACCTCCAATGGTCCTAGAAAGAAAATTATGGGTCTAATTAGGAGTAAGAAAGCGAGGAGCTGGGAAAAAGACATCCCTTATGAATGTGGAGGATGGAGGAGAGGCAGAAAGATCAGAAAGTGAGACTGGGAACTGCTGTGGACAGCAGAAAAAAGAGGATAGTGAAGGTATGTACTGAAAGGTGAATAGCCAGACAAAGATGGTTCCTCTGTGGTTTAACTCTAAACAACATCTCAATTATTCTGATGGAAAATGCTAGTTTTTTTGTTTGGAAGCCTGTTCAGCTTTAAGTCTCTCCACAACATTGCCAGCGAGAGCTTTCTTAACACCTGCTGTGTAAAGGGAGTGCAATCTGCATCTGCCACAGAGGATCGAAACATCTCAGCAGCCAATCATAAAGTGGTGTTTCTCAGTCAGACTTCTTTTGGCAAGTTTACTTGTTTATACCACGAATTAGCACTTCTCAGTTATCTTCTTCATGTTCACCATTTCCAATTTGTTCAGCCATTCCCCTAGGGATTAATCAAACAATTTCTCTGCAGAATAGCAAATATTGGCTTTCTAGAACAGCGCTTTCTTCCTCAGGTTGCATTTGAGCCCTCTAACACTGTGAAAAGCCTATTAAGCTTATTGGAAAGACTCATCACAATCTTCAAGGTGCTAGAAAATCAGACATTTATACGGAATTTAGACCAATACACACGATATCTGGGTTATTTCGGCAATGGGATAAAAAGATAGGATATTATCTCAAATAGGAAGTCCATTATGGCTAAATCATAAAGCTTGTCTGCTAACTAAATCAAGTCTGGTTTGGAGGCCATTTGTTATGAACCCTACAGAATACGAGTAATGGCTCGTATATGGCTGCTCAGCTTAATGGTTAATGAGGTAAATGAATGAGAAATGTAACTGATGAAGAAAGGTAAGATTGGTGGATTTAGCTGTAGGACTTGATTGCATGAAGCCAGAAAGCACTATCTATTGCTTTTTCATTTTACATTTCTCTGTCCTTGAAGGTATGTGTTTTTCACTATTGATCTCTGTGTCTGCCTTTTTGCGACTGTTTCTTACAGTTTCAGTTCTTTTCACTGAGCATTTTTGCCTCTCTCTCTAGTGAAAAGTAAAGAGCTTTTTTATTTCCAGTTTGTAAAGTGTTTTTCTGAGGAATTTTCTGAGCTTCTTGCCTTTCTTCTCTAGGATGATAATACTGCTAAGGATCAGAGGGGAAATATTTTGGCAACAGATACGTAAGTATACAAATGTTAGCTTTTCTAGCAAGTTACGCATGGCGAAGCAAAGTGCAGATTCTCATATTTATTATGCACAAATAATACCTCCAGAAGTGTTTATGTTGTATTTTTAGAGCAGTCAAGCATCAGTAATTTAAGGCAAATATTCTGCTGTCAAAGTTGGAGATTGAGGAGAACATGTAGCTCTCCATAGGATCCCTGTGTGGATACTGCACAGAACCACATCTGTGAATATAGACTGATGCAAGCAGATGGATGAAAGAAAAAAACATGGGGCATATCTGAGAGGAAAAGTTTTCTCTAAGAACTCCCCAGAGTGTCAGGGAAAGGTTAGGGAGAGACAGGGCCTCGCATACTGAACATAAGAAGTGATTCGCCATATAAGGAACTGTAAACTCTCTTCCATAATGTCTCAAGGCACAAATGAGCTCTTACAATTCCTCTCACATAGGGGTATTGCTACATAGATGAAGAAATTGAGTAAGCTGATTTATAACAGTTACAGCCAGGTATCTGTTTTTCACAGTTTGGTGTGTCTCTTGTTCTCTGATAGTCAGTTGAAGTATTTACTCAGTTGTAGCTTGGTAATGGGTAATTCCCATAATTGGTTTTGATATTTTTTCCTGTAGGTCATGGAAGAAATCTCTCTTATTTGTAGTATTATATATAGCTGAAAAGAGTTCTGTGTATGTGGAGAGAAGGGTATTCACAAGTTTGATCATGAGTTGTTCTTTTGGCTGCTCAGCTTGTGGAACGTGCCCATACTAAATCAGACTTCTTTAGCAGAATAAATTCATAAACTTTCTTTGTCTTTTCTGCTTTTAAACAGGACCAAGTCCAGGCAGTTTTCTCTTAGACTAAAAGGAGTTAGAAATGTATCTGATGTTTATGTGCTATTAGAATATAGAAAAGGAACAGCATGCAAATATCTTCCTTAAAAATTATTAAATCAGTTGCACTTGCAATCAGAAAAATTAGCAAACAGTGTTAGAATAATAGTGGCCACCAGTTTGCATCCTTTCCTTTCCTAAGCACAGCTTCTGTACTGAATGATATGGGAGATCCAAAAGAAAAATAATAACTACTTATATTATGCATTATATCAAATTATATGTCATGACTGTGAACCCCTTCCAGAAGTTACATGCCTAACTGTATTTTAAAGAAAACAGAGCGCCAGCATGCAGGTAGAATCTCAATTGGGAGAGGAGAGGCCTCTTCTCAAAGAGCAGTATCTTACCTCTGTAATATTCAGTGCTCAGAGACACAGGGAGGCTCTGCTTCCCCAGCTGCATCGCTCAGGATGCTGCAGCTCCAGGTCTTGATTTTGCTGGGTGCAGGGCTAGAGATCAGTGATCCCCAAGAGGGGTGCTGCTATGCACCTGCTCTCCTTTCTTCCAGCCTTCATGACAATGAAGAAGTCCCCAGCACAACCTGGAGAAAAAGAATATCTGGGAAGGAGATACCCTTGTTTCTTTTTCCTCTTTTAAATATTTCTTCAAGTTTCTGCCCCCTTTGCTGCATTCTCAGCTCCATGCGAGGTGCCTCCTCCACTTCTGCTCTTTTGGGAGAAGTGTGAGTCTACATACATATAGCTAATAGTTTGGATTTTGTGGAACAGCAGCAGGAGGGAAGAAGTGGTGGTTTGTAACACCTTATTCCTAGTAAAACCTGAGTATAGTTTCACACTTCTTGTTTTCAGAGAGACTTTGGTATTTGAAGCAGGGAACTTCCTGTGGCGAGATATTTGTTTCACGGATTTTTATTTGGGCTGTGAAATTCACAGGTAACCCAAACTTTTAAAAGGCCCCATGAATTTTTGTTAGACAGCCTTCTGAAACAAATTTCTACTTTCTCCTACTACAACTTTCCTTACCTAAAAAAAAGACCCTTAGATTTCCTGCTGAGACATAGCGTTTCAGAGGTGTATGGTAAATTTTAGGGCTTCCTAATCTATTAAAATCCACCTTAGGTAAGTGTGGGATTTAATTATTTTGTCCCTAGGTGGATGGTTGGATCTTTAATTTACTGCATGCATCTGGAATGGATTCAGATACATTTACCATATATCTCCCAAACAGAGGATTTTTCCTCCTGTGCAGATTAGCTGTTCTGCTTGGTGTTGCAGGGTGGGATTGGTAAGTAACAGACACAGCTTTTCCTCATCTTTGTCTCACGTGTGTGTTAGGGAACTGATTTCATGGGATTCACTCTGCTGTCATACGAGGTGAGCGGCTCCTAGATATTTTGCACATTAATTTGACTGAAGTAAATGATCCTCTAATATTTCAAAAGAATTAAACTCTCTTGGACTTCATTAGAAGATTTTAACCACAGCAGCTTTCCACAGTGATTATCTTCCTATTTCCAGCACAATGTTCTTTTGTTTTGTTTTTTAAAACGAAATTTCATTTTAAGCTGGACAGTCTCTTCCTGAGGTCTGAAAGCTTATGTCAGGCTCACCGGGGTACTGAAGAAATTCACTGCAGATGGAGTCTTTTTTCTCTTGGTAACTAAAAGTTTGCCATTGCAAAATTATCATTCTTATCTAGTCCTTTTAGAGAACACATGAGGGAATCCAGTCAGAAGAATATATGACTGAATATAGATATAGTTGTCTCTGGGGTGAAGTGAAAGCATGTTAACTGTGCAGCGCTGAACAGATAAACTGTGTGACCTGACATTCCCAGTGCATGAGCTGCCATGAAGTGTTTTACCGTATGATAACTAATGGACTTTCAAATAAATATGCAGCTTTGAAAATCAGAGACCTCTGTTTCCAGCCATTGGTGGGTTCCCACATTTCAGTACTCTGTTACCTTCTCAGGTACCTTTTGGGCAATCAGTATTATTTATATATATAGACAGTACTGCAGTTTCACTGACTTCCTTGTGAATGCCTTAGAACTTCAGCATAAATTATACCAGAATCCAGCTTAGCATTTTGAAAAATATTAAGCTAACATTTTTACTTGTTATAAAAAGTCTGTATTTCACTTGTGTTCAGAAGTACTCTGACACTATCCCACTTAGGAGGTCTATTTGACACCAGCTATAGCAACAAAGCTTCACAGTTTTCCAGTGAAGAGTTTGATTTGTCCTTCTTATCACCCGATAAATGCTAGATGAGTTTCAGTGCAATAACAAGCCATAAGAAACAGAACAGGGATACGAATAAACTTTTATTGTTCTAGCAACAAACCTATTCCCCTTTAGCTTTCCAACAAGACACAAAAGCCTGCATTTTGTTTCAGCACTGGAAAGCCTCTAACTTTATTTGCAAACACTAGTAATTCATCTTTCAATTTACATTTGTCTAAGCAAGAATATAATATTGCTAACATTGAATAAGGAAACAAAACTTTTTATACAGTTCACTGAATATTGTATGTGAATAATGCTCCTGAGTTTCACGTGGGGGGCTATTATTTTTGTGTTCATATCATGATCAGAAATAGCATAGCTGACAGAGGGAATGGGTACTGTAACAGTTATGTTAATTTAACAATTTGTCTAAATGACTTCTTGTGAAGCAAAGATAACTAGAGAACCCACTAGTTCTTATTCCACAGTTATTAAATAGTTCTTGATTACACATCATCCCCAGATGAGGAAATGAATTTTTAGCCCAATTCCCTAATTTCTTGACTGTAAAGAAGAGGTGGGCATCATGTGACTCTGAAAAGCAACCATCAGCGTCATGAATAAAGTCAGTGAGTACGTGAGTGACATAACTCTCAGCTGAATTCAGAGCTTTTCATTTCCAGATATCTGTCAATTTTCTTTCCCCTAAATTTTTTTCAAAGCCACATATTTTCATCCATATGGTCAAAATCTCATGTTTTTCTACCATATTGCTTTTGTTACCGTTACTGTTGAGACTGTCTTCCTAAGATAAATCGCTGCATGTTATTGAGATTACGTCTTTGCTATAAAAATGTATTCTAAATAAATGTGGACACATGGAGGATTCATACAAGTTCTCAGTGTGGGAAGGAAAAGGTGTTTTAACATTGCTTTATGTTGTATGGAAGTATCTATAGACTATGCAACAGTGAATGGCACTGTAAAGTTTTATTGTCATGACTTTGGAAGGACCTTTACACAAGGGCAAGCTATTCTGGTTTTCTAAACAAGAAGCTATAAAACCCTAGCTGCCCTTGCTGTACAGTATTTTATTTATACCACAAACAATTTTTTTAAACTTTTTTTTAAATTTTAATTTTCTTTTTCACCGACATTTCTGTCTACTTAGAAGTACAGATTCGTAAGAAATGAGGACAAATATGTCACCATCATAGATTAAACTTGATCTAACACCTCTTGAAGACTTGTCTCTCCTCAAGTCATCTGCCTAAAATTCTTCTATCACTCTCTGGAGTCAATATGGAGAAAGGTAGGTACTTCTAGATGGTGAATAGTTCTACTGGACTTTGTTATCCATTTTCAGATGACCCTCAGAAAGTTCTGATTTCTCTCAATTAATCTTTTAGTGTACTTAGAAAAGCAGCTTTGACCAGATACATTAGATTAAATTAATCCCATGCTAAGAATCTCCTTTGTCTTCAGTGGGAAATACTTGGGTCTGTGGATGGTTTAGGATTTTGAAAAGTAACATGAAATTAATTCTCATACTTTTCAGTGGTTTGTTTACCTGATTAAGCCTGACATATGCAAGAAAATTGAAGTAATTGAGGTTATGTATGTTTTCATGGACTATTCCAAGAGAACAAAAGTTTGGAGAATCTGCTCAACAGGGTGAAATAGTAACTTTTTGTCTAATTTTATTCACATTTTTGTATCTATCTTCCTTTGTATATTACTTTTATATTGTATGTGAAATGTAATTTTTAAGTAATGTTCATTATTTCTAATGTGATAACACCTAACATCAAATTAGGAACCAGTTCATATGATACAAGTATTGCAAAACCAGATATGCCACAGGCAATTCCCACTCTGGAAAAAGCTCACTGACTTGGATGTAGGTTTCTATTTCTTTTTCTATTTACTTATGTTTCTTTTTTATATTCATATAGTAACTACATTAATAACGAGCATTTTTGTCATTAGTTCACTTAGACCAGAAATTGAGTTTGGCTTTATTTTGTTCATGAATTTGGGAAATCTATCCATTTTTTGATAATTAACAAAATCATATCGCATGACTTGTGAACTTAAGAGCTGGGGAAGCCTTTCCTTGGACTGCCTTGTTTCCACATTCTTAGTGTTTGGCTTTTCCGTTCTGAAACCATCTGGTTTTGTTGGAGTAGTGATTGCTGTATTTAAGCACAAGTTGTTAATCAAACCATATATAATTTTATGCTCTGAATATGAGACAAAACAATACTAAATAAGTGACAAAATTAAAAATGCATGTGAAAATTATTGTTTTCTGTAATGGTTTTTCTCGCACATCAGTGTTAAAGGCAAATTAGTTTAAGCATGAACTCTGAACATTTACTCAACATAGGCAATCCACTTAATTTGATGTACTTAGTTACTTTCTGTATCTAGAGAAACTTACAGAACGTGCTCTAAGTGTAGAAGGGAACAAACATGATGTATTTTGGTTCAGGATGTCTAGATCAAATAACTGTCATCTGATTAAAGAACAATGGCTGCTTAGATCTATGAAAGAATGTTTGTTATTATTTTAGGACATGTGCTTTGCAGGAATCATATGATAAAGACACTGATATGGAAGAAGTTTTTCTTTTGGACACCTCTGAATCAGCTGTTCTATCTTTATTTTAGCGTACCATAGGAAAAAACAATCCAGAAAGCTGTAATATGCTAATGCTGTTTCACCTCATGATTTCTGTGATCAGGTGACTGCTTCTGCTTCTGCAGTCTCAGGCGGCGGTTTTTTAACTGTTTTTTTATTGCTTGAAGTTTGCAGAGGGAACATTTGGAAAACAGATTTTAAATCTAGTATAGAAAAAATAATGAAAGCTTTCAAATTAGATAATATTATTTCCCTCCACTATTATTAATTAATAATTAGGATACCTAACAAGACTTTTTCTGAAGAACAGGTATTTAAATCACTTGCCTGGAAAGTGTCTAGTTCTGCTTCGTCATTTTGATAGATAGTAAGAACATGCTGATTTACTGAAGTCAGCTAAATGAAATCAAGGTAGAACCAAAATAAGCTGTGATATGGGTTAAGTTCAAGGAGCTCACAAGAAAATATTGCCAAAAATAATTGCTTCCATTTTCTTAGATGTATTCCAGACAGAGAAGATGATGAAGAGGGAACTACTGGAATTATGTGCAAAATTCCCATTGCTTACAGTGGAGCAGTTATCTGAAGCAATTAGTGTAAAAGATGTAAAAGCAGTGCCATGGTGTTCAAAATAGCAGCATAGATCATTTCAGTAGCGTGTAGGTTGCTTAAATGTAATATTTCTCACTGACCTCTGCAACTGTCTTCAGAAATGGATGGCTACTTTGGATGTCAGTATAAGGAAAGACAGACAAGTAAGAGAAGCAATTATTCTCCAGGCTATTACATGGTTGCTATGTGATATTCATTGCTGGAGATACGCAAAACTCATCTGGAAACATCCACAAGGAACCTGATCTAATGCTGAAGTTAGTCTTGTTTTGAGCAAAGGGTTGGGCCAGATCACCTGCTGAGACTTGTTCCAACATAAATTATCCTATGATTCTATGACACTATCAAAAATATTTTTATTTTTATTTTAAAATGAAACACAAATCAGGGCAAGACAATGACTTGAGCTGAACACTATAGCATAACACAACTCAACATAAAACACTGTCATAAAATAATGTGAGCAGTGAACAAAATTGATCATGAAGTTTTATTTGGAAATTATGGGGAAAAATTACACACAAAAAGTCCAGCATGATAAAGAGCCTGAAGCATTTTCCACAAGAATTTTTGCACATATGAACAAGTCCAACTAGCAGGAAACACTTTTCCAACAAAAGGCATTAAGACATATCATGCATCAGTAAAATCTACATGTATTTGGTATATGTCTCCATTTAACTGATGAATATCAGTGCTATTTCTCAGTTTAGAAAGTTTATTCTTTAACCAAAACCTTCAACCCTGAGACAGGGTTCAGTTGAACTTAATATAAGCCACAGTATTCGTAAAAACTATTTGTTGAACATGTGCTTAAATACCCAAAGCTGCAGTCGATATAGCCTTTGGAACAGGATTCTTATACATTTGGCTAGATTTGCAGCAACAGTAGTGACAATATAAGCTGTAACACTGGAACTGTTCAAAGGATTTTCCTTTAATATCCAGAAAAAACAGAATAAAACCAGGACAGCATTCTCTGTTGCCATGGGAACACTAATGTCCACTGCAAATTATGTTATGTTGAAAGCTGTTTACTATACAGTTTGAACAATTGTTCTAAAATATCATGTTATTTTCACAGATTTTCACAGAAAGGCAATATCCGCGCTGTTCTGAAGTTCAGTACTTTGTGAAAACAGATACATAAATATTGGCTGGACCACCAGCTAGAGACTTTCTAAGTTGGAATTTTTTCATATTTTCTTCCTTTGAGTAATAGCAAATGACTAAGCTCAGAGTGCTGAAAATCCCTATTGTTGGAAACTCCTCTATTGTTTTAGGCTGGAGACTCATAAGGGAAACAAATTACGCAGAAGGGAAATCCACAGGACTGGATCACTAAAAGGGTTCCCCAGCCTGTGCAAGGAAGCACAGGACCTTGCATCAGAGTAGTAAGATCTATTCTAAACTTTACAGTCAGCTGTTCAGTCTGTAGGCCCAGCCCTTTCTGAAACAAATATGTCTATGTCACAGCTGATGTTAGGCCTAGGAGCCCTCAAACAGACTCTAAGCTGTGATGTGCTCTCTGCGTGCCAGGTTGATGGAACCTTTGCAGTTGTTCCTAACATGTGTTTGTAGGATCTCCCTCTCACCATCCCCAGCTAGGACCATGGGCAGTCATCCTGGATGACTCATCCAAAAAGGAAGGAGATTTGCATTCTTAGAGGTTTCTGTGAAAATCCAGATGCTTGAAACCAATTGAATAGTCACAGAAATACACGCAGCATCCTTGAGAACTACATCACTTGGGTGAACCTCGGAGAAAAATGCCCTTACATAGTTGTCATTAACTAGATGTTGCACACAGCAGATGTTGAACAGCTCAGCTGTGCCTCGGCAGGATGCATTTGAAGTGACTGCTCTGCAGGAGGGGATGCAGGAAACATCACGTCTCCTGAAATTCCCCGATAACACAGAGGAAAAGCAACATTCCTTCTCTGCTCAGGGTTTCTTATGGCTACACAGAGTATCAGGGCGGGGCAAAGGTCAGATGCAGCTTCCTTACACAAATTAGTGAAGAAAGAGGAGTAAAATTCCCCAAATATAAAGTCTCCAGTATCTGTGAGTTAGGCTGGAGTGGAGAGAGGAGTCAAAGATTTTAATTTATTCTTCTCTGCTAACCTCTCAACATGAGGCCCAGCAACAACACAATGTTTAATGCAAAACTTGCACAGTTTGATTTTGATCCCAACATTCACATGGAGCAAGCCTCGTGAACAATTTTACCAAAGTCAACAGTTCATCCAGCATCTAATTCAAATGTTCCCATCAATTGTATTTGACTAGCACAAAGGTTTTCTGAAGTTTATAGAAATTACATTCAAGCCTTTTAAATGCCAGCATATGAAAGGCATGAAAACCACTAATACATATTGTTGACTTTCTATGGCAGCATTCACATTCCTTGGCTCCATACCTCACTGCACCACAGATTCTGCCCAGGCAGTACAGCACAGGTCTTTGCTGATATTGCAAACATTGACGTTGTTCCATCTAGAAACCTTTATTCAGTAAATGATTTATAAGTACAGTGGATTAAACAGGAAGAAAGTAGCAACATTGACATAGTGTTCATATGATGCAAGGCACAGCACCAGATTTCCATGGAGCAGTTCTATGTTTTCATGGTAAACAGCTTTTGAGACTCAGCAAACATTGTCTTGCGTTGCCTCAGGGAGTCAACTCATCTGCACATGCTCTGACAATGTCAAATGGTTGTTGGGGCTTTTAAACACCACATGAATGAATGTCAGAGCTGCCTGAAGGCTCTTGAGCATTGTGGGTTAAACTGAATTTTGCCGCCTTGGAGATGAGGGGCTGGAGCATTGCTCAGCTTCTTGTTAAGGAAAGGGGATGAGAGGGGAGAAACAGCAGAGCTGAAAAGTGTGGTCAGGTACTGCTGCTTCTTCCTCCCTCTTTTCCTAGCAGAAACCTTCCTTCCTTTCACACTAATGGCAGGGGATGCCCTGGGTTTCCAACCCTCTGCTGTGGGCAGTGGTGCCAGCAGTGCCATGGCCTTTTTACTTCTCCTTTTGACTGCTTTTTCCCCAAAGTGCTTTACAACTTGTTGCCTCTGGCTTTTCTATGACAGCATTTACCTTCCTTGGTCGCACATCTCACAGGGCCGCAGATTCTGCCTGGGCAGTACATTACAGGTCATGCTGTTACAGCAAACAGCACCATCGTTCCATCTAGAAACTTTTATTCAATGAATGATTTATAAGCATGGTAGATTAGACAGGAATAACAGGTGACTTGCTTTGCATACACCTGGGTCTGGTTGTGATGAACATTAAGGAATAACACATATGAGCAATAAAATAATACAGCTTTTCTGACCCCGTACCAAAATCACATCCACAGAGCTCTGCCAGTGCCTCCCTAGATAAATCACGACTATTATTCTCTAAAGAAACCATCTTTACCCTAACTTTAGAGAGTTTGTGGTTACAAAGACTTTTTAACCCAATTTTGAACCTTGAATAGTTTTTCTGTGTCCAGCCTATTTTTATCCTAAGAGCTGGATTTGCTCTTAGATCTGCTCTTAGATGTCTTTTATGACTCAGCACCCAGCCCTTGTAAGACCGTGTCATCACTGGCATGGTGACAGAGACAAAACATTAATGCATTGTGCAGTTATATTGTTGGGTCTAAAGTGAAACCAGAAGCAGCCTTTAATCTTTTGGCCAGACGCTAAACAGGTAGCATGACAAATTCACAAGTATCTGGACTGTGTAGTGACTTTTAGACTTGATGGCAACCTGAGGCTGCAGAGTGAATAACTGATGGAAACCTCAAAATGTGTGTGTGGGGGGAGAAGTGTGAAAGAGACCCACTCCAGACGCATATTTTAGACAGGAAGAAAGCCATCTGTTAACGACAGTTTATGTGGTAGATTATATATCTGATTCTCCACATGGACTTGTTGGTGGAAGTCAGGTGTAGCACCAGGGAGGTCAAAACTGCCGAGAGATCAGGTTCAGACTGAGGCTGTGCTGCTCCACTGTGTGAAAGCAGCAAGGATTGTATGTGGCTGCTGAAATCTCTGACTCATTTGGGTACTGTCAAATGTCTGTAATTCATTCAACATGCGTAATGCCTGGATTAGTGGCATAGGCGTTCAGACAACATGTTCCTCTGAAAAAATAGATGAGCAGACAGAGGCTTGCACAGCCCTACTTACCATAGCTTGTACTTATAGGCTTATGGACCTCCAAGAAGATGGGGGTCATTGGGGGCCTGTAGCTCCAAAGGGGGTTGTAAATTAGTGTACTCAGACATCTAGGAAATACCTGGAATTTTGAGCTTGAAACCAGTCCAAGTTCAGGCTACTTCTCTATGCGACTGTGGCTGTATGACATTGCTGTGAAGCATAATGGACAGTGAGGACAGTCCAGCCAGACCCTATAGGAGCACATGAAGCATGAGGCTTCAAAAATCACCAAGGCTAGCCCTAAATATGGCTAAATCCAGGGAGAGCATCCAAGGCAAAAATACAGCTCAGGACTGCCTGTGCATAGCAACTAAAGCAGCATCCTGCACATTTTCTTTGGGGCCAGAGCAGACCTGATCATGTCTAGGTGCCACCTGCAAGAAGAAACACACTCCCACTGCTGCTTGCTCAAAGAACCATGCGGTTCATTTACAGTCACTCTCTCATTCTCAGTGATTTCCATGCTGAAGCATCTTAGCACTTAGGAAAACCAGGAAAGCTGTGGGCTGCTGACCCATATCTGCATAAAGCCTGAAATTAATCTTCCTCTCCTGATCTTTTCCATCCTCAGTGATGACTGAAAACAACAAAACAATGATTAGATTATTTTACTAACCTTTATCCTATTTATTCAATCATGACACTTCATCCCCCATTGAATTGCATAGCTATACTACTGAGAAGTGTAATATGATCCATTTTTCTTTCAAAATGCTGAATAAAAGGCACGTTTATGACACATTTCAGAGGAAATTAGACAATGATATTTTTGTGCTTAGAAATGAGGTGTGTTTTTATATTGCCATGCTTAATATTCATACTAATTCACAATGTACTCTTTTACGGTTGTCAGAAAAACGTATTCTTAAGGTGTAAATTTGATCTACTGTCTGCTAACTCAGGACTGCATGAACTCAGCTTTGGCCGTCTTGTCTTTGTATTCTCTTACATGCTACCATGCAGTGCAAGCAATACAAGTATAATGATCTTCCTAACTTTATTCTTCCTGTTCTTTTTTTTTTTAAACCCATAGAAAAGCCTGGTTTCATGTAGGCAGATGGCACAGGGTTATCACACCATTCTTTTATATCACAGGTGGATCTGAAGGTCTTTTTTCTCAGAGTACTTCCATCCTACTTTATACTTAATTTCATAACGTATTATTCTACTGGACTTTTAATCACTCTAAATCTAATTAGTAAGCCATTCCCATAACTGAAATAGAGCATCTTGCAGTTGCCCTACCCATTATGATATCAGGCATGTTTAAAACTATCCAAAGTTCTTTCTGGCTCAGTTTAGGGATTTGTGTATACATTTAAATCACAAAGCCCTCCAATCACTGTTCTTTAAAAACCTGCAAATCCTATGAGCTTTGCTTTAACCACCAACAGCTAGATGAAGTATTTCCATCAGGATTTTAAGGAACTATATATATAGAAGATTCAGTATGTGCAAGCTTACTTGAAAAAGCAGGAATATTTGTTGTAAAAAAAAAAAGAAAAATAGAATACAGTCTTTCTCGCTGATGCTCAGCTGTCATCTTCTCCAGGAGCTGTATCTAACAGCCACCTTAGCTACAGCTGAGGAGGTAATTACTCTTTCCATTAGTGTTTTCTGGGTTACTGTTTTTTTGTGTTTTCTATCCCTGGCTTCAGATTTCAGCAGGATCTTGGAAGCATGTCCAAGCACATGGACATTACACTTACAAAAAGAAACACTTCCCATAGTAGTTGTTTTAGCATTAGTAAGTACAAGAAGCAAGTTGAACTAGGAGACAATGAAATATAGATGTTTCAGACTAGCAGATGTGCTGCTTTTAGTATACTGATGACTTCTCAACAGAATACCAAGAAAAAGAGAAGAGCTCTTTATTCAGTTTTTCTGTGTGCTAACACCTGCCCATTAATCTAACTTGAGATTGTAGAATGGCAGATGTAAGTATCCCAAAAGATGCCTATGGATGGCACAACAGAAAGTTTCTCACCTGCTGAAGAAATGATTACTTTCAATGATTAAATCTGCAATGCATCCATACTGCATACCAGTGATGTGTGCAATATAAGATTGCTCTCCAGGCAGGAGCTCTCCTCCGCAGATCGCCACCACCATTCATAAAGGATAAAAACTGTGCAGCAGAAGGCTTTGATAAAGTGTTTCTCCAGCATTATCTCTGGTGTAATTGTAGTGTTACCATGTTACAAAAGCAAGACTTGGACCTGGGTTGTAAAAGAAAATTGCCTACCAATTAGCTGTCCTCAGTTTAGACAACGAATAGCATAGTTCATCTTGCTTTGCACAGTTGAATGAAATATCCGTTATCACACTGGGAAAATGATGAAAACAAGCAATAACTATTTGAATTTTCCAGTGCTAATTCAACTGCTCTGTGTTTAAACCCACATATATGCACTGACTTTTTCAGTAACCTAACATTTTAACTGCACGGACTCTGAAGTATCAGAAATAGGTAACAATATGTACTCAAAGTCCACATCAGGAGAGTAAAAATATATTTTAGTGTACATATATGTTTTCAGATATTATTCAAAATGTGAATGACTAGAATAAGAAAAAAGTAGCATGGAAAACAGACATTCTGGTCAAAAATATAAGTTAAATTCTTATAAATAGCTTTAAAATTATTTCTCACTAACTCTCAGTATTAACTACCATAATTAAAGAGTCTGTTCTCTTACCCAGGCAGATTTTAGTACATATTCTGCCTGAAGTCCTCTCAACAGTGTTAGAGCAAAGTTGGAATGAAATCTTTGTTCAGATAGAACTAAATATTTGTAAAAATGAAGTGCATATGCAGTGGTCTAACAATCACAAGCAAATTTCACCAAACTCTTTCTTAGCCCTTTCCCATTGCCTAGGTGGCAGCTGACAAGCCACAAATGTTTTGTTAGTGATAAGATCCTTGTCTTTCATTCTAATGCACAGTTCCTTCTGACAAATCATTGTCACCCGAGTCTTGCAGCAATGCCTGAACGGGTGCTGCACTACCAGCAGTTTTTTACTGTCATCCTTTTCCTTCAGCACTTATTTTGCAACATTGCTCAAGTATAATATGTTTCAAGTTAACTGAGGGAAAAAGAAGAAAGAGAAAGAGAGAAAACGATTCCTTTTTTTTTAGGTCATTGACTTTTTGTAGTGGGAAAATTCACTATTGTAAGGCTTTGCCAGTAAATCAGGCCAAATGGTTTTGTAAAGCCAAATGCCTGGAAACATGGTCAGCTGATGAAGGCATTGAGCTATGACTCAGGAGATCTGGATTCAGTTCCTGGCACTCACTGCATCACCTTGGGCAAATCACTTTACTGCTTTTACCCTTGCGATTCCAAATGTGGAGCAAGAAGCTTAGTAACATTTCTTATTCCCTCTCCCTCCTTCCCTCCCTTTCCCTCTCTCTCCCTCCCTCCACCATGGACCACCAGTGCATCTTACTAGCTGTACACATGAGAGAATGGGGTTTATGTTGAGCATGAAGCTCCCTGGCCTCGACTGAAATTAAATACATATAGAAGAAATTCTGTTTTGCAGCCTTAAAGGCACTCTGAGGTGACCATATACATAAACAAATTGTGATGAAGAAAACAAAGCTGTCCTTTAGAAAACCAACTATGCACCCTTCCGTATTTTCATCTATGCCTGTCTGGCAATGAAAGACAGACATGTGCTGTTAGCTGAGGCAGCAATGGAGCTGCTGCTAGCTGCTTTTGCTGATAAATATTACTGCTTCCAAAGTACCTGCAATGCCAACCTTCACCAGGTGCTATGCAAACACCCGCTGAGCATGGCTCCCCAGCTCCTGAGGGTGCTCTGTTCTGGCCTGAGCTCCAGCACAGCAACGTTTCTTTGTGGAGGCTGTGCATGTTTCAACAGCCATTTGTGGATATAATCCTTTCAAATTGTCAGCAGTGAGAAGCAAAGGACTCACTTTTCAGCCTCGGATCTCCCAAGTATTCTTAATAGGCATGTATCTAGACATTTTCATTAATGTAAGTAGCAGTTAACTAAACTGGCTAATAAGTTGTCTCTGTTTTTCACTCATTTTCAATCAACATAACTGATCAACATGCCAGAGAATGCAAAATACTGTACAAGCCCTTGAGAAGAGAAGCATTTTTAATCATGGTGATTGTTCATTTGTTGATAAAAAAGTGCCTAAAAATTAATATAATTATAGCTTGTGTTGCTGAATCTTTAATAGCATATAGAAGGCACATGAAATACAGCATGGAAAAGGGCATTGTGGGATATTCTCTGAATCACAAATGTACTGACATGAAAATTCAGGGGCTTGAGAGCACAGTGAAGAATACTTAAATATCCTGTTTATTTAGAAAGTAGAGATGAACGGGTCAAAATTCAAACTGAGTTGAAAATGGCTATGAACAGGTGACAGTAATAAAGAGAAATAACATAGCTAATAATGTTTGGCATCTATATCCTTTTGAGTTTATCAAGCTCTGTACAAATCTGAATGAATTAAGGAAAACCAGGTCATAATAAGATTAATATTATAATTCACATTTTACATATGGAACAGCTGACACACAGAGAAATTAAAACCAGTATTATCAAAAAGACGACTTCTTTAAAAAGTCATTCTGATGCTCAGATACCTGTGTATCCTTCACTGAGAAGTCAAGATTCCCAGACCCCTAGAAAGAGATTTGATTTTAGAGGTCTTAACTCTTAAAAACTGTAATTACCCATACATATGCAGCAAGCCTTTGCAAAATTCATGATGGAAACCATAATGATTTTACCATATTAGGCTTCTTGGCCTCAATTTGTCTAAATCAGTCACCATGGACGTCCTTCAGAATTAAGGAATTTTCATTAGTACTGCCAATGAGGTCTGCAATGGAAAGCAGCTCTGCAGAGAGAGACCTGCAAGTGCTAGTAGACAACAAGTTAACCACGAGCCAGCAATGTACCCTTGATGCCAAGAAGGCCAATGGTATCCTGGGGTGCATTAAGAAGAGTGTGGCCAGCAGGTCGGGGGACATTATACTCCCCTCTCCACTCTGCTCTAATGAGGCCCCATCTAGAGTACTGTGTCCAGTTCCGGGCTCCCCATTTCAAGAAAGATGAGGAACTACTGGAGAAAGTCCAGCGGAGGGCTACAAGGATGATGAGGGGACCGGAGTACCTCTCCTATGAGGAAAGGC
>Ga0065711_1034322_pt1 | contig 23979 bp, 19 predicted proteins | sample Hoacrofraction12_FD_59098 | JGI IMG/M metagenome (GOLD analysis project Ga0065711, IMG submission 59098) | Hoatzin crop microbial communities from Cojedes, Venezuela - Epithelial fraction 12 v2 (version 2) | ecosystem: Host-associated > Birds > Digestive system > Esophagus > Crop | place... | reverse complement strand
TCCCCTCACACACCCACACCGGCTCCCCTCACACACACACATGCACACACACCGGCTCCCCTCACACACTCACACCAGCTCCCCTCACACACACACACGCACCCCGGCTCCCCTCACAGACACAACCCGGCTCCACACACACACGCGCACAGACACAGAGACACAGACGCCGGCTCCCCTCACAGACACACACACGCACACACTGCCTTCGCTCACACACACCTGCACACACTCATGCACCGGCTCCTCTCTCACTCCCAGGTAACACACGCTGGCTCCTCTCACACGCGTTGGCTTCCCTCACACACGCACACACCAGCTTCCCTCACAGACGCGCACTCACAGGCCGGTTCCTCTCTCTCTCACACCCGCGCACCCACCCACCCAGGCTTCCCTCACACCCCCTGCACGCAGACCAGCTCCTCTCACACGCACACGCACGCACACCCCCTCGGCTCCCTTGCTCTGCACACACACACAGAGGGCAGCCGGCTCCCTGCTCTCTCTGCCTCACACACACAGCAGCTGTCTCCCTTCACACACACGCTAACGCAGAGGGCAGCTCACACACAGACACAGAGGTTCCTCGGTGTCGGCCGTGGACACCAACACCTTCCCTCCGAATCGGGCCCTGGCACCAAGCGGTGCTGCTGCCCTCCACAGCCCCGGGCCCGGGCAGGGGCCTGGCCGCAGCAGGCCTGCAGACCCTCTGCCACCACAGCGCTGCCTCCCTTTCACCTGCGCTCAGCACAGCTGCTGCACCGTGCCACAAGCACAGCCACCGCCATGGCAAAGAGCACGGCTAACCTACACCCAGCTGCTCTCTGCCGCCTTCACGGCGCGGGCTTCCTGTGCCTGCCGCGAGAGATGTTATTCCACCACCACAACAAAGGCGCAGCCCAGATGCCCTCTTTCACAAACCTGTCCCCTTCCTGCAGCCCAGAAACCCAGCAGCAAGCGTGCGACTGCTGTTTGAGGCCGTGCTGAACAACCGTGCGTCGCACAGTGCCCGCCAGACGCGTGACGAGAGCAGAGTGGCCTCGCTGTCCTGCCGTGCTGCAATGTGGCACAGATCTGTCGTCTACCTTACAAATTAATACCCTCAACTAGACCTGTAGGAAACACACAGCAAGTCTTTTTCACTAATAAATGCATCCACAAAAGACCTTTTTACTACGTTTTTATGCTCCTCGCTGACAAGGTAATGAAGTATTCTGTAAAGCAATAGAACCGTGCGTCTTCGCTTACCCACATCACACACCAAATGTTCACAAGTCCCTGGACACAGCAACGCGGCCTGCCTATGGCATACACACATCCTCTCACACTGCAGTTTATCCAGCGTCTCCACACACTCAGAAAAACACCACGTAGTGACTGCGCGTGCGTGAAAACCCAACATAGGAGCTGAACAGAAAAACCACCTCCTAATCATAATTTTTAAAGAAATGTTATTCCCATGGCTACAAATGTCCACACAGGAAAATGGATGCTTGTGGAAAGTTCCTCTGCCCCAACACACCTACGTACCTGTGAGTCTGTCTGTGTGAGCACGTGAACTATGTTTTATTTGATGAGAATGAAAGCCAGCTAATTAACTCCAATGAAGTCCTGGCTGCTGACAGGAAAAGTGCGCGCAGACATTTACCACAGAGCAGAAATAGCTTGTTACACGCTATCTTACTCCTAATTTCAACACCCAGGTTTCTGGGTGCAGTCCGGTCGAACTGGTATGTCCACAGCGTTTCATCAAGTACCTGATGACAGAGATAGCCCCGCTTTGTTTCTAAACGTACAGGATCAAGCCAGAAGCTCTACAAACCGTTTCCATATGCCCTTGCTTCATAGACTTTCATTTTGCAAGCAACTACTCTCAAATTTGATCTAAAATTCAATAAAATACAAAGATTTTTAATTTGGTTTCTACCTATTCTACACATTTCAAATCCTTTATTCCTCCTCAGAGGGAATAGATTTTTCTTGCCTTAATTAACTTATGCCATAGCATGAGGAGCACTAAGAAACATTTTGTACTCTCATTAAGTGTTCTATCAAGAAATATGGAACGTATTTATTTCTATTCCTTTAGTGCTGGATTACAAACATAGCTACCGCAGCTGGAGAATTGGGCTGAATCAGCCACAGCTCTTCTTGCGCCAGATTTGGGGCAATCCGTACGTTTGGTTGCTCCTTAGAGCCCCAGAAAGCTGCCAAATTATTCTGGATTCCAGTCTCTTTCCTGAGAGTGGCTCCAGTCAGGATCCATTTGCCAGAACACGGGCGACAGCCCCGGGCTCTGAGTTCCAGCACCAGCCGATCCCCTTGCGAGGCCCCAGCGAAGAGCTGAGCCCCCCACCCCAGTCGTGGCCCTACCAGATCACGTTAGCATCGCTTTACCCTGCCTCTGTAAAGCAACCGCTCTGCCTCAAACCTCCTAATTATTGGTACCTTGCAATTACACACCTTAGGCAAAAGAAAAAACCTACTATGTGTTGGAATCCCCAGACAACCATTCTAACACAGCCTTCCCCTTACTTCTGTATTTGGACACAGGCCATTTGGACAATGCTTTTTTATATAAGTGTCTGTATATATATATATACACCGTCCAATGTCATGATTCGCCGCTACGACCAACGCACTCTTACAGTGACACTGTGCAGTATTCTATTCACCAGATGCTTTCGGTATCAGCAGCCTCTTGCTGGGAGACTTTTAGTTGCTTGGGCACCCATTTTCCCTCCTCTGCACGCAGGTCCTGTGGGTGACACAGAAACTCACCCTTCCTCTGAGAATTGCTGGAGGAGAGATGTCTGCCAGGGCCTCCTGCACACGTACATTGCCACTGGCAGCCATGAATTGCTCCTCTGTTTGGTTTGTGGGGTCTTCTGATAACAGATACACTCCTGTATGAATATTTGTATAATATCCTAGAGAGTTCATCCCTGCTAGAAATTCCCATTGGATGGTTTATGAGTTTTTCTCTGAAGAATTTGATAATTGCTGTAACAAGTACAACTTCTCAAGTCCTGTCTGTATTTGCACCAATACTGTCCTAGGTTGGCAAGTGCAAGCATCTGTGTTCATTCTGAAAGAGGTTTCTTTGAGTCATTCTGCTGCCTGCGAAATGCCTTCTCTCTTCACTCATCAGCTGGATCAGCACCCTACTTCCTGTATCATTTCTGGATCAAAAAGCAATTTAAAAAGTGTCTCCTTCCTAAAGGAGAAGTGTCAGGGATTGCTCTGTCCTCATCTGCACGCACTGCATCAGCTCAGCTGAGAGACAAAGCCAAGGAGAACACCTTCGTCAAGTTCCTTGGCAATCGTGGCTCTCTGTTTTATTATTTCCTGCTTGTAAGAAACATTCAGCGAGGAGGAATCACTTCCTCCTAGAGACCTATCAGGAAGTTCAGGACCTAATTTCTCCTCGCATTTCAAGGCAAATTACAACCACTTCCTTTTCCAGAGAGATATCAGAGTAAGTAGCTACTTCCTAAATCCCTTTTAGGAAGGATGGGTTGATCTTTGCAAACCCGCTGTCTGAATAGGATTTGCTTCACCGGGTCTCCTCTTCCAAAGGCCTCTCCATGCAGCCAGCTTATGAGACATTTCTCCCAGCAACGATTGTGGAATAATTACGTGCCATAATTAAGTCAAAAGCAGTTATCAGTTTCCACAAATACCCAGACTTCAGGGTTAAATTTCATAAGCCATGTTTTCCTAATTTCCTTTTTCCAGCCAAGACATTTTTTCTTTGAAATCACCTATGGAGTTCAGTTTTGAAGCTCCCTTTTGTAAGCTTGTTTGTCAGGTTTTGATCAGCAGCTATTAATTACGAGATAATGTCCACTGCTCCTATGGATTTCCAGATCCTACTGCACACTCAACAAAGCTGTTCATTGTTCTTACCCAGCCACTTGGCAACAATGTACCCTAAATGTTTCCAAAAGTTAGAAAAAAAGGTAGGATGTGGTAACATAAATAGATACATTTGTGTGAGTGTTTGGATGTCTGTTACCTAGTGGGGAGAAGGAGGTAGAAATATTTTGTATTTCTCTGTATCAACACTGGTTTCTGCATCTTTCTGTGATTTTCTGCACCTGGGCATTTACAGCCTGCACAACCCTACCTACGTCTGCGTATTTACACCAATTCTCTTCTCTGCCCTTTTCTCCTCAAAGTTACTCACTTTGCAGGCTGGGAAATACTGGGTCATTAGGCAGATTTTATTATTAAATTATTTCATGTGACAGACAGCTTGTTTACACATGCTAGTACTAACATGGAAGTTTGAATGTACTTATTGAAACAGTCAAAAAGCAGAGTAAGTACAGAAAAAAAATCCTATGAGAGATGAAATGTCACAGAAAAAAATATTTCTGAAAAAATCTGGGAAAAAAAAATGGCATATAATAACAATTAAACATTTGCCAGGGATGAAAGTGCAGTTCATTGATATGTCTGAATAAGCAAAATCCTACTTCCCTTTGCGGCATGTAAATGATGCCATTATTTCAACTTGAGTTTCCTTGAAAAAAAAATGGTGCAAACCCCATTGCTGGTGCAGGTAGCTCGCAGCTGCCTCTGCATTATCATCACAGCAGCTCTCCATAGAATTGAAAATAAACGGCTGACGATATACATCAGGTTGAGTGTAGATTACATTTTTTTAATATCAGCGTCCTTGTCAGAATACTGAGTGACAACATAGTGCTTTCTTTTCTCGTATCTCAGTCGTAGTAGGAGCATGGTAACATGTCTCCTAGTTATAGAGCTGCATCAGAGCTTGATGCTGCTACACACTGAAATGAGATGGGGGTCCTTTGCGATGTTTCATGGGTTTTGTCTCTTTCTAGATTGCATAAATAAAAATTTCTGCCTCAGCTGGAGTATGTGCTATCGTTGTTGTTTTGCAGATTTTGTCCTTCCCACCAGCAATCACTCTGGAAAATGTTGAATATCTCTTCCAAAAAGCAATTCACATTCTTTTGAGTACATCAGAACAATTCTCTTGTGTAGGCAAATTTTCAGTCTTCATCTGTACACACAAAAAAGGCAGAAAGACTCAGACTTTGAAATACAAACAAAGCACTCAAACGATGTGGAAAAAAGAACAAATCTCGCTTGTACCAACCAAACAAGAGAGCCTCTGTTTTTTCTTCAGAGAAACATGACACACAGGTTTGTAAGAAACCAAGTAGGTGGTTTTTGCAGCGGACAGCTGACCCCTGGAATTCCTTGTCCGGAAGAACCAAACGCAAGCAACCAGCACCAGTGCAGGATGCTTCCACAGGCTCTGAGGAGTGAGATAGCCTGGGAGAGACCAACACTGGATGTTCCTGAACACAGGCCACAGCCAGCTCAGAAAATTCCCTAAATGGAAAAAGCTCAGAAATGAAGAGGTTCTTGGGAGGAAGTACCATATCTGCTTGCCCTGCTCTCACTTCTTCCTTGGAGTGCACCTGTGGTCACCGTTAGCGACAAAACACTCGGTTAGATGGGCCCTGCCCGAACCAGCACCACCACACTCCTACGGCCTTTGTTTTCTTCTTTAACTGAAGAAAAAGTATTTATCATATCACTGCCAGCTGACAAAAAGTTACTCTCAAAAGCCTGTTTTTTCCAGTCTATTTGTATTAAAAGTGTAAGCTGTACATGTCAGGTTTAAGTCTGACAGTAAAAGGAGCTCTGTAGGGATGTCCATATGTGATCCCTTGGAGAGTGAAACATGTCCATTGAAACCACGTTGGGAAAGCAGAGTCACCACACTGTCCTGAAGCCTTGTCCCCGCAGTCTGCTGGAATCGTCAGTGCACTTTTCTGACACTAAACTGCTACAAAGAGTGAGTTACTTCATACTGCTGCATTGCTGGAAAACAGCAGTTTCGGAACATCAGCATGTCCAGCATCAGATAGCTCCTGATATATCGGGACAATACTTGCGGGTTCTTTAGGCTAGTTACGGGCCACGTGATGTCATCCCGCTGGCATCGAAGTCAAAGTGAAATTTCCCCCTACTTCATTGTGAACAGAAAGGTGTGGTAGATTTTAATTACCATATACCCACAAATCTTCTGTTGAAAGGGATGATAATTTTGCCAGAGTAAGCTGAGTAGAATTTTGCCAGGTGAAGACGAGGTGTAAATAGACATTATATATGTCGTACTTCAAATTACTGACAGCTGCATATCATTTATCACACATACAAGAAACAGTAACATTCATGTTGCATTTGGTTTATTCTAGAAATAAATGTAAGAGGAAAACAAAATCATGTCAGCTGGAATATACAGGATATTCACTTCTTTTTCTGTGCCGCCATTATATTATGCCGTGTTGATATAGAGAAAGCAGAATACCATTTTAATTGGTATGATTTCCAGTTATACCACGTCTGTCTGTGCTCTACACAAGTGTTTACACTTCTGGAAACACTAATAATTGAAATGACAAGAGTTTGGCTGGACAAACATAGCTTTAAAATATTTGTTTAATCCAGAAGAACCAAAAAGAGAAAACTCTGATGCACAAAACAAGCTGACATTAATTTCAAAAAACACATTTCAAAACCCCAAAGTGACAGTTAACTGAAAAGCGAAGTGTGGAAAACCGCTCTGCCACAGAGACGTAACACGAGGAAGGATTCTGCCCCTTAGCATTTAACAGTCATTCAACTCCCCACTGGAATTTTCATTTTCCAAAAAAACCCAGAAACTGCCCTTAAACAACAATAGAGACTATTTTTGGTCTTTTAATCCAGTATTGTGGATTTGCGACTGAAAAGATTAGCAGACTAATACATATCATAAGAAGGGAACATCTCCTCAGGTCGCGCTAAATCAGCCTCATGCTACCACTCAGTTTCACGAGGTCCGGTGACCTTAATAGCCCCAAATTGCTATTTGTATGTAAATAAAGTGCTACAGATGCACTTTCAATGTGAATTACATTTTAAAAATAGTTCTGTTTCAGAAAACACAGTTTTAAAAATCAGACATCTCACCCACAATGCTGCTCACGGAAAAAACCGTGGGCATCCCCGTGGATCTTGCTCCAGATGTGTTCTGGGTTTGCGAGATCAGAGCTGGGCAGGCAGCTTGCTTTCAACTGGGTTGGAACAGTGGTTAAGCCACATTGTGCAGCGGACTGATACTCGACTATACTCTGACATCTGTGGAAAATACTATGACTGTCTCATTTATGACCACATGCTTAGGTGATGTGAGGCAGAAAAATGAGAGAATATTTTTTTTGTCCTAGACATACAAAAAAAAAGAAGAAACAAAATGTGTAGCAAGCACATACATGTGCTTTCTGCACATTTTCAACTTGTATCATAAATATTCTGCACTCTGTAGAATACTCATGACCCATTCCCTCAAAAACATCTGGACTTCTTCTCTTTTCCAAACTTTAATTTATGAGCCTGTCACTGATATCAGTTCTGGCCATGTTGGAACGACTGCAATTTTATTTCATTCTGTTGCCAAAATGCTGGCAGCATCTTTGTGTCTCCATGTGCAATGAAAAAATCTCCATGTGCAATGAATAAAGGAAATCGACCTCTGATATTTATTTTTGTTATTTTTACATAGAATGACAAAACAAATACAAAACTTCAAGAAAAACTTGGCTAGATGATGATGCAGATTACAGGGCTAGAATCAAAATTTTTAGAGATCTACACACATGCAGAGATTGTCAACGCAGTTGAGCGGCCTTCTGGAAACCGAGAGGTAGCTACATCCTCCAAAGAACCCAACACACCAAAAATTTCCTTTAATAAAGTGAGCACTTCTAAAAGCATGGCCTTCATTTAGTGGCCTAAATAGAATTTGAGTCCCTTTCAAAATCTGATTCCAGTTATTGATACTGGACCCTGCAAAATCTGCTTCCTCTTAGGAAGGCTTCGCCCTGCATTTATTGCCGGAGATTAGAGGCTGTCACAAAGTGAAATTAGTTTATTGATATCCTCCTACTCTCTAATGCTCCACAGTAGAAAAGTACCATACTTTGTGGTACAATATGAGTCGGTTAACAGGATCCAGACACAGAAAAACGCGACGTCATGAGCAGCAGACCAAGGCCACACCGACAGAACTGTACGAGGAAGCTTCAGCAGCAGCACGATTTTTCCAGCAAAATGCCTAGCTCAGGACAAACTAATCTTTCCTATCGTGTTAGCCCTAAACTCCTCCACTTATGGTTAAATATTCAAGAACACTCCTAAAAATTGCCTTGTAAAAATCAATGGCCTTCCCTCTGGATCCAACAGTTTGTGAAATTTTCAGTTCTGAGACTACATTTTTAGCTTTTTCAGACTTGTCAGTCAATAGTGAAGTGAGGAATTTCCCCTTTTGGAGTAAATTTGCTAAGAATACTGGATTAAAAATATGAGGAAAAATTATAGTCAACTATTCATGTTGATCAATAAAGATTTGGGGAAAATTTCTAATCTTGCATTTTTAAATTGATTCAATCCAGGTATAAAAACTTTGATAAAATCCCATTTTAAAAGCCTCAAACGAAGCTAATGACAGGGCTCGGGCTGGCTTGTGAAGGTTTTGGTTTAGACTGTAAGGGAGATCAGTATCCACTCTTTTATTGCCCTGTCCAGGAGCTGAATCACCAAGAAGGTAGATTTATTCATCTGGAACACTCTGGACTTCTGCCCAGAAAGAATTTAACAGATAATATCCATGGGTTAATAGAGATCGCAGGATTCATCTAGACTGAAGCTGTCAATTTATTGGATGACAGCAATGGACACCTCCGACACAGCTGAAGAGCATCGATTCCGGGCTGCATTTAGACACACGCTTTTCGATGAAGTTGTTAACGTGCGTGAGGATACCAAACGGCTTCTTGACCGTTGATTCCCTGATCTGTTATTCAGGAAAACCAAAGGAGAGCAGTAAATGAAGCCGGTGGTAGCTGGGCTTTCTGATAGCATCCTGGCACTGTGTCAAGGGAGGCACAGGCAATTTAAGAGTGTTCTCGTTTACCCAGAGAAATCCTTTATCGGGAGGCATGGACTCACGCTAGGATGAAAACTGGATTGCTCCACGGGATCACAAAGTGGTAAAATGTTAATGACATTTCTGATGTACTGAAAGTGTAAAGTGCCTTCCTGCAGCACTGCGCTTTCCTGGGAGAACTTGCATCAGATCCTGACCAGGTCTGAACTCTCTCCAGCTTGTAAACAAGATGACAACCTGAGGCAATACCCATACATATATCTACAAAAATAAAAATCCCAAGGCCAAGTGCTGCTCTCACGGAAATCTGTGGAATAGGGCTTAAGAGAAAGTGGAAGAACTATGATGAAAGGAATCTTGAAAACTTTGTTTCAAGCTTGATAGGAGAGACGAAACAGTTTGGCTTGAGCTTGGAGAGCACTCTGTGTTTTCTGACCTCTCCGTTACCATGGCTGGCTGGCTTCTTCCCTGAACGCAGTTGTGTATCTCTTCATCTGCACTGAGGGAAAAGGCAAAAAGTCAAAAAAAGGCAAAAAAGGGTGAGAAGGTCTGTGGCTCCACGTTGTGCCTTTTACATTGACATCTCAGATGTTGTCCCTCGCAGACTTTCTCACTGCAGATTCAAATCTCACAGAGAATAATTTGCCCCCAAGGCTTCATAATTCAAAGTTTCCGATGAAGAAATTTAACGCAGGATTTTTTTAGACAGCATTTTCATGAATTTGTCAGAGGAACAGACCGTTTCTCAATATTTGGGTCGCAGTAGAACTGTGAGAGAGATTCTCCGCATTTTCTGCGCAGGAAGTGAGAAGGCGGAGAGGAGGAAGTAGCTTGAAAATGCTCTCTGGTTTTGTACACTGTGAGTTTAATGTATGTGAAAACTAGAACACCTTCATGCCTCTGTGAGAGAATATGGGCTTGCTATCACCTGGAAAATTTGTTAGTGCCAGCCCTCTGACACCTCAGGTAACACAGGATTGGGTATTTTAACACCACACTCCCAGTAAACTGGCAGGTGCTTAAAGCCATTTAAGGTCTAGGGCTAAAATGAGAATTATTTTGCTGACTTCAGAAAACACACTGTGGAACACCAGTGGTATCTAGGACTGCAGTTTACCCCTAGATCTGCTACTAAGTGAAAATAATGTGTTTAGGAATTATATAGACCCTGATTACTTTTTATGTCACTGAGACACTTTCAGGTCAATAACAGTTACTGTGGGTTTACTTCCAACATCTCCAAATATATGAAATATAAACTTTCACTGGAAAACAATTCACTGCAAATGTATCTTGGCTTCTGGCTGGCTGAATATTCTGCTAATAATTAATGTATACATCTACAATGTCTGTATAGTTCTACACTAAATATGGAATGCAACTAATATTCAAGAAATAGGAATAGTATCTTGTCCAGAACTGACTGCAATTCTTTTTCTTTAAGAAGGTAAACTGAGTCATTTTTAGCCTTATGTCTTATATCTTATCTCAGTGCAATGGAGCACTCACTTCAGTATTGGATGTATTGAGTAGATGCGATAAAAATGTTTGTGCAGTGCATAAATGAACTTTGAACAAATACTAATAGAACTGTCTCGGCAACGTGAAGGGCCATGGCTGGACACGTGCCTTCCCACTTGCTCCCGCTGAGGAACACAGAGGCATGCGTTAGCCATCTGACCATCCCCTCGTCATCCTCTGGAGAGAGGAATGGGTGCACATGTGAAAACCCAGTGACTGACATGTGAAATGAAAGGAACAGCGTGAAGGAAGCTGGAATCTGAGTATCTTACTCTTGCAGGAAAAGGATGAGATTGTTGGTCCGAGTACAGTCCCAAGGCCGGCTTTCATGCCAGAAGGACTGCCTCAGCAAGCGGGTGCTGGCACATAAGGGAGGAGCGCACTCAGGCTTCTCTTTAACATTCTGCCTCCGTGTCCCTAATCAATACACTCCTGCTGATTTGAGAGACCTCTGCACTTTGAACCGGCTGCATTGTGCATTTCCTGGTTGAAGCACAGCCATGAAAGCTTGAGAACCGGTGGGCAGTGCAGACCCAGCACCCATTGTCCAGCTGCCAGGCAGTCTGTGGCAGGATCAGAGGTGTGACAGGAAAATAACAGCACCGACTAGAGAGCAGACAGACAGATCAGAGCAAGGACATCAGGTCTGGCTCATTAGCTGGGGGAACTGTTACCTTGCACTGACCTTCAGGGTCTCCAGTTCCTGCAAACTTTCTGCATAACATCTCTAGGAGAGACCAATCCCTGTCTGAAAGTCTTTGTCTACTTTCTTGTTATCTTGTGTCCCGATTATTACAACGTCTTTTCCTATTGTCATGGCAGCTCCAGCTGACCCCTGGTGTCAATGAAGAATGCTGCTGCATAGACTGTTTTTCATCATAATTTTTCTTTTAGCATTCCTCTACTATTTTTTTCCTCTTTCCCTTCCACATGACATTTTTACCTTCGCTTTTAAGGCCTTTGCTGGCTTATCCTCTTCCTCTCTCTTATTCCTTACTGAAACCGCTCTGATCAGCCAGTGATGCTGGTCTCCACATCATTTAATTGCTATCTTTTCAAACATGCACTCTTGATCCCTGATATCCTGCCCTTCATTTTTTTATCTGGGCAACACCACCTCTGCAAAGCCTGTTTGTTCGCGTCCCTCCTGCGTATTCTCCTTTTAGGTTACGCTAGCACAAAACCAAGTATCAGACTGCTGTGATACTGAGACTCTGCATATCATGCCAGCTGGTATCATCTCAGGGTGTTCTTGCACTTTTTTTTCCCCTTGCAGCAACCGTTTCTTTCCTTCGAATATAATACTATTTGTGGTAGAGACCATCAGAGTGCTCTGTGTTTATACAGTCACTAACAGAACAAAGTTCTGCTTCACGACTGGGTTTATAGCAGCTATAGTAACAAACAGCACACGTGCTAAAGGAGTGGATTGGGTTTGATGGAAAATCAGATGATGTATATAACTGCATACTATCACCAAATACAGAAAGAACTAGGTTGTTTCCTCATGCTCTACCAAGGTGAATCCGTACAATAACAATCACGTATTCTCCAATTACTGGAACAGACACAGTTATTTGGAACACACCTTCTAGTGCTCCTTCCTGCAGAGCAATACGCTTCGAAAAAGCATTGTAATATTGGCAGTTATCATGCACTTGTGTGAAACACTTCAATATTCATTCCTCTTTCAGTTTCACATGCAATCACTCAGTTTTACTTTCAATTCTAAACGCAGTAAAGTTACCACACACAAAACCTACGGCAAAATGAACGTCATTTTCTTCCCTCGAAGCAGCAGAGAAAGCTGCCCGGCTCCCGCGGAGCTGCGGGCGGGGGGGGCAGAGGACGCTCTGCCGTCTGCTGAGCGCGGGGAGAGAGGCTCTTATGGTCAGCGTTCAGATGCGTACAATTGTGCCCGTTTATTCCTGTGCTATCTTAAACACAGAAAAGGATGTAACCCAAACAGCAGGCAGGTCTACGGAGGCATTTAAACCAGAGGCAAGAACGTTCATTACAGCGTTGCAGCCTGTAGGGAAGGGAGAAGACACTTGTGAAATCTTGCAGAGAAAAAGGAAGCAGCAGGCTGGGACAAATGGCAAAATCATCACATGTAAATGCAGAAAATGAAGTCAATATTTCTCTGTTGATTGGGCAGTGGCACTTTGCCCCTTGGCACTGTGTATTTGGTAAACATTTTGAGCAGGACACTCACCGCATTTTCTTTCTGAGAAGAATAGCGTGTTCCTCATTGTTTAATGTTGTGGCTAAAACTTGTGTTTTAAATGCAAACAGAGAAACTTTCTAAAACAAAAATAAACAAATTATTTAAAGATCACAACAGTAAGAGTTTGACATAACCTAGCTTCTCGTTAGAGCTTCAAATGCCCCTCACTCCCCCTCACAGGCTGTGAGTCAGCAGGGAAGGAGGATACTTAGATTAGAAACACCAAACTGTGGAACAATGATCACACAAATGTTATTTTGGTTGCACTTCAGATGCTCCTGCAGCTAAAATTTGCTAAGCTCGGAGAACTGCAGTGATCAGAACCTCAGCTGATTGCTGTGGAGTTTTGACTTGACCACCCCAAATTGCAGCACCCAAACGAGCTTTTATACCACCCAAAAATATGATTTAAGTTTGACTCCCTTGTTACGAATAAGCACAATCCATTATTTCACTTCTCCTGCAGCGGTGGCATTGCAAGCCCTGTCTCTGCTGCTTTTAGTTCTCTGTTAACTGAAAGATGCTTATGGGCGACAGGAATCTGATCAAACAGGCCCCTGGAGCCTGAATTTCAGGCCAGATCATCATCTAGTGTAAACTGGCACGAGGTCGGTATCATCACTGGAGGCATACGATAACACCAATGTCACTCCAACACTCTTCATTTTGCCTTAAAAGGATTTTGTTATAACTGTTGGGGCTCTTCGGTACACAGAAATGCGCACCCTCGAGTGACAAACAAAAGCTTCTCAGTGACAGTTCTATTATTTGATCCAATATCATATTCCAAACATCCTCGTCCTCTAAAAATGCTGAGAAGATAATATTGTTTCTTCAAAAACATCGGTCCCAACAGGAGATGCTCTGCAGAAACAACTGGAGAGGAGATGTTTCCAGCGGAGATCGCTATCTGAATTCCTGCATTATGTACTAACCCAACATGTGATGGTTGTTTCATCCTCTATTACAAGCAACACAAGGACCCTTTTATCTTCTGTTTACTAGGATGGGAATAAACACAAAGAGTTAATATGTAACCATGCTTTTGAGGGTGCCTTTATTTTTAAGGGAAGGGACACTGGACCGAGGGTGACTGGGGAAGCCTGTGGACCGGCAGCAATGCACTCCCTGGCACTGGCTGCGTGCATAGTCGCTCTGAGCCACTGCGCTCTTGCAGGCAAAGGTAAGCGTCTTCCACTTTCTGACAGCCAACGCTATCCTGAAGGGTGACTGGGGGAAGCTGGAAACAGCAACAGGATTTTAAAGCCTTTCTGGTCAAGCATTTCGAATGGGAGTTTTCTCTGAAAGCTATTTCCTCTCTCATTCCCCCTTCCATTCCTGGCTCTGTCTCTTCCTACGGTAAGGTGAGTTGCTGTATACAAACGTATAAAATGGAGGAAACCATGGTCCCTCTGCGCAGCTCCCCGCTCTCCTCGCTTTCCCCTCGCTGCGGGGGCTGCCTGCAAGGCTCCCGCCTCGCTTTCCTCCTCCTTTCCCCCACGCCAAGGGCTCTGGGCACTGTTTCATGTCTGCTCTCCCTCTGTTTGCTGCACATTTCTACCGCACGAGCTTTGTGTTCCCCTGTTCTCTCCCCGCAATCTCAGCAGGAGCCTCCCTTCGTGTCCTTCGCAGGAGCGCGGTCTGCACCCTCCATTCCTCCCTCGCTGCTCCCCTCCTGTTCTCACTCTCTGGGTGATGAGTTGTTCACGCTGTCAACATGTTGAAGTGGTTTTGGAATCAGAATGTCTAATGTAACAGAGTGTTTGCCCCACTGAACAGAAACACTGGGGAAACCAGAGAAAAACAAATTTAATTTAAAAAATAAAAAATCTAATTTCAGGCTGACTCCACAAAACTAATTTGGAATAAAAATTAAATGCATTAGTTGCCTTCTAAGTCCTTGTCACCCTCTCTTGTCCCAAATAAATTACCAAAGTTGACTCACTTTGTAGAACACCTTGATAAATCTATTGTGAAGCAAAAGCAAGATTTAGTAAGAAAAAGTGACACAAAACCTAACTGGGGCCATTGATGGAGCTGCTGAGGAGAAGAGGAAGAACTTTTTTTCCTGGCTGATCCTTACAGCCGCCGCCAGCTGCCTCAGCCAGCAGCGCGCCGACAGCTTGCAGCAGGACTGTTAGCTCAGTGCAGCGCTATAGGTGCTGCGAACACACAAACTGGCGCTTCCAGCGGAGAAATAAAACCAGCTTCGACTTTCTGCCCGATTTCTTGTGAAGTGTCTCCTTTCCTCCAGTCTGTCCCAGGCCACCAGAAGTGCTGTTTGCCACAATCGATGTAAACAAAAGCGTGTATGAAGTGGGCGAGCAAATCGAATATACCTGCAGGCCGGGGTTCGTCCCCAACAACGGGCAAAGGAAGTACACCTGCCTCCCGACGGGCAAGTGGCCTCTCAACACGCTCTTATGCCTACGTAAGTAAACCAAAGTCAGCCCTACGCCTAGATTTTGTGCCATGCATTGATCTGGAAAGGACCTCTTATAGGCCGCGTGAGCAATCGGATATTTTTAAACTGACATACTTCTGTTCTCCCACTGTTCTTCCCTTCTTTGTTGGAAAACGGCTGGCTGTGGGGGAGAAGGGGGGGCAAATAGCAGGGGAAGGATCTTCCCATACATTTCCCACGCTTTCTCTTAAGCCTCTGCTCTTGGATGGTGATGGAGATTGGACCTAGACAAGGCGAACCTTAATGTGACTCAGCCCAGCAGTGCTTATGCTCTAATAACGCACACTGCTTGGTAACACCTGCATTTATTGTATCCCTCATTGCTCATTTTTATCACCTCCTTGCATAGAAGTTATTTTCCTCAGACAATCAAATGCTAAAAATTATTTAATCACAAAAACTTTAAAACTACTGTATTCTGATTAAAATGTAGAACAGCTAGACTTAGGAAATGTAGTACACAGGAGTGGAGAAACAGGAAAGACACCAGGACCCCTCAACGATCTACTCATTTCCTTTATCCTAGCTTCATATTTCATGAAATAATAGTATCCTTTTCTTATCTGTAATTAACAGCACAGAGATGTCCCAGGCCTGAACCCTTGCAGCATGGAAAAATTGATTCTGTAGACCTCCACTATCAGAGTTCTATAAGTTTTTCATGTGAACCAGGGTAAGCGTTCCATTCCTCATGCTGTTAAATAAATAACATAGATCACAATATCACATTCTAGTATCATCTGCGGCAGTATTGCAAGCCAGAGAACTTAGAAAACTGCCCATAAAACCCCACCTACACTTCAGAAACTGGGGGGGGAAGCATATTTGGAGATCTTCTTCTGTTCAGTCTTGGCTAGAACATCCTGGAGCTTTGCTGCTCCAAAGCAATGTCTCAGAGATACGGAAACCATCAAAATAGCAGAGGTTTTATGCAAAGATTTATTCTGGACTGCTTTCCCCTGCTTTTTAAATCCTCTTATTGCATCATGAGATGAAATCCTACAGCAGAGAGAAGATAATCTCCATCTCAGTTGTTATGCTGTTAGGCTCTGGAGACTGAAAATTTTGTTTCTTTGCCTTTCTGAGCTCAGTGAATGAAAACATGAGGTTAATCCTAATTTGGTCCCTGGGGCAAGAACATTTTTACTCAAGGCTGCTTGCCACTTTCTGAAATGAGAACACATTTAAAGAAAATGTTTCTGGTAAATGCAGGGAAATATTTGATAGTAGCATGCAGTTCCTTTTATTTGGGTAACTAATTAATAAACAGCTCTTACCTGGGAAGGTCATAGGTGAGACATAGCTTAGTGTTCACTGAAAAGCATCATCAGCCTCAGCTACCTCCCTCTTCCACAAAACAGGAGCAAGATAAGGAATAAATAAATTCAGCTATGACACCCAATATAGCAATGGGACTTGATTTAATTTTGCTAATTATAATTCACTGGTTTTGAGCTGTGTGATATTGAAATGCTAGATAAATGATGCTCATTTCTTTAAAACTCAGAGTAAATGCGAATAAAATAAGTACAGAGGATGGGAAAGAAGCATTTAGAGTGCATATGGAAACTAAATTGGGCTATGTGGCATTAGAATAAAATAATGCACCTCAGTGACTTTAGCTCGTAAGAGCTCTGTGTTCTTTGCAATAGTTAGATCCTACTTGCCATAATTAGCTAGGAACTCCTCCCAAGAAACCATAACATTCACATTAGCAGTCACAGATCAATGCTCACTACTTATATATATCCACAGCATTAATCAGTTGCACAAACTAATATATAAGATAGAATATATAGTTAAAAAGGCAAAGCATCTTTTTGTATCAAGCCTTTTGTCTGAATACCTGCATTACTTGAATACCAACAATTTTTGGTATTCAATCTAAACTTCCTTTGAGGGCAGTAAGTGCTAGAACTAGAGCAGGATTTCAGAACTGGACTCTTAACTCTGTTTATGAGAAGCGGTCATCTCTCCATTTCCATGAGAAATGGAATCTTTCTCGCAAAGAACAACTTGATTCTTCCCCGTGTTCGTTAAGCTTTTTGATAACCAGGTCTTTTTGTTTTCAGTTACAACCTCGTTGGGACAAGAACAAGCCAATGCATGGCAGATGGAAAGTGGAGCGGAACTTTCCCACAGTGTCAACGTACGTGTTTAAATACTGAAGAACCACTCTACCCCCACCCTTCCACAGAAAGCTTCCTTTACCTTGCTCAGAATTACATATGCTCTCCTTCAGAGGCCTCCTATAGTGCTGTGCACAAAATGGTTAGGAAAAATCAAGAACCCTGTATGTTTGGTTTTAGATGTGTGGATTCTGGTTCTAGAGAAATATGATTTAAAGGGCTGTACAAAAGGCCAGGTTCAGGGATGTCATTTAGAGATGAAGGTGAGATGCTTATCCACTTAAATTCATTCGCCCTGCATATAAGAAGGGGATATTGCCCTGCCTTTGCAACTGTTACACACGTTTTTGCCATAACCTGTCCTACATAAACACTTTACTGAAAAAGCAGTATCTCGCACAATATTTTCTGAAAAATACAGAAAAAAATCCTGAATTAAACACTCTAAGGCTCCTGAGACTTTCAATCTGAACTCCTTGCTTTGTTGGCTACACTCCCATAAACGGCGATGTGGATTAATTTGGTTACAAGCAGGTTGCTCCTGTGATTCTAGTCATAATTTGATCTTTAATTCCTATGAATGCTGTGTTTTTCTAGCGGTGACTTGTGCACTTCCCTCGCTTCCTGAATTTGGGGTCCTTTCTTACCGTCACTTAAATCCTGGAAATAATTTTAAATTCCTGGACACAATTACTTTTGAATGTGTACCTCCTCTCGCACTTATTGGGAATGAGACAGCTACCTGCACGGCCAACGGGAACTGGAGCAGCATTCCAGAGTGCAAGGGTAAGCAACTTACTTCTATCAACACCTACAAACCCTAGAATTGTATATGTAAAACTACAAGAACAACCTTAAATTTTTCTTTTTACTTTTGTTACTGCGAACATACAGTAGAATTATTCTGACGGTGAGACTCGTGAAAGCAAGGTGATTGCTAACAAGATTGCACGCAACATGGGATTGACAAAATATTTGCTGCAGGTATAAAGGTTATATAAACAAAACCTGCTAAATGTAGTTCACAGCGGGGAATCAGAGCCCGGCCTCCGGAGCGCAGCACACATTTTGGTCTACTAAGTGCTAGGATTAATCTAAGAAATAGACAACCTTACCCTTAGTCCTAAGAACGTCACCGGTTTCAGTGAAACTGTGCCACATTTAAGTAGTTTCTTGATAGAACCACAGATTGCAATAGATGTGTATTTAAAGCAAGTAATATTTATTTACTGGGTTTTTTTTTTTTTACAGTCTTTCCTCTGGCTATGTTTTCCTGGGCAAGGGGTTGAAATGAATCACCGTGAAAGATTCAGGTGTTTTTAAAAGTATATAGTGTGTCTTTTAGACCTGCAACACTGATAAAGCTTTGGTTTTATTTTTGTACCGCAGTTGTTGTATGCCCCACTCCAAGTGGAATAGAAAATGGATTCCTAGAGTTTGCTGTTCGTAGAACATATCACTACAACGAAAGCGTCAGCTTTGGCTGCCAGGCCAGCTACGTGCTGGACGGACCTAAGCATTCCCGGTGTGAAAAGACTGGAAACTGGTCCACAAAGCCAACCTGTAAAGGTACACACACACTATCTGTTAGAAACCACGTGTCAAATTGAATTTTCCTAACAGACCACTACTCTGATTGCTAACCATTACGCCTTTGTGCAAGAGCTGTCCTCAAAAGAAAACCAAAACTGTAATGCAAAGGCTGTGATAACCCAAGACCACTCCCTTCACGTATGACAAGATGTATTTGAATCAACTTCAATAATCAGCCATGTAACTTTATTTTGTCTAACCATTTCATCTCCTCTTCCTACTTAATATAATTAGAAATTTTACTGAGCCTGGATGTTCACTGGAAACTTTTGACCCTATACTTACGGGTCTGAATTTCTTCAGCATTGTAATACCAGTGGAAGTACTATATCTGTGTGGGACACATTATTTTTCATTCCCAAATGTCACTTGTACAGATTGCTGATGGGATCTAATCTACCCACTTTTCAAAACAGAGTTCTAATTATCCTTACGTGTTACTTATAACCGGATTGTTTTACAGGACCATGTAAAATACCAGTTAAGAAAGCTGTAGTATTATACAACGGTGAGAAGAAAAGAGTTCAGAATGACCTTAAGGCAGGCATTCAGCATGGTGAAACTATATCCTTCTTCTGCAAGAACAAAGAAAAATCCTGTGCCTACACAGTAGCTGCGCCATGTGTGGATGGCAACCTCACTGTTCCCGACTGTTTCAAAGGTACGAGCTAGGCTAATCATAAAACTGCTTCTGCTGGTGCAGTATCACGCACTTTAGCCCAGGGGCAAGGTCGTAACTCATCCTCCAGCCCTATTTGACTGGCTAATTCATCCGCCTTGTACCAAACTTACTGGGTATTTAGGAAGAAACGGTCTGAGAGAAGGAGAGAATGCACAGCAAGACTTCTGGATACATCAGAGCCCTGCTTTAATCCCTGTTCCATTTTTGGAAGATGTTATTTAGAGTTGGCCTAGCCCAAACAAAAGACCACATGTAAAACATTCTGGGATTTCAGGAATCCTTGGATCAGCGTCTTCTACAGGGGTAAAGAGCCTGAACACTGCTGCAGCCCTGAGAACCTGATGTACTCACTCCCATTCTGGTGAATTATTCCCACATTATGCTGACTGGTAACACACTGGTTCTGGCTCCAGACCGAGTGCTAAAAAGCAGCTGACAGTTGTAGTCAGGAATTGATACCGGAGGAGCTGGTTCACAGGCACACAGGTTTTTAGAATAAATAAACAGACTAAATACTGACATTTGTTAACAAGAGGAAATGCTTTGCATTTGTTTTATCAATATCCCTTGCACAGAATATTCCTTCTAAGTTTTATTTTCATTTGTAAGTGAAGGAAAAAATACAGCCTACACATGATGAAAATACCTTTCTTCACATTTGGCTTGGCTTCTGGTGGATGTAGCTTAGCTTTCATTAAAATAGAAATTAAAATAGTGTGTTTCTTCTAGCGCTTTTACTACAATGCAAAGATCGATTGCTCACCTAGCAGGGTCCAGGAGATACTGTTTTCAGCTATCACATTTCAAGAACTTAACTTCAAGATCTTAACTTCTTGTTCTCAACAGAACGTGGCTTTTTTTCAAGTCTTGTGAAGAAGGACCCCTCAGACATGAAACCATGTGAAGAACAAGCATGAATCAGAGAAGTAATACAATACTAAATCTCTGCCTTACTGAGACAAAACATTATATATGAGAGGAAAACTTAGGTCCCGTGAGTGTACACCTTCCAGGTGAGCTCTGGACTCCCTGCGAACGCAGACTCAGCTATTTTCCCTACCACCCTCCCTACCAGCCTCTTTCCCGAGCTATGACACATTATTCAGCCATTAACTTCCATTCTCTTTTCTCTGCCTTCCTCAAAATCCCCGCAATACTATTTCTCTCTCTGTGTTTCCAACATCTATGCAAGTGTAAATGACTTTCTCAATAGCAGTCCCTTTACAATAAAATAATTTTCAGCCAACAGTGTGTTCTTCTTTTATATTACATAATTATCAATCAAATCCCTTAGCTCTTCACTGATCTATACAGAAAGGCCTTCATTACTAGTAATTAGCTGGGTTCTGATTCCATTACTGCTCCCCTGTGATAGAGAGTAGACCTTTAATTATAGATAGACAGAGGGTCATCAGCCTAGGATTTTCCAGAATTTACGTAAGTAGAAAGACTGAGCTTTCCAGATCAGTTTAGAAGCCAAGTATCCAACCATGGTTTAAATATCGATAAGGTCAGATCAAGGGTTCTTTTATGCTTTTAAAAAAATTTCCTAAAGTCAGTAAGACTCTTTATGTTCTTGAGATTCGAACTTCACCTGAAACTGTTATTTTAAACAACTGTTAATTTTTACCACTGTTTCAATATTATGCAATGTAATTCATTTTTTTTTTTTTTTAAAAAAAAAGAGAATTGTACACCATTGAGCAATAGAAATGATTTCTGGTCATTAAGTAGCTTTGAAGTAAACCGTAGTTTTAATTTGATACATGATACCGCTAGTTCTAGATTTATGATCCAGCCTGGCATGTTTTGTGCTTATGTCTGTATTTCCGTTCAGAAAAAATATAATTATAACTTCAACATACTAGAAAGTGATAGAGAAATATTTGTTGTACACTTACAATAAATTGTCATGAGTCATGCGTGGTTCACTCTGAAGTATAAAAGCTTTCTCTGTGATTAAAAGCAGAAGCAAGCTACACAGTAAGGAAGCTACTGTAGAACTTTTAAAGGGACTATTTAAAATTACCATCAGACTACTTGTAAGACGCTACAGCTACCATTAAAAAACTCTGAACGTACTCTAATTATCTGTTTTGCTTTTTATTTTTGAAGGCTATACTTGAATATTTTAATAGTATGACTGATATAGTTTGTTTTTATACTTCCTATTTTTAAGGAGAGATTGAGGCAGCTATTATGAAGTATTTAATATTTTGTACTCATCAGCCATTTAATTCTCTAACATAGACAAGTTCACGCTAGCCACTGAAGAGGATACCTCGTTGGTACAACATGCACTGTGTTTTGGTTCCTAACATGTTTAAGTGGGATCCTTGAATGACATTTGACTTAGAGGCCAAGATGTTCATAACTACTTTTGACACACATAGATCAGCTGGCAGGAACCTATCTGTTTGGAAATCTAGTCTAAACTTAGTGTGGATACACCTCTGGGATCGGGATGTTCGGGACGGTAGCTGAGATACCAAGCACAGTTTAATATTAACTTGTGTTTCACAGCAAAACACTGTGGCGTAAGTAAAGTTAGCATTCACTGCCACAGAAATGCTACTTTTCCCTGAAATGATCTGTATTTTTCAAAAAAACAGTTGCCCCAGGAACTTTCTCTTTTTTCTAAGCAAATCTTCCCAGTTCTACTTACCCGTGTGGCAGGACAACAACTGATCCTGTCAGCTGGCCCTGCTTCCTAGCTGGATATGCAGCATTTGAATATTTTAAAGAATCACCCTTAGGAGCCAACGTTCGTATGCCAAATTTATTATCTAGTCTCCTGAAGCAAGAGAAGGGAGAAAAAAATCTGTGACCTAGTAAGTCTTTGAAGTAGAGCATTGTTTGGGAATCACAACTTTTCAGACATGAAAGGTTTTCTTAGAAGGTCTGAAAAATAATGTGTTGCAACGAGAGGCGTTCCAAAGGCTGGTACGAGTGAGTGAAACCTGCCTGGTTTTCTTAAAGATGTTTGGAAGAATGCCTTAAGCTGTGCTTATGCTCCTTGTGGCAACCTGCTGAGACAGTTGCAGAGATAAGAGAACATGGTAAAATGAGATAAAAAAAACAGTACTGAATGTGTTTTACTTAAATTATTTTTGCAATTCGAACATTCCGGTTGGGACATCTGTGTGCTCCATGACGGTGTATCTATAGTGATTTTCTCTGGAGGGTCAGCGCATGTCAGTGCCCATCATGTCCAGGCTGCAGCTTTGGCTGGAGACAAGACCTCAGTCATTTCTTGAGTCTTTAGATTTTCTTTCTGTTTTGGGCAGAAGTTATGCACTTGTCAAACCAATGCAGTCAGGCTTCAACCTCTCTGGCCACCCTGCTCTGCGCTGATAAGCAGACCCAGAAACCGGATCTGCTCTCTCAGGGAATTTGTCCTGGAATACTGGTCGCAATTTCATCGGTTCTGCTCTGCCTCATGCTCTTTTTCACCATACAGCAGCAAATTCAGATTTTCAAAATATTATGTGATGAGAACGACAGAGGTATATTCAAGTCAGAAGGCAATCTGCAGAAGCATATCTATGAACAACATACAAAAAAGTTGGCTTAGAAACTCCAACCCTTTTCAGCTGCCAAAAAGCAGATTTGCAAAGCTGGACAGAAATGCAAACCTCACCATATCACCTGGCCAACAAGCTGATGCACCGCCCTTGGCAAACCTCCCTGGGGAGAGTCACCTTGTTAAGTCCATTCAGCCTTCCACACTTGACCGACTCACAAAACCGCTGTCTGTCCCCTGCGATTTGGACTGACTCGAACCAATAGATTTCCTAATGATTACAAAATTCCTCTGAGAAATCTGGGCATCTTACACAGTGATTCAGAGGTAAAAAGTTGGGCAATCAGCTCTTTGAGCAAGTCAGCCACCCAGTAGTCTCACTGTGCTGCAAGAGTCTACCACTATTTTCAAACAGATTAAAAGTAATCCTACCTTCAAAAATATATTAAATAACAACTATTTTAAATTTGGACTTTAAAGTTAATAAATAATCTTTGGAATTCTACCATGGATAAAATACTCCACCACTGATTTTTGTGCTGCTTCCATGCAAATATTAATTTAAGGAGCTATGTACAAGCTGAGTAGGCGACCAACGAAGCCATTGTAGCTATCACCGAGCAAGCCCCAATGCAGAATCATTCCTGCTGAAGACTGAGAAATCAAAGAAAACAGCCACTTTTCTACCATACATTTAAGAAATTGTTTGATGTATATGTGCATGTGAATCAAGCTTAGAAGAGCTGGAGTTTACTCACTGAAGATAAAAGCACTTCAGATAATACACACGCAGGAGGGCCAATGGCAGATTTTGGGGAAAGACGAATAAATGAATCAGAGGTCAGATTTTTTTTTTTTTTTTT
>Ga0065711_1034321_pt1 | contig 23980 bp, 10 predicted proteins | sample Hoacrofraction12_FD_59098 | JGI IMG/M metagenome (GOLD analysis project Ga0065711, IMG submission 59098) | Hoatzin crop microbial communities from Cojedes, Venezuela - Epithelial fraction 12 v2 (version 2) | ecosystem: Host-associated > Birds > Digestive system > Esophagus > Crop | place... | reverse complement strand
CGCCCCGGCTCGGGTGTCGCCCCCCGTGCCCACCGGCTTCGTTTCACTCCTGTGTCTGCCCCGACGGCCGGGGGAGAGCCGGGGTGCGGACTGGGCACAGCAAAACCCCTCCAGAGCAGGAAAGTTAACGAAGGATCAGGATAAAGAACCCTTTTCTACAATACTCATGCACGGTACAGATTTTTTCTTTTTCTATAAAAGTACCCGATTTCCTTTCAACGCTGTATTTAGGGTGGTATTTTTCTAGGGTGGTACACGCAGGCAGCAAAACCCAGCGACTCCGGCCGAAATCAGTTCCAGAGGAGGGGATTAACGTTTATTACAGCTACAAACACGCTGACATGCTGTGGTGCGATGTGAAGCTTCTCACCGTGGTACAGCCCGACACGTCGATGCTACAGAGCCAGCCACGAAAGAAACGATAACCAAAGCTGTAATTTTGAAATCTTCCCCCTACTCCAAGCCCAAATACAAAGGAAGAATCTGCGTTTTTCTCGAGTGGGACGCCGGAGCATCAGAAAACAACCGTCTCCTCTCGCTATTTAACACTCGTGGCTACAAAGACTGAAAAAAAAGTCTAAATGAAGCATGCAGGTGCTGCCGCTGGCTGACACCAGTTTGCGGTAGCTGTCATTACGAAACATTTTTCTGGAGAACTACTGCGGCCGTTCCCAGATTTTTAAGGTCTGCCTTTTCACCTCATTTAAAAATACAACCCTTGTCCCTAAGTAAGAGAAAGTCACTATGAATACTATAGAAGTTTAAATTTCTTTGAGAATAAAATTCTATTAAACAGGTCATATTTAAAAAACAGCTTCCAAATTCTTACTTATTTCTGGTTGTTTTATTTCACTTAGCGGCAAATGAAATCACTTCTTATGAATCATGTGTTTAATGTTTTAGATCAAATAATTCCAGTAATTTGAGTAACCAAGTAATTTGATTAAGTCCTCATTTTATTAAGCTGTACGGACCACAGCAGCTTTCAAGTCTAAGTTATTCACTAAGTAAAAAAAGTTGCAACAGGGAAATTTATTCCTCAAAGTGAATTTTAAAACAACTGTCACAGATAATCTATCTACAAAAGCCCAAACAACCAAAATAGTTCAATATTTCTTAGCACGAACAAGGTAAGTCACTAGACTCGTAGATCAGAAAAAGATTAAATATACCAGATATGACTGCTAATTGTTGGTGTCAAAAGTAGCAAACATAATATTGTTCTACCTGGCAAAAATAAACCCTTTCAATGTGTGTGCTCCTAGGGATAAGTCAAGCAACAATTTATGTCATTTTTTTTTTTTCATGGAGAGTTCTACAAATATTTGATACAATAATATTTTCTACCAAGGCAGGCTTCTTCCCTTAAGGAAAGACCATATTTGTTTCCTAAGTGTGGGCTGTTAAGTGTGTTTATTTTCTACAACTTACATTTCAATGACAGCAAGCACTGTCTTTTTTCTCCTCCTTTCCTTAACTGAATCATGCAGCCGCAATTGAAAGGGCACTGTACTGGTTATTAAATTCTTACGGTTTCTCAACAAAATGCTTGTAATAGCATGGGAAAACTTACACCAATCTACTTAAAAGAGCTTGAACAACCCCAGGTGCTTAATAGCACGCCAGCTCCACTCAGCTAAAATTGACCTAAGCGCTGAGCGTGCATCATCGCTCCACTCCCCCATGCCCCGTCTCCGTGAGATGACGTGTACAGCCGGCCCAGGCCGCCGGAGCTGAAGAGGGATCTCCCGGCAGCCAGCAGCGCGGCGTGCCTCCGGCCAGACCGTGCTCCGCACAGAGGTGGCAAGGCTCCGGCAGGGCTGCGCAAGCCTGGAAACGCAGCGTTATTTTCTGACGGAGCTTGAGCGAATAAGCACAGATTGTACAGGTACGGCAAGGTCTGCATGGGCATCGCAGAGCCACAAGCGCCGTGGTTTTCTGCTTTGGTTACCGGCCCCTGGTCAGGACCTTGCTGGACTACGCAAGTCAGCCAAGCGTTCTGTCATACCTCACTCCGGGCATCCAAGTCATACAGGTTCTGCCAATGCCAAAGATGTTCCAGCTTCTTGTAGATCCCTTTACTTCCTGAGCTCCTCAAGATGGTCGCTGATCCCTGTGCCAAAGCATGCTCTTACAAGCACTGGAAGGCCGTTACACCGTATGGTATCAGGCGAGAGAGTATTTCTGCAGCGTGGTCTTTCAAAATTTCAGTCTAGCAAGGGACCACGCAATGAGCAGCTACAGTTCAGCGTAAAGACTGCACTGCCCTTCCTTCATCATCTCAAACTTTTGAGGACCTTTCCAAAAGCAATGTTCACTAAGAAGGACCATCTTACATATTCATAAAACGGAATTGAACACTGAAGGCAAAACAAAATAGAAGGATAACCTTACCCTGCAGGACAACTCATTTGAAGACTATGTAAAAAACGCCGAGCAAAACCATCATATTGCCAAAATCGTAAGAATTCTTATCAGTAAGTTTTTACTTAAGATTCAAGTATCTTTCCAATGTGACCATGAAAAATCCCATCCTGAGTTTACTACTCTAACCTTGATTTCCTTTGTCGTGAATTCACTTAATCAGTCCTCAGACTCAATTAAAGCTCCAGTTCTGAAGTGACTTTGCAAGAAATAATTGCACGAAAACAGAGCCCCTCCATTTATGACCTAAAACCAGGACACCACCACAATCTGCTGAATGCTGAAGAGCCGCATATATGGTGCGAGTGTTTCCCTAAAGCAGGCAACTGATGTAGCCAGTTTAACAGCTTTAAATTGCACTTCCTCTCTTTCCTCACCCTCCTCCCTACCCTAAAAGCACCTTATCATTGTTAACTACGGCTTACGTTAAATGTAATCCTCCAAATCACCTTTAGCATACAATATTCAACATCCCAATTAAATTGTGACAACTTTTATTTGATTTTTCTGATATTAGCAGGAAGACAATGCAGCTGCTGTAGTTACTAAAGCCTTTGATTTTTATTTAAAAGCAAGTTTCAGGGCTTTACTAATGAGCATGGTAACATAAAGCAAGTCTTAACGATACTGCACTTTATTGGGGTGAAAAAGTGCTCAGAAATAGAAGCTCATTAGTGTTCTTCTCCCCCCTCACTTTTCCAACGAGCTCACTTACAGAAAACAGACTCTTGTTGTTAGTGGACTCTCCAGGTGACATGTTTTAGACAGACACACCGACTTTTTCTTTAGAGAGTAAAAGATGTTCTTAAGCGATAAGACAGACTCCTAGGCCTCTTTCTTCTCTGTAAAGCAGGAAAACTCTGCCAGATTGCTTCTTTCATAACCCCATGCATTTTTCCTGCAATGACAATTGGTAGAGAATGAAAACACCCTCTGGGACACAGAGGGTTCAGTTTCCTTTGACAGCGATCTTGATTGGAAGCAAACCTGAATTAGTTCGCTTCAAAGCAACAAATAAGGAATATTTTTCTGGAATGCCAAAAACACGCACACTAACCAAAACCAACCTTCACAAGAATCCCGAAGCGTAAGATTGCTTAGCCTATAAAAAAAAACAGAAAACCACCCACCCAAAAAACACAGAGCCCAAACCAACCAAGCTGTTGCTAATTTAAGTGTAGAAAGTGGTCAACAGTACCTTAAGATCCAGTGTGTGGGGTGGGAGGGATGGCACAGGGGTAGGGTATCGCGTAGCATTCAGTAATGCTACCTGACAAACTTACAACAGATACTCCTAAAGGGAAAAAAAAAAAGTATATGACCATCATGTCTATCTTAAAATCTACAGTCTGTTCTTGTTAATACAAAACTTCATTACACCAATCATTACTTCTCCATCATTTATTTTGGTTAGGTGAGGTACTTCCCATTGCTGTATTTACCTGTGTGTTCCCTCTGCAGTCCCACCATTCGAACCAGCATGAATTACCTAGTGTGGTTTTTCTGGGGCAAAAATCCATGTTCTTTTTCCACACTGACAAATAGCAAACATTGGTTTAACTAAGGCTTTTTGATAATTTACTAACAATATTAGGCATGAGAAACAAAATATTAAGTTTTATTCAAAATGTAAACATTAAGACAATTTTAAAGTGTTAGCGCTCACCAACAATAAGACGACACAGTCCTTTTTCTGTCTTTTTTTCTTCCATATATTTATTTATAAATAATTCACTGCAAAAATGCCTTTGTCTTTTGAGTCACCTGGAAAAGTTCTTATAATATTCTTGTATCATTATAATTAAAAGATGCGAATAACCTCGTATTTCAAGTTTTTACCATTAACATACCACATACTCCACTCAAAATGTTATCTGTGAATGATACAAATTGATAATCCTTCTCTGAACGAATTTGTCATTATCATGATGAAATATCACAGATAGTAAGGGGGTGGAAGGGGAAAAACCCACCACACAGAAGTCTTGCACAAAATGCATGCGTGTATATAAATACCCATAGTTGCTTTAGGAACAAGCAGCAAGATATAGCAAGGACAAATGCAAAGTTTATTCCACGTGTGCTACAATTAGTCAATATGTTAGGGAAGTATCAAAATTTGTATTATTAACATATGGCAACAGTTTTATTGTTACAATACATCGCAATAGATTAGCCTCACTGGAAAAGGCTTTTAAGCTGCAGACAGTGCAATTGCATTAAATCTTAATTCTTCTGGGTCACGTTCCATGAATTTCTTGCAAACTTCTATTGCATCCTAGGGAAAAAAGGAAAAAAAACAGAACAAAACAAAAGCCACTATAAATCACACTTATTAAAAAAACCTCCACAACTAAAATATGAAGATATGCTTTATACAAACTACGCTCAAAATGGATTTTTCCATAATGGATTACTAAATAGTGTGACAAATCTACATAAACTGCACTTCTGATCTGAGTTACCACTATTCAAGATTATTTACAGTGCTCATCTGGGCAGCATAAGAGAGAAAAAATTGTATGCAGAACCTTAGCAAATGATTTTTGTGACTGAATCTTCCTTTGTGCAACAGATGTGTTGCTTGCCTGATTTTCTAAATGCATCTCTGATGTTTTCCTATGGTAGTGCTGCTGTATTCAGAAATTTTTGCTCTGTCTCAAGATGAATCTAAGCTGTGTGGGGTAAGTGAAAGATTGTAATTCATTCCTTCTTCTAGCTTTAGGGTGCAATCTGGAGAACACATGTTATCAGTAAAACAGAAAAAAGCCACATATAAGAGAAGAAAAGCTTTATCCAACTTCTCCTCCTGACCAGACAAGCACAAATTGTATGCAAACTTTACAGACATTAGTCCATGCTACTAAACTATAAAAGGTTTTGTTTGTTTGCTTTTTCGTTTCTCTCGTTTCCTCCTTTTGTAAAGCTAATCCACTCTGCATACCATAAGTCAGATTTATGCATTGCCTTCTCTCAGCTTCAACTTCACATCACTCTGTGGGGATGCCAGTTTACCCTCCCAATTCAGTGCATTCCTTTCCAATTAATTTCTCAACTAAACAGCTCCTGACACAAAGAAGCACCCAAGAGAAGCCACGAAACTGGAGAAGAATGATTACTAGCAAGTGTCAGAAAGGAAATCAGTTTCTGTGTAGCATGGCACCTATCAAACTAGAACTAAACCAAAAGAAAGAGAATGAAAAATTATTCTAAATGTTCAATCTATGACTTAATCTCATGTACAGTTTGAAAGGAGCAGGGGTATATGAAAATCTCAGCACAGAAGGAAAGTCAGTCTGATCTTCTGTTCTGGTAAACCCTTCTGACATTTCTTGTTATCACGTTACAATGCTCTGTCAACCAGAGTCACAACACGAGCATTCTGAATAACCTGTTTTAAAACTGAGTAAACCTAATTTTGTCTCACCATCCCACTCGCTCTATTCCTCATCCAACCATAAATATAGCAAGACTTTTGTATAACACCATTTAAGAAGGTTTTCTATTCCTACCTCTAAAAAAGAATCGTCACTAGTTTCCCCATGGTTTATTGGAAACGGCTTGCGCCCATCTGTTGAAACACAAAGCAGGATTGAACAACACATTAATAGAACCAGAAAAGCTTCACTTTTCCAGTTGAAATTATTTGAACAGATTTTTTGCTCTTCACTTGCAAAAAAGCTATCTCATTTCTCATAAAAGAATTGCACATGCAGCTAGCTATTCCCAGGTTTCTCCTCCACTTTTGACTGTTTCAACAGGTATCGTTATGAACAGCCTGTTGCATAAAAAAAAAAAATCCAACCAAACCAGTGAAATACTTTTTAGTATTTTATTAGTAAACTTTAAGGCTATATGTTGCTATTGTTTTAGTGCTGGTATAGTACTTCAGGTTTTCAAGTAGAGAAGAACAATTTCAGCTACGCTTAATAGATTTACCCAGACAGACAGCTGTACATGTGTGGTCTTTGACAGCTGTGATCAGGGACTCCACAACAGAAGAGAATTCCAAACCCACCAGTTTGAAGAGTCTGGCATAACTGAAATGTTACTCTCATTTAAAATAAATAGGCACACAAACCCAATAACTTTAAGTATTTTCACTGCATTTAAAAATGGTTGCTAGAGTTAATTATTTATTCTTCAATTTGCAATACAATAATGCAATCATTCTCAGCATTTAAAAAATAATTTTATCTGTAGAAATATGTTTCAGGTTACTTGTGAAGAGCTAACAGTATGAGAACATATGTCAGGATATCCTAAGTACTTGCTAGACCAAATTCCCTTTCGGCTCTGTACTCCCTTTAAAGACTTTTCCCTCCCCAAAGATTCCATCGAATTTGACAGTACTTCCAAATTACATTTTCCATAACTAAAAATACATTCAATGTTACAAAACTTTTGGATTTACATGAACGAGAGAGTTGCTACAATAATGAACACCATGACTGAAAATACAACAACGCAAAACCCTCAGAACATGCCAGCGAGACACAACTGATGTTGTTCTGTACTTGCAACTGTACTGTTACAAGCTAAGTTTGATTGGAATTTTTTTTTTTAACATACACCTTGGCAGAACAGTATTTTAATTTCATATACCTATAAATAACATGTTTTCTATGGCAAAAACATCATAAGCACTTAACATGTGCTTCATTAGCATTTTCTGCCTGCCAAAGCCCACATGCTGGCCACAGTGACTGAAGCCAGTAAATTAATTGAAAAACCTTCTCCCATTCTCCTGCTTTTAAGTATTTTTTTTTGCTTTTTTCCACTGGTACAGAGAGAAGTTATTTTAAGAACAAAGGAAATAATAGCATTGGCATTCCACTATACAGTTGAGCTAAATGCCTTTTTATTTTTTTTAATTTAAGCAAAAAATTCAAGTGGGTTTTATCTTGCATAATTCTTATGGAAAACAGCTAAACATGGTAATGGTAGTCTATAGTGTGCTTTTTAAGCAAAGCAAATTAATGCACAATGAAAAGGTAACATGGAAATAGCACACAAGTACGAGAAGAGTGAGCCATCCATCATGCCTTGAAATTTAGAGTCATAAAATTTTTATATTGCAGTAGTTGCCTTACTGTTTGATCTAGTTCACTGACAAGACATACGGCATCATAAAAATGTAGAAATGCTTGCCTATTGTTCATGATGTACCACTGATAATACCCCTTAGATCACCTTAATATTAACATAAGCACTTCTTACATACCCCTTATGCCCCAGGTTATGATTAGTTGTCACCTGGTAAGGGCATTGCTTAATTACATGTTGATTTTCAAAAGATGAAAAAGTTCTCACCATAAAATACTGAAAAAACTATGTTAGGAAAGACCACTGACTTGCAGTTTTTAAATCCTCATCTACTTGCTAGTTTTCTGAAGTGCCTGCAGCAAAACCTAGTTGCTCAGCAACATGTTTAAGATTGGAGTCATTAGGGAATATCTGAGCAGAACTTGGTGCTACACAATCTGAAGAGAGGAAAAAAATATTTGTAATTCAAAAAACAGAGACTACTGTTTTACAGTTAACTGTCTAGTAACAGAAAAGTAGAAGAAAAAATAACTAGCCTATAACAAATGAGCTGCAGAATATTAGTATATGCTAGTATTCTGACTACATAATTTCAGTTTAAACTGTATCACAGTATTTAATAACATAACTTAAGTGGCATACAGTTCATTTATTAATTCCACAAGCAATCCAGGGACATAAATATAACAGTACTTTCCTCTCTGAACGTTCATCAATTCTTTCTTGCTTCCTGTCCTTGTAAATCATTTCGGAAGCTTACAGGCAGTCTAGTATTCTGTACCATTTTAGTGTAACAGGAGGGAGTGGAGGGAAGGAGAATCCAAAACAGCAACGGGAAGAAGGCTGCGATTGTTTGACAGAATCCCCCACCTCTCAGACCCTATGATGCAGCTGAAAAGAACCTAAGTCTACATTACATAAAGTAATTCCTCTCAAACTTTGATAGTTCACAACATTACTGCTTATATTTGCTTCAAACAAATGGAGAGAGAGATAGAAAGTGTTCTTACCCAATTCATAGAGATGACCACCTACGTTAACTAATGCAATAAAGTGAAGATCTACTTTTTCATCTATACTTGGTGCCTGCAAGACAAAGCAAAATAAAAAAATATTGTGTTCACCAGAACTCTTATCACAATAGAATTAATAAGAACATATTGTCATAGTACACAAAACACCTGGCCAAGAGAAATCACAAGTGAGAATCATATTCTGGATTTATACAGAATAGCAGAAGTCACACTGCAGAACTTTTTGGAATATAAAGAAGCTTTCTGCAAATGCACAGACCACTAAGAATCCTTTCAGTAAAGTATCTGGAAGTATTCCCTATTATAGGTCTACATAAAAGCTTTATTTCTCCTTACTGAACTAGAAGTAGTATCAGCTCAAATACATTAACATTAAAAACAGATATTCATATAAATAGCAGCTCCTTCACTAACCCATCTCCCATAATAAAGCGATGCAGGGCTGAATGCTGAACCCATAGTTTTTTAAAACTGAAAATATCCACTTGGTCAAAATTTGTCTTCCTAAGCCACATATAGTACAGTTAACCTGCTCCCTCCTCACAGGCAGCTGAAAGAAACAGATACTCCCAAGGTACAATTCATCTTAGGCGGGGAAGAGCGAAAACAACCAGAGGTGCCTAGAGCTCTTTTTTTCTCAGAAACTTCTGAAATTTCAAAGTGGCATCATGGGCATCATCACTGCATGCCAAAAAAGGACTCAAGTGCAGTGACAGCTGCATGTGACACGACATTAAAAAAATGGTTATAGCTGGTAAAGATCTATCTAGCCTCATACTGTGTTGCCAACTACAGTAAGGCAAAGGTTTTTCAAAGAAAACAGGGCACGCACAGCATAGTACTCTGCTAGCACACGTTCCCAGCATCCACTAAGCAGTGGTTTTTGAACTTCTGAGCAAGGTACATCACCACTGTTGTGTTTAATAGACATTGACGGTCTTCTTTCCTCATTAATCTGTCCAGTCTGCATCTGAGCCCCGATCCACAATTTAAGAAGATACTGTTTGAGGGACTAGGAAAAAACACCTTGGTTTTTCTTAAGTTATCAAGAATCTGACTTCTGTGAAAATATATTTCATGATATTTTCTTCAGTCTTGTAATTACTGTTAGCCTCATCTGAATTGAAGTGCCCCAAAAATCTTAAGAATTTGCCTGAAACAGACTAGAGCGTAAAATGAGTTGTAGAACCTTACAGTTGCATCACGTTTTTAAGACTAGGTTAAAAGTTTCCTTCTTCCTGACGGTCATAAAAAAAGATTTTAAAAGTTGATCTAAATTGCAGAAATGTAGAACAATCAAGCGAAGGAGAAGTCACCATAAGTCCTTCAATACATCAAGAAGCATTACAGAGGAACTGCCAACAGCTTACAGAAATTCTATTGAAAAATGAAAGAGAAAAAGAAAAAAACCACACAACCTCCCCTCATCCTCATTTCAGATTCATCTCCATGACCAAGTGCAAGGTCCTGCATCTGGGTCAGAGCAACCCCTGGCATCAATACACGCTGGGGGACGAAGGGATTGAGAGCAGCCCTGCCAAGAAGGACTTGGGGGTACCAGTGGATGAAAAGCTGGACATGAGCCAACAATGTGCACTCGCAGCCCAGAAGGCCAGCCGTGTCCTGGGCTGCATCAAGAGAAGCGTGGTCAGCAGGTCGAGGGAGGTGATTCTGCCCCTCTACTCTGCTCTGGTGAGACCCCACCTGGAGTCCTGCATCCAGCTCTGGAGCTCTCAGCACAAGAAGGACATGGAGCTGTTGGAGTGGGTCCAGAGGAGGGACACAAAGATGATCCGAGGGCTGGGGCAACTCTCCTATGGGGACAGGCTGAGAGAGCTGAGGCTGTTCAGCCCAGAGAAGAGAAGGCTGCGGGAGACCTTATTGCAGCCTTTCAGTACCTGAAGGGGCCTACAGGAAAGATAGGGAAAATACTTTCAGCAGGGCCTGTTGCGATAGGACAAGGAACAATGGTTTTAAACTAAGGGAGAGTAGATTTAGACTAGATAGAAGGAAGAAATTTTTTACCATGAGGCTAGTGAAACACTGGAACAGCTTGCCCAGAGAGGCAGTGGAGGCCCCATTCCTGGAAACATTCAAGGCCAGGTTGAACGGGGCTCTGAGCAACCTGGTCTAGTTGAAGATGTCCCTGCTCACTGCAGGGGGTTGGACTCGATGACCTCTAAATGTCCCTTCCAACCCAAAGCATTCTATGATTCTACGATTCCATGACCAGTTAAACTGTGAGAGGCATAAATACTCTGTTTCATCTCAGGTTCAGACGGCCTAGAATGGAGAAAGAACATTCCTGCTGCTGAAGATGAGACGGCTATCAAAGGGATGAGAGGATCATTCCCCTAGAACTCCAAGGAGTCTTTTTCCGCTATGGCATAAGTGAATTGTCCTTGAGAATTTTATTTTCAGAAGGCCAAACAGAGCCAGGGCTTAGAAAAACAAGCAAAACAAGCAGCCTCAAGAGTTTGGCTACCCCAGTTGTAAACTTCCAAGCATCACAGGTTTCTATAACTCCTTGAAAACAACACAAGACAACCAATGGCACCTTGTTATTCCCATCGATCAACTGATTTTTTAAACGCATCTAAACTGTCTTCCTACAAAAATGTGCAGGCAGGCAAAGCTGAGAGTCCTTGCCAAATCTCACACTGCCACCTAATTCCCTTTGTAGACATACGACTTCACGGCTGTTCACTTATCAATTAAACCTACCAATGGGGAAATATGGGCTTAAGGAATTTCAGGGTTAGGGGTAAGACCACTGCCAGTTAGTCTCACTTTAGGAAGGAAATGGCTTCACATTTAAAAGCTTGCATCTGAACATATGCTACCTGGGGTCAAATTGACATTAACTCAAAGAGTTCAAAGTATCACCATTTCAGAGGACTTCGAGATGTTCAGGATTTGGTTTTGATCACATTTAGAACAAAATACAGTTGCCCCTTTGAGCATTTTGAGGGCTGTGTTCTTTGACAGCTTCTAATAAACACCTTTTCTATAGAGACACACTTGGCATGCTTGGAATGCTGAGCCTACATATAGCTAGAAGATGGATAGGGAGGCCATCAAAAAAAACATGATTAACTTTTCATAGAGTTTACTTGGAGACAGACTCCTATAGAATCCTGCTGAGGTTTTGTACATACCTAATCTAAATGATGCGCTTTCATTGTGCTATTACCACAATCCATGAGAAACGTTGTGTTTTTACATTTTTAATTCCCCAACCTCAGAGAGAGAATGAAAGTGCCATGCCATTATTAAAGTTTCTACCACATATTCTAACGTAGAGTCTCCTTCTCTTGCGACTTCTTTTCATCCATTGTAGATTGTAGTAAATTTACGCTAAAGTAGATCTATTATATTTCTTGAAAAATTAGTATTTCAATCCTTTTTGACTGACAATTATTTGCATTATCGTAAGCACAGATAAACAATAGGGTCTGAATAGTCAAGATGACCTAAAACTTTATATTATAAAAATCTGTTGCTTAGGCAAACAAGTAACTGGATTAAACTTTCCCAATGTGATGAATCCGATTCAAAATCCCCCTGCCCCTCCTTAGGGGGGAAAAAAAAAAGGCATCCAAGGCATCCATTGTATATGTGTGCATGCATGCACACACACAGACACACACGGAAAGAAGCCTACACAGACGAACTTATACTTTGATGGGAAGCTCTAGAAATTCTAATACTTGAACCAGAAGGTACTGAATTTCAAAGGAATGGAAAGAAGAGGGAATGTCAGCTTCAGGGAGATGTTTTTTGTGGTCTCCTTGAAAAGCTACACCTTTGGCCAAGGTTTCAGCTTCCAATAAAGAGTCTGTGTGAATGCTTAAAACAACAAGAGAACATAGCTTTAAGAAGTCTGCCTGTATGTTCCTCACCAGTTATAGTATTTTCAGAACAATTACAGATTATTTTCTCTTGATCACTCTTCTTGTCAAAAACCACAGTAACATGAACATCAGTCAAGTGTTGGGATGACCTATTCCTTTCGATTCTTTCACTTAGAAGTCCACTCAATGTGCAAAAGGAGACAGCAGATTTGAATGACCACATCTATGAACCACTAGGAAGGAGAAAGACACAGGACTCTAAATAAGGTGATTGTCTCATCAGGAGTTGGAACTAAGTTATGGAATTCAAGACTCATTTTTCAAGTCTTCCAAAGAGATGTAGCACACAGTGAAGAAACTGTATTTTTTTCCCACCCAGAAAAGACAGAAAGGGGACAAATACCAGCATCTTGGGTAGCTTACAGAAGCTTGTGTTACAGTTTCAACTTTAGTATAAGAAATAAGTTTTGGTAGTATGGGTTACTGGACACCAGTTTTCCAATTTATCTCTTCAAAAGAAATAAAACCTGAAAAATAATGACCAGCAGACTTGAAACTGAAGAGCTGAAGAAGGAAAATGTAAAAATCTTAGTGCTCGGAGTGATGGTTCTGAGAACATCTCAGCTGTAACTTATTCTCAAAGTGTTGAAATAATGCTCGATGATAATAATACAGCGTATTTTCATGAATACACAGTCTCATATACAAAAGTGACAGCCAAGGTTGTCATGCCCTCTGATTTTGGATACCACTTTAAAGGCACCTAAACGACCCAGTCCCAGTTTTTCAGGGGATTTGACTGCTTCTCTGATAACCTAGACATTCACATTAAACAACAAACAACTGCTGACTGCTGTGAGAAATCAATTTTAATGGACTTGTCTCAGGTCAATATCTATTAGTTCACGTTACTGAAAAAGCACCTCTACATTTCTTCCTCTATTCTTCACTAGCAGATTTCCAATCAGTAATTTTTTAAAATGGCACTTCCCAAAGTTTTTACTATACAAATGATAACCCTTTCTACTCCCTCTTGCTGTACTGAGAAATTCCTTGATTTTACCTTTCACCACTGTATGCTGACCTCTCCTCATGAACTACAACAGGCTTCTTTGTTGTACTAACTTTCATAAACTCAGCAGTACACCTCTGTATCACTGTTTGCCCAATCGTATCAGCCTGTCTAATAATGTATATTTCATCACCTACACAGTTTATCCTGCTAATGCACTTAGACCATTATCCCAAAGTCAGTATTCAATTTTCACGCTTTTGAAACCTTTTGATCACACAGTCATAGAACGGTTTGCATTGAAAGGAACCTTAAAGATCATCTAGTTCCAGCCCCTCTGTCAGGGGCGGGAACACCTTCCACTAGACCAGGTTGCTAACTTAGAACAAAACTGTTCAAGTTTCATGTGCAACTGGTTTCTTTTCCTCAAAACTGCATTTCTGGGACAAATACATAATTAGGAGAAAAAAAATTGTCTTGCTCTGGCGGACATATTGAACAAGTCCTCACCATATTCTGCTTAAGTTATTTATGAAAGACCACATTATAAAAACAGGTTCAATGGTACATGAGAGATTTCAGATGTGAGATTTTTCTTCCAACTACATCTTGTATTTTTGTTATTTCATTACACTTGGCTCTTGAGAGAAAGGAGTGAAGGAAGAACGCTCACAAACCAGTTTAGTAGAATGCTTTGCATTACCTGTAGTGATTGGGAAAGCAAAAAACACTTCTTGTGTTAAGTCAAGAAACAGGCATCAAGAGTCTGTGAGGTTATGAAAGAAAAGTGCTCAAGACTGGTAAGTAAAAGACAATTTTGCAGAAGCTTGAGGAATAAAAAGTTTCAGATGAATCCAAATGAAAGATCATGACAAAAGTAATTGAAGTGCAAGACAAGGGAAAAAAAAACCAAAAAAACCTTAGGGGTTTAAATGCACAAATTTCACTCACAAGGAGTTAGAAGAAGCCAAAGAAAAACTTTTTAAAAAATGAAGTTTACTCAACAGAATGATATTGTTTGGATTCAGTAAACTTTGAAGTAAAGGGGAAAGAGTGATGCAATTGCTATTGGGTAGATTAGGCGTCTGTAATTTCCATTTTGAAGCATGGAACATGCTTGGGCAAATGTACTGCGTAGGCCTGTGAAAGGCATTTGAATCCTGGTTAAAATACTGCAATTAAAACAAAGACCACTGGAATGATGATCACAAGTTTCAGCAAGATTGTTCCTAGCTCATTCTCACAGAACAGTGACATCTCCACTCATGCTCAACGTACTGCAGTGAGTTTACAATATTTAAAAGCTCTGGAGTTTCACAGTTGAACTTATGTAGCTTAATTTCGATCAAGATATCCCTTGTCCAGAATAAGGAAAAAGAATTTCTATAAGAAGGGTGCTGAGGGACTATCCTGAGTGCTGACCCAAGAGCGGACAAGATGTTCCTTTGCTAAGCATGGCCTCATGTATTTTTCTTACCTTGCTGTCACGGTAGACAAGCTGTCTCAAGCTTATTAACTCAATGTCCCCAGCTGTAGCTAGAACACGCAAATGTCAGAGGAAGTACAATTCCAAGCTGCAGGACAGCAGCATCTGATTTTGAATGGGAGGATGTCAAGCATGAAGGTGAAATTCAGATATGGGCTCTATCAATGACCAGAGTATCAGAATATAGAACATTTATACAAACACAAATCTCCCTTTAGATTCATAAGCAAAAGAGGGATTATTCAGCAGTACGCTGCTCTAAATAGGTATCTCTTGCATTTTTTTTTTTAAATAAGAGGAACTTTAGTCTGACACAAAGTAAATGGGCGAAAACAAAGAGCATGTTTTCTAATTGGAGAAGTGTAGGAAAGAAAACAGAATTAGGGGATTAGCTTAACATAAAAGGCAGCAAAATGATCCTAAGGCAAGCAGAGACACTAAACTAAAAGATCAGATGAGCTGGAAGAATAAGAGATCATTACAACGATTGAGGAAAAGTCACCATTACTAATGAAGCATATTGTTAGCTATAGCTTAAAAATTTGCCACATCTATTGCAATTTATCAGGTTTGCACAGAACATTTCATGACAGTATTTTCAATTTTCTTTTTTTCTTTCTGTTATATGTTCTTAACTCATCTGGAGTCCTAATCTAAAAAGACAAGGAAAGTTTTCAAGCAGGGAAAGTGGTTTTATTTAAAGAGGATAAACTCAGTCTCCCATCATTAAGACTTCCACTCTGAATTTTGAGACAATCTATTTTGTGTCTGTCAATGTTTAAGTCGTAGAAATGTATTTAGAACTACAAGAAAGTTCAACTATATTTTAAACATAACATACAGGATGTGTCCCGTCCCGTGTGTGGTCCGTCATTCCCCCCCCCCCCCTTAAATTTAAGCGCATAGATTTCTTAATAAAAAAAATACTAGGACATTTTCATACAAAGCTGAGACCAATTCAGCCTCTTTGTACATCTGTCAGAAAGATCAGCGCTACATTAATAATACTTGTCGACGGGCACTGACAGGACAAAACTTGAAGGACAAGGTAGTATTTACTACCAATCCAACTGAGACAGTTTTAATGCCCCAGATGCTGTCTGCTTCTCCCCATATTAAACTAATTTACCTATAGTTTGTGTGTTCTTGAACCTTCTTGGAAAGGTATGTTATACAGAATTGTAAAGACCAGAACATTTTAGTTACCAATAAATACAAGATTATATTGTATTCAGCAATAAATCTTTGCATATACACTTACAATTTTAGCCTGTCAAATGGAGACAGTCAGGATCTCAGGGGAGTTAATGAGTAATATTTTAAAACTATTTTTAGTGGCAAGCTTCTGTTTCGGCAGATACAGTTGTATCGAGGACCATTTATTTTTTTAATGAATTTCTAAATGTTTCCAAAGCAAATGCTCACTGCTAATGGATGAGGAGGTCTTTTTAGAAATTTTCTGAAGTAAATAAAACTCTCAACTTGCCAACAGTGGTTTTCTAGTATAACCACAAAAAATTACGCTGTTATGTCCATCCTTGGATAAGTCATGGTTTATTTAGTGTTGAAGTAAACTCATGGTCAATTAATGTTTTTGTTCTAGGCGGGCACACTCAAGCTGAAGTCTTCCTCAGTAAGTCTTTTGTTAACAACAAGTTTATTTAGGTCAAATTCATACAAGATCCCAGTTTCAAATGACAGAAATGTGATGTAGAACTTTACATGTTTTGCTAAACAAACAAAAAAGTCCCCAGGTAAAATGTCAGAGGTTTGCCAAGTTAATGGCATAAATTTTAAACAGGGGGAGGAAGCATGAGTTGGGGAAACTTTAACTCTGTGCTAAACTCCATGCCTCGTCAGATCTCAAGGTATTTAGATAGCTCCAAATGATGACATCAAGAAGGTTCCATAGTTCTGAAGGTTACAAGAGAGCTAGATACTTAAGAACAGCAATTACTATTCACATAAAGAGAAAGGAGTCTGGGAAAAGGTCCCATATTGAGATACTTATCAGGATAAAAATAGAAAAGCTATGAAGAAATGGAAGCATTTGGACACTAATTATTAATAGCAATAAAACATTAAGAAGGATTTCCACATCTGGAAAGACAGACCTGTAGGAAAAAGGAAACTATTTGGACCACGGTCAGAATAGTTATTTAACCTCAGTAAAAAAATCCACATACATCAAGTAAGAATTTCTAGTAACACAGGTAAAATGTGGTCATTACCAAGGAACGATAAAAACAAAACCACTGTCCCAGTTTTGCATTTGAGACTAGCCACTTGCACATATGAAGATTTTTTCGGTGTTTGTACTAGAAGTGTGACCACTTCTTAAAAGCAGATGAAACACCACTAAACCACAGTTCACTGTTTCTGACAGTTTAGAAATACTGGCTACTCTGTGCGTGTAATTTTTTCCTACATTTTCAAGATATATTTGTACCCTGTGAGTGAAGAGGGAAAAAACTGTAGGTATGGTATTTGATGACAAGCTTTTCTTATTAGAATATCTTCTTCTTCAACTAGAATGTATGTCTACAAACTGGATAAAGAAACAGATGTCAAGTGAGAAAGTAAGCCAGCCCCTTGAGATTACAGGAAACATTTCATCTTTACTGAAATACCCAGGGACCAAGCAAGACTTAGAATGAAAGGAAAAGAGACTAAATTTAGGATATGAGAACATGAACCAGGTCTCAAACACAGAAGAAATAATATCATGGCAAAGAATTAGAAGCCCCTTGGCTTAGCACATCCAAATGAAAGATCATGAAGATGAAGTGAAAAGAAGAGGCTGGATGTGGAGTCCATGATAAAAAAAAAAAGAAAAAGCCACTTCATGAAGTGCAAACTTCATCTATGCTTTGAAAATGATTTGGCATGTGTATTGAATCAAAAATACCTGGACAGCAAAGCATGGAGTGATATACTTTAGCTGTCTGACATGGGGGAGAAGAAAGAAAAAAAAAAAAGAAAGAAATCCTAAGAATGGCTGATAAAAGACCCCAACAAAAAATGATGCCTGGAAGTCTGAAGTTACACGGCAGAAGGCCAGTCGTGTCAGAGTAAAAGACTGAAGATGGACTACACTTACAACAGAATGAAGCCCAACAGATGGAAGGCGTATCAAGGGCCGCCAACGACGAAGACGGATTGACGGACTGGTAGCTTTTGCAGGACCTACATGATTACGTTTGGCCCAGGAGAGGGATGCAGAGTGACACAATGGTGAAGCCTTCGTTCTGCTGTGGCTAACCTGAGGCTGCGATGAGGATGGTGGTGAAGACAGCGAGGACGATGACGACTACATAAACATTAAAAAAGAACATACTTAGCCCACTTAAACTTGAAGTAACATACCTAAAAAGACAACTGAAAAGATGTCCACGATTTATTACACTGTCCTTTAACTGATCACATCACAGATAATAATCAAGAATGCGTTGAATTTGAATGAGAAGACAAAAGAACAATGAAAATAAGCAAAGGCATGGTCCAAATCTGAAGTTTATCACCAGATAAGCTAGAGGTTATTCACACCCAGTGAACTTCATAATATGAACACAAGTTAACTGACTCATTCAAGAGACAGACTGTTGGAAAGTGAGGAGGGAGGGGATTGAAGCATGGAAGGAGTAGTTGAGAACAGAGAGTGCTCAGATTTGTCTACAGCTACAAAAACTGTAAGCAACAGTTCTTTGGTAATTTTGGGAAAGCTAGGCTGTGCTACTCTGGGTTTTACAATGAGTCAGGGAATTACTGTAACAGAACCCAGAGTTTCTCTACTGTCTGATGTCTAACATAAAAGGAAAGCAAAGGAAAAGGGAAGCTTACCGTGGTGAGGTATGCAACTTCCTAAGTTTTTCACCTATTCTTCTAAAATAGCAGGCCAGTGGCAGTATTGCCATTAACACTCAGGATCCCTTTAGTATCCGTGGAAGCAGTAGGACTATGTTAAACCATTCAAATTGTTACTATTAGAAGAAAGACCACAGAAGTATTAAAAATGACTCTCAGCTGCAACTGACAAAGTTACAGTAAATACGTTAAGACCAGAAAGGACCATTGTGATGATTTAGTTTTGATCTTCTGTCCCACACAGGCCACAGGACCAATCAAGTTCAAGTTTTGTTTGGATCAGAATATACTCACAAAACAAAAACAAACATTCAAGCACAACAATTTTTTTACTGCTGAAATAAATCAGAACAAATCAAAATTTCAATCAATCCCGTCTACAGCTACAGAAACAGTAGCATATTCATAGTTTACTAAATACATTAGGGCCAAATGAAAAGGCAACCTTTCTAGTCCTGCTTAATGATGATACGAACACGGAACAATTGGTTATATTAGTTCACCTGGCCACGATGCCAAACCAGGGGCTCACCTTCAGATTATCGTCCATCATTACTTTCTCCTCTCAGCACATACAAAAATCCCCTATGCCATCTTCAGTCTTTCAGAGAAGCCCTCACCTTCCGTCAGGAAAGAAACTTCATCTTTTGTGCTAATTACACAGCTTTTATTTGGCCTCGGAAATATACTCCTTTGTTCGAAGGTAACCTGAAGGGCAATCCAGATTGTCCTATGCTGATGTCTTGTGCTTTACTATCTCTTGATCTTTTTACACTGCCTGTAGGTTTTGGGGTGTATTTTTATGTTGTCTTCCACGTCACTGATAGAAGTTGTTTAACAGTACAGGGCTTGGAATCAATTCCTAGCAAACATACTTACTCTTCAATGATACCCCACTTATCTGCACTGAGACCTGACAGGTGCTTTTGAACCCATTAAAAGTTACGCAAGCAGAACAGAAACTGCAGTTCCTTATGTCCCACATTATGCACTCAATGGAATGATTCTAGCAGACTTCAAAAACAGAGCATTAGGTAGCTTCTCTGAAAAGAATTATTTTTCACTCTTTTTAATCAATGCATAAATGCCAGTCAAAAACATTTATTTTCTTTGTACTATTTTTGAAGCAATTCATTTACTTTCCTGTTCACTTTTTTGGGGGGGCTTTTCTTATCAGGAGTGGGACAATGCATTGGTTCTTTCTGCTCCCATATTGCTGACCTTAAAAAACAAAGACAGGGATAGGAATTCTTCATGAAGAGCAAGCATCAAGTACAGTAGAAACTGTAGAGCTCAGGGATAAGCATGAAGTGTTATCAAGTCTCATAACCTGTCCAGAGAACAGTTTTTAACAAGTTTGTCATGGTTTTTGTTTTTTTTTCAATTAGCTTCTGATCCACCCCTAAATCCCAACAGCTCCACGTAAAAGATGACAAACCCATAAAACCTCCAGTCCAAATATATGACTACATGAAAAAAATGGAATTTAGCAATGGCAATACTTCTATGAGTCAGAGAAGCTTACAAAAGTTTAATGGTCACTATAGTTTATTTTTACTATTGTTTTTTTTTCAGATTCTTCACTTGAAGAACTGACTTAAAATGAGGCTTTTTACATTTAGATAACGTATCAGATGGCTTTAAAAACAATTTATTCTCAGCTTGCCTAAAAAAATTCCAAAAGACGACTGATAAAACACTGCTCGTAGGAGTCCTCACAGTTCACAGACCTCCCTATGGAGGGAGCAACCTGTAAGATCGGAACCTGCTGTGTGGAGCAGAATTTAAGAGCTTTGCTGACTAGACAGTTCACGATAAAAGGCAAGACACACTACATCATGGTTTACAACTTTGTAAGCTGCTGCTATCAAAACAGACAAGATCGTTAGTCTTCCTGGAATATGCAATATAGTAACTGTGTACTTAGAAATACTTAAAAAAATGAAACTGAAAAACTTGTTGAGAGTAGGAATTTACTCTGGCTTTGATGCATTCCATTGACTGGAAGCTGTTAAACTGTATACTTTTGCTCTGAAAAAACCCTATCTTTTAGCACTCCTAGTGTAATTAATACGAAACCGTTTTAACAATACCTAATTTAAGATCTGTTTAACAGTACAGGGATGACCAGAATACTGAAAGATGTTTTTTGTAACGCCTTTTTTACTTTTGTTACCGTGTTTACCATAATTCTTCACTTTTACCATTCTTAATGATTGCATTTATTTCTTTGTTTTCTGACTAATATTGCTAAAATAATGAGACTATATTAAAAACATCCCTTGCATGAATGTAATGAGACCAGAAAAGACTAAGTGCTCAAAACTGAATTTATAACCTAGAATGCAGCTTAAGGCAACTAATATTTTAATATTTATAGGTCACTATTTCTCCTCATTTTAAATTCCATTCACTGAATCTTTTTATCCCTTATTTCCTGTACTAGTGGGTCCCCTAGTGAGATCAACCAAGACAAAAAGAAACTTCCTCTCCACTGAAAATCTATTTTTGCACTTGTAAGAGTGAATTCCTATACACTGTCAAAATTTCTGGAAAAGCAAAGTTAATACTGGATTACATCTAATCATCAAGGCTGCAATAGCCATAACATACCACGCATCGCTTTAACAATAAACACAAATTAAGCTGTGTCAACTGAAGTTGTTTTCAACTGAATATTAAAAAAAATAGAATTTCATGTCAGTATTAATATGAAATTAATGTTAAACACACATCTCCAAGTAAAGGATACAAAGTTGTACATTTCACATTTAAAATGGGGAAGACAAACCATAACTTGAGACACTCTGTTCAAACGAAACTTATTACCAGCTAGAAACTGCAGAGAAGAGAGAATTAGACTAACTTCACAAGATGAAAAGATCACAGGAGCACATTTCTGTGCTGAAAATTGTAACAGGTCAAATATCTGAAGCGGTAAAACCAAAACTCTGAAATAGAATTGAATGTTATTGCCATATAAACCAATAAGTACATTAAGTTTATGGTTTGTAATGCAAAAAAAAATGTTATAAACAAGTTTGAAGCTTCATGGAATAGGTCAAAAAAACTGTTCAGGCAATTATATCTACCCCAATCCAAAACTAATTCCTATATACAGCTGTTCTTGAAGCCTAGAGCCACTTAAATCTAAGATCTAAAGGAAACACCTATAAAGTTTGTCAGGCACCAGGAGCTATGCTTTTGTACGTATCTAAAAGTACAGAAGTTTGATAGTTGGCGATTAGCTCATGACTTGGCTCATGCCCAAACCTCTCAGGTTCTAGAAAAAGGGGTCTGTCTGCTCATCTTGTTTGGGTAACCCATCCCAGCAAAGTATCTCAGTCCATGTCTAATGCATTGAAGACCTGGCAGGATGAAGCAGCATATGGTATTGCACGACCATTTCTTTCTAAGGAGAAATATTTATTACTCATTAACTTGCTAGTGGTTACAAGAACTCATCTAACTGGAAGCTCAAGTTCAGGGCATCCTCTCGGTGAAAAGTTCAAGCCCATGCCACCTTCCTCAAAGGAGGCTTCCCTGTCTATCAGCTGACAAATTAAACTGGGGCTTTCTTCTTTCTTCCATTTTGAGGTTGTGTCACTGTGTAGAAACGCTAGTTGCACTGGGACAGAGATCAAACGAGCTATAACTGCAGATCAACATCACTGGAAACTTGGGAAACAGAAGGAGATAAAATACATTAGCCCTGGTCTTTGTTTCATATGTACAACCCTGGGATCAGAGGCCCAGCCACATGTTCTGCATCTGCTCAGTTGAGTCAGTCCATGAGCACGCAACAACTCCTCTCAAAAAACTAAGTGTTCGTGGCCTCATTATACAGTTCCCGTACAGTAAGCCCTGCAGTAGAGATAGGGGAAGGTTAAAGTGACCATAAAAAGTGCAATTTTTCCAGCCAAATGGGAAATATGAGAGTTATTACAGCTTTAAGATTATATTGAGAGGATGTACTCAATATCTCATTCTTCCCCACCACCTTTTGAGGCTTTTTTTTTCTGCTTAAGTAGTTGCTCACTATTCAATTAAACACTATGTTTTGAAAGGTCTGTATTACAGTTCAAAGTGTAATAGCATTTTTCTTCCTTAGAAGTCATTATCCTTCGTGGGTTTTATACGTGCAAATTAAATCTATGCATCATACTGTCTGAAAAAATCCTCTTCGCCCTCCTTCCCCCCGAGGTGTTTTTAATCTTTAACAGCATTTCAAGACTGTTTCAGTGGTGGTGAAAGCTTGAGAGACATTAAAGTTCCTTCAAGCTTTTAAAGAAGATAAGCTGCCAGACAGGGAAGAAGATCCTGACATAGGAAGTATTCCACACAAGCAGAAGCTGCTTCATGAGCTCATTTCCCACAGTACACCACAGGACTCACACGAACGAGAGACATTACAAATATTTCAACTGCAAGAAAAGCTTTGTTCCTAACTAGAACTTCCTTACGTACAACAAAAGCCCACACAATGTGCAAATTCTTAGGAAGTTCAGGTTCATAAACTCCACTCCTCACAGACCTACTTGTTTTGTCAACATTACAATTATCAGCATTAATATGTATTGAAACTGAGACTACAGTTTTTAAACTGAATTGGGCTACATCAGCTAGCTGATCAACTTCTGCACCAGTAAGTTTAATTAGTGACTCTGCAGCTGGTAAAAAGAAAATCTTTACAGTATTCTCCATATCAGTTGAATCCATGAATGAGAATGGAATCCTGAGAGTATTATTTTGCTAGACATATGGGTAAAGACAGAGCTTAAAGACAAGAAAAACAGCGAGCTCAGAGCACCCCAAAAAATCTTTCCAAAATTAGTGATAATTTATCTCTCTCAAGGCCTAAATGTAAGTTCTATGGCCTATGTTAGGTAAAAGTCAAGCTAGATTATCACAATGGTGACTTCTGTGATCACAAATTAGTGGAATTGTGAAAAAGAAAATTCCAAAGGTTAGGGAGCTCTGCAAAACCTAAATTAACTAGATTTTTTCCAAATAGTTTTTCCTCTGAAAGATTTTTTTTTCTTAAATGAATTCAACAGCATTGTTGCACACCCAGTTAGCATACTGTGAGAATGCTGACTTTAGCAAAGTTGGTTGATGTAACATTGATTCTCTGAGTAGTTTTAGCCCACTGTCTAGCTTCACCTGTATTGGTAAAATGTTGGCAGTCTTAAGGATTGTAAGTACTTACAATTTTTTTTCCCCAAAATTAATGGTTGGATAAAAGGAGGAGGGGGGGGGG